>Ga0209755_10004193_pt1 | contig 17264 bp, 14 predicted proteins | sample TergutCo191P1_FD_187301 | JGI IMG/M metagenome (GOLD analysis project Ga0209755, IMG submission 187301) | Cornitermes sp. P1 segment gut microbial communities from Petit-Saut dam, French Guiana - Co191P1 (SPAdes) (version 2) | ecosystem: Host-associated > Arthropoda: Insects > Digestive system...
ACTTTTTAAGAGTATTTGTAATGATGTCAACAGGCATCGATTTTTTTTTGCCGATTGCAAGTCTGATATTTATACCTACATCAATCAAGTGCGTTTGGACTTCGTCTTTTACGACAACATATAGATCAAGATCGGAATCCTTATGAGGCGTTCCGTAGGCATACGAGCCAAAAAGCCAGATTTGCTCAACAGGTACAGTTTGTATAATAAGTTCTTTTAATTTTTCCAATTCTTCTTTAATCGCATTGTCCATATCAATAATATATTCGGTTTTCCTTCAATTTTCAAGGAATTCGAGGTATAAAAGCGCTTTATGTACTCCCATTCGTAAGGAGTTATGGAAAATAAAAATATCAAACAACAGTTCGTGATGGTTCGTGTGGTTCGTGGTAAATTTCTTCTTTATTGGAGATAGGGAGATTCGAACTCCCGACCTATTGATTGCGAACCAATCGCTCTACCAACTGAGCTATATCCCCGCGCTTTTCATTAAGCAATAAAATAATAAAATGGTCAAGAGGGGTGGGGTAAAAAGAAGAATTTCTTGTAAAACGATTGAATTCGAATTTTTTCTCGTAGAGGCACAGAGACGCAGAGACGCAGAGACGCAGAGTTGTAATCTGAATTCTTATCTTTAATCCATAGAATTATCAGATTTATCTAAGATTTCAAAAAATTTAGATAAAGATATCGTACAATAGCTCTGCGATCTTTGCGCCCCTGCGCCTCTGCGTGATTAAATTTCTACACCACCCGCACCATCAGACCTGCGGTCTGTGGTGTAAGGTATGGATTATATCGTTGCTTACGCAACGGACACCATCATACCTAGCGGTCTGTGCCGTAAGGAAATTTATTTACTAGTCATCTGAAAGATGACAGTCATCTTTCAGATGACCTGCACCATCCACCCTTTGGTATCCTTGAGTGTGCCGTATTGAATACCCTTGATCGTGTCGCGGATTTCAATTGTAAGTGCACCCTCTTTGCCGTCGTTGAAAATTACTTTCTTACTTTGATATGTAAGTGAGGTTAGAGGTGTGGCTCCGGCGGCGGTGCCGCTGACAAAACATTCTTTTGTTTCACTGAGAGCCTCTTCTATCGAAATTTTTCTCTCAGATACTTTTATTCCTTTGTCGCGGGCAAGTTCGACAATGCTTGCGCGCGTGATGCCCGGCAGTATCGTGTCGTTTAACTCCGGCGTTACGAGTTCGCCTGATTTTAAATAAAAGAAAATGTTACACGACGATCCTTCCTCGATATATTTCCGGTGAATCGCGTCAAGATACACACATTCCATGTAACCGGCTTTTAAAGCTTCCGATTTCGCGAGAGCGGATATTACATAATTTGAGCATGCTTTTATCCAGCCTGTGCCTTTCGGCGTAGCGCGGATTCTATCGGTAACAACCGCGTCGGATCTGTCGTCTTTAAAATACGAACTTACAGGGGTGTTAATCACCATTACATAAGGTTCGCTTGAAAGATTGACTCCGATGCCGCCTTCGGCGATTGTGAAGGGACGTATATAAACAGCGTCCGCTGACATAAACGAATCTTTTTCCCACTCCGGTTTATAATGAGTATAAAATCCAAGAGCCGCGTTTCGTTTAACTGTTTCGATGCATGTTTCAACAAATTTTTCTTTCGGAAACGCAGGCATACATAAACCTTCCATTGAGCGGGCAAATCTCGCGCCGTTTTGATCCGGTCTGAAAATAGAAAGTCCTCCGTTTTTTTGCGGAAATGCTTTAAGCCCCTCAAAACAGGCAAGACCGTACTGGCTTGTATAGTTTACGATCGGCATATCTTCATAACAATTACGCGAATTTTCAAGCTTTTCGCGATCGGCGCTATTCATTGCCGCTTCTTCTTCAGGCGTTTTGTGAGGTTTTTCCAAATACTCTCCGCTCCATTTTCCGTCTGAAAATCTCGCGCGGTAGGTAATCGGATACGTGTTTAATGCAAAAGCCATAATTACTCCTTAAGATTTACTATACAGTTTAATGGAGATTTTCCGCAAGAGGGAAAAGAAGAATTTTACCGCTAACCGAGCGGTATGAGTTCGTTTAGTTCGCGGTTAATGTATTATTTTCTTTTTTTTAAATCCATTAATTTTTTTCGTATTTTTTCGGCTTTTTTAAATAGAAAATAAATAAACGGTTTACACGCGTAATCCCATGTTCCGGCGCGATGTATTATCTCTCCGCCGAATCCTGTTTTAAACCGGTAAAGACCTGCCATAGGATGATTTGGATCTTCATTCGGAGGTATGCCGAAAAGATCGTAACAAACGCATCCTGCTTCTTTTGCGTCCTGCATCGCTTTCCATTGGAGAGCGTAAGGCGACATCAAATTTCTTTTAATATTGGATGATGCTCCGTAAAGATAAACCGCTTCTTTTCCGCGGAATAAAACAATAATCGCGGAGAGAGTGTCGCCATCATGGTTTGCGATATACAAACGCATATCGATTTTTTCATTATTCTGTTGATTACAAATTTCAAAAAGCGTTTTGTAATATTCAAAATTGTGCACTGAAATTCCGTCTCTTGCGGCTGTCTCTTTTAAAAGACTATAAAAAGTTTCCATTTCTTTTATGCCGCCTTCGCTGACCTTAACGCCTTTTTTTTCCGCAAGAGAAATATTGTATCTCCATTTCGGCTTCATCGCGGCAAGTATTTCTTCGCAGGAAGCGGACAGATCGATAATCACAGTGTCAGGCGGCTGAACCGCGGCGGCGGCTTTTTTAAACCCCATCGATAAAAAAAACGTATCACTCTCTGTTCTCTGCTCGACTTTCCACGGCGGTTCAAAGCGGATCAGAACAGTGTTACGCGCAAGAAATGGTTTTAACTTTTTCGCAATACGCGCCGCCGCCCGCGTTTTTTCATTAACAGGTAATAAATCGGGAAGCCGGGGACCCCACGGAATATACGCGAAAGAAAAACCTGGCATAAGCTTTCTGCACAGTACTAAAAGCGGGAAACTTTCTTGAGTTTCACCTAACACAAAGTCAACTGTAAAGGCTTTAGCGTTCCAGCCAAAGCGTGATTTAAATCCCCCCCACATAGCGGATTGGAGAAAAGAGGCGGCTTTTTCGCAAGAAGAAAGGGGCGCTTCTTTTATTCCAATTGTATAATCCATAATAAATTAATTAATGTACCTCTCCGTCTTTAATAATCTTTGTACATACCGGTTTTCTCATCAAACAAAGATTTTTTTCATTGCTCATAACAGCATAATCCTTAACAACAATCGGATACGAGAAAAACGTATCAATGTCTATTTCAGAAGGAGCGGTTAGATTCTCTTCGCCTTCGGGCAAAAACCTTGTTCCGGTAGGGGTGTCGCCCGCGTCAAGAACTTCGACGCGTTCCGCGCTCTCTCCGTCCGCTCCTTTGCCGTTGTTGTCTCCGGCGGCGAGAAGCATCCCTCTCGATTCGATTCCGCGTAATTTTGCCGGTTTTAAATTGTAAGCGACAATTATTTTTTTACCAAGCAGTTCCTCTTCTTTATAGAACGGCACCAATCCTGAAACGATTTGTCTCTCCTCGCGAACGCCCGTCCCCTCTCCTGTTTCAAGATTGATAATGTATAATTTATCCGCTTTTGGATGTCTTTCAATTTTTTCGATTTTCGCGACGCGAAGATCAATAATAGAAGAAAAGCTTTTTTTCGCCGCGGATTCATTTGATACAGCGGAGACTTCTTTAGGAACCGCGCTCTGCTCTGCTTTATTATCCTGCCTTTCTTTTTGCGTACCGGAATATCGCTCTCTTAATATATTAGCCTGCTCTTCTTCGATTTTCGCGAAAAGCACTTCGCTCGTTATCTGCGAATTGTTTATTCCAGCAGGTTTTCCGATATCTTTCCAGAAAAGGTTTTCTCCGTGTTTCAGAGCGAGAAACGACGCGATCTTCGCCGCCGATTGCGGCAGGAACGGCTCAATTAAAACCGATAAATCACGCACGATATACGCAAGATCCCTTATAACTGTTTTCGCCTTTTCGGGATTTTCATTGCGCAGCTTCCACGGTTCACTGTCCTGAAAATATTTATTAGCAAACGATGATAATTCGAATATTTCGCGGAAGGCGTCTCTTAAATCCGCTCTGTCAAGTTTTTCAGTAATTGACCTTTCGCACTTTCTTACTTCTGTCCAAAAATAATTCTCTTCTTCAGACGCGCCGCTGTTTTCCGCTTCCGGAATCTTACCGTCATAATAGCGCGTAACAAATGAGAGCGTGCGGTTTACCAAATTGCCGAAATTGCCGATTAACTCTCCGTTTACTTTTTCTCTGAAATCATCCCATACAAACATAGCGTCGGATTTTTCTGGGCGGTTATAATAAATGTAAAAACGCCAGACATCAGCTGGAATACCGGTATCCATTACGTCTGTTCCGAACACTCCTACGCCTCTCGATTTTGAAAATTTCTGTCCCTCGTAATTAAGATATTCCGTACTCGACATGTGGTGTAACATAGTCCAGCGGTCGCCGCTCGCAAGAAGGCTGGAAGGGAAAATTACCGTATGAAACGGGATATTGTCTTTGCCGATAAATTGAAATAACTCAGCGTCATCGGGGCTTTTCCACCAATAATTTACAAATTCACGCCAGTCCTTAAATGATTTATTATATATCTGTTTGCCGTTAGACGCAATTTCTTCACCTAACGTTCCTGTTATCGAAATATAACCGATAGGAGCGTCAAACCAAACATAAAAAACTTTGTTCTCATAGCCTTTTTTGGGAACGGGAATTCCCCATTTTAAATCTCTTGTTATCGCGCGTTCCTGAAGACCGTCGCGTATCCAGCTCATAGTCATCTGAATCGCGTTATGCGCCCAGAAACCCTTTACGGAAGCGGTCTTCATCCAGTTTTCCAATTTGTCTTTAATCGCCGGAAGATCGATATACAAATGATTTGTTTTTTGCGGCGCAGGAGTATTTCCGCAGGCAGAACACTTAGGTTCTCTCAAATCCATGGGATCAAGGAGCTTTCCGCAGGATTCACATTGATCTCCTCTCGCTTCCGCGCCGGAGCAAACAGGACAAATTCCGCGAATGTATCTGTCAGCGAGAAACCTTTCGCATTTCGCGCAGAAAAATTGTTCTATTGTTTTTTCACGGATAAATCCCTCTTTATCAATTTTAAGAAAAATATCCTGCGTTACTTCTGTCTGCACAGGAGTTGAAGTGCGTCCGAATTTATCAAAAGAAATGTTAAACCATTTGTAAATATCCGCGTGAATAGCGTGATAACGATCACAAAGTTCTTTTGGACTTACATTTTCTTCCGCCGCTTTATTTTCGGTTGCTGTTCCGTATTCATCCGTCCCGCAAATATAAAGCGTTTCATAGCCGTACAATCTGCAAAATCTCGCGAAAGCATCGGCGGACAGCACTTGAATTAAATTGCCAAGATGCGGCACATTGTTTACATAAGGCAATGCCGAAGTAATTAGTCGTCTTTTCATGTTTCCATAATAATATAAAAAAAATATTTATTCTACTCTTCAATGGGAAAATTTAACGGTAAATTCATTTGTCCACAATTCGCCGGCGCCCAGCGACACGGAAAAAACAGGCAGAATACGCGAAGATTGATATATATCATTGAAAAAAACAGGAACAAGACAGCCTGAGAAATTTTTAACAGAAGCGAGAGTTATCTGCACTTCATTATTAACGTCAAGAATTTTTAAATTTGACGTGTCTAAATATTTTTCTACGGGAACATCCTTGCCCGCGTTATCAATGGAATAAAAACGAACATGATCGTCAGAAGCGCCCGCGAAAGAAAAATTAATTTCCGGAAGAAATTGAAAATTCTGAATATCTTTTGACGTATTTTTCAGCGTATATGAAACTGTAATATTATTTCTCTTCAGTAAAAAACATTTAATTATTTCAATACTTCCAAAAGGAGTTTCGTCGGTAACGGCGGAAAGTTTAAAACATGATTTACCTTTTTTGTCCTGCGCTATACTGTCATACAGCTCGTTAAAACACTGTCTGCTTTTCTTTAAACTTTCGGGTTTGCACGACGCAAGCGCGTCAATTTTTACATCCGCGGGGCATATAATATCCGCAAACGCGGTGCGCGCTGACAAAACGCTGCTTCCGCAGTCAAGATAATTCCATTCCTTCGGCATATAATCAAGCTCAAAAACCGACGCTCCTTTCTGTCTGATATAACAGTTAATTATCATATCCTGAAATAAATATTCCTTAACGCCGTCAAAATCAAAATCATATTGAATAAGAGAAAAATTCGTTTTTCCCTTCTCTCTTGATAACATTTCCGCCCGCAAAAGAGAACTGTACGCGGCTTTGCGAAGCTCATTTTTAAAAAGTCCGCTGCCCGGCATAAAAAGACTTGAGTCCTGCGCTTTCCACAATTCTTCCCTCGCGTTTAGCTTACGCGACTTATCGCCTTTTAATTGATTGATAAGAACATTTGTAAATATCATTTTTGAATATATTCCGTTTGCCTGTTCATGTTCGATTATAAAACGGCGCGGAGAAAAATCATTTATATAGGAAATATTTTCATCCTCATTTTGTTCCTGCGCCGCCGGCAGCGATGAAGAGTTAGGAAAACTTGCTTTATGATAAAATTTATGACTTCTTATAATTTTTTGCGGCAATACCGTTTCTACAATATTTTCAGAAAGAGATATTTCTTCAAAAAAGCGATTCCACGCGGTATCCTCGGCTTCTTCAGGAGAAGAAGAAATTTTATCAGGAAATACAGCGACAATTTTGCCGTCGGAAATATCATAATTTTCGTCAAACTTTTTTTTCAATTCAGTAAATACATGCGAGAAACTTTTTTCCGCCAAATCTTTTTCAATTGATAAAGAAACGGGAAAAATTGTGATTATTTTTCCCTGATCTTCGCTGATACAGGGAGAATAAAGATCCGCTTCTTTTACTCCTGCCAGCGTAAATTGATCCTGAGAAAGAAATGAGTATGTCATATCGCTTGATGAAAGAGCGTTTGCAAGATGCTGCTCCCACACCATTCCGGGAATCCAGCAGCCCTGAGGCCGCTTTCCGAAATGTTTTCGAAGATATGTTGTCATAAATTCAATTTGCCCGATTCTGTCCTGCAGAGGAATTAAAGGAAACATCGGTTCATAAAAACCGCCGCCCATGATCTCAATTTGTTTGCGCGCAGCCATTCCTTCAATAAGCATAAAAAACTCCTGATGAGTTCTTTCTATCCAGTAAAGAAGCACGCCCGAATAATGCAGAACCGCATGAATATTCGAGTAACGGTACAAATTAGTTACAAAAGGACGTAGCCTGTTTTCATATATATATTCAAAATAACTATCGGACGCTCCTGACGGAACATGCGCGTGAGAGCCAAGCACAAGCGTTATTTTTTTTTCGTCTTTCATTTCACGCCAATCATCCCAAATAATAAAAGTGACGCGGTTGCGAAAACAAGGGATAACATCCCCATTGTAACAAGAACGAGCGGAGTTCCGCGAAGAAACGCCGGTACTGCTTCAAGTGCGGCTCTTTTTCTGATCTCTCTGATAATTAAACCGGCAAGAAATATACCTGACGTTAAACCAAATGATATTACAAGAGCCTGAAAAAAATTGTTCGCGAACATTAGGCATAAAAACAGAGAAACAGACGTTATGCCGCTCGGAAAATTGATAAAATCTTCGGAATCAACGCTTTTCTTTAACAAATACCGAAAAACAAGATATTCCAGCGCGTCATATAAAATAAATCCTACAGGAAACGCGAGTATATATATAAACAATCCTTGAAGCAGCGCAGAAATAATCTTTGAGAAAAAAAACCATAACACAATTACCGTTAAGAAAATAATGCACGTCTTCGCGAAGGTTGAAATATTAATATCGATTTTTGTTTCTACCGCTCCTTTAATGCCAAGACCGCATTGCAACAGTAAATTAACTGTAAACGCGGAATAAATCAATAAAAGTAAAGCCGGAAAATTTTCCATTTACATTCTCCCGGAAAAAAGTTTTGCTTTATTATGCTGATAAAGACATATAATAAAACCTAATAATATTAAAGCGCCGGCGGAAGAAGTAAAAATACCGATTGGGAAAAAAGATCCCGCTTTAAAATACATAATTGTCATCATTCCCTGAGCGCTTCCCGGAAAAGACAGAGAACAAAAGGCAAGAGGTTCTCTGATAATTGAAAAAGCGACAATTGAACCGGCAAGAGACACAGCCTGAGAGACAGCATCAGACACATATTCAAAAACATCAATGGAGGAACTGTCGTGTTTTTGCAGCAATCCTGAACTGATTTTTTCCGATTGAGCCTGTATCTGTTCAATTATTCCTGAACTTGCGCAAAATAAAGGAACAAGTAAAAGAAGCATAAAGGTTTCAAAAGCCGCAAACGGACATAAAAGCCAGAACATAAAAAGATATAAACTTCCGAAAAAAGCCGCCAGACAAGCATACAAAGTAATTCTTCCGCTAACAGGGAAAAATTTATTTCCAATTGAGGATAACAGCAGAGTAAAAGTAAGCGTTGTAAGACCGTATACCCAGAATAAACTTCCTGCGATAGTTACTGCCCATGAAAGGCGCGCGGAAGCCATTATCAGAAGACCCGCGCCTGTCAGTCCGCCTAACGGAGAGAGGTTACCCCAAAAAGAATGTTGACTGTTTAAATGCATTATTCATCTCCTTCCGCTGCCGCGGCTGTTTCTATTCTCATGACATACATCCGCAGAATACTTTTAGGTATAAAATCAAAAACCTGTACCGCGTGAGCGCTTAAGGGAATTAACTCATCTACATTTCCGCCCGGAGAAACTACAGCTCCCAGCGGAATTAAAATTCCGTCATGAAAAACGGCAAAGACAAACATTTTATCCTGACTGTTATTCATTGAATACCAGTATCCTAAAAGGTTAACGTTATCTGTCATGCGCGGAGCGGGAGAGGAAAGCCTGCGGGTATCGTTGTTATTAATAAATATACTGTTCACTGTCCGCATCAGATAACGCGACTGAAGCGGCTGTGAAAAAATCCATATCACGGAAATAATCAACAATAATCCCGCAACCCACGCGACTAAGATTGCTTTATCTTTTAATCTATTCGCGCCCGAAGAATCTTTTTGATCTTTTTCTAAACTCATAAAAGATTCTCCTGTAATTTAACGCGGTCATTCAAAGCCTGTTTATTTCTGAAAGAAAAGATTTTTTCTTCGATAAGGCGTATAACAGGCGTTATACAATTAACCAGAGCTAAAGCGATAAAACATCCTGAATATTCCAGACATTTATAACGGAAAAACCATGAAAGAACCGCCGCCAGTACAACAGAAAAAATAATGCCGGGTTTTAATTTAGCGCTGCTTGAAGGCTCCGCAGCAAGAATAAAAGCCGCCGCGATTGTGCCGCCTGTAAACAATCCGTATAAAAGATCTCCGTTCCAGAAAACATCGGATAAATCGCCGGCCATGCGAATCAAAAAACCGTAAACAGCAATGAAAATAAGCGGCACCCATCCGCGGTTGATTCCGGCAGCTGTAATTAAAATTGTTCCCAATAAAAGAGCGAAGAGTCCTCTGTCTGTAATAATAGGCGAACTATTATTAAATAAAAGATCGATATAACCGGACGGCATTTGCACTCCGAATACGGAAAAAATCGATCCGTTTAAAAAATCAGTAACAGAATTATCAAGCTTACTGATATCAGCGGAAGCCATTTCTGAAATTGATAAATCCGAAACTCCTCTCTCCGCTCCGTCCGCTGCCGTGAGATCGGTTTGAGTATTCAGCGAGCCGGAAAAAGCGGATGACCATGAGAAACGGATAAACAGCCAGCCGCCAAGCGCGGGATTCAGCCAATTCGCGCCAAGTCCGCCGAAACTGTATTTAACTACAACAATAGCAAAAGCGCTGCCGAGCGCAGCGTAAATCGGATGAAGCTGACTTGGAAGCATCATCGCGAGTATCATCGCCGTTGCCGCCGCGCTTCCGTCAAGGATTTTTTTAACTCCGTGTTTCTGCCATGTAAAAATATATTCCAATAACACAGCCGTAAAAAAAGCCGTTACCGCAATTATTATTGATTTACCTTCGTCGCTGAATGATGAATGCAGCACGCAAAAAAAAGCGCAGGCGCAGACAATCCACATTCTTACAGTACTCGGACAGGATATATTTATCTGAGGTTTTAATATACTTCTTTTTTCCTGCACAAAATCAGCCAACTATAGCCTCCTCATTTCCTCCCAGAATCGTTTCCGGAAGAGGCAGCGCGGACGGACAAACAATTTTACAACAGCCGCATCCGTTACAGCCTGAAATTTCAATTTTTTTTGTATCCGACATTTTTAACTGCTTATAAATATGCTGAGGATCAAGTCCGACAGGACACACTGCCCTGCACTCTCCGCAGTTAATGCAATTCTGCTGCTGCTGAACCGAAGCCTGTGATTTCGCCATCGCGGCAATCGCGTAACAGTTTTTTCCTACAGGCTCGTCAAGATAAACAACTTCCTTTCCGAAAAGCGGAGAGCCTTTTACAATTCTTTCGGGTTTATGGATAAAACCTCCGCATTGTTCGATTATCTCGCCGATTCTTGTTCCTATTCTTACTTTCATAATTTGAGGATGTTTTATCGCGGAGCCTCCGACAGCTACATATCGATCTAAAACAGGTTTTTTAAATACAACAGCGTCGTACGCGGCGGCAAGAACAGCAGGACCTAAAATCAAAAGAGAGCCTAAATCAAAGCCTTCTTTTTTTTCGAATGACCTGATCGCCATTTCAAGTTCGCGGTTATTGCGCTGAGGATAGCGCGAACCTGTAATAACAAGGGAAGAAGGTATATCAATTTTCGCGGACATCGCAATCATATCGTCACCTAACACTTTCTCGCGGTGAGAAACGGCAAATATTATTCTTGAAACTTTAAAACATGCTTTCGCGACAATCGCCGCGCCCTCAATTACGGCGTTCATTCTGTCACAGCATAACGCGTAATCGGCAACCAGCCAGGGATCATCAAAAACCAAACGCACAACAAGCGTTAATTTTTCTTTTTTTCTGCCGGCTGAAATTAATTCCGCAAGAGGCTTTTCCGAATTATCCATCTCTACAATGCCCTGATCGGAAATTATTCTTTGTAAATCGTAACTGTTTACTCCTGACCAAATGTACGCTTCATCTTTTCTTCCCAATTTTTCAAAGGCGCCCTCCATTCTGATTACAAACGCTTCGTTTTCGGTATCGTCTCCGTCTTTCCACATCACTTTACGAACAATTTTACCGGGAACAGTCGCGTGAACATTAACAGCGCCCTCGCTTGAAGCCCTGCCTACAAGCATTCCTTCGCGGACAACATCGCCGATCGACACAACGGGATAGGCTTTTTTCTTGCTGCTTCCGAGGGGAATTACGGAAAGAGCGGGCAGAAACGCGTTAACAGATTCTGTTTTCGCAGGCGCCGTGGGATCTTCATAAGAAAGCCCTCCCCACGGAAATGAATATATCTTCATTGCTTATATGTCCTTTTATTTTACAACGCCTGTTTTAAGAGGCGTTTATGGTTTCTTTCATTATACAACGGTGTCTTATTCCGGTTAATACCCTTCTGAGGCATTTTATATAAAAATCTCTTTAAACCTGAAAAATCCATATTTAATAAATTATTATAATATCTGTTTAGAATAAAACAAATTACAATGAAAACCGCTAATAGTAACAACACCCGCTTTTCAAAAGCGCCCCCCGTGCCGGAGTTTGTTTTAAGTCCTGAGTTGACGCCTTCAAAAAAATCCATCAAATTTTTTAACGGAAAAGGCGGAAAATCCGAAAAATTAATGTTACTGCCCGCGGCGGCAACGCGCATGGAAGGAAGACCGTCAGTATCAAGGAAAAATCCGGGGAAGCCGCCTCCTGACGCTTTTGTATCCGAACGCGCGCTTAACTGGCTGGTAGAAAACGCCGATTGATAGGCAATATGCGCGTGATAATCATTTTCATAAACAAAAGTATCAAACCTGTTATTGAAAACATACGCGCCGTTCTGAAAAGGAGCTAAAAGAAATGTTACAAATGCGGCTGCCGCGAACGGTATCATAAAAACAGAAAAAGCAAAACCCAAATAAGCGCGTTTAATTATCAATACGGGAGAAAATTTTCTGCGTTTAACCACGGTAAGCGATAATATTTTTAACGAAAATAAAAAAACGAAAAACGCGCACGCGAAAACCGCAAGTAAAAACATGAATTGTAACTGCGAAATAGAAATTATTACGGCAAAGGCGGCGATAAATAACGGCAAAAGCAGCGCGTAAAATCTATACGGCTCTATTATTTCTTTATAGATCACTTTTAACCATGACCTTTTTGACGATACTCTGCTTTTAAGACGAGCGCCGCTTAAGGCAACAAGATCATACAGCGGATCTCTTAGCAGAATAAAAAGCGCGAAAAATAAAGAGACGCAGGCGAAACCGGACGCGCCGAAAAAAGCAAGCGGAGAAAACACGGGGATGAGCGCGATTATACCTGCGGAAAAACCGAAACTGTTATGCGATTTTTTGTTCACACAGCATAAAATAATCATAAAAACCGAAGCCGCTAAATACATCAGAAAGAAAAATTGCATTGGTCTTCCGGTTCCGTAATAATCAACAGAAAAAGAAATGTCACCTAACAAAGACATAATCTGTTTATTAACCGACGATGTATTCCAATTGCCCGCGACAAGCGGAATGTAAATAAATCTTTTATTATCTCTTAAAAAGACTTCTCTTAATTTTTCGGCATATCCGTCATTGCGCGGATCAAAAGTAAAAACTTTGGAAAAATAATCAGGAAGAGGAATTGTTTCGATATGATCAAAATTATCAAGTAATACCCAAAGCGAAGACTCCGCTACAGGAGAGCCTCCGAGAAAATCGGCGTTTTCAAGAAGAGATGTAATAACATTGTCTTCTATGCCTGCGTCAGTTGAAAGTACCGCGTAGCCGCCTCTGAACTCTTCATATCCCGAAGCATATCCTAAATAAAGAAGCCCTCCCGATATTAACAGGGAAACAAGACCTATCAATAAAACAGAGCGGAAAAAAGACATACTGCGCCTAAAAGATAAAGAAAATTACTGCTATCAATATGCCTAAGCAGGATCCGACAAGCACTTCCAGCGGAGTATGTCCGTGGATTTCTTTTACAGAATGAAAATCCTGTCCTGTAAATTTTGAGAATTGTTTCCCAAGATTATTAATCGCCCTTGCCTGCAGCCCCGAGGCTCTTCTTACACCGACAGAATCGCGCAGAACCACCAGGGCGAAAAGGAGAGAAATTATAAAATAAGTTGATGATATGCCTTCCTGAATTCCCGTAGCTGTCGCTAAAGAACATACAAGCGCTGAATGACTGGAAGGCATCCCGCCCGTCCGCCAGATCACTGTTTCCAGCGCTTCCAATTTCTTTTTATTTTTATTTTTACCGTTTAAAAGATAAAAAACTAACTTTAAAACCTGAGCAATAGCCATACTGAGAACTGTACATAAAAATATTCTATTCTCAAATAATGATCGAAGTGCCGACGCGGCTGTCATACATTCATCTTCTATTAAACTTAATTTATTGTCAAGACAACATGGTGACTGCCGGCTTCCGGTGTGGTATAAGTAGCTATGGAACTCACCACAGGCGAAAACGATTCAGGGCGCAGACTCGACAGGATTTTACGTAAAGCGCTCAAGGGTCATCCTCTCTCCCTGATACACCGTCTTTTACGCAAAGGACAGGTTTTTGTCAACGGAAAGCGCGCAAAACCACAGGATCGCGTAGAAAGCGGGGTAATAATTTCGATTCCTTCGTTAAAATCTCCGGTTAGCAATAAACCAGAGCTATCCGAAAAGAATAACAAGCCGCTGAGTGACGCGGAGTATTTAGTTAAAAACCCTTCATTCTCCCGTGCGGCTCCGTGGAATCCGAAGTTAAAAAACACACCCAATAATTCTTCAATGACACCGATCTGGCAGGACTCAGGGCTTATCGCTTTCAATAAACCGGCAGGGCTTGCCGTTCACGGCTCAGACAGCCTTGACACAATTGTCCGCTCTTTTCTCGCGGACAAACTGCCGCCTTCTTTATCTTTTACCCCCGGACCTCTTCATCGCCTTGATAAACCTTCAAGCGGCATCGTTGTTTTTTCAACAAGTTTAGAAGGCGCTCAATTTTTTACATCATTGATGAAAAATCATAAAATAAAAAAAACATATCTTGCCATTGTCGAAGGCACAATCAATAAAAACGAAATTTGGGAAGATAATTTGATCCGTGACCACGAAAAGAAAAAATCATTTATTTACGACTCCTCTTATTCAGCCTGCGGCGATATTTCCCGCGCGAAAACCGCGCTCACAAAAATCACGCCTCTCTCTTCAAACAACGGTTACACGCTGATACAAGCGGAAATCGTCACGGGCAGGACTCACCAAATAAGAGCGCAGGCAGGCGCGCACGGTCACCCGCTGTTAGGTGACATTAAATACAATGAGCGGTTAACAGTTAACAGAGAGCAGAGACGCAAGAGAAACAATTATATTGCTAACTTTTATTTACACGCGTGGAAACTGGAATTTTCGGATCACAAAATTGAAGCGCCTCTGCCGGAAGCGTTTAAGAAAAAGATGATAGAATTTTTCGGAAAGGAAATTATTTAGAAGACAAGAGGATGACCAAAAGAGACTCTCGCAGAGACGCGGGGATGTCGAAAAAAGAGACTCTCGCAGAGACGCAGAGCTCGCAGAGTTGTAATTTGAATTCTTATCTTTAACCCATAGAATTATCAGATTTATCTAAGATTTCAAAGAATTTAGATAAAGATATCGTACAATAGCTCTGCGATCTTTGCGAGAGCTTCTTCTTCATATTCCTCCGCATGAACTTAGACTTAAACCCGTATGCCTATGGCTTCCCGTATCGCGTCAACCAGAGTTTTCCTTCCTTTTAGTCTTCCCGCGATGCCGGGGATTTCAACTAACAGCGGATAGAAACCGGAGAGCTGCCATTCGATCATGTAATTACCGAGCCAGTCAGCGGTTTCTTCGGTAAGTATCAGCACCTGACAATTTTCGGCGCAGGGAAACGAATCGGGCAAATCAAGACCGGCTGCTTCCCTGCCTTCTGTGATAAACCTGAACACCGAAACAGCTTCATCAGCGTCTTTTACCGTCATTCCGTCAATGCCGATAAAACGAAAAGCAGTTACAAGTTCTTCATCCCCAATAAAATAAAAATCCACTTTAAACTTCCAAAATTTTTACACGAACCGCGCGAATTTATTTAAGGAAACCTCTAAAAAGGTTTTTAGAGATTGCCTTAAATAAATAAAATTAATAACGCGACAAGAAATCCCCATAAACAGATTCCTTCGGCGAGTCCCGCGTAAGGAAGGGCTTTCCCGAAAAGATCGGGGTTTTCGCTCATCGCGCCCATCGCGGCAGCGCCGATTCTTCCTACCGCGATTCCGCCGGCAATGCAGGAGAATCCGACAGCGAGAGCTGCGGCGACACATTTAATCGAATCGGCTAAAGAGGTTTGCGCGCCTTCAATTTCAGAATGATCCTGCGCGAAAACCGACGCGCCGATTAGCATGACGCATAACAATAAAATAATTTTTTTCATATTCGCTCCTTTATAAAACACTAATATTTATTTTGTTTAAAACGGAACGGAGAAAATTCAACTCCCGTTTCAATAAAAAACTTGTTAAAAAATTCGTAGTATTGCAAACGTATAACCTGAATTGCCACAATTAATCCTTCAAGAAAGATGATGATCGCGTTTCCCGCGATCATTATCAGCATTGCTGAAAATGTTCCGGTGATCCCTGAGCCCGCAAGTTCATCTGTAAAATAAAAAACTATAAACGAAAAAACAGCGTGAGCAAGAGCGAAAGCGCCGACGCGGAGGAAACTTACCGTATTGGAAAAATATCCTGAAACAGTATCCATCACTTCCACAGCTCCTTCCATTATAAAAGCGAATAAGCCGTCTTTAAAAACTATTTTCTCTTTGGTGATTAAACTCCAAATAATATGACCGAAGAAAATAAAGAAAAGCGGAATCAAAATGCCTGCGAAATCATACAATTCCATTTTTCCGCCGAGAATGACGCGCAGCGCGATAAAGATCGCGTACCAGAATAACGCAAGACCCGCTAATCCGGTTTTTGAAAAAATCGCTCTTTGGTAATATTTGAGTATAAAACAGTTGCATATATTTATTAGTAGTCCAAGCGAATTGATTATTATTCCGATACTCAAAGTGAAGCCGAAGAAGTACAGCAATTTTGTAATACTTCCGCCATGTCCTGCCATCGGCAGAATGTGAAGGATTCGATCCATCGGATAGCCGAAAAGCGCTTCGGTGATTGCTATTGTGGGAGCTGTAAGTATTTTTTCATTTGTAAAAACTGATCCGGCGAGCAGACCCATAATCATCGACGCAATTCCTACAGAGATGAGCGGAGTCGAATATTTTAAAAACTTCGCGAATTTTTTAATGTTCTTGATCAGAATTCCCGCGAGTAATAAAAAAAATCCCTGCCCTGCATCGCCGAACATAATTCCAAACATGAGAGTAAAAAAGAACGCTACAATCGGAGTCGGATCAATCGTGCCGTACGGAGGAGCGCCGTATGAAAACACAACGCCTTCAAAACCTTTTACAAACGCGTTATGCTTCATTGATACTGGCACTTTTTCCGTTCCTTCTTTAATCGAAGGGACTTCATGCGGTAAATATGAATGAACCGCCACTCGCCCGCCTGTCAGCGCGGATATTTCTTTCACAAGTCTTTTTTCCGTATCAGCGGGAGTCCATCCTGAAAAATGATACAAACTATCCGTTGACGAGAACTTTGCCTTTATTCCTTCTATTACTAACGCCGTATTCATTGACGAGATAAGCCGTTTATAACAGGAAACAAATCTTTCGCGTAACGCGTCTTTTTCTTTCTTTATTATTTCCAGCTCTTTATCAAGATTTTTTAATTGTTCGTTCAGGCTTTTTATCATTTCCGCAGGGATTCCGCGGTAATTTTCGGGAATCGTAATCGGCTCGAAAGAAAGTTTTTTTAAGGCTGAATCGAGGGCAAACCTTCCCTTTTTGGAGCTTGCCGCCAAAAAGCGGTTTTCGTTATCAAGAGGTATTATTACGGCGCGGACTCCCAAAGTTTCGCGTAACTCTGCGATCTCTTTCGGATC
>Ga0209755_10004194_pt1 | contig 17262 bp, 12 predicted proteins | sample TergutCo191P1_FD_187301 | JGI IMG/M metagenome (GOLD analysis project Ga0209755, IMG submission 187301) | Cornitermes sp. P1 segment gut microbial communities from Petit-Saut dam, French Guiana - Co191P1 (SPAdes) (version 2) | ecosystem: Host-associated > Arthropoda: Insects > Digestive system...
CGTTTTCCGACCCTGCCCGTCTCTGGGGCGACGGGGTGGAGCGTGTCATAGAGGAGGCGTTCCGGGCGCATTTCAGGACAAGGATCATCGGTGGGAAGGTTATGAACATCCGTATGCCCTTTGCCAAAAACAACGAGCGGAGTATGCTTCTGGATACCAGGCTGGACGTTATAGGCGGCGGCAAAGGGGCCCCCGAGGCTCTATGGCCCGTCATCAATCGCCTTCTCGACTCGGAGGATTTTGCCCGTTACGTCAGGACGCTTTCCGACGGGCGTGAGCAGGTCATCATCTTCGATCTGCAGCACCGCAGCTGGGAAAGCTCCCGAGACTTTAACCTGATCGCCAGGATGAGGGCCGGACTGTACCCGGGGCTTCCCCACCGTCCCCACGTTCTTGTCTCCGGAAACGGGATCAGCGAGGCCGATGTCTACAACTACCTGTACAGCGTGGGCCGTATCGGGGTGGACTGTTCCGGTTTCGTCTGGAACATCCTTGTCTACGTGGCCCGACGTGGGGGCGTGGACATGCCCAGGCTGTTGGGGCCTTCGATGGGGGTGCCAAGGGGCCGTGATCCGGCATGGTATGCCGGAACCGTTTTTTTCAACTCAAGGAATCCGCACATACTTCCAGTGGACGACAGAATCGCCAACCTGCGCCCTGCGGATGTCATCCTGTTCCGTGGGCCTGACGGACAGATGTCGCATTCCGCAATCATACAGTCCATCGACTTTACGCAGGGAGTTATCCGCTACCTGCAAAGCACCGACATGGCGACCCAGGAAGAGCGTGGAGTGCATGAATCCTTCGTCTACTTCGACCCTGCCCGAACCTACGTTTCCCTGAGCGACCCAAGCCTTCACTGGACAAAGCAGCGTCGGCCCGCCTTTATCGGGGAACCCGTCTGCCCTTTCACCAACGACGGCGAACGCTTCAGGGCTTTCAGCGATCTGGGAGGTGGACGGGTGGTGCGGTTCAGGTTTGTAAATCAACTGCGGTTTGACAGATAGTTACTCCCACAGGTTGGGGGCGGACGGCCGACAATCCCGGGCACAAGACCCGGCGATGAGCGGTGGAGCTTAGGCATTCGTGGATGAACAGGTGCAGAAAGCTGTACGCGGCCAGGGCGTTTGAGGTTCCCAAGCCAGTTAAGGGTAGACTTCCACCCGTGGAATTGACAAGGGGCCTGTATTTGCAAGGGAACCAAGTGCCAGGCGCAGGGACTCGGCCCGTCGTTCCAGATACTCGACTGGAAGGGCTCCCGTCTTCGGGTCATCCGGCGAGGGGCGGGCCTTCCCGTATATTTGCACCTTGCGGATGTTTCCGACCGTCCCGTTGGCCGTGGCAAGTTCAACCACAAGCCGTTCCCAGGCCTGCGCTTCCTCTTTGGGAGGCTCCACGCCGTCCACAGTGCAAAGCATGGTCTGGATCGTCACGGGGGCGCAGGCGGCGAATTCCCTTATTTTTGTTGTCAGTTTTTCGTGGGGGGTCTCCGCCACGTTTATCATTTTGTACCAGTCGGGGGTTCCGGCATCCAGCTTTAGCCAGATGTCCAGCGAAGGTGGGTTGGCGGCGGCATCCCTAAGAAGGGAAAACAACCGAGGTTCCAGAAGGCCCATGCCGTTGGTTATGAGCACCAGCTTCGAGGAGGGAACGGTTTCGTCACGGACACGGGCCGCAAGTTTCAACGCATCGGGAAAGCCGGGGGAAGACGTTGGCTCGCCGCAACCGGAAAAGCAGATGTCCATAACGGGATCGCCCGCGGATGCGAGGGTGGCCCGAAGATCCGCCTCCATCTGTTCTAGGGAAAACACCGCATTGCTGGAGAAGGGAAACACCTCGCAGTAGGGGCAGTCAAAGGAACAGCGTTTTTGATCGGGAAAAAGGTTGATCCCAACCGAAAGGCCGCCGGAACGCCGAGAGTACGCCGGGTATACTAAAACGCCTTTCTCCCGAAGACGGCTCATGCCTTTTTTCTCGCCGCGGCGCTCAAGGCATGGCCTTCCAGCCCCTCCGCACGGGCCATCACTTCCGCCGCATGACGGGTTTTTTCAAAGCCTTCGCCGGGGACGCAACGCAAAGTGGTAAGGGTTTTAAGAAAATGCCTTACCGAAAGGCCGCCGGTGAAACGCGCGTTTCCCATGGTGGGCAGGATGTGGTTGGTTCCCGCCGCATAGTCCCCCAGCGCCTCGGCAGAAAGCTTGCCGATAAAAAGCGAGCCGTAGTTTTTCAGCAGCGGTATCCATTCATCCGTATCGGCAACGTGAAGCTCCAGATGCTCGGGGGCAATTGCGTTGGCAATGCGCACAGCCTCCTCCCTGTCCCGGTACACTACGATGAGGCCGCCGGAATCCAGCGAGGCACGGGCGGTCTCGGCGGTGGGAAGGCTGGCAAGCCGCCGTTCAAGTGCGGCGCTTATCTGTTCGGCCAGTTCCCCGTTGGGAACAAGCGCCCAGGCCCTTGCGTCGGGATCGTGTTCCGCCTGGGCGATCATGTCCGCCGCGGCGAAGTCGGCGGCCTGTTTGTCGGCACCGGCTTCTTGGCCGGCACCGTCTGCGATAATCAGCACGTCGCTTGGGCCGGGGAGAAAATCGATACCAACCTCGCCAAAAAGGATTCGCTTTGCGGTTACCACGTGCTTGCTTCCGGGGCCAGCGATCATGTCAACACGGGGAACGGACTCCGTCCCCAGGGCAAGTGCGGCAATGGCCTGCACTCCCCCGACGGCAAAGACACGGAGGCAAGAGCTTATGCCTTCAGCCGCCATGGCCTCCGCCGCAATTCCGACGGCGGCCAGAATTTTTTTGTCCGGCAGGCCGTCCTCCTGCGGGGGCGAGGCAACGACAAGCTCCTCCGCACCGGCGCAGAAGGCCGGAACCAGAGCCATAAGAAGCGAGGAAAACAGGGGGAAGCGTCCCCCGGGGGCGTATACCGCAACCTTTTCGATGGGGATCACACGCTGGCCCGTAATCAGGCCGGGTTCCATTTCATACTCGAAGTCGGAAAACTGCGACCGCTGTTTCATCGAAAAACGTTTTATGTGATCCGCCGCAAGCTTCATCGCCGCTGCCAGTTCGGGATCGTCGGCACGCAGATCGAGAAGGGCCTTTTCCACCTCGGCCATTGGAACCTCAAGCTTCGCAGGCGAACCTTTGTCAAAACGAGAGGCGAAACGCCGCACAGCCGCATCACCCTCGGATCGCACGGCGGCGATGATTTCCTTTACACTGGATTCGACCGCTTCGTCGTTGGTACTTTCCGCATTGGTTTTCCAGTATGCGCCAAATTCCCCACCGTCGATTATCTTCATTTTCCGCTCCTTGCAGTAAGACTGTCCATCACTTCCCTGCATCCCTCAAGACACAGATCCATTTCATCGTCCGTCCCTATGCTGATGCGCAGGAAGTCGGCGATACGTTCATTGTTAAAATGCCGCACAAGAATTCCCCGTTCACGCAATGCCGAAAAAAACGCCGCACCGCATATGCCCGGGGCTTTTGCGAAAACAAAATTTGCGGACGAAGGCAACACCGTAAAACCCAGACCCCGCAAGGTTTGGGCAACACGTTCCCTGGTTGCGACAACCCTGCGGTTGATTTCGTCGTAATAGGCCGTGTCGGAAACCGCCGCCGCCGCACCTGCCAGGGCAAGCCGGTCGAGGGTGTACGAGTTGAAGGAATCCCTTATGCGGCAAAGGCCCTCGATCAAAGGCTCGCTACCGACGGCATATCCAGCCCTAAGACCGGCAAGCGAGGCCGACTTGGAAAGGGTATGCACGACAAGCAGGTTCGGATGCCTGTCAATGTGAGCAATCGTCGAGCTATCATGTTCCGCAAACGCAATGTAGGCCTCGTCGATAATCAAAACCTTTCCCTGTTTTTCAAGGCATTCCGCCATGGCAAAAATTCCCTCCAGCGGCAAAGCCATTCCAGTCGGGGCATTGGGGTTTGGAATCACCCCCCCCCCGGAGGGGGCCATGTAGTCGGCAACCCTTATCGAAAAATCATCGGCAAGGGGAACTGTGCGATAAGGGATATCCCAGAGCTTGGCGTACACGGGATAAAAGCTGTAGGTAATGTCCGGGAAAAGTATCGGTGCGGCACCTTCCGCAGTGCCTGCAAAAAAGGCACCGAAGGCAAAGCCCAGCACCTCGTCGGATCCGTTGCCTGCGAAAACCTGTTCCGGCTTTATGCCGCAACGTTCGGCGACCGCCTCCCGAAACAAGGTACAGGCAGGATCGGGGTACAGCCGGAGTTCGTCGCCGGCGGCCTTGGTGATGGCCTCTATCACTTTAGGCGAAGGGGGATAGGGGTTCTCGTTTGTGTTAAGCTTGATGAACTGCCGATCCCTGGGCTGCTCGCCGGGGATATATGGGGAAAGATTTTTCGTGCGGCTGTTCCAGAATACGCTCATTATTTTTTGTGCCTTCGATCAAGTTCGTCCAGGACCTCCCTTACGCCAACACCGGCACGGCTCATAAGCACGGTGGCGAAATAGAGGAGGTCGGCGGCTTCCCAGACAATCTCGTCCTTGGTTTTGGCCTCGCAGAGTTCCCTTGCCTCTTCCATTATTTTTTCACGGACAAGCTCATCGTCCAGCGTGGCTGTGTAGGAGCCTGGCACCGGGTTTCTGAACCGTTCGGCGATTATGCCCTGCAGGAATTCCCAGGTATAGTTTCTGTCCGTCGCAAAGCACGACCAGGCGCCGGTGTGGCAGACCTGACCGGCAGGTTCCGCCGTCGCAAGCAGTGCGTCACGGTCGCAGTCGGCCCGCATCCTGACAAGCCGAAGCGTGTTGCCCGACGTTTCCCCTTTCATCCAGAGTCTGCCCCGACTTCGGCTGTGGAAACAGACATTGCCACGCTTGAACGTTTCGGACAGCGCCTCCATGTCGGTAACGCCTATCATCAAAACCTGGCCATCCGGGGCCTGCACGATGCTGGGAAGCAAGGGTTCCTTCTTCCAGTTGAGGGAAGCCACAAAGGCATCGGCGAGGTTTATCTTCCCGGTGTACAGGGCCATGCCAAGCTGAACGTCGCAGCCAAGGGCGGCGATGCCCTCGGCCTCGGCCAGGGTCGAAACGCCGCCGGCGACGGTAATCTGGCAGGAGACCGCCCCCCGAAGTTTCCGCACCGGTTCCAGATCGATGCCCGTCATGGTGCCCTCACGCTCCACGCAGGTAAAAAGCAGTTCGCCGGCGAAAGGCTCGACGGCCCTTGCCGCCTCGATTAGGTCGATCCCGGTGGGGGTTTTCCAGCCGTCCACCACGATTTCGCCGCCCCGCGCGTCCACAGCGACAATCAGCCGCTCGCGCCCGATTTTCCGCGACATGGCCTGCAGAAACGGCAGGTTCACGCCGAAGCCGCCGCCGGGGGCACGGAAGGCACTTGACCCTACAATGATTTTCCGAGCGCCAAGGCTTACAAGTTCCCTTGCCTGTTCCGGCGTTCTTATGCCGCCGCCCACCCGGCACTCGGCCTTTCGCAGCAGCGGCTTGATCATCTCTAGGTTGGAACCTTTGCCCATCGCGGCATCCAGGTCTATAACCGCAAGCTCGCCGTAGCGGTCGAATTCCGCCGCAAGCTCCAGGGGATTGTCCCTTTCCAGGACCTTTTCCTCGCCCTGCCTAAGCTGGACGACCTTGCCGCCCTGTATGTCGATTGATGCTATTATCACGGGGGTATTTTAGCATGGGGCTGGGCTTAGGGAATAGACCAGGCGCGGGTAAAAAATAGTTTCCCATAATTAGTTCCATACGTAAGGTAAATTGCTTTGTATCAGCCCAGTTTTTTCAGTTCGGCTAACCTTGTACCGACGGCTATACTAACGGCATTCTCCAAATCGGCCTGCACTCCCTTCTTGAATCGTTCAATTGCCTCATCCTCATAGGAGGGTTCCATAGAAAACAATTGCGGACTGTCAAATCCAAGGGCTGCCGCTATGCGCTCAAGCATTTCAGGTGAAGGAAATTTGTTTGTTTGCTCAATCTGTGCGATGTAATGGGCGGAAGTTTCCACTTTTTCTGCTAGTTTTGACTGAGAAATCCCCAAAATTCGCCGTCTTTTCTTAATATTACATGATAATAAGACTCTTAGGCTTGTCATTTCACAAACTCAGTTTCATATAGCAAATTATTGTTGACAAGTGCCAAATGGGTATGGTACTATATCACCATAAGGAATATGACGTAAAACGATCAATTTGACGAATACTAACGTAACCAGCCAGATAGAGCTAGGGAAAAAATGGAGGTCAATATGAAAAGCACAAGTAAATTTGGCATTATCGCCTTTGTCGCGATAATCGGGCTTTTGTCGGCAGGGTGCGCTTCGCAACCAGAGGCAAGCCCAGACGGTATAACGCTGGATCGGGCAATCGCGGATGCCGCCGCCCGAATTGACGAGCGGATTTCGGCGGGATCAAAAATCGCCCTGCTTAATTTCAGCTCGCCTTCGGATCGGTTTTCGCTGTACGTGCTGGACGAACTGTCGGCAAACCTGCTGGACAGCGGAAGGCTCACCGTGGTTGATCGGAGGGAAATAGACCTTATCCGTGGCGAATTTGATTTCCAGTTTTCCGGCGAGGTGGGCGACGACTCGATGCAAAGCATAGGGCAGATGTTGGGGGCGCAGTCGATTGTGTCCGGGTCCCTCACTGAAATTGGCGGCGATTATCGGATTGCGATTCGTGTGCTGAACGTGCAAAGTGCGGCTATTGAGGTGCATTTTAGGTCGGACATCGCCAACGACAGGCGTGTTCAGGCTTTGCTTGAGGGCGGCAGGACCGTTGCGGGAAGCGTCCCGCAACGGTTGGCTGCGGCGCAAACCCTGGCAACGCAACCTGTACAGACCCCAACCCCGGCAGCGCAGCCTGTCCAGCCCCCTGTGATGCAAGACCCAGTACAGGCGCAACCAGCGGCTCCTGCTCCTGCTCCCGTGATCGTCCAGGCTCCAGAGCCGAGGTTGGAAAATGGCAGACGTACCTTTCACCCGAGGCCACGGGCATATCAGGGAGCCCGCGCTGTTGACGCTTTTGTGTACTATATCGTGGTGCGAAATGAATACATGACTATTCAGATCAGGAGTGCCCCAGCAGGAGGAGGAAATCATGTTATGCCTGGATTCAGAGAATGGTCACGAGTGCTACTGCAAGATTTGGATCACCCTGACAGACAGTTCACTCCAGTGCAAGGTGCCGAGTGGGTCACGGGTGGGTGGTTAACCTTCAGAAACGCAAGCGCCACGCGGTTCAGTTTGATTTGCACTGCCCACACGCCACGAGTTATTTTTGACGAAATCAGGCTTGGACGTCCTGACTGATAGTTTGGATTGTGGAAACGGTTGTTTCAAAAAAATTATAGCCGATGGGCTTAAAACGTGGGGAATTTAATATGGTTGTACATTGGCGGTATCACATTTTAAGGAAATTAATAGTGTGTGGCACTTTTGCTGTAATTTTCGCACTTGTCTTTACAGCTTGTGCGGCACCCCCTGCTTCTGCGCCGGAGCCATCGCCTCTGGTGGAACTGAGCAGGGCGGTTCGTGATGTATCGTATCACTTGAATAGCAATATCCCGGCGGGAAGAATGATCGCTTTTGTAAATGTCCAGTCCGGTTCCGCGGAACTCTCGAATTTTATTATCGACGATCTAATCGCAAATGCCGTGACCGACAGAATATTTACCGTGGTAGACCGCCAGCGGCTGGACTATATCCGTGCGGAGCAAAACATACAGTTGTCGGGAGAAGTTGACGATGAAACAGCCCGCAGCATAGGCAGCTTTTTGGGTGCGCATACGATTGTATCGGGAAGGGTGAGTTCGTTTGGCGGATACTTTCGTTTAACAATACGCGCCCTTGATGTAGAGACGGCGGAAGTGCAGGGCCAATACAACCGGGTTATCGGTACGGAAAGGGCTATGACCGCACTAATGGGAAGCGTCCCGCAATGGTTGGCTGCGGCGCAGGTCCAGGCAACGCAACCTGTACAGACCCCAACCCTGGCAGCGCAGGCTGTCCAGCCTCCTGTGGCGCAAGCCCTGGTGCAAGCGCCACCAGCGGCTCCCCCTGCTCCCGTGATCGTCCAAGCCCCAGAGGATCCTCCTGCCCCTATTACATTCAGGATTGGCGACATCGGCCCAGCGGGCGGTATTATTTTCTTCGATCAGGGTAACCATTCTGGTGGTTGGCGGTGGCTGGAGGCGGCGCCGGTGGCTATGGAAACCGCGGCTCCGTGGGGTCATACCAGCGGTGCTTTGGGGAGAGGTGGTATTAATACCATTAGAGCAACAACTTCCAGGGAAATTGGAGCGGGACAAACCAATACTCAAAACATAATGCGGTTCTTCAATCAGCATGGCGGCGGTTTTGGCCTGGCGGTACAAATAGCCGATGAATTTGAGATTAATGGTTTTGACGACTGGTTCCTGCCAAGCCTTGATGAGCTAAGTTTTATGTTCGGCAATCTACACCGAAGGGGACTTGGTGGATTTAGAAGCGAATGGTACTACTCGTCGACCATTATTTCTATGGGAACAACAGGATGGTATGGTCCTGGTAGGATAAATTTCGCAAATGGAGAACCCGGTCAGGAGTATAGTGTGCAACAAAGGCATCGCATCCGCGCAATACGACGGTTTTAACGGTGAAAATTGCATAGTTAAATTTTTTCAGAAGGTTTTGCGATAGCGGAACTAGCAAGGAAAAAGGCAGCGGGAAAGACCGCAAAGGAGTTTATCATGGGTTTTGACGATTGGCTTAAAGCTGGTAACGGTGCACGGAAGGATGAAACGCTGGAAGATGCTATCGGAAGGACCGTGGGAAAGACGTATGATACTGCATCGATATCATGTCCTAGTTGTGGAACGAGGGACATCAATGGGAAGTTCCACGAGGCATTTAACGGGTTATGTGTGGCAGTGTAACAGTTGCTGGCATAAGTGGCTATGACCCGATACTTATTGGTATTTGCTAAAATTATATTCTGGAGGTTTTTGTGGAAGAGATGAACGCGGCGGCATATATGGAACGTGCCGATAATTATGGTACTAATGAGGGTGACCTTGAGCTGGCTTTGTCTTATATGGAAAAGGCTGTGGCAATGGACCCTGACAATGTTGAGTACCAAGAAAAACTTGGTAGATTGAAGGGTCTCATGAAAGAGAAAGGTTTTGACAATGCCAAAATACGGGAGGAACCTTATCTTGCTAAAACTAGCGAGGGCAAAGGCAGTTCATTCGGAGATTATCTCTCGGATCTGGGTGCATCACTGAAAATGCGTCTACTGGCTATCCCCGTCTTCCTTGTTGGCGGTCTAATCATAGGCCTGATTAGGGGCACCGCAGACAATGTTCTAACGGACCCATTGACTACAGGATTCGTTTTTGCTTTTTTTGGCGCAATATTGGGTATCGGTATTTTCCCTTTATTGATATTTGCCATAAGACAGTTGGAAAAGATTCCAGATATTTTCAAGGTAGCTTTCGAGCTGGGCAGAGATGATGGAATAAAGGCATTCCTTTCCGGAATTGCCTTGGCGATTCTTTATACAGTGCTATGGACACCTTTTAAAGTGATTCTGTTTCTTTATGCATGTCCTTTTGTCGGTCTTTTCCAAATCGTGAAACTTTCGATAAGTGCGATAAGAAACAGACGCTAACGAGGCGTTCTGTTATTCGTTGATTCGGCAAACTGGGAATGATTACGTTGCCAGTTTGGTATTTGCAAAAAGCGTAACAGGTATCGTTCCTGTCTGGAGGTTTTTATGGATTTTGATGAATGGGAAAAGATGAAAGAGTATGAGGAAAGAAGAGGTGCAAACCAAAGCCTCTACGATGCTATTGGAAAAACAGTAACTAACATGTACGCTGGTATAGATAATTACTGGTGTGATTCATGTCATAGTGGTTTTATGAGCGGAGATGCAAAATGCAAAAATTGCGGAAGCTGGAATACTCGTAAGATGTAAAAAGTAATGTTAGGTGCTAAACCGTCGCTTAACAAACGGTAACTGCAAAATGCCCTGTTCGATCATTTTGGGTTTCGTTCGGCTAGGTCACGGCTAAAGCCATTCCCACGCCTCACTACACCACATTTTTTTGCGCCCGTAAAATGCTTCGCATTTTACGGGCGCAAAAAAACGTCAATTATCTAGAACATTAAGTGCCATTTGTCCTAGGTTTTATGGAAAATTAAATTTATGTGTTGACAAAAAATCATAAATGATATATAAAGTATATTGAAACAGTTGTCTCAAAATTATAGCCGACGGGCTTTAAACAAAAAGGTGATAACAATGAATAAGGAAATTGAATTCAAGAGAATTGATTTGGGAGATGGCGTTGTCTATGAAGGAGAAATTGAAAATGGTACTAGGTTTGTTTTTGGAAAATATTCCTTGCCAAATATTACCTACATAGGTGAATTCAACGAAGAAAGTGATATGGAAGGTATTGGAAAACTCACTACGGAATATACAGATGGGCTTTTTACATCAATTATTAATGTCGGTACTTTTAAAGGTAAGGCCCCTAATGGTTTTCCTCTTTTAAATGGTTATGGTGCAGACTATTATTTTTTAAACAGTAACAGTCCTGATTTTGAAAAAGCGACTGAGTTGAATGGCGGTATAAAGTATCAAGAGGGGAAATTCGTTGATGGTAATCTTCATGGGCAGGGAACAATATATTATAATGATGGTGGCAAATATGAGGGAGGGTTTGCTCATGGAAAGATGCACGGCAAGGGAAGAAAGACCCAGGCTGATGGGACAACCGTTTTAAGAGAATATGACAACGGGAGAGCGTTATTTCAAGGAAATTAATTGAGTGGACAAACGGCACTTGCTGATACTCTCATATGTTAATTCAAACATAACAGAGGGATCAAAGTGTGAGTTTTCGGAAACCAAAATCCTGAAAAACACAATGGATAAGTGAAGATCATGAATGCTGACGATTATATTGTTCGTGCTGGTGAGTTTAACAGCAAGAACGATTTTGATAATGCTATCGCAGATCTAGCAGAGGCAATCAAACTTACCCCAAATATAGAGCCCGACAAGTTGGACGACTTCGTATTTGCTGTAATACGCGAGAGTGAAAAGCCACTGTGCGATCAGTCTAGCATGGCTGCTATTCGTAACAATAAAAAGGCCGAAATTTTTTACATTGAGCTACTTGTGTTCGTTCGTGACCTGGCAGAAATGGATCCTGAGAAAAAATTGCCAATGCTGGCACACTCATTTAGTTTTTTAGCCACTATGCAACATAAAAATGGTAGCCACAAAGAAGCCGAGAATAACTTTACCGAAGCAGTTAAAATTCAGCGAAGATTGATAGAAAGGACATTAGCAAAACTCAAACCCAATTTGCCAGAACTATCCGAGGATAACTTCGAACTGTGGATAGATCAATTCAGTGCAAATCTTGACTTCATTACACACTTGTCTGCTGCGGCAAAAACGCTAGATAAGTTAGCTGAATTACAAAAAGGTACAAAAAGATACATAGAAGCCGAGGCCAGCCATACCGAGGCGTTGGGAATTTATCGGAAACTTGCGGAAACCAGAGCCTATCCCTATTTAAGCCATGTAGCATTGACGCTGTTTTACCTGGCTAATTTGCAAAAAATAACAAACCGCGACACGGAAGCCGAAGCCAATTATACCGAGGCCTTGGGTATTTGGTGGCAGCTTGTAAAGACCAACGACGGATATTTGTCACTTATGGCAATAACGCTAGATAATTTGGCTGAACTGCAAGCAGAAGCCGATCGCTACACAGAAGCGGCGGCTAACTATGCCGAATCGTTGGAAATTAAACGCAAGCTGGCAGAAATCAACCCAGACGAATATTTGGAAACTATGACGGAGACAAAAAAAAATCTGAGCACCGTGTATTTAAAGCGTGGAGATGTAAATTTTCAGAATGAAAATTACAACTGGGCCCTGGCTGATTTTAGCGAAGCCATCAGGCTCAACCCAGACTATGTTATGGCCTATGGAAAGCGCAAGAGCTTATATAACCAGATGGGGAACTGCGACGGGGCAATCGGTGACCTTACCGAGCTTATCCGAATTGTTTCTCCACTTGGCGGCTCTCCTCCTTATGCTTTCCGCGGTCTTGAGTATGACAATAAATCCGAGGAATACCGTGCCGCAGGCGATGAAAACAACTTTTTGAAATACATTGATTTGGCAATAGAAGACTATACCGAGGCTATCAGGCTTGACCCAACCAATGTAGCTTACTACATCCGTGGGATTGCTTACGGGAAAAAAGGCCAGCATGACTTGGCAATAGAAGACTATACCGAAGCTATCAGGCTTGACCCGAATGATTCCCACTCTTACGACAGCCGTGGACTTGCCTACTATAAACGAAAGCAGTATGACTTGGCAATTAAGGATTTTTCTGAGGTTATCAGACTTAACCCAGATGATTCCTCCTGCTACAACTGGCGTGGAATTGCCCACCATGATCAAAAGCAGTATGACTTGGCAATTAGGGATTTTTCTGAGGCTATTCGACTTGATCCAGATAATTCCTATTACTACAGGAACCGTAGCCTCGTCTACTATGACCAAAACCAGTATGATTTGGCCTCCAAGGACGATGCCGAGAGCAGCAGGCTTAATCCAATTACCCATGCCCACGGTAACTGTGGAGCTGGTGATGAAAATGACGAATTTGTGAAAGGAATTGCTTCCATAATCCAGAGAGTTTCACGAACCAGCAAGAAGGCCTGGGAAAAAGGTTTGTTGGCATTAGAAGGTGAGATTGACGAGGGAAAATTAAGGCAACGGGATGTTTTCGAATACGGCATGCGGTTAATCGTGGACGGTATGGGTTTTGAATATACAGACAGACTTTTATCCAACCTTATTGCCCACGAACAGAATGAAAACGTTCTTAGGATTAAAGAAATGCAGAAAGAAGCAGTGTTAAGCATTCTGTCTGGCGAGAATCCCAAGACAACCATGCTCAACATAAGTTCCCGCATAAACGTCGGCGAATTTAAAGTTCTGCGTAGGCTTTTCCCCGATACGGACATTCTTTTGAATGTGCCACTTCCGAACACCACAACGAACAATATTTTGGCAGGGCGCAACGATGAAGCAATGGAAGGAAAGGAATTTGCGGAGCAGGCTGCGTACACGATACGGAAAACCTATAATTTCAGTGAAAAAAGTAGAAGGGAAGGCCTATTGGCGTTGGAAGGCATCTTAGGAAGCCTTGACGATGATTTTATGAAAAACGGATTTCGTTTGGTAGTTGGCGGTGTAGATCGCATAGTCATCGACAGGGTTTTATCCAACACAATTAACTTGGAACACAGCAAGAATCGCAGACGGTTAAAAATAATGCAAAAAGCAGCCGTGCTGTGTATTCAAGCTGGGGAAAACACAAGGGTACTTCTTCACCGTTTAATGTCCTACATAAACAATTCCGAACTGGAAGCCTTATGGAAGACATTGCCAGATATTGGCATTTCGGAAGAGTTTAGTTTTAAGAATGCTGAACTATTGGACAAAGAAGAAAATAACTTTATGGAGCGACTGGCATATGTGGTACGCAGAGCCATGGACCTTAGCCTGAAATCTAGAAGGGAAGGCTTGCTGGTATTGGAAGACACAATAGACATGGACAAGGTTCGACAGAGGGACATCTTTGAATATGGCATGCAATTTGTAGTGGACGGTACGGACTGTGAAATTATTGACGACATTTTATCCAACATCATAGCTCATGAGCAAGACAAAAAAAACCAAAAGCTGAAACACTTGCAAAAAGTAGCCGTGTTCTGTATTCAAAACGGAGAAAACACACGGATACTTCTTCACCGTTTAATTTCTTACATAGACAATTCTGAATTGGAAGCCTTACGAAAGGCATTGTTACCAGATACTGACGTTTTGGAAGAGCTTGGCTATATGAGTGTAGAACCGCTGGACGAAGAAGGAAAAGATTTTTCGAAGCGTCTGGCGCATGTGGTACGCAGAGCCATGGACTTCAGCCAGAAGGCTAGAAGGGAAGGGATGTTGGCACTGGGAAGCGATATTGACATGGGCAAGGTTCGGCAACGGGATATCTTTGAATACGGAATGCAGTTTGTAACGGAAGGTGTGTGGTCTCAAACTATCGATGACATTTTGTCCAATATAATCGCCCATGAAAGGGGGGATAAAAAACAAAAACTGAAACAAATGCAAAAGGCAGCCGTGCTGGGTATTCAAGCTGGAGAAAATACAAGGATACTATCTTGCCGTTTAGTTTCCCACATGGACAATTCAGAATTGGAAGCCTCATGGGAGGCGTTCCAGGGCACTGGCATTTTAGAGGGTCTCTATTATGAGGGTGTTGAACCGATACATGAAGAAGAAGATTTTATTGAGCGATTGGCACACATAGTACAAAGAGCCTACCAATTCAGTCAGAAGGCTAGAAGAAAAGGCTTGCTAGCTATGGAAGATGAAATCGATGCCGAAAAGGTGAAGCAACGAGACATTTTTGAATACGGAATACGATTCGCGATAGACGGTACAGATGCTGAGATAATTAACGAAATTCTATCAGACCTGATCGATTTGGAGCGTGACGAGAAAGCCAGAAAATTAAAGATAATACAGAAAGAGGCAGTGCTGGGTATTCAACGGGGGGATTACTTTAGTGTGTCTCTGCATAGTTTTATGTCATACATAGATAATTCCGAGTTTGAATCTTTGCAGAAAGCCCTTTTAAACACGAACATTTTCAAGGGATTCCATCATGGGGATATCGAAGCTATAGATGGAAACATGATTGACAGCGAGGTGATAGTTCCCAAAAAAATTTTCTACATGCTCAAAGAGCAACTGGAAAAAATTATTGATAGGAAAGGGACCATCGAAATTATAAACGGTCTTACATCGAACCTACAGTTTAAACTTTTTGATTTCATCCAGACCTGTGCCCTTCTTCTAGCTTACCTTGACCCTGCAAAGGGATCGATCATACAAAAACATCTACCCCTTGCCATACAGGACGATGTGGCCCACCGAACTGCCGCCGTGGACTGCACAAGTCCAGAAGTTCTTAGCGAGGTAGAGCGTATCCTGGAAAAAAAACTTCCCCTATCCACGCAAAGCAAGGATCTAACCATCGCGGACAATGTAGAAATCATTATCGAAATTCTCAAGATTACTGATCGCGTATCGGAGAACCTGATCATTGAGGATTTTGAGGATGAGTATCCAGAACTTGCCGAGGAAATAAAAAAACGCAGGTTCGTGTTCGGGGACATCGTTTTTATGCCCGACAGGGAAATTCAGAAGGTCATGAGGGAAGTGCGTCTACAGGAATTTTCCTGGGTACTCAAAAATGCAGAGGTCGAGGTGCAGGAAAAAATATTCAAGAACATATCCAAACGTGCGGCTACCATGCTCAAGGAGGAAATGGAGTCCATGATCTCGATCCGACCGCAAGACATAGAGAAATCTCAACAAGAAATAATCTCGATTATCCGTCATTTGGAAGAAACTGGTGAAATTGTTATCGGCAAATATGATAACATTTATGTTACTGGAGAATTTTCCAAGGTTCTCAAAACATCGCTAGAGAAGTTCCTTGGTCGCAATCAGGCCATCGACATCATAAACAATCTTGCATCGACTTTAATGAAGGATGAAAATCCCAGGCTTGCCGAGGAGATAAGGAACCGTACTTTCGTGTTCGAAGATATCGTTACACTGGACGACATATCGATTCAGAAGGCCATACGGAAAGTGGATTCATGGGAACTTGCCATAGCCCTACAGGACAAGATATTCAAGAACATGTCCAAGCGCACGGTTACTATGCTTAGGGAAGACATGGAATATATTGGGCCATTAAGACTAAAAGATATCGATATAGCCAAGCAAAAAATAATCTCGATTATCCAATATTTGGAAGACAGGGGTGAAGTCGTTATCACCCGCCTTAAGAATGGAACGAACGAGGCTGCCAACCCTGCCCAACCAGTACTGTCCAAAGCCGAAATTGATGCGCTGTTGAATGCCTAGGATTTGTCGAACTTGGGAGATTAAGCCCATGTCGATCCGTCGTCTCAAAACGGAAATGCGCCAGGTTGGGTTCTTGCTAAAGCACCGCTAGGTTCTTAGGCCAAGTTGCCCTTCTGCGCGTAGCAGCCGTCCTCTGTGGATGAAGTTTCCTCCCGCCGCCTCTAAAAAACCATGGGGGGAGCCAAGGATTTAGTGGCTAGGGAAGAGGCCTGGGGCAAATTTGAAAGCGATTGGCACTTTCCCACTAATCACTTCCCTCTACCCACTGGCAACTAAGCACTTCCTTCGGTACAATGGACACCAGATAGGAGGGTATGAAAATGCCAAAACGGACGGACATCAACACGATTATGATTATCGGGTCTGGCCCCATAGTCATCGGACAGGCCTGCGAGTTTGACTACTCGGGAACGCAGGCCTGCAAAGCGCTGCGGAGCCTGGGGTACAAAATCATACTGGCAAATTCCAACCCTGCCACAATAATGACCGATCCCGTCGTCGCCGACGTGACCTATATAGAGCCGCTCAACGTAAAAAGGCTTACCGAAATCATCGCCAAGGAAAGGCCGGATGCCCTGCTCCCGAACCTGGGCGGCCAGACGGGCCTTAACCTGAGCCTGGAACTGCAGAAAGCCGGCGTGCTGGACGAGTACAAGGTCGAGGTTATCGGCATAAATCTGGAGGCGATTCAGCGGGGCGAAGATCGCATCGTGTTCAAAAACATGATGGACAGGCTTGGCGTGGGCATGGCCAAAAGCGCCGAGGCCCTTACGGTCGAGCAGGCAGCCAAGGTCGCGGACGATCTGGGCTACCCCGTTGTGGTCCGCCCGGCGTACACCATGGGCGGAACCGGGGGCGGCATAGCGTACAACCAGGAGGAACTGCAGACCATCGCCAACAGGGGGATACAGGCCTCGCTTATCGGGCAGGTTTTGATAGAAGAAAGCATCCTCGGCTGGGAGGAGCTTGAGGTCGAGGTCGTCAGGGACTCGAAAAACCAGATGGTGGCGGTCTGCATGATCGAGAACATAGATCCCGTGGGCGTTCACACCGGCGACTCGTTCTGCTCCGCGCCGATGCTCACGATAGACGAGGCCTTGCAGGAAAGGCTAAGGGAGACCGCTTTCAGGATTGTCTCGGAGGTCGGGGTAATCGGGGGAACCAACGTGCAGTTGGCCTACGATCCGGATTCCGACAGAATAGTTGTCATCGAAATCAACCCACG
>Ga0209755_10004195_pt1 | contig 17260 bp, 11 predicted proteins | sample TergutCo191P1_FD_187301 | JGI IMG/M metagenome (GOLD analysis project Ga0209755, IMG submission 187301) | Cornitermes sp. P1 segment gut microbial communities from Petit-Saut dam, French Guiana - Co191P1 (SPAdes) (version 2) | ecosystem: Host-associated > Arthropoda: Insects > Digestive system...
GGCCGGGGTGAAAGCCACGGCATCGCTGTGCGGCGAGTCCAGAACCAGGATCGGAACGCCCACGGCGCGCACGGTCAGGTCGTTGGGGACTTCGGCCAGAACCGAGTCGGCGTTTATCAGGTTGAAGTTGGTGCTCCATTGCCCGGTTGTCGTGCCTATGGGAACCCCGTCGGCATAGACCCGGTACCCGGTCGCCCCGACAACATCGTTCCACGACAAGCTTGTCCCGCTTATGGTAAGGCTGATGGGCGCGGCCAGCGTGGCCGGGGTGAAGGTGAACGGCGCGCTTGCCGGCGACTCTGCGCTTAGGCCGGGGGTGCCCAGCGTTACCACCGTTATTTCGTAGGGCGGGTTCTCAAGAGGCGGGTTTGCGTCCGCAAGGCTGAAACTGGTTGCCCATTGCCCGGTCACCACGCCTCTTTCTATCCCGTCCGCATAGACCCGGAAGCCGGCGTGTCCCGTAATGTTTTGCCACTGCACCAATGCGGCGACGGATATGGCGTTGATCGTCGTCGCCGCCATCGTTACCGGCGAGAAGGATATCGGGGCGGTCGGCGGGGCATCCATTCTTACGCCGGGGCGACCGCTTGCGATCAGGGTTATGTCATAGGGGAAGTCCACCAGAGCCGGGCTGGCGTTCGCAAGGTTGAAGCTTGTTGTCCATTCCCCAGCCGTGCCGATTAGCGTTCCGTCCGCATACACCCGGTACTCGGCTACGCCCGCAACAGACCACCAGCCCACCATCGTGCCGCTGATGTTGAAGTTGCCCGGCGTGGCGAAGGGAGTGCCCACAAAGACGAAGCTGTTGCTGTGCAGCGAATCCAGCGCGGGATCGCTTGGGTGAACGGCTACCACGGTGAACTCGTAGGGGCCGTAGTTAAGCGGCGGGGTTAGGGTGGTAAGGTCTAGGCTGTTTGACCACATGCCGATCGTGCTGGCTATGTATGTTCCGTCCGCATACACTCGGAACCCGTCGGCTCCGGAGGGGATGCTCCACGACAGGTTTATTCCGCCGCTGAGCGAAGGTGTGCCGAACATGTCAATGCGGCCGGCCACGTATCCGACCACGTTCACCGCGGCCTCGCCGTACACGTCGGGGTAGCCGGTCGCCGTCGCCCTTACGGTAACGGTGCTGCCGGCGGTCGCGCCGGTAAGGGTCAGGTTGCCGTTCCAGTTTACGCTGCCGGCCTCTTCGGGTATGACGCTCCAGGTTATGTTCTGGGCCAGGCCGGCCGGCAGGATTGCGGCGGCGAACTGCCTGGTGCCGCCCACCTGCACGGTGGTTGTGGCGGGGGTTATGGTCACGCTTAGGGGTCTGGGGCGTTCCACGGGAATTTCCCTGCCAAAGTCTATCGTTACGGCGAATACCTCGGGGGTGTCCGGGTCGCCCACGTACACGGTTACGCTTGTGCCGTCGGCGGCCCAGTCGTGGTCGATTGGGCTTGCGTTCTGCCGCCAGCCGCTTATCGTGGCGATCGCGCCGGCTTGGTACAGGGCGGAGTCGCGGAAGGCCTGGGTGTTGCCGATGGCGATTCTTGCCGCGTCGGTCAAGGCTCTAAGCCCGGGCATTTCGGTGGGGACGTTGGAGTCGGTGGTTAGCTGGTTGAACCATGCGACGATCGCGGGAAATTCCCATTGCACGCCGTGGATTCCCAACATTTCGAAATGCCGCGACACCACGCCGGCGCCGGCAAAGTCCCATTCGCCGGCGGTCGCGTCCCACGCGGCCAGCACGGCTTCCAGCAGGGTAATGCCGGGGAAGTCGCCGTAGCCGAAGCTTTCCTCGAACCGGCTTTCCATGCCCCGGAATACGTGCAGGATCTCGCTTTGTATCATGACCTGGCCGTCGCCGCCGACCATCGTTACGATTACCCGGTACTGGCCGGCCGGCATTTCAAGTTGGCCGGGGTTGGGGTCGTTACCGTCCTGGCCGCCGGCAAGGTACAGCGTGTCGCGCTCGATGCCGGTTATGTACAGTATTTCCAGTCTGGCGGTGGCGAAGCTCGCCGGGAAGTCTATGTCCCAGGCGAAGGTTCCGGTACCGGTCATGGCCGGGCTTAGCCTTACGGTGGCCGGGGTTATTCCCCCCGGCGTTACCGTTACGTTCTGGTAGCCGGTGGCCGCCGGGATGTCGTCGCCGGCCGTGTACGCCCCGGCGTTTATCGTCCAGGTGCCTTCGTACAGGGTTACGTCCACGGTGGCCGCGCCGCCCACTATGTTGGCGGTCTCGCGGACGGTCGGGTGCCCTTGGTGGCTTGTGAAGATCAGATCGACCCTTTCGAAATCGTCCGCCACGGATTGGTCGGGGCGGATGGTTCTTGCGGTCTCCTGCCCGGCGGCTATGGTCAGCGAGACCACGCCGGTTTCGCCCCTTGCGGGGGGCGGCTGCACCGGGTTGGTACAGCCGGCAAAGGCCAGCGCGACTAGCAGCGCCACGATTGGCGCGGCCAGTCGGCAGTATTTCAACGGTCGCTTGTTACTCATATATCGTTCCTCCGTTCTCTTGCGCCCGGCCATTACAGCCCGACCTCAAAAATTATGACCCGGCTGTACCATCTGCCGGCTCTTTGTACTTCCAGCGTCACGCGGTGGGTGCCCAACCGGTTGCCGTGGACGTTCGCGTCCAGCATAAGGCTTGACTGCCATGTGCTGGTTCCCGGAACCTGACTGCCATCGACCATCCACCTGAACTGGTTTAGCCCCGTCGTGTTCGTTATTTGGATCGACTGGCTCTGCGCAAGGCTTACGGTGTCCGGTATGGCGATTATGCCTTCCAGCGGGTCGTCGAGATCCAACACTATGCTGATTGTCCCGCCCACCTCATGCGGCGGCAGAACCGTTACCGTGGCCTGGGCGTACACCGTTGGCAGCATCGTCGCGGCGGCCCTTACGGTTACCGTGTCGCCGGCTTGCGCGCCGAAAAGCGTAAGGTGGCCCCAACTAATGTGGCCCGCGTCTGGCGGGTACACCGACCAGGTTACGGCCTGGTTCGCCTCGGACGGCTGCAACGTGGCGGTGAACTGCATGCTTTGGCGAACCGCCAGGCTCGCGGTAAGCGGGTACAGGGTAACGCCCGTGGGGGCGATTACGGTAAATGTTACCGGTTCGCTGTGCGGCGAGTTGAGGCTTACGCCGGGAACGCCCAAGGCGACCACGGTTATCTGGCTGTCGCCAAGGGGAAGCGGCGGGTTGGCGTTGGCGAGGTTGAAGGATGTATCCCACCAGTACAGCGCCATGCCTACGGGCGTGCCGTCCGCGTATATGCGGAACCCGGCGACCCTGTCGTCACTTACGAAATCCCAGTTCACCCACGTTCCTTCCACCCTAAGGTTGGTGCGCGCGGGCAGGGCCGTGGCCCCCGACGGTATGTCGAAGACGTGCGCCGCACTGGGCGGGGAGTCGGCTTGAAATGGCAAGGCTCCGATGGCGACCACGGTTAGCTCGTAGGAGTCGCCCACAAGCGCGGGACTGGCCTGCCCAAGGTTGAAATACGTGGCCCATTGCCCGACCGTCGCGCCTATGGGGGTGCCGTTCGCGTATATGCGATACCCGGTGGCGCCACTGATCTGGCTCCACCAGAGTACCCCGCCGCTAACTTGGCTTATGGTTGGCGTGGTCAATACCTGCGGCACAAGGGCAAAAGGCGCGCTGGGCGCGGAATTCAGGCTTTCGCCGGGAACGCCCAAGGCCACCACGGTTATGGTGTAGGGGCCTGCCGCAAGCGGCGGGTTGGCATTATTCGCGATATTGAAGTCCGTTGCGGCCTGTCCTTCGGTCGTGCCTCTGGGTATGTCGTTCGCGTAGATCCGGTAGCCGGCCGCGCCGGTAATCTGGCTCCAGTTTACCCCCCATTGGGTTACTTGGTGGACGGTCGGCGCGGGCAGGGGCATTTCGACGAACTCGCCTACGGTTATGGTGGCCACGGCAAACGGGGCGGTGGCTACGGGAACGCCCTGCACCCTGGCGGTCAAGGTTATGATCTGACCCATCGGGGCTTGCGGCGAGACGGTGAAGTTTACCGCCCCGGGGGCGACCGGCGCCCAAGTCCCCGCGCCGGCAGGCTCGACAATCCACTGCACGTTCTGGACGGCGCTGGCGGGCAGTACCGTTGCGGCGAACATGTAGGTCTGGCCCGCGCCTATGTTTACTTCGGTGGGCGTTATCTGCACGCCGGTGGGTACCGGCGCGACGGTTATGACCGACGTGCCCGATATTTCGGGATGCCTTATGGACGTGGCCCTTACGGTTACCTGGTCGCCCACTGCCACGTCGGCGGCGAACGTGAACGCCCCGGCCACGGTTATGGTGCCGGCCGTCGGCGGTTCAACAGTCCAGATGACTCCCTGGTGCGCATTCGGCGGGTTCATCCAGGCGGTGAATGCCTGGGTGGCGGTCGGCAACACGCTTACGGTTGGCCCCGGCGTCACGCTGATTGACGTGGGCGCAGGTGGCGGTATTTCAGGCTCCGTTACCGTTACGGTGATCGTGCCGTACACCTCGGGCGCGAAGAAGGATGCGACCGTAAAGGTTACGGTATCGCCGGCTTCCGCGGCCATAAGACCCAGCGTGAACGGGGCGGTGCCGTCGATGAACCCGCCGGTCTGCCGTACAATGCCGGCGCCATACGGATCCACGCTCAAGATAAACCCCGTGGCTGCGTTCGCGGGGTACATGGTCGCAGTGAACGGCAGGCTTTGGCCTTCGTACACTGTGGCCGTATTGGGGGTAAGGGTTATGCTTATGGGTCTTGGCAGTACGGTTACCGTGGCGGTGCCGTACACGCCGGGGTGGCCGACCGCCGTGGCGGTTATCGTTACGGGCTGGCCGGGGGTCGCGTCGGTGGCAAGGGTGAAGTGGCCGGTTTCCGTTATGGTTCCGGCTGTTGTCGGCGTTACGCTCCACTCGACTTCCTCGGCGGCGCCTATGGGTAGCACCGCGGCGTTGAACTGGTGGCTTTGGCCTTGAACCAGGGACATGGTCGCCGGCGTTACCGTTACGGTTGTCGGGCCGGGGGCGGCCAGGAAGTGGTAGTCCTGAAAGACGTGCTCGAAAAGGCTTTCCATGTTCCAGTAGATCCGCAGGGCCGCGCTTTCGGCGGCGGTTCCCGCGGGGCTTCGCAGGACGAAGACCACCCGGTATTGATCGGCTTCCAGTTCCATGCTTGCGGCATTTTCCACGGTGGTTTCGGGGGTGCCGCCCACGAAGTAACGCCGCAGGGGTTGGGGATCGGGGTCGTCAACGGGGGTTATGGTCATGTGGGCCTCGTAGACGTTCGCCGGGAAGCCTATGTTCCAGCGGAAGGTTCCGGTGCCCTCGCGCAGGGGGCGCAGGCTTACCGAGACGGGGGTTTCCTCGTCGGCGCTTATCTGGAAGTAGTTTTCCACATAGCCCACGGCTATGGCGCGGTGGGTTTCGCCGGCCAGGATGTACGCGGTTACGCGCAGGTTCCAGAGGCCGGCGGGGATGTCATCCACGGTGCCCACGACGGTGCCGTATTCGGGGTCGTAATTCCAGATAACGCCCGGAATGGGATCGTTGTCGGCATCGCACCCGGTTCCCGGCTCCAGATCGAGCCTGAACCTTGCGACTTGATCCGGCCAGTTTGGCAGGATCGTTCTTCCGATTCCCTGTCTTTCAATCGTGAGCGACAGGGTTCCGGTGCCGCCCTCGGCCGGCGGCTGCTGCCGCTGGTTCAGGGGGTTCTGGCACCCGGTTAGGGCGGCCAGCAGTATGGCGGTCGCCAGTATCGTCGCCCCTAGCAGGGCCGCCGCAGGGAAGCCCGCCCGGGGTTTATGGCCGGGGATGCGAAGCCGCCCCCCGCCGTTTGTCGATTGCATGTTACTCATCTGTCGTTCCTCCTTAGTCCGTTACCGCGAAGCGGATGGTCTGGCTGTACAGCGTGCCGCCCCGCCTGACTTCCACCGTCACGGAGTGCGTTCCGATCAGGTTGCCGTGTATCGCGTTTAGGTTCAGTGTTTCGTTGAAGGTTCCGTCACCATATTCCCCGCTTACCGCTGCCGCAGGTACGGGGTTCCCCATGTGGAACCATGCTATGCTGCCGTGGTCGTATTGGCCGGGGTTGGCTACCTGGATCGTCCGCGTGCCGGGGTTAGCCAGGCTGATTGGCTCGGCGGTTATCGTTTGCATGGCGTGGAATTGCGCGAAGGTGATGGTGATTGCGCCATCGCCCTGGGCAGGGGGTTCGTCCGCGGCGTTTACCTGGAACGACACGTCGAAGCTTTCGGAGATGCCGTTGCCACCGCTTACCGTTACGGTCGCAGTGTGGGTGCCCACTGCAAGACCCGTGTTGGGCCTTACGGTGAAGGTGCCGGTTTCGCTGGCCGAGATGCTAGCGATCGGGCTGCCGGTTACGGTGAACGCGCCGGGGTTAGCCCCAGACAGTGCCACGCTTAGCTCGCCGGTGGGCTGGTTGCCGGTGTTCTGTACCGTTACCTGTAGGGCCGGCGGTGCCTCGGTGTAGCCTTCGGTCAGGGCCGGGAATGTGTAGGTCGCAGGCGCGTCAAGGTCGATGGCCCATTCGTCCGCAGGGGGCACGCCGTGGAACTCGATCCGGGTTACGCGCACCGTCCAGTCCTGGGAGTGCGCGCCACCCTCGTTGAACTGGAAGGACACGCCACCGGCGGTAAAGTCGGCGGTCGCCCTTTCGACCGTGTTGATGCCGGGCTGGTTAAGCCAGGGATGGTCGATAGCCGGGCTCCAGCCGTTGATCGCGTTGTTCATGTGGAAACCTGGTGGCAGGTTGTCCGGGCAGTGGTTCGTAACGTGGAAGGTAAAGCGCACGTTCTCAAAACCGTCCCAGGTGAATCCCTCGCCCGAGAACCTGGCGAACGCGGTGTGGATTAGCGCACCACCACCGCCGGTAAAGGTAAACGTGCCGTCGGGGTTGGCGGTATTCGCGCCACCGATACCAAAAACCGGATTGTCAACGGTGATCCCAGTGGCCGTCCTGGTTATGACCTCCGCAGGAACGACGGGGAGAGCAGGGATCGTCCGGCTTACCACGACATCCGCATAGGCGTTGCCCAGCGTAAGCCTGACCGTTCCGGTTATCGTGCCCGGACCCCCGGTGCTTGCCTCGGACAGGTTGAATCCGTAGCCGTCAAGCCAGTCGGCATCGATGCCGGCGGAGCGATCGGCGATTGCGGCCCGGATCGCGTCCATTATGTCGCCCGCTGTCGTCGTATTCGTTACGGGCTTGGCGTCCACGGCAATCCGCGCGGCGACGGCGGCGGCTTCCACTTCGTAGGCTGCGTAAGCCAGGCCGGCGATTGCGCCGTCCAGGGTATTGCGTGCCGCGTCAAGGGCGCCTGCGGTGGTGGCTTCGGCAAGGGCGGTTCGCGCGGCGTCAAGGGCCGTGTCCACGTGCGCCCAGTTTTCCGGGGTGTAGTCGGCGGGGTCAAGTTCTTCCGCTTCCTCTATGGCGTTCGCCAGCGCGTTGCGCGCCTCGGTAAGGGCGGGATCGTAGGTGCCTTCGGTTCTCGCTTCGTCGGTGAAGTATTCGATCGCGGTGTTCAGAGCGGAAAGCGCGGCGTCTATCTCGTCTTGGTCGTCGCTGCCCAGGTATGGTGTGGCGGCGTCAATGGCGACCTGTAGCGCGTAGTGCGCGGGCTGCGGGGCCCACCACGTTCCAATGGGAACGTCGGCGGCGGCGGTTTCGTCGGCGCGTATCTCCGTTTCTAAAAGCAGGTTTTCCGCAGCGTCGATGGCCGCTTCCAGATAGCCGGCGTAGGCCACACCGTATTGCCAGAAGGTTATGTATACGGTAACGGTGGTGTTCCCGATCGTGGCGTCCGTGCCGGTAACCGCTACGTTAAACACGTAGGGGGCTTCGCCAAGGCCGTACTCGTCGATCGACGGAGCATCATCCCAGGTCACGATCGCCGTCGCGTATGCATCGACAATCACGTCCACCCACGCCTGTACCACGGCCAGCGCTTGGTCAAGGGTCGTGTCGGCATCGGTGTACCACATCTGCGTGAACGGCGCACGGGGAGTCGCGGCGTTGACGGCGGCTGTCGCGCGTTCGGCGTCGGTGGCGGGCTCGAAGGGGATCGCCCCGGTAAAGGCGCTTATCATGTTGCGGTAGACGCGCAGGATCTTGCCCACGCGCAGGGTATTCCTGTCGTTGCCGTCCTCCAGCGTAAAGACCACCCAGTAAGTACCGGCAGGCAGGGCGACGTAACCGGTAACAGTGATGTCGTAGGGCGCGTCCCCGGCGGCGATCCAGTAATCGTGATCCTCGTCAAACCCAATCGGCATGCCGACGGCGTCCAGACCGGGCCACTCGTAAACCCCCACGGTAAAGCCTGTGACGGCCACGGGGAAAGTGGCATTCCATTCGAACACGCCGTAACCGAGGGCTTCCGGGTAGAGCGTTACCGTGGCGGTGTTGGGGCCGTTGGCGGTGATGTTAATGGCGTTCGCGGGCTCGCCTTCCGCCTTAAGTTCCCATTCGTAGGTGTGGCATTCCAGGTACGCCGTTACGGTCAGGTACCAATGCCCCACGGGTATGTTGTGGATGTCGAGGCGGCCCAAACCGGCATCACCGTCGGTGAACTCGCGGGAAAACGCCGTCGCGGCGTTCCCATGGGCGGGGGCGAAGGCGAACACGAGCCTGTGGAAGTCATAGACCTTGTAGCCGGGCAGGATCGTCCGGGCCGTCCCGTCGGGGAGGCCGTCGATCGTCAGCGACAGGGTGCCCGTCCTTGCCGTGTCCTGCATTCCCAGCGGGCCCTGGCATCCGGGGAAAAACAGCAGGCAGGCAAACAGCACCAGCGGGATAAATACCGCCACACCGTGCCCGTCGCATTTTAGCGTTTGCAATCTTGTCATATCTGGTTCCTCCTTATTCCACCACCCTAAAGGTGATGCTCCTGCCGTAAGCGTTGCCGTCGATTTCGACGACCAGCGTCACGGAGTTTGTCCCCAGGGTAAGCCTGTCGGCACCCAGGGCTATGCTGTTTTCGTTATCGGGGTCAGGGTAAAGCGGGGTTGTCCCCTGCATCCACGTGACGCTCTGCACATTCGCGCCTTCGGGGTCCAGGGTAAGGGTTACCCCGCCCGCCCGACTGACAATCCCGTCCGGAATGCCACTTATGTCCAGCCCGCCCGCCGCGTTGACGAAGTCCCTAAGCCCGACTGTTATGCCACCGGTGCCAGTAGGCACGGGGTTCACCGTGAACGTCACGTCGAAGCTTTCGGATATGTCGTTGTCGCCGCTTACCGTTACGGTCGCGGTGTGGGTGCCTACGGCAAGGCCCGTGTTGGGCCTTACGGTGAAGGTCGCGGGGGTGCCGCCAACCGCGATGCTCGCTATGGGGCTGCCGGTTACGGTGAAGGCGTTGGGGCTGGTGGTACCGGTGACTGACACCGTTACGGAAAGCTCGCCGGTGGGTTGGTTGCCCATGTTGGTTACGATTACGTCAAGAGCCGTCCTGTCGTCGGCGGTGTAGTTTTCGGTCAGGGCTGGGAAGGTGTGGGTCGCTGGTGCGTCAAGGTTTATGGCCCAGGCGGGCGTGGGGTCGCATACATGGCAGCCCTCGTCGCCGCAGAACTCGCAATCGGGTAGCGTTTCCGCTTCCGTTACCGTAACGGTGGCATAGCCAGATACCTGTGTTCCGGCTGCCGTGGCCCTTACGGTAAGCTCCGTACCCGCCGGTACGGCCGGCGGAACCGTCAACAGGCCGCCTTCCACTGTCGCACCATGGGCGGGATAGTCCACTGCCCAGTTAACCGTCTGCGACGCGTCGGAAGGCAGTACCGCCGCATTAAACTGCCGCGTCTGCCCCTGTCCCACCTCTGCGGTGGGCGGCGTTACGTTTACGTCTGTGGGTGTCGGTGGCCTTGGATCGTTGTCGGTCCGGCATCCTAGAATGGCAATCGTCGCGATCATTGCCACTGCGGCGAAAAGCCGTCTGTCTGGTTTCATTCAGAATCCTCCATCCTCATTCTTTAGCCACGGGATTGCCCGTGACAAACAAAGTATATTTATCGCGCTACGCGCAATTTTCACACAATTGGCGTTATATTATACGCCACGAGCAAACACATCGTACTTTCGTGTGTATTCCAGGTTTTGCGTTACGAGTCAGCCTTGTAAGGGGATTGCTTTTCCAAGGCCAGCCCAGTGGGGCCGTCGTTCTGATCCAAAGCGTCACCGCATCCGTTGGCCCCCTCCTGGTTCATATGAAACCATTTGGCGCGGACAAACAGGTCCATCTGGTGTTCCGGGTTCAGTGCAGCGAAAATCTCCCGCATCTCAAGTTCGTTTCCCATTCTAAAATCCATCCAATGTGACGGTATAACCATTCAATGTTTTTGTCAAGCGCGTGGGGCCCTTTTTTTCCGGGAACTGTCCCACTTGCTGACTTCGATTGTTTCCTATACAATGAGATCAAGTAGCAAAATAAACCCGGCAACAAGGATGCGCTATGAACGATAGGATTCGGCTCCTCCGCAAGGCCCTGGGGTTGAACCAGGGGGAATTTGCGGAGCGCCTGGCCATGCAAAGCTCGGCTCTCTCCATGATTGAGGTGGGGGAGAACGCCCTTACCGAAAAAAACATCCAGCTCATATGTATGATCTTTAATGTCAACAAGAACTGGTTACGGACGGGTGAGGGGGAGATGTTTGCCGCCTCGCCTTTCGAAAAGGAATTTTCCGAAATCTACGGCAGATTATTCCCCGAAACACAACAGGCCCTTTTGCGACTGGCAAAAGACCTGCTCACATCCCAGGAAAAACCACCCGGGCCCGAGGGTGAACCAGTTCCCTGACGGAACGTATCGGCTCTACCCGACTTGACTGCTTAGCATGAAGCCCTCCTTGTTTGTTATACGGTGCCTTTGCGGGATATTTTTTGTTTCGAATGAAACAAAAAATGTTACGTCTGGGGGGGGGGGGGGGGGGGGGGTAACTGGAAGCTTGTAATTTACCGCCCAAGGGTATGGAACCCCAGCGGAATCCGCCTGTGGGGATATCCCCGCATCCCAGGGCCACGTGTCGTATGATTCCATGGTGATTTCGATTTGCGGTATCCGCCAGATTGAACGTGCTACCAACAATTTTGAATGAAAAATAACCATTAGCTGCATGGTACACACCAATGGTAGAGGTGTCAAGCGATTGGCGACATTTTTTTGCTTTTTTTGACCGGCGGGGTGATTCCCGGCCAGCTCGAAAACGGTTATTATGGGCAATGGCCTACAAGGACAGCCTTTTCCGCTCGATTTTTGGCAACGAAAAATCCGCGCTTGGTCTCTATAACGCTCTGCACGGCACGAGCCTCACGGAGCGGGACACGAAGGTCGTGATCAACACGCTGGAGGAAACCGCTTGGTCCCCGCGGAAGAACGACCTCTCTTTCGAGATCAACGACAGCCTTGTTGTCGTGGCCGAACACCAGTCCACGATCAACGAGAATATGCCTTTTCGGTGCCTGCAGTACGTCTGCCGGCTGTTCGAGGAGGGTCTGCGGGACAGGAAGGCGGTTTACCGGCAGGCTCTTGTCAGGCACTCGCGCCCGATGTTCAAGGTGTTCTACAATGGGCTGCGCGGGTTTCCCGACCTCAAGCGGATGCGTCTTTCCGACTCCTTCAAGCCGGCGGACGGGTTCGAGGACGTTAACCTTGAGCTGGTCGTGGATGTTTACAACATAAACGACGGCCACAATCGTGATATACTGGATGCGTGCGAGGAGCTTAAGGGTTATGCGTTCTTCGTGGCCCGGGTGAGGTGGCACCAGGCAAGGATGGCTGGGCGGGAACGTAAGGATGGCGGGGTGACGCTTGCGGCAATAAGGCTGGCGATAAAGGACTGCAAGGCCGCGGGCCTGATGAATGATTACTGGGACGAGCTAACCCAGAAGGAGTTGTATATGTTATCCACGGAATGGGACTTTAACACGGCGTTAGAAGTTTGCAAAGAGGAGGGGATTGAGGAAGGGCGTGAAGAAGGGCGTGAAGAAGGGCGCGAGGAACGGGACATGGAACTGCTTGCCCTTATTCACAAGGGCTACACGCCGGAAGATATTGTACGGGAGATTGTAGCCCGGACATCTGACGGCGCACGGCGTTACACGAACCCTTAAAAGTCCATCCTAATCACGTCGCCGGGCCCCACACCTACGCGGTCGAACCATCCCTGCGGGACCTCCAGCGCGTAGCGAACGGACCTGATTGACACAACGGGGGTCAGATCCAGGGGCCTCATGTCCCTAACCTCGGTAATCCTTCCGTCCGACGTAATAAACGCGATGGAAAGGGGAATTATGGTATTTTTCATCCAGAACGAGAGCCGCTGGTCGCGGTCAAAGACGAACAGCATACCCTCGCCGTCGGGAAGGCTTGGCCGGTGCATCAGCCCCATGGCGCGTTCCTCTTCGCTTACCGCAAGCTCGGCAACCAGCGAAACGATTCCCCCACCCGCCTTCTCGATATACAGGACGGTGGTGTCCAGCCTTTGCGGGCCACATGAGGCGAAACCGACGTTTACGGTTACAAGAAACAGGCACAGAAAGATCCTTGCGGACCCCTTAGAATTCATCCAGAAATTCCTGGCGCTCATGCACCCTGCGGGACTCGATAAGCATGGACTCGCTTACGATGTCGTAAAAGACGCCCCGGTCGATGTACCTTACGGTTAGGGGGCGCTCAAGCGAGATGCGGGTCGCGTCGTCCTCCCATATCGCCTCCCTGGGGTTAAGGTAGGAGGGCTGGCCGTAACGCTGGACGAAATGGGTAAACATCGAATGGTGGTCCATTAGCTCGGTGTTGATGGTGAACGACATGATAAAAAGCTCGCCGTCGCGAAGCTGGAAGAAGGCCCGACGGATGAACGACGATCCGGTGGTTTCGACCAGGCTTTCCTCCCTAATGGGGATGAACGAAACGTCCCTTTCGCCCCGGAAATTGAACATGCTGTCCCGCTGCAGCGCGTCGCGCAGGGCGTCCAGGCTCATGCCAAGGGCGATTTCCCTGAACTGCCTTGGCAGCCCGTTTTCGTCCCCGTCGCTTTCCGCGTAGGCGTTATTTTCCTCCTGGGAATGGATCCCCGTGGGAACCGTCAAAAAAACGCCGAGAAGACAGAACAGAACCAGCATACGGACCAGTTTCATTTGTTCTAATTATCGGCGAAAAGGACCTTGCTGTAAATACCCGTGGCCGGAATTGACCGGGCTCCCCACTATGGCGTATCATTTAAGTATGGGAGTTCGCAGAACCAATGTCCGTAAGCCTGTAAATTCCAGAAGGCGAAGGCGACGACGCAGCCCGGCGTTCATACCGGTGCTTTGCGTGGTGGCCCTGGCGGTAGCCGCCGCGGCCGTTCTTTTTTCGCTTTTGCCCAGGGTTGGGAACAACGCGAGCCCGCCACGGGGGGCGCTGATGGGGGATCGGGCAAGGCCACAGGACGCGCCCCCGGCAACCATAACGCTGCCACACCAACCGGAAAGGCCCCCGGAGGCCACCCCACGGGAAGCCCCGCAGCCACCCGTTCCGCCACCCCCACCCGAACCCCCGGCGCCGTCGCCACCACCGGAACAGATAACCCAGCCCGCACCAGTGGAAAGGCCCGCCGACACACGCGACCGTGGCATTTTCCTTGTGCAGGTGGAAAACGAGGGGGCCGACCTGCGGCTTACAAGGGTAAACCGGACGCTGGCGACTTCGAACACCCCCCTGGTTGACACCCTTAACGCGCTGCTTCTGGGGCCCGTCGCCGATGAATCGGCCCGGGGCATGGTCAGCTTTATATCGCCGAACACCCAGATTCTTTCCGCGCGGGTGGAAGGGCATACCGCCTTCATTAGCTTCAACGAGTACTTCCAGTTCAGCCCCTATGGCAGCGAAGGCCTGGCGTCACAGATACAGCAGGTGGTTTGGACCGCCACGGAATTCCCCAACGTGAACGATGTCCAGATACTTATCGAGGGAAACAGGGTGGATATCCTGCACGGCAATATCAGAATCGGAAGCCCCATCGGAAGATAAGGCCCCGTCGTCGCCTAATCGAAATACAGTTTCCTGTACACCGCCGCGGCCGAGGTAACGCCCCTACCGTAGTTCCTGGTTTCGGGGAACGGCACGGTTTCCAGAAAAATGTCCACAGGCAGCTGAAACCCCAGGGTTCGCAGCTCGCTGTTGCGCCAGCTTCGCACGCGACCGGTGCCGCCGTTGTAGGCGAACAACGCAAGCAGGGGATCCCCTAGCCTTTGGTTAAGGATGCCAAGGTAGGTCGTGCCGATGTGGATGTTCACGGCGGGATCGTTCAGGTCTAGATTGGTGGCCCCAACCCCGCCGACGCTAACGCGAAAGTCCGGCCCGCCCTGCCGGCGTATGCGGGCGGCCGTTTCCTCGGCGGTAGCCGGCATAAGCTGGGTAAGACCGATGGCCCCGGCATGGGAAACAATTGATGGCATAAAGGCGCTTTCCGCTCGGATAAGGGCCAGCATCAAAGCCGGCTCTATGCCCACCTGTACGGAATACCTTTCGATAAGGTCCCAGAACGGCCTGGGATACCACAGTTCCCAGTCCCTTCTGGTCATTTGGGAAAAGTCAAAGGTCTCGCGCCTCGTAAAGCGCGTAATCAGCGTTATCGAATCCAGATAGTTGCCCGTGGCGGCAAGGGCCTCCGCGACGGCGCGAAGCTCGTCAAGCGAAAGCCGGGATTCCATTGCCCGGATGTGCTGCATGGCAAATTGGGCCGCGTTGTTCTCGAAAAAGCCGACCAGAAACCTTACCGCGTCGGACTCTTCCGCCCCCGCCTGGCTTCCCCCGTCGGCCCCGGGCATGGCAAGAAAGGTTTCGCCTAGGAAGATCGCGCTCATAAGCCGGTAATACAAGGACCTGCCGCTGGAATCGAAGGCGATCCGCATAAGCGCCGTTACCGGATCCCCCGCCGGAAGCCCCATCGCGACGGCGGCCCGCTCCTGTTCGATAAAGCCCTCCTGTATCGCCCGGCCGATTATCCACGCGAACTTCGCCGTTATCCCGCTCTGCCGATCCCTGACCAGGTTGAACACATGGATCATCCGATCCCATTCCCAGTCCAGGATAAGCTGCCGGCTTAGCCTGTCCATAACGCCGAAAAAGCTTATGTCGTCGTGCCAGTAGGAAACGTACCTTTCGAGGTACGCGATTTTCATGTCGGGGCTTTCGTCCACGGCGGAACGCAGAATATACCAGATTGTTGCGTCGGACTGAAGGGTGGAAACCTCCTTGGCAAAGGGAAGTGCCCGCTGAAAAAACCCTATGTTGTCGGCCCCGCGCTGGCGGGCTATCCGCCCGGCAAAAAACAGAAGCTGGAACCGGATAAAGCTCTCGTTGTCGGCGTTGACCAGTTCCCCCATGGGGTTGCCCTGCCAGTCAGCCCCGCTCCCTGCAGCGATTTCCTCCCATTCCAGGAAAAGGTCGATCCCCTCCCTGCCCGTCGCCGTAAACTGAAAGGCCCTTCCCAGATCGCTTAACAGATCGGGGTGCCGGAAAAACAGGTCGGGCGATTCGTCCAGCACGACCCGGAAAAAGGAAAGCGCGTCGCGGTGGCGCATACGGGAGGCGGCCACGCGCCCGCTAATCGCGGCGTTTTCGGCGTCGGTAAAGGCAAGGCCGTCGGGGGTGGCCCAGAGCCAGTCGCTCATAGCGTGCAGGACGGGGTTGCCGGTCGAGCGACTCAGCAGAAGGGCGAGGGTTTCCTCCCGTCCACTGGGTGAGTTCAGCACCCTGAACGCACAGGCCCATGGGCCCGTCGCCACAGATCCTATAAGGGTCCACGTTTCCGCCGAAAATTCGGCCCCTATGGTAAGGTACTGGCCCAAAAGCTCGGCGGCGGCGGCGGCGGCTATATGGTGGTTGGGGCTGTCCAGGGCCCTTTTGAAAAGGGCGGTCGCCTCGGTTTCCGCCCCGCTTTGCCTTTTCAGCAGAGCCTCGTAAAAATCGGTTCCGGCAACCGGCTGTACCGTCGTGGCGCACGAACCGATAACCGGCAGGAGGAACAGGAGCGCCAAAGCCATGGCGTACCTTGGTTTGTTGTATGTTTTGGACATTCGAGATCCTTAGCACCGTGACGCGCCGCGTCCGCGACACGCCCACTCCTTATTTGTTTATCCGGCGGATTAGTCCAGCGGAGGTATCCTAACGTTAAAACCCGCCAGAATTAGGTTCGGGTTCCTTATATTGTTATGCCTTGCAATCCTGGGGTACAGCAGGGGATCCCGGTAGAATGCCGCGGAAATATCCCAAAGCGTGTCGCCCCAGCGTATCTGGTACACCACGCCGTTTGGGGGTATGACCGCCGGAACCCTGTGCGTCAGTACCGGTGCCGGTGGGCGCTGGCGATCGACCACCTGGGGTGTAGCCGGGGGCGGAACAACCGGGGCCTGGATAACCGGCGGGCTTACGACCACGGGCGGACTCACCGCTATTGGCGGCGGATCGGGGGTAACCGGCACGGCGACCGTTTCCGGGGGTGCCGGGGGCGGTTCCACGGCGACAGGCGGCGGCGGTGGGGGAGCCGGAGGAGGTGGCGGCGGCGGTGTGGGAGGTGCCTGCTCGGTTACGGGCGCGGTCGCGATAACTGGGTATCCCTCCTCGCCGCGAAGCAGGAAGAACCACAACACCGCAACCCCGACGATAACAAGCAGTGCGGCAACGGCCAAAATCCCCCAAGGTGATTTCTTTTTCCTGCCGTCCGTCCGCCGAGCCTCATCATAAGAACTGGAAGCTATATTCGACATATCGTCGTCGTTGTCCATGTCGAAATCGGGGTAATCGTCCGGCTTGGTGAAGGTGTCCATGGTTTTAAGCGAGACGTTCAGCACATGGTGATCGCTGTCGGGGCTATCATATGCCTCCGCAGTGATATTCCCGTCCGCGTCGGCGGAGATTATCATCTCGATTGAAGGCTCGCCTTTTAGTGCCGGCCTTACCTCCTCCACCACCAGGCTGCCGATATACTGGGCGTCCAGCATGGATTTCGAGATGCTTCTAAACAGGTCTATCTGCACGCTGTCCTGGTTGTCGTGGACAGTGGTAAGAACAAGCTTCTTCCTGGCGGCATAATTTTCGCCCAGAATAGGGTAAAAATTACCATTGGCGACTTTAATTCCTATCGTTCCGGCCATAAGTAAAACTCCTCGGGCCAGCCTCAAAACGAGGTTTTGAGAAAGCCCCTTATTCTAGTATAGGCCGATATACATCGCTGTCAAGTCGAGGCCCATGAAAACCCCTTGTTTTTGTCATTTAAA
>Ga0209755_10004197_pt1 | contig 17259 bp, 14 predicted proteins | sample TergutCo191P1_FD_187301 | JGI IMG/M metagenome (GOLD analysis project Ga0209755, IMG submission 187301) | Cornitermes sp. P1 segment gut microbial communities from Petit-Saut dam, French Guiana - Co191P1 (SPAdes) (version 2) | ecosystem: Host-associated > Arthropoda: Insects > Digestive system...
TTCTTTACAAGGACGGCAGAAGCGAACAGCCAGTCCCCTGGGATGAAAAATGTTATCTTAATTTAACAACTTCAATTTGCGATGACGATATTCTTATCCGCCCGAACGGAATCCGCAGTTATTTTTCATTTAATACAAAAAAAGAAACACCTATCGCTATTTATATTTGCACAGACGGTATAGACGACAATTATCCTGCAGACGAAAAAGAAAATAAAATTCAACTTACAAGACTCTACAGAAAAATATCTTTGGCTTATGCGGATGACGGTTTTGAAAATACCAACGGCCAATTAAAAGACCTTGCAGATAATTTTGCCACCAAAGGTAAAGGCGATGATACAAGCGTCGGCCTTCTCATCAACCTTGAAGAAATGGCAAAAGTAAAAGAAGACTGGCGGGTAAAAATTAATGAAGCTGATGCAAAAAGGGAAGCGGAAAAAGAAGCGAAAGCAAAGTTAGCGAAAGAACAAAGAGAAGCGGCGGAAAAAGCCGAGCAAGAAAGACTTGCGAAAGAAGAGATAAAGAAAATTGCCTCTACTGTATTAGCGCTTGAACAGACAGCAAAAATATCCGCGCAAAAAGCAAAAGATTCATTAAAAGCTGCGCAGGATTTTGAAACCGCTTTCTATGAAGCTTTCTCAAAGAAAAAAAGTATAAAAGCCGATCCTTTTAACGACCACATAAATCATATAAAAAATGCTTTTGACAGTGCAAGCGATGCGGCTGCAAGAGCAAAGGAAGCGGCCGCTGAAGCGGAAGAAAAAGCGAAATCTTCAACTTCTGAAGTAATAAAAAGCGAAGCGGAAAAAGCGGAAAAAGCTGCTCTTAGCGCTGTCTCTTTTGAAGAAGCTACAAAATTATCTTTTGAAGAAGCTGAAAAACTAAGAATTAATATTAAAAATTTTATAGCAGATGCAAAGGCGAAAGCGGAAGCGGCGGTAAAAGCAAAAGCGGCTGAAGAAGATGTCACTCTTGAAGGTGATTTTATAAGACCCGACGGCAAACCGATTCAAGAAACAACAGAAGAAACACAAACAGTTACGGTTGCAGAAAATCCTGCATCAAAAGCGGCTAAAGCGGCAGTTGAAGCAAAAAAGGCAGCTCAAATAGCAAACGATGCGGCAATAAAAGCAGAAGCGGTGGCAAAGTCGGCAAAAGAAACAGCCGTTGCTTTAAAAGCGGCACAAGAAGCAAAAGATGCAGCTGACAATGCAAATAACGCTGTAGGCGAAGCAAAGCAAGCGGAATTAGAAGCGAATGATACAGATGATCCTGTAAAAGCGGAAGAAGCGGCGAATAAAGCGGAAGCGGCTGCAAAAAATGCAAAAGCGGAAGCGAAAAAAGCAGAAGAAGCCGCGAGAATAGCGGAAGAAGCGGCAAAAAAATCATTTTTATAATTAACAATTTGCATCAATCTTGATAAACCGGCAAAAGCTGCGTTAAAATAAAAAACAAGTGAACAATCATTCTAAACAATCCTTCGCAGAATTTAAAAACTTCGAAGATGCGAAGCTTCCGGTTCTTACTGAAAAATTCGGCTATCATACATTCCGCCCGGGGCAAGAAGAAACTATCGACGCGATCCTTTCAGGAAAGGACGTGCTTGCAGTAATGCCCACAGGTGCCGGAAAATCATTGTGCTACCAAATACCTGCCCTTCTGCTGGATGGAATGACAATAGTAATCTCTCCGCTCATTTCTCTAATGAAAGATCAAGTTGCATCTTTACATGAAGCAGGATGCGAAGCGGCGTATTTAAACAGCTCTTTATCAAACGAAGAATACGCCGATACAATGAAAAAAATTCTTGCCGGAAAAATAAAATTACTCTATATTGCACCTGAACGGCTGCAAAAAACTGAAATGTCAAATTTGATTCAAGTTCAATATGAATCTAACAAGAAAGTACAAACTTCGCCACTTATTGTTATAGACGAAGCGCATTGCGTGTCACAGTGGGGGCATGATTTTAGAACAAGTTATCTGCAAATAGCAAACTTTATAAACAGTATTAAAGAACGCCCTGTAGTGGCGGCTTTTACAGCGACAGCGACAGTAAAAGTGAGGGACGATATCCGCAGATTGCTTGCGTTACGCGATCCTTTTTTAATTAACACAGGTTTTGACAGACCAAATCTTTATTTTGAAGTACAGAAACCAAAAGAAAAGAAACTTGCGTTACTCGAATGTCTGGAAAAAAGAAAAAATTTAAGCGGCATTATATATTGCGCTACACGCAAAGCGGTGGAAGAAATCTGCGATTTACTTGTTTATCACGGGTATGAAGCGACACGCTATCATGCGGGCTTAGAGGACAGCGAGCGTAAAAAAAATCAGGAAGATTTTATTTATGACCGCAAAACAATAATGATTGCAACTAACGCATTCGGTATGGGTATAGATAAATCAAACGTTTCATTTGTTATTCACTACAATATGCCAAAAAATATAGAAAGTTATTATCAGGAAGCCGGACGCGCAGGCAGAGACGGTGAAAGCGCCGACTGCATACTTTTATACAACGGTCAGGATGTTAGAATCAATCAGTATCTAATCTCGCAAGGCGAAGACGGGGAAATTGTAAATGAAGCATTAATGCAGCACAACCTTGAATTATTAAAACAAATGACCTTTTACGCTTCCGGCAACGACTGCTTGCGGCGCAGATTGCTTTCCTATTTCGGAGAAACTTTTAATAAAGCGCAAACAGGCTTTTCATGCGGCAATTGTTCAAACTGCTTAACATCGTTTACAGAAATTGATGTTACAACAGAAGCGCAAAAAATAGTCTCATGCGTATTCCGTTTAAAACAAAGGGAAAAGTGTTTCGGGAAAACAATGATCATCGATATTCTTCGCGGAAGCAAGAACGAAAAAATTAAGCGTTTCGGTTTTGACACTTTAAGCACATGGGGGCTGTTATCTGAAACAAGCGCGCACAGGCTAAGACTCATCATGGACTTTATAATTGATGAAGGTTTTCTAAAAATGGAAGAAGGCGAATATCCTGTAGTAACGCTCGGTAACTGGAATGAACTTTTCAAGGAAGGCAAACAGGTTTTAATGAAACTCCCCGAAGAAAAAAAACCTTCCCCTAAAATGAAAGAATTACAAACAGGCCTTACGCAGACCATGTTTTCAGAAAAAACAAGCGATGAATTTGATGAGGCGCTCTTTGAAGAATTACGCAAACTCAGAAAAGAAATAGCTTTAAAAGAAGCTGTTCCCGCTTACATAGTTTTCTCTGATGCCGCCTTAAAAGACATGAGCCGAAAGAAACCGGTAACGCTGACGCAATTTTCCGGTGTAAACGGTGTCGGTAATGTAAAATTGGAAAAATACGGCGAAGAATTTACCTATTTAATCAATAAATATACAAAAAAAATATAAACATTAAAAAAACGTCAATATATCTCACTTTTAATGAAAATAAAATCCTTGTCGAAAAGCGTATTTTCTGTTATCATATAACAATGCTTCACCCATCAATGTTGCAAAAATACTCACTTTTCGGCGGTTTAATGGAAGAACAGATTGAAGGTATCCTCCCGTTTATGAATGAAGAAAAATTTAAACCTGAAGATTTTATAATAACAGAAGGCAAAACAAACGACAGAATTTTCTTTCTCATTGAAGGGCAGGTTGCTGTATCCAAAAAAGATATAGTTCTTATCCGCTTCAGCGAAGGAGAAGCTTTCGGTGAAATGGAAGTCCTTGATGTAATGCCTGCCGCCGCTTCAATAAAAGCTCTTACACCTGTAACGGCTATGACAATTTCCAATAAATCTCTGCGAGACATATATAAAAAAGATGTATCAACATTTACACTCGTCCTTATGAATCTGGCGCGTGATCTTGTACGCCGCCTGCGTAAAATGGACGAAAAATTTGCACAAATAGGAGGGGCTTCTTCCCCGCCGATACTATATTAAATAATTAGGAGACATTATGATTTTTAATCCCGAGTATGAATGTATGGACAGACAGGCGCGTAACAAACTCCAGCTTGCCGCACTAAAAAATCTTGCGGAAACTTTATTTTCTAAAGTTCCATTCTATCGAAAAAAAATGATCGAAGCCGGAATAACTCCAAAAGATATTCATTGTATAAATGATATTGATAAATTGCCTTTTACAACAAAAGACGATTTACGTGACAATTACCCTCACGGGCTTCGCGCCTGCCCGCAGGACAGAATCGTAGAAGTTCACATGAGTTCTGGCACTACGGGAAAACCTGTCGTAAACGAATACACAATTAAAGACCTTGATATTTGGCGGCAATCAATGGCAAGGACTCTTTCAGGCGCAGGCTGTACACGAGATGACATCGTTCAAAATTGTTACGGTTACGGGCTTTTCACGGGAGGCGCAGGCGTGCATTACGGCGCGCTGACTATCGGCGCGGAAGTGCTGCCCATGTCCAGCGGAAACACCGAACGCCAGCTTATGATTCTGCGCGATTTCGGATCGAACATGTTAACCTGCACTCCCTCTTACGCGCTTTATCTTGCAGAAGAAGCGGCAGAACAAGGGATTGATATCCGCTCGCTTCCTATCAACAAAGGATGTTTCGGCGCAGAACCGTGGAGTGAAAATATGCGCATTGAAATCGAAGAGCGCTTTAATATGAAAGCTTACGATATTTACGGCTTAACGGAAATAATAGGGCCGGGTGTAGCTTTTGAATGTGAGGCGCAACACGGTCTTCATGTAAACGAAGATTTTTTCTATCCTGAGATTATCGACTCTGTAACAGGAAAGGTATTACCCGCAGGTGAAAAAGGAGAATTGGTTTTCACTACGCTTACAAGAGAAGGCACACCGCTTTTACGCTACAGAACAAGAGACATCACCTGCATCATCGAAGAGCCTTGTATATGCGGGCGCACCACAAGACGCATACAACGTCTTTTCGGGCGCACCGACGACATGCTGATTATAAGAGGTGTCAACATCTTCCCAAGCCAGATCGAGCAGGCGCTTATTGAAATTGAAGGGACAGAGCCGCAGTACCTCATCATCGTCAGCCGGGAGAATCATCTTGACGAAGTGGAATTGCAAGTTGAAGTAAAAAAAGAGCTGTTCACTGATGAAACACGCGGGCTTGAAAATCTGCGCAGCCGTATCGAACAGGTTATGCGAAGCAAACTTCAAATCGGTTTAAAAGTAAAACTTGTAGAACCTAAAACGATTGAAAGATCAATCGGGAAGGCAAAAAGAGTTATCGACAACCGAAAAATATAGGTTATACTGTATCTGACAGAAAAAATAAATTTAAAGATCAGATTAATAGGAGTTACGTTATGGGAATTAAACAAATATCGGTTTTTTTAGAAAATACAACAGGAAGATTAAGCGAAGTTACAAAAACGCTCGCCGCTTCAGGGATAAACCTTCGCGCTATCAGCATTGCAGACACTGATGAATTTGGAATTTTACGCATTATTGTTGATAAAACAGATAAAGCGATTGAAGCATTGAATGCCGCAAGCTTTACCACAAAGCAAACTGATGTAGTCGCAGTTGAAATTGATGATAAGCCCGGAAGCTTAGCAAAATTAATGGAAATTTTTCAAAAATCTCAGGTTAATATTGAGTACCTTTACGCATCGCTTGAAGGGAAGAACGATAAAGCTGTAGTAATCTTTAAATTGCAAGATCATGATATGGGGCTTAAAATTTTAGCAAATAATGGTTTAAAAATGCCGGAAAATTTCCAGTAAGTTAATCAAAGACCTGTTGAATGCCGACAAAATAATAAGGGGATTCTTATATGAAAGTTTTGATGGTATCAAGCGAAGCGGTTCCTTGGGCAAAAACAGGCGGGCTTGCCGATATGGTATCAGCTCTTTCAATCAATCTTGCAAAATTAGGGCATGAAGTAAAAATTGTCATCCCTCGTTATTATTCGATTAATAAAGATCAATTAACTCAGCTCCCGGGAAGTTTAGGAACACCGATGGGCGGCATCGAAGAATGGAGCGCGGTTTACACAACAGAAATGCCCGGAACTCTAAAAAAAAATCCTATCACAGTTTATTTTATCGATCACAATAAGTTTTTCGGCAGAGACGGTATTTACGGAAATCAAACAGAAACAGATTTTCTTGATAATTCAAGACGCTTTTTCTTTTTCTGCCGTTCCGCTTTCCAGCTTTGCAGAAAAATCGGCTGGTATCCTGATGTTCTTCATGCGCATGATTGGCCGGCGGCGGCTGCGCCTGTTTATTTAAAATTTGCAGAAAGAGTTACCGGCAGTTTAGGCGGATTTGAAAAAACCGTTTCCATTCTTACGATCCATAACCTCGGTTATCAAGGTATTTACAGTAAAGACAATTTTGATTATGCGGGGCTTGGATGGGATGTTTATTATAACGCAGGTTTTGAAGATTTTAACATGATGAATATGCTAAAAGCGGGGCTTTACAGCGCGGATAAACTCAGCACAGTTTCACCTAACTACGCAGAAGAAACAAAAACTCAATCGCATGGCTTCAGATTGGACGGTGTATTGCGTTACCGCAGGGCAGATTATTGCGGTATCTTGAACGGAATTGACACTAAAGTGTGGAATCCTTCAATAGATGAATATATTCCGGAAACCTATTCAAAAAAAGATATATCGGGTAAAGCAAAAGCAAAAGAAGCGCTTCAAAAAGAATTCGGCTTGCCTCAAGATTCGAAAGTTCCCGTAATAGGCATGGTGACAAGATTAACTGATCAAAAAGGGGTCGGCGATCTTTTCGGCCCTACTTACGGATCGATCTGGTCAATTTGCAGGGATATGGATTTACAATTTGTACTTTTAGGATCAGGCGAAAGCTGGTGCGAAAATGAAATAAGAGGGCTTTCATCGCGTCTTACAAATTTTAAAGCGAAAATCGGTTATAGCGAAAAAACAAGCCACTTAATTGAAGCAGGCTCGGATTTTTTCATGATGCCGAGCCGTTACGAGCCATGCGGACTCAATCAGATGTACTCTCTTATTTACGGGACTATCCCGATAGTACGCAGAACAGGCGGGCTTGCAGACACAGTGGAAAATTTCAACGAAAAATCCGGAAGCGGCACAGGTTTTATGTTTGATTATCTTAGCCCATCCTCAATTTACGATACTGTAGGCTGGGCAGTTTGGGCATGGTACAACAGAAAAAGCGATATAGAAAAAATGCGAAAACGCGGAATGTCACTTGATTTCTCTTGGGAAAAATCCGCGCAAAAATATATCGAACTATACGAAGCCACACAAAAATCTATGGGAGTAATTACAGTAAACACGCAAAGCAAAGCTTCCGGCAAATAAAAAATTAATAAGATTATTTTTAATCGAAAGGAGGGATTGTTAATGAACATTCATTTTGTTTTATTAATTATTCTCGCAGTAGTTTCATTAGTATATTTAATAACACTCTTTTTTAAAGAGAGTGTATTACAATTTATTTTAAAAAGCTGTCTTATACCTCTTATATTAGCGGTTTATATTACAGGAGCAAATATAATTATTTTACCGATTATCCTGGCGCTTGTTTTTGCATGGATAGGAGATGTAACGCTGATAAAAATTAATAACCTTGTATGTTTCAGAATAGGACTGGCAAGTTTTTTAATTGGGCATATTTTTTATATAATAGCGATGTTTAAACACGCCATGCCGCTGCACTATCCCGCATTTTTTATCAGTATATCAATCGGAGTATGCTTAGGATTTCTGTTAATTAAAATTATCAAACCGACTGCAGAAATGAAAATCCCTGTTATATTTTATGCGGCAACCATACTTGTAATGGCGATTTCTGCTTTACAATTATTTTTATCACAAGGAGGGCTTTTTGGAATATTGGTTTTTGCAGGAAGCATTTGTTTCGTTGCATCTGACACTTCGTTAGCAATGGTAACATTCCAGAAAAAACCTTACTATGTTTTTTGCATGGCGACATATATTGCAGCGCAGTTATTAATTACGCTCGGATTTTGCCGGCTGACTGTCTAAGTTTTTTTACGCAATTTCTGCAGCTCTTTTTCAAAAATTTTAAATTCGATAAGCCCGTAATCATTATATTACAAATATAAAAAACATCTGATAGAATGTCCCTTTTTTATTTCTGTTAAAACAGGATGTCCGCAAAAACACCTTTCTGCCGCCCGCGGACACCGCGATGCAAATGAACAAGAAGAAGCGGGACTTAAAACCGCTAAAGATTTTTGTTCAGGAAGCTTCGCCTCTTCGCGGCTCGCTGCGAGTGCTGGAAGCTTCGCCCTTTCAGGGCTCGCTGCGAGTGCTTCTTCTTTTTTATTTTCAAATTGATTTTTCTTTTGAGTATCAATGCCTGCCGCCGATGAAAACAATAATTGCGTATACGGATGCAGTGCCGCGCTATACAAGTCCTCGGCACGCGCTTCTTCCATCAATTCCCCTTTGTACATTACCCCGATACGGTCGCAAAAATAGCACGCAACTTTTAAATCGTGTGCAATGAACAAAAACGATATATTCCTTTTTTTTCGGATGTCGAGTAACAAGTTAAGAATTTGCCCTTGAATAGAAACATCAAGCGCCGAAACAACTTCATCGCAAATTAAAACCTCAGGCTCCATTAAAAGAGCGCGGGCAATGGAAATCCTCTGCCTCTGCCCTCCTGAAAATTCCGAAGGCCTTTTTTCAAGATCAGCCGCTGTAAGCCCCACTTCTTCTAAAATGCCTGCCGCTTTTTTCCGCAGTTCTTTTTCGCTTACACCTCTTTTTCTCAATGGTTTTCGGCAGCCTGAAACAAGAACTTCGTAAACGCTCATCCTCGGATTTAATGACTTAGCAGGGTCTTGAAACACATAACGTACTTTTTCGCGGTAATGACGGAGCGCTTCTTTTTTTAAATCGGCGACATCTAAATTTGAATTTTCGCTTTGATAAATTATTTGCCCTGAGTCCGCCTCATACATACGCACCAACATTCTCGCGGTGGTAGTCTTTCCGCAGCCCGATTCCCCGACAAGCCCATAGGCTTCGTTTTTACCGATAAAAAATGAAACATCATTAACAGCGTTTACAAAACGCCCGAAGCGGGCGAAGAAGCCCGCTTCTAAGTTAAAGCGTTTTTTCAGATTGTTAATTGTTAAAAGAGACATGAAGGTATTTTAACATATATTAACGCGCTTTAAAAAGGTTTCTTTTATAACAGTTTTGTATTAATCAAAATGTCAAAAAGAAACCTTAATTGCCCTATTATTAAAAAACCGCGACTACTCCGCCGTTATAATTTTTAATAATATAATCTTTTACTTTTTGGCTAAGAAGAGCGTTTTTAAGAGCGATAATTTTCGGGTCTTGTTCGCTTCCCTTGCGGACAACTATTATATTTACATAAGGAGAATCCGCGCCTTCGATAATGAGCGCGTCATTAATCGGATTAAAACCTGCCTGAAGCGCAAAGTTACCGTTGATAGCCGCCGCATCAACATCATTCAATGAACGGGGAAGCAGCGCCGCTTCAAGTTCGCGGAAGCGGAAGTTTTTAGGATTCTCAACTATGTCACGGGAAGTCGCATTCAATCCCGCGCCGGCTCTTAAAGTAATCAATCCTTTAGATTGAAGAAGGAGCAAAGCCCGCCCGCCGTTTGTCGGATCGTTTGGAATGGCAATGCTGGCGCCGTTCGGCAAATCCGCAATGTTTTTAAATTTTGATGAGTACAATCCAAAAGGTTCTACATGAACTCCAAAAGCGGAGACAAGCCTTGATGTCCAGTCAGCATTAGATTCCAAATAAGGGATATGCTGAAAAAAATTCGCTTCTAAATCCCCTGAGATTAATGCGGAATTAGGCTGCACATAATCGGTGAACTCCACAACCTTTAAAGTAATACCTTGCGCCGCCAAATCTTCTTTAATAAGATTAAGTAATTCAGCATGCGGAACCGGTGTAGCTCCCACAGTAAGAGTAGAACCGGATTTTTCAGAATTGCCTATCGCTGCAACTCCCTGGGTGACAACCATAAACAGTACGCCTGCAATCAGCGCAAACAAGCTGCATCTAAAGTTGTTTAAAATTTTTCTTTTCATTTTTTCCTCCAAGATGAATAGTTTAGTAAACATATGTGTTTACTAAGTGATAGAATATAGTAAAGGATTTTTTATGTCAATAGGTTAACTGAAGATATTTTATTAAATATGACAAACCGGTATCTGGATTTCTCTTTGGTAATGTAACATACTGCGGTCAGCGGCACACATTAAAAATTTTCAATAGACGTAATATGTTATATTTTTTTCATCTCTGGATTCTAAGAAATTATCTCCTTAAAAATTCAAATTTCTACTCGTAATTTTGTTTTTTAACCCCCTTAAATTTCCTCCCAATATTAGTATTTTATTGTTTAATCCAATCATTACTGGAGATATTTGATCTTATATAAGTACCACTGGTTTTATTGTATCTTGTATATACACTTGCAAAATCACCGGGAATAGCAGTTAAACTTATAGAAACATAATTACCTATTGTAATGCATAACAATGGATTACCTTCGAATGCTTTATCTTTTATTACACGGATACTTGAAGGAAAGATAATACTACTAAGATGATTATTTGCAAATGATGATTCTCCTATCTGGTTGACAGTGTCTGAAAAAACTATATTAGTTATTTCATTGTCATAAAATTGATTATCATATATATAATCAATGCCATTTGGAATAATAAAATAACGTTGATTGTTAATAACATGCCATGGGTTATGAACCATCCAAGGATCTTCGTTAACCTCATCACCTGAAAAATCATTATTTGCGGAAGAAGGCGGAATATCATATTCTGAAACCGGAGCGGTAACTATTTCAATTTTATTATTTAGTAAAGAAGGCTGATTTGTAGATGATTCTGTTTTTTCGGATTCAATAGATTCAGATTCTTGGGTAATGTGTAAATCATTTGTATCACCAATAGAATGTCCTTTAAAATAATTGAATGTAAAAATGAATGCAAAAGTAATAACAATCACTGCTACGGCTGTAATACATAATTGCACAGGATTTATTAACTTAGGAAAAGTTATTATTTTATAATTGGAAATATTTTCTTCATGATCTTTAAAAATAATATCATCGGGATGACGTGATTTATAACGATCATACAAGTCTTGTTTTAATTTTTCACGAGCTTCATATTTCATTCTAAGCGCATTATCGGCGGTAAAAGCTGTTTCTACCATCTTGCGTTTTTTTGGCGTAAGCTCGTCTAATGAATATAAATCAAGAATTAAATCTGATATATAAAAATATTTCATAAATTCTCCTTCTCCAATATTTTCCTTGCTCTTTTGTAAAATCGCAAAAGATTTTTTCTTACCCCTTCAGGTGATATTCCCATAATAGTGCCTATTTCCGGCAAAGTATAAGTCTTGTTTGTGAGGTCATTTACTTTAAAAAAATAGAAATTGATTATTTTATATGTCCTTGGGTTATTAGTTCTTTCATTATCCAGAATAGTTAAAAGTTTTTCCTTAAGAGCTTTCTTTTCTGCTTCTTCTTCAATATCAAAAGTATCTTTTATTATATCCTCTATAGCAGATATATCTTTTCCTGTTTTTCTCTTTATTTCTCTTGCTCTGTTTTTAGCCGCATTCCTTGTCCATGTATGAAGCGTACTCCCGGAGGTATAACCTTTATACCCTAAAATGCCATTTTTAAAATTACAAAGAACTTCCTTATTACTACAAAATTTAAAAAGCACTGATTGTGCAACCTCATCAACGTCTCTTGCATCATAAAGAATTTCCTTACACCAAAAGAGAATACTTCCCATGTGTTTTTTTTCGTAATATCTATACACTATTTCAATATCCTGTTGAGTGTATTCCATGTAATTATCATATAGAAAATAACAACTTTATAAAGTGAATCTCAACCTAAAAAGAAAATTTTTATTATTTTATATAATCAAATTGACAAAACATAGCAATATGTCAAATCAAAAATTTTAATATTTTTTAATTACTAGGTTGAAATTTGTTTTCAAAAATTGTCGTTATAATGAGCTCTTATAAAGAGCTCAAAATCAAGCAAGGAGATTGTTATGAAAGAAAAAACAAGAATGACGGTTATAGCGATTATCATATTCGCTATATCAATGACGGCTCATGCAGATGATATTCAAATTGAAGTGAAATTTAATTCTGAAGACAGAATGTACATGCATCGAGATTCACTTAAAATGTCTGTAAAAACAGACAGGGATAGCTTCGTAAAGGTTATCCATATTGATGCTAACAATAGGATGAAAACAATTTATCCGAATAGCAGCGATAGGGATAATTTCTTAAAAGCAAATGAAAGCCGGGATTTATTTACCTCTGTTCAATATTTACTTTACGAGCCTTACGGTGAAGAAAGGATCATTGTCGTTGCGTCGACAGAGCAGTTTCCCAATATTGAACAGGAATATTTAGAACCATGGAAAGCAGCAACAGCAGAAAACATTACAATGGCAACGAAAGGTGGAGACCTTGAGCTTATTGGAACAGGCAGCAGCAGGGGTGGCGATTTGGAAGTTATCAGCAGCGGAACAGCAGTCTATTTTATTACAATTATTGAACCAAACGAGGAATACGAGTACAATAAACCTGAAAATATGACCAAAACTTTTAATGCTATGCGTAACGATATCTTAAAACAGGGAGGTACTTTTTCAGGTAATGAAACAAGCGGATACTACGTAGTAAACAATGTCCGTAATAGTTACCGGATACCTCGTGAAGCGCCGGATAGGGTACGTATTACCGTATATTATCCTGAAAATTTTGAAGCAAATGGTATAATAACTATTAGAAGTTATTTTGAGGAGTAGTAAGTTGAGTATATTACTGACGGCAGTCTTGAAAGAATGAAAACCGCCGTCAGTAATTTAATAAAGAATACTAAGTGCTAATAGTAAATTTATTTTGAAGAACTAAAATAAATATTCAATCTAAAATAAGGAGTATATCATGATTAAAAACATAAAAATATTTTTAAGTATTATTTTTCTGTTTGGCAGCATATCTCTCTTCGCTCAACAATACCCGACAGGCGGAGTATACGATCCTGTTTTATCTTACAGTATTCCGCGAAAAGCGGAGCTGCATTCACGTTCGCATGATATACCGTCGGCTTATTCATTGAAACATTTTGCTCCGCAGCCATATATTCAAAGCGGCGGAACATGCACCGCTTGGGCGAGTTCTTATGCTGCAAGAACTATGCTGGAGTCTATCGAAATTAACAGAAGAGATTATTTTTTAACAACTCGAAACGCTTTTTCTCCGTATTTTGTATTTATGAATGTTCGCCTTTTATACTATAATGATCATAATCCAACAGGAGCGGATGGTATTCATATTAAACAAGCTCTGGAATTTATGAAGGATACGGGTGCGGTAAGAATATTAAATAATGAAGTAAATATGTTACTGCGGCAAATTAATCTTTCTATGTATTCCGGGCACCAGCGTTATCCAATCGGAGGTTTTACACCTCTTTATGTATATCCGGAAACTGAAGACGGGAATCCTAAACGAACCAGAATGGTAAAAAAGAGCATTTCAGAAAGAAGACCTGTAATTATTGCAATCAAATTTCCCCCGTCATTTAGTAATGTCGGAAGAGAAGGTTTATGGGTTCCGAGTGAAACATCAGCTTCTGTTGATATGAGAAACAAAAATAATTTACATGCTTTAGCTGTTGTGGGATATGACGATGACAAACATGGTGGCGCATTTGAGATTCAAAATTCATGGGGATCGAACTGGGGTAACGGCGGTTATGTATGGATGCCATACACTGTATTTAACCAATTTGCCTATGAAGCGTATGAGATAAGAGAAAATCTTGCCAATTATATAACAAATGAATTTTCAGGTTCAATTCAAATTGAATTGTTTAATTCCAATGAAAATATGCCTGTACGTTTTAATAACGGATATTATCAGACTATAAACAGTTACCAGTCCGGCACACAATTTCGGTATATTCTTAGTAACGGAAAACCTGCTTATGTGTATGCATTTTCGGGAGAATCAAGAAGCAGCGAAACAGTACGCATTTTTCCGCCTGAAAATATATCTCCATTACTGGATTATAGTGAAAATATAATCGCATTCCCAGGAGAGTTTACATGGATGGAACTTGACGAACGCACGGGAACAGATTATCTTGTTGTTTTATTTGCAAAAGATGAGCTCGATATTGACCATATCTGCAAACGTTTTGAATCTGTAAGCGGATCATTTCCAGCGCGGGTATCGTCTGCTGTAGGGTCAAATTTAATTCCTGTTTCAAGAGCGAATTTCGAAACTAATGAAATACGTTTCTCTACGGTATCTGTAAATCCAAAAGCGATTCTTGGGTTATTGCTGGCTGTTGATCATCGGGATAGATAATTAAGGTATTCATTGATAATTTTCATATTGTGATGTAAAATAGTATTAATTCTAGGAGGTCATATATGAAAAAATGGTTTATATTTTCTGTATTTCTTCTAGTTTGTTCCGTTGTGTGGGCTCAGGATAGGCATGCCCTATTAATTGGCAACACATATCCGCATGCTGAGTATGAATTGCATAATGTTATTAATGACATCGAAGCTGTTAGCTCTGACTTACGAGAATTAGGGTTTCAAGTCGTAATAAAACAAAATCTTCGTTATGCAGAAATGGTAAGGGAAATTGACGCATTTATTACTCGCCTTAAAAGCAACATAAATAGTGAAGGTTTTTTATGGTATGCGGGACATGGTATGGAAATTCAAGGAGATAGTTGTCTTTTACCATTGGACGTAAATTTAGAAAGCGAAAGCATGATAATAGCGACATCTTACTCTGTTAATAATTTAACAAGGCAATTAAATACTGTACGAAATAGAATTAATATAATAGTCGTAGATGCCTGCCGTGTACCGCCTGCAATCGGCGGTAGAATTCGAAGTATGGAAGATACATCTCGTCTTATTAGACCGGTACAGGTTAACACGCCTGATCTATTTATTTTTTATTCTGCATCATCAGGAACAATTGCTTACGACAGCGCTCAAGGAAGAAAGAACAGCCCTTTTGTAATAGCGTTTTTAAAACACATCAAATCAACAGAACCTTTAACTGTTATGGTAGGTCATGTTATTACAGAAACAATAAATCTGACAGAAAGAAAACAAAGACCCGATTATAGAGGCAGCATGAGCGGAAATAACATATACTATACATTGAATCCGGCAGGTTATAGACCAAACCCTCTGCCTGATACAATTATACTGCCGGATATAAAACCTATTGAAGGATTGTTCGGCGGAATTTGGACAGCAATAGTTCCGTATAATGGTTCATTTGATACATATGAAATAATTTTTGGTACAGGTGGGCGTTGTACAATTAGAGTGAATAATAGAATTGTTATACAGGAAACAGTTGGGGACTGGCTTTGGGACGGTACATTTTTTTCATTAAGAGCGTTATTTAGAAATGCGGCATTACCGTATCAAAATTTTATCCAATGGACAAGTGTTTTAAATTTTGTAGAAGGAAACGGAGCGTTTAACATATTAGCCACATCTTCTGTAAACGGCGAATTGATACGTTTTACATTTATAAAAAGATAATAGAAACGAAAGTTAAGGAGAAAAGAAAAATGAAGAACGTATTTATCTTTATATCGTTATTTTTTTGTTTTAATGTTGTTTTTGCACAAAGCCAAAATTTAAATGTTGTAGTCGCTCATTTTGATATTCAAGGAGGAGTGACACAGCATGAAGCGAATGTGCTTTACAAATTGTTTTTTGACCAACTTATATTATCCGGAAATAATAAAATAAATGTAATTGAGCGCAGTGATTTGCAATTTATTCTTAATGAAATAAATTTTCAGCTTTCAGGCTGGTCTGATCCTGTAAAAACCGCTCATTTGGGAAGAGTTCTAAATGCTCAAGCGATAGTCCGCGGCAGACTGATGAAGACAGGTAATTGGCTGTACTGGAATGTTACTTTGATTGATTTAAGAACAGCCCATATTAAACATTCATCAAGGGAAAGATATAGTGGTATAGAACGAGTATTCAGCAGTTTACCAAATTTTTGCAATCAACTTGTAGAAAAAGTGAATGAACAAGGACCCGGATCGGAATTATTTAAAAACGTTGCAGTACCAACTTTCAATGTACAAGGCGATATAACTCATGAAGAAGCAGGTATAATAACCGAATTATTTATTTCATCATTGGTATCTACAAGACGTGTAAATGTTATTGATCGTACAAGTTTTGACAAATTATTGCAGGAACATGATTTTCAGAATGAATCGAATTTTTCTAACCCTCAAAAAACAGCTGTAGTAGGAAGAGTCTCAAATGCTCAATATGTAATAAGAGGCGATTTGATGAAGGTGAACAACATCATATATTGGACTGCGAGAGTACTTGATCTAAATACCGCACAGGGGTTATCTTCTGCAAGCATACAATTAAATAGCTTGGAAAATGTATGGGATAATTTATTAAATTTTAGCAGACAGATTGTATCACTGCTGCCTCCGCCGAATTTATTTGTTGGAAGGTGGCAAGGAAAAATTATAATGAATGAAAGAGAATTTTTATATATTTTAAATATTCAGGCTAATGGTTCTGTTATTGTTGAACGTTATGACACAATTATAGTAACTAGAGCGCAAAGTATCGATATTGGCGAAACTCTATTAAATAACTTAGTAAATTTAATACCTATGGTTGGAATTTTAATAACTGATTTTACCTTTGTATCGTATGATTATAATACAACTTATGGTGTTCCTAATAGAAACGGAAGAGGAACCGGAACATATGAAAGTATTAATAAAAACGGTAATGATATTATAATAACAAAAATATCATTACGATTAAACGGTATCGATTCGGGAATACCTCAAAATTCAACAATAAATGTTTCTCTTAATCTTAATAATCCGAACAATTTTTCAACAAATCTAGTATGGCATTACTTTATTGAAAAAAAGCTTGGAATAATTAAAGAGCAAAAAGCTGTAGGAAGTACGGTTAGTTTTGTTAGAATTAATTGAACAAACCTTTAGAATAAAGGAAATAATCCCATGAAGAACTACCTAGGAATTCAGAGCATCTCTCGTTGTTGATGAAGTGCAGGTAAGGGGAGCCTGTCTTAAAAAATGTGTAAATAACCATTAAAATGGTAGAAATACCAGAGGAGAAAACATGGTCATGGCACGAAAAAAGAAAGAAAAAGAAAA
>Ga0209755_10004198_pt1 | contig 17258 bp, 13 predicted proteins | sample TergutCo191P1_FD_187301 | JGI IMG/M metagenome (GOLD analysis project Ga0209755, IMG submission 187301) | Cornitermes sp. P1 segment gut microbial communities from Petit-Saut dam, French Guiana - Co191P1 (SPAdes) (version 2) | ecosystem: Host-associated > Arthropoda: Insects > Digestive system...
TAACTCCGTGCCAAGTTATTATATGCCTGTTAACTTTCAATTTCCACTTATTGCGCAAAGGCGTGTAAAAAGTATCTATGCCCTCTTTTTCAATGACTTCTTGCGGAGAGAATTCGTTTATATCGTAAGTTTTTATCCCAGTCTCCAAAATTTTCGGATTTATATAAAATTTCTTGTTGTAAATACCTATAACATCTTGCGTTTTTTGGCACAAGGCAAAGAAAAGAACCTCGCCATAATAGCCGCCGCCATGAAATTTTATGCCGTCTGTCCTTGGTTGCATTTCGGTTAAATCAAATAGAATTTTCATTTTTTCTCAAATCCTCCGGTGTGTCAATCTCTCTGATCTGCTCCGGTTTCACAGGATGCACCCCAACATTTATTTTGCCAAGCACCCTGTTTACAACTTCATCCCAAAACAGTTTTCCATGCTCCGGTTCCTCATAAGCCGTAAGCAATGCTTTTGCAATTTCTGCCGCATCTTCTTTTAGCCAATATGATATGCCAGCCATATTGAAAAGATTTGTCCCTTCTTTTTTAATGTTTACAATCCTATTATCTTTCATTTCAAAAATCCAGTCGTCGGAATGTCCTTCAATAAATTTGCCAAAATAGCACGATTGCTTGAGTTCCGGCAAAAATACGTTGCTGTCTTTTATGTATAAATCGGCTTCACAGATAAAGCAGTTTTCAGTGCCGAGTACATGTTCTGCCGCTTTGAGCGAAGATATATTGTTTTTTTCGGAATACTCCTTGTTTTCAATAATATCCACATTTTTATATTTCTCTTTCAAATACTCAAACTGCTCTTTTTTATAGCCAACTACAATGTAATTTTTTGAAACGCCTCGTTCATTCAAAGCGTTTATCACAGTTTCTATCATCGGAGTTCCACGAACCGGAATCAAGGGTTTTGCAGTAGTTTTAGTAAGAGGAAGCATCCTTGTTCCCAACCCGGCAGCCATAATTATCGCTATTTCGCTCATAATTCGTCAATAAGTTTAATGATTTCATTGAACGGCATAATATTTGCATCAACTTCTTTTGCTCGATGATTTTTCAGAATTTCAATAGCAGTGTTTTTCATCGCTGGGAATGCGCTTCTTATTAAGTGATTTGCGTAAATAACAATGTTTATGCCATGCGAAATAAGATCATCTTCTGTTACGGAATTATAGGATGTTGGCACAACAACAATCGGAACTGTTTTTTCCTTTTCTCTGAATTTATCGCAGAACTCAAAAACCTCGTCTGGGCTTTTTTGGCGGCTGTGTATCATAATGCCGTCTGCTCCGGCTTTGGCATAAGCAAAGGCTCTGTTCAATGCGTCTTCCATGCCCTGTTCCAAAATGAGGCTCTCAATTCTTGCGATTATCATAAAATCTTCGGTTCTCAGCGCTTCTTTGCCCGCTTTGATTTTATCGCAAAAAGCTTCAATGCTATCTTGCTGTTGCTCAACTTCCGTACCAAACAACGAATTGCGCTTCAACCCTATTTTATCTTCAATAATCACCGCAGAAATTCCCATTCTCTCCAAGGTTCTAACATTGTATGCAAAATGCACCGCCTGCCCACCGGTATCGCCGTCAAGTATTATCGGTTTCGTAGTCACATCCAAAATTTCATCTAAAGTTCTCATTCTGGAAGACATATCAACAAGCTCAATATCGGGCTTGCCTTTCATAGTTGAGTCGCACAAGCTCGAAACCCACATGGCATCGAACTGATCCAATTCGCCGTTTCTTTCAACAATAGTTTTCTCCGCTATCAAACCACTTAATCCGCTATGCGCTTCGATCGCTTTTATTATGGGGCATAGTTCCAACAATCTGCGGAGCCGTTTGCGCCTGTATTCGGGCATTGCAAGCTTTTCCTTTAAAATGGAATCTACTTTCGCAACTCCGGCATTATATGTGTATGGAATCTCAATTAATTCTCCACCGTATTTTTTGATATTTTCAAGGACATTATCTCTTATAACGCTGTTTGGGTATTCCTTCCAGTTATCGCCGTGAATAACATAATCGGGTTTAATGGTTTTGAAAACTTCATCGTATTGAACATCTTTTTGCTCTATCGCTTCGTCAACGCCTTTTGTATTTTTTATCATCTCAAAGCGTTCTTCAAAAGAGCAGGTTGGGAATTTGTCGCTGCGAATCTTTGCCTTGTCGCTCAAAACGCCAACAACAAGCCTGGCCTGCGGTATTTTTTTTGCTTCTGCGATTATGTTCAAATGACCATCATGAATCACATCGGTTGTAAAACAGGTATATACGGTTTTCATGTTAACTCCTTCATAAAATTGAGCGCATTTTCCAATGCAGATTCTTTTGGGCGCAGCAAATTATCTCTAGATGTATTTGCAACTTTTATTTCTATGAATGCAAAATCGTTAAAATTTAATTTTTCCAGTTCTTCTGCAGTCTGAATTACGCAAACATTTTCATATCCGCAAACTTTTGCCACATCTGAGTATTTAAGCCCCTGTGCGCCCGTTGGCATTCCACCCACGGATTCATGAGCCTCGTTGTTCAAGCAAATATGGATGAGATTTTTTGGCTTCTGTTTGCCTATAAATGCCAAATTACCCATGTGCATTAAGGCAGCACCGTCGCCATCTATGCAAATCACACGCTTTTTGGACTTTTTTGCAATTCCAAGCGCTATCATTGAAGCGTGCCCCATGCCGCCGACTGTTAAAAAACATTTACTGCGATTTCCAAGCTCATAAACCTCTCTTGAAATTTTCCCGGTTGTAGAAACTATTAAATCATTGTCATTTGTTTTCTTTATAATTTCTGCAATAACCTGTTCACGATTCAGCTTATTCTTATTTGAATAATCCGCTCCGGTTCTTTTTTCAAAGGTGTCTTTTTTCACTATCAATGCGAACTGCTTTTTATTTTCCAGAACATTTTTTATTTTGCCGAAAATTTCATCCAAATTAGCATTGCCATCTATAACCGCATATTCTATTTCAAGGCAGTCAAAAATTTTCTCTGTTATGCGACCCATAAACTTGTGTTGAGGTTCGTCCTTTATACCTGGTTCTCCACGATACCCGACAATGAACAAAATCGGAATGCTGTAAACCTCTGCGTTGGCAATTGATGTCACAGGATTAACCGTGTTGCCTATGCCGCTGTTCTGCATATAAACGCAAGCTGGCTTTCCCGTAGCAAGATAAGTTCCCGTGGCAACACCCACAGCCGAGCCTTCGTTTGGAACGGTGTAATGCACCAAATCTTTTTCTTCGGAGTTTATGTAATCGCAAAATTCCTTGAGCGTGGAATCTGGAACTCCTGTTAAAACTTCAATTCCCAGTTGTTTTATGTGCTGTGCTAAAAATTCCGCTTTCATTGTTTCAGTGCCTCTTTGAATACCACAAAAAAATCGTTAATATCACAAACATCTATTGCTCCGAATGCGCATAATCTAAAAGTGTTTATATCTGCGACTTTGCCCGGATAAATTGTGAATCCTCTTTCATAGCAGTAATCATGAACTTTTTCAAAATTCCAATTATCATCGCTTGGATAGATTGCAGAAGCTATAAGCCCCGCCTGCAATTCTTTTTTTATAAACTGCTTAAACCCAAGTTCATCCAAGCCTTTGAGTATGGCTTCATACACCCTGCGGTGCCTTGCATATTTATTTTCTGCGCCTTCTTCAAAAAATTCCTCAAGAGCTCGCTGAGTTGCATACACAGTTTGCACAGGAGGCGTAAAATGCATTTGCCCTGTTTTAAAAAAATATTCGTATTGCAAATATAAATTGCAATAATAAGAACGCTTGGGATAAGATTTAGACTGCTCAATGATTTTTGTTTTGCCTATCACAAATGATAAACCCGTCATTGCGGTTAAGCCTTTTTGCGCAGAAGCCATGCAAAAATCTATGTTGTCTTTTTCAATGTCAATCGGCAGCATAGCATAAGTAGATGTGGTATCCACCGTAAATATGCAATTGTATTTATGCGCCAAAGCTCCTATTTCACGGATTGGGTTGAGCAATCCCGTGCCTGTTTCGTTGTGCGTTGTATAAACCAAATATATATCTGGATTTTTTTTCAATGTTTCTTCTATTTCCGCAAGTTTTGGAATTTCATCTATCGGCACTTTCATTTCAATAAGCGGTAAATTATAATGCTCACATATCTCCACCGCTCTTGAGCTGTAAGCGCCGTTGTTTATTATGAGAACTTTTTTATTTTCAGGCAAAAGCGAATTCAGGCAAATGTCCATGTTTATGGTTCCTGAGCCGCAAAAAAGAACAGCGGTGTATTCCTCAGTGCCATGCACAATGCGCACCAAATCCTTTTGAATCTGCGTTAAAATCTCGCCGAATTCCTTTTCCCTTGGGCAAATATCCGGCACCACCTGCGCCATTTTAACCGTATCGGTTGTGGTGCTCGGGCCAGGATTTAGCAAAATATTTCTTCTAAGATCAACCATTGCTCAAACTCTCCAAATAATCTGCGATTATAGTTTTAGATTTTCCAATATTTGCTAAAATAGAATTCTCATCTATCAGCTTGCGCCCTGAAAGCCCTTTTACAATTTTCGGCAAATTCTCCGCATCTTCTTTTTTAACGGAGATTCCTATTTCATTGCCAATGATGTTCACAAGCCATTCGTTCTGCTCAAATTCATCGCTCTCTCCGCTTTCCAGAGAAATCACCGGACGCTTGAAAGCCAAATAATAATCCAAACGCACGCCGCTGAGTTCGCTGATCAAAATATCTGCCTTAGCCAAAACGGATAAATTATCTATCTCCGTGCTGAATTCAATGCCCGGCATTTCCTTTTGCAAATTCTCTATAAAATCCTTTTCGTAAATATAAGAATACGGATGCGGGCGAACTATCACATTATAACCTGCATTTGCGAGATCTAAAATAAATTTTGAACCGTAAGTTTTCAAAAGACCTCTATCACCCCAGGTGCTGGCTACAAGAATTGTTTTGCCGTCCGTATTGCTTTGCAACTTCGCTGCCCTTTCAATCAAAGAATCCAGATAGGGGAGCCCTGCGAGAACAACTTTTTTCGATGCGAATAAATCGGTAAAAATGCTTTGATGCAATAAAATGGTATCGTAGTTATCCATGCTGCCTTTTTTGTAATCAAATCCCAGCCCGTGAAAAATGTGTATTAAATTTTTGCAATTCTTTGGCTTTTTTATGGGGTAGCCTGGACAACCGATATTCGGAGTTGTAGATAAAATATTTTCCTCTTTCAAATTGCTGATAGCGGAGTAGCCTTTGTTTCCTGTGCCAACGAATTTCACTTTGAACAATGAAAAGTCGGCGTCCGGGTTTCCGTAATCGTAAAGTTCAAATGCCGGGTCGTTTATATCCATTGTGTAATATGTGAATTTTATTTTTCTTTTTATCAATTCATGCACAACATCTCTGAAATAAACCCAATACATTTTACCTTCGCTGAAAATTGCCAAATCAGATTTAAACATCTCGCTTTTTTTGCCTGTGAGCATATAGAAAATATTTTTTGCGAAATAAGCAATGCTGCCGAGAATGCCGAATAACGCTGCGAACAAAGCGTTGCCGGTACCGGGGTCTAAATAGCCTTTTTTATTTCCAAGATTCATAAAAATCCCTGTAGAAAACTCCCTTGTCGAATTTGTGCGGGCCAAACTGCACCTCTGTACTTTGCGCTTTGTATTTCAGCGGAATCTCGCTGTCAAACAGATATGCAAAGACTGTTGGGAATAAATCCTGCACAACGTTAAATTCACCATCGTATTTTGCCGCTTTTTCTTTGTTCGGCCAGCGCACAGCCATAAACGCTCCGAACAAATCCCGGAATTTCATATAGTTGGCCTTATGGAAACCGTAATTCTTAGGATAACGTGTTATATCCTCTATAAAAGGGCCATGGTCACTCATGAATATTATTATTGCATCCGGATTATTTTTAACGGCAGCTTCAATTTCCGTTTTCATGTCTTGGGTAGCTTTGTTGTATTTTACCAGCCATCTGCTTAATTCGGCTTCTTTTGACGGCAAACTTCCGCTGGAATGATCCGGCCCGGCAGTTGTCCAGGCAAAGATTTTATTTTTATTGTTGTTTTCAGATACATATTTCGCAAACTCAAGATTTAAATCAACATCGCTGTTTGTGAGCGTGGTATTTAATCTTCCTCTTATTAATATCCCATGGAGTATAACGCTGTTGCCTATTTTATCATTAACCCAAAAATCATAAGCATAGTCATCTTTTGAAAAAAGGTATCTGTAAGCTACATTTGATATTCCTGTTTTATAGCCATTTTTTTGCAGCAGCAGATTGCTGATATTGTTTCCGTTTACAGAGTGTTTAGATAGATTAAGGTCCGGTGCAGCCGAATCAAGCAACTCTGTGATTGTAACTGCCCCTGTTTTTGTTTTTGGGAGAAATTCCGTTGTCATGCCAAAAGTGCTGTGCATTGTAGGCAATGTTGAGACTCCCAGCGAATACACATCGTAAATGTTAAACTCGTTTTCTTTGAAAACATCCATCAAGTCATCGTAGCCTGGAAGATTAAAATGCTCTGCATAGTCTTTATGCGGATAAGAATCGTGCATAAACATATAAATGCTTGAACTGTCTTTAAGCTCCAACTCAATTAACTCTTGAGGAATTTCTACCGGAGGAAAATAAATCTTAGTAAATTTTCTTTCTACAAAAAGCGCGCAATAAATTGTTCCGCATATAAAAAATGCCATTAAGGCCGGCTTTTGCCGAGAAAAGAAATGCACAAAGTAAAAGAATGCAAAAGCGCATACAAATCTGGCCGTCCAATAACTTGGCATAACACTGGCAATATCCCTGAGCATCGGGAAAAACATCAAGGAAAGAATCAAGGCGGCCGCAATCCAGTACTTGAACAATAAAGCGAACACAAGAGACATGGAGAGCAAAACCGCAACATACACTTGCAAATCATAGCCAACAAAATAAATTGTATTCAGCTTGTAAATTAAAGTTGCAGGGAATAAAGCTGCGGTTAAAACAAAAATAAAATTAATGAGCTTTGGTTTTGGAAGAAAAAGGCCTCGCAGAGCAATTTTGGGCACCGTAAGATTTTTTGCCTTAAAAATAAATGCATATCTTATAAAACCGAACAGCTGGTTAAAAGTCCAGTATATTAAAAGCGCAGAGTTTGAAGTGTAAAGCAAAACAAAAAATGCCATAGCTATAAAAATGCCCTGCCCGCGCTCTTTGCTGCCGGGCTGTGAAGATATAAAAACAGAAGCTATGTTTATAAGAGTCATTATTATAGGTAGCAAGTTTGTATCCCACAGCAAAAAATCCGGCCTGCCCAAATCTCTTATAAAGAAAAATTTCACGCCGCTAAGCGGATTTTTAGTTAAAACTTCATAAGCGGCAAACAGCATGGGGATCTGTATGAACAGGCTGGCAAGCGAGCGAAGCGAATAGAACGGGTAATAAGAAAAAGAGGAGTAAAGCTCTTTTAGCTGAAGATGTTTTATTTTGGAGTTTTTTATTGAATTTATTTTTTTGGCAAAGAAGTCCAGCCTGTGTTTTATTGCGCGCTCCTTTCCTTCCAAAATCCCCGTTAAATAATAAAACGGCGCAAGGCAAATGCTAACCGCAAGGGATAAAAGAATTAGCGAAACTCCATAAGAACCTGTTAATTCATAAAAATGCTTTAAGCATGTATATATTGCAGATTCTAAAAAGCCCATGGTAAATTATCTGAACAATTCAACAAATATTTCACTGAATTTTACAACCAACCCGGAAAACACAACACTGACCATTGCCATCAATTTCATCAAAGTGTTAATTGACGGGCCCGCAGTGTCTTTGAACGGGTCGCCAACTGTATCGCCAGTAACGGCTGCTTTGTGCGTATCAGAACCCTTGCCTCCCAGATGGCCTTTTTCTATGAATTTTTTCGCATTGTCCCATGCGCCGCCGGAATTGTTCAGCATTGTTGCTAAGGAAAATCCAACGGCCAAGGCTCCTGCCAAAAGGCCGAATACGCCCGGAACGCCCAAAGTGAGTCCCACTAAAACGGGGATAACCACTGCCATCAAAGATGGTAAAATCATTTCTTTTTGCGCTCCGGCAGTGCTTATTGCGACACAACGAGCATAGTCGGGTTTTTCCGTTCCATCCATAATTCCTTTAATCTCGCTAAACTGGCGGCGAACTTCTTCTACCATTGCGCCGGCCGCTCTGCCAACCGCTTGAATGCACATGGAGCAGAAGAGGAAAACCATCATTGCGCCGATGAATAGTCCGCAAAGCAGCATGGGGTTCATCAGGGTTAAATTGTATGCGGTCATAAAATCTGATATGTGAGCGTTTCCCGCAACCAGCCCCACAAGAGTTCCATCATCTTTTATTGCCCTGTTTCCGTTTTCCATAATTCTAACGGCAGAGATATCTGAGAATTTTTCTGCGAGCTTTTCTGGGGTGCTTGCAAATGAAACCGCGCCAACTTGAAAAATTCCATTTGCCTCGGCGGCAAGGTTGCCAAGCCAGTGTTTCACTTCTTCTATATAGGCTGCGAGGAGTGCAATTGCTGTCAGCGCGGCAGAACCGATCGCAAACCCCTTTCCCGTTGCGGCAGTTGTGTTGCCGAGCATGTCAAGTTCATCCGTGCGCTTGCGAACTTCGGGCGGCAGGCCGGCCATTTCCGCATTTCCTCCTGCGTTGTCTGCTATTGGGCCAAAGGCATCGGTTGCCAAAGTGATGCCAAGCGTGGAAAGCATGCCGACTGCGGCAAAACTCACTCCGTAAAGCCCCATGGACAAGTCATGAAAACCGCCTGCGAATCCGAATGCCAAAAGAATGCCTATAACAACGGTGATAACGGAGAATCCCGTGCTTTTCATTCCAACCGCTATGCCTTCTATTATTGTAGTTGCATGCCCAAGCTTTGCCTGCTGGGCTATGCCTTGAGTGGGTTTGTAAATATCTGATGTATAGTATTCCGTGAATTGCCCAACTATTATGCCGACTATTAAACCAGACACTACGGAACCGAAAATCCCCCATGTTATTATTCCGAAATATGCGAGCGTAGCGACTGCGATTAAAATGAAAACCGAGCTGCTCAGAGTTCCCACCAAAAGCGAGCGTAGCAAGCTTTTAGAAGTTGCCTCTTCTTTTGTGCGAACAATCATTATGCCTACGATTGAGAATAAAATTCCAAGCGCGGCGACCAGCATTGGGGCTATTATAAACTTAGCATCATCGGTTTGCGTTAGCACGGCTCCCAGAGCCGCAGTAGCTAAAATGGATGTGCAATAGCTTTCATACAGATCTGCTCCCATGCCGGCAACATCTCCGACGTTATCGCCAACGTTATCTGCGATTGTAGCCGGGTTGCGAGGGTCATCTTCCGGAATGCCGGCTTCTACTTTGCCTACAAGGTCTGCGCCCACGTCTGCGGCTTTTGTGTAAATGCCTCCGCCAACACGCGCAAACAGAGCCTGAACGCTGGCTCCCATTCCGAATGTCAGCATAACGGTAGTTATTTGCACCATTTTTTGTTTAGGGTCTTCTATGCCAAGGTTGAACACATTGTTGTCGAAAATGTAGTTTAGCAGCATAAACCAGGCTGCGATGTCCAGCAGGCCGAAACCCACCACTACTAAGCCCATTACGGCTCCGCTGCGAAAGGAGATTTGCAATGCGCTGTTCAGGCTTTTCATAGCTCCGTTTGCGGTTCTGCTGCTCGCCTGCGTTGCGGCTTTCATTCCTAAAAATCCGCACAAACCAGAAAAGAAGCCTCCGGTTAGGAATGCTATTGGCACAAACGGATTTTGGATGCGCAATACTGCAAGTATTGCCAGGATAATGAACAACGCCACAAATACGATAGAAACGGTTTTATATTGCTGTTTAAGGTAGGCCATAGCGCCTTCTCTAACGTATTTGGCAATGTCTATCATGTTTTGGCTGCCTTCCGGTTTCTTCATCATGCTTTTATAGAAGAAAAATGCAAAAGAAAGGGCTACTATTGTTGAGGCTGGAACCAAAAACCAGAGCGGTGAAGTAATTGACATAGTAATAGGAATATAGAATTCTATATTAACCCGAGTGAAATTTATCCCAAATTTTGTAAGCCGGCGACCAAAGCTTTTCGCTATATTCTTTTGGATTTTTGCGTTGATCGCCTCTGCAGTAATAGGAAATTGGATAGCTATGCCGATTGTGGCCGGGCGGTTTGCGACAACTATGCCTGTTCCCAGCGTTGTGGACTTGCCTACAGAAGAGGCAGAGACTGTTTTAGCAAAAGCCGGATTGAAAGCGCAATGGGCAAAAGAGGGCAGGTATAGCAGCGAAATAGCGGCAAATCATGTGTTAATTCAAATGCCGGCGGCAGGCAGAACGGTAAAGGAAAACAGAACCGTTTTTTTAACCCTTTCCAAAGGCAGGCAAGAGGTTGTGGTTCCAGACTTGCGTGGAGTAAGCCCTAGGCAAGCGGAAATTTCGCTGCAAAGGCTTGAGCTTTTGCCCGGAGCTAGGGTAGAAGGAGCGCATTCGGCTATTCCCAGAGGAGTAGTTATTCGCTCGGAGCCGGAAGCCGGCAAAAAGGTTCGCGTTGGCTCAAGCGTGGATATTATAATATCTTCCGGTAAAAGCTCTGGGAGAATTTTGTTGCCGAATTTGCGTGAAATGTCGCTGAACAGGGCTACTATGGTTATAGATTCGCTGGGATTTAGCGTTGGCGTAATAGTAACCTTGCAAATAGAGGATAAATTGCCGAACACGGTTTTGGAAATGAACCCAAAGCCCGGCGAATATTTAGATTTGGGAACGGAAATAAACTTAACGGTGGCGGAATGAAACCCTTTTTATTTGGCTTATTATTATTGTTATTATGCTCCTGTGCCAATTTAAAGCTGGGGATAGCGCAAGAGCCTTCTGTGCAGGATGGCGCAAAAGCAGAGTTTCCAAAAATTAACATGGCGGCAGAACTCGCAAAATTAGACACTATGCTGATTGCAGATTCTCCAAATGCAACGGCAGCCCACGAAAACTTTTTACGTGCTCTTGATATGCTGGAAATAGACAGAATTATTTTTGCCGAATTGTTTTACAAGAGAGCTTTGGCCAATGAGCCTGAGAGCTATTTTTTGCTTAGCGAGCTTATAAAAATCTTATTAAGGCAGAATAAAGTCGAAGAAGCTTTTCCTTTGCTAAAGCTGGCAGTGCAAAGCCCAAAGGCAACATCCGAGAATTTGCTTTATATGGCCCGGTTTCACAAGGAAAAGGGAACTTTGGACAGTTCGGAAACTTATTATAAAAGAGTGATTGATAAAACGAATGACAATTATGCCGTTATGTATGAGTATTCATTGTTGCTGGAAGCTTTAAGAGACAGGGAATATAATAAGAACAATAAGGAGATCAACCAGGAATTTAAAAAGATTAGCCTTGAGCTCAGAAAAATTTACGATATCCTGCTCCCGCAGCTTGATTATGCGCCTCGCCTTTTTGAAAAGCAGCTTTTTCTTTACCATATAACCGATGCGCCTGATTCCATGACTGCAAATCTATTGGGAGAAGCGTTCAGGGCAAACGGAATAGCATATGCGGAATATGGATTTTGGCAGGCAGAGATTTTATCTTCCTTAAAGAAATACAGCGAGGCAAATGAAGTTTTGCTGACGATATTCTTTATGCATTCATCAAAAGAGCTTTCATCTAAAATTGCGCTTAGAATAGCTAATAATTACGAGCTTATGGATAGCGTAACCGTTGCTGTAATTTGGCTTGAGCAACTTTTGGCGCAGGATACTGAAAATCATATTGCAATGAATAATTTGGGCTATATGCTGATTGATCGTGATATAGATGTGAACAGAGGCTTAACTCTTGTAGAGAAAGCTCTGACTTATTCTCCCAATGAGCCTTCATATCTGGATTCCAAGGCTTGGGCTCTTTACAAAATCGGTAGATACGAAGAATCTTTGAAAATTTTCGAAGAGTTGGAAGCCAGCGGAATGGATGATAAAGAACTTTGGCTGCATTTGGCTAAAGTATGCGAGGCATTGGAATTGCATGAACGCGCAAAGAAATATATGGAAAAAATTAGGGATTAGCTTTGCGTTAGCGCTACTCTTAATTTCCTGTGCGCCAAAGCCGCAGAGCTCGGATTATTTTAAAAGCGGAAAATCGTTGGTTTTGCCGGATAGCGCAAGGGTGAAGGCTGTTGTTTTTGTTTCTCAGGGAGATGCCAGGGAAAAATTGTCAGCGGTTTTGTTTGCGGTTCCCGATAAGAGATACCGTTTGGAATTAAGTGGGATTTTTGGCTTGAGCGCTGCGAGCATTATTTGGAAAAAAGATGGCTGGAAAGTGGTTTTTCCGCAGAATGAACGTTATATGGAAGGGGCAGGCGATTGTGTTTCTATCCCCGGTTATGGCAATGTTGATATTCATAAGTTTGCCGTTTTGTTTTTTGGGCAGCGTGTGGATGCGCTTGATTGCGGCGAATGGAATGTTTTTAAACTGGAATACGCAGAAAATGCCGTGCTGGCTTTTTTGGAGAATGATTCGCTGAAACTGGAAATCAAAAACATAGATTCAAAAGCGCAGTGGGGCAGCGGAGTTTGGAACCTGAACGTGCCGGAAAAATACGTGCGGCTTACCAGGTAATTTTATCTTCACAATATATAACCCCGGAGGCAGCGCGCCTGCCATCAATTTTCCTTTGAGATCGTAAATTTGAACAATCGCATCTTGCGAAATTTCCGTAAGCATTGTATTTTGCTTTGCTATGCGGGATGTGCCAACTACGAATTCCAAAGGAAATGCAACATAAACGTCGTTATCGCCGGTAACTATCATGGTATCTTTATAAATTCCTGCTTTCAGGCCCAAAACCGGAGCAAATTTAAGCGAACTGGAATTTCCCGGCAAAATTGTGCTGTTTACATTGTTGTTGCTTGAAAAGTATCCATGCTTAAAATGGAGGCTCAAATTTGCAAGAGTCTTTTGCCCTACATTGGAGAGGGTCATATTTAGAGAATCAACAGAGCTGTAATTCACCGGTAAGTTAGCAACGCTACCGCTGATTTCCAGTTTAGGCATATAAAGCCCGACTACAAAGACATCTATAGGATTTATGCAATCAAATGTTGTATATTTAACGGAGCTCACCATATAATAATTTTCTGTGCCTATTGAATAAAGCGCGCGGATTTTATAATTGCCCCCGGGAGATTTTATTTTTGGAAAGTTAAGTGTAAAAGAATAAGTATATTCACTGCTGGCAGGAACGGAGAAGTCTCTCTGTCCTATTATCTCCATGCCAAGTTTATTTTCCATTACAACAATTACCTTTCCGGCAAAGTCATCCGTTCCTATATTTTGAATAGAAATTCTAACATTCAAAGCCGAATCCTGATAGATTACATTGTCATGAATTGTATCTCCAGTTGCTTTTAATAAGGAGATAGGGCGTCCGAGCCTTAAATTGTAATCGTTTTGCTCGGAAACTACATTCATCTTTGCTATCTCTGCTTTGAGCGGCAATTTTAGCGATATTGAGTTATTGCCTGTTATAAATAGGGTATCTTTGTAAACTCCTGGTGCCAAACCACTTTTTGTTCTTATGGAAACAGGTGTTGAAGAAGACATTGGCAATTGGCTTGGAAAGGCGGCAACCAGTTCAAAAGCCATGCCTTTGCTAAAAGCGGCTTTTAAGCCTGTTAAAATGCCCACGTTGTTGAAATTTGCTTTTTTTGTTTCTTCTGCTCCATAACTGAAATATGTTTTTGCAAAAACAAGAGAGTCTGCGTCAAAAAAGGCAGAGTAATATTCGCTTATAGGCACAACTTTTAATTCCAATGGATAGGATAAAGAAACGTTGTTATTGCCGGTAACTATTAGAGTGTCTTTGTAAGTTCCAGGAGCTAGGCCCAGCACGGGAGCGAATTTAAACGAGCTTGAATTTCCCGGGAAAATTGTGCTCGCTATATTAATGCTCTTGCTAGCGAAGAATCCCTTCTTAAAATAAAAACTCAAATTCGTAAGATTTTTTTGCCCGATATTTGAGAGAACGGCATTTAAAGAATCAACAGAAGTGTAGCCTTCCAACTCTGGAGCAACGCTTCCGCTGATTTCCAATTTAGGCATATAAAGCCCAATTACAGAGACTCCTAGTGAATAAGTTGCCGGCATAGGATGGTATTGCCCGTCATCCGTTATATAAAATGCTTGAATTTGATAATTTCCGCCGGCAAGGTTTATTTTGGGCGTATAAAAATTGGCATTAGCATAGCCGTTATTGGCTGGTATGTGTACATATTTTTCGCTTATAGTTTGTATATCAAACTCATTTTCCAGCATAATTACTATTCTTCCGAAAAACTCACTTGCTCCGTAGTTGCGAAATTGGGAGCTAATGCGTACTGCTGAATCTTGGAATATTTCCCTGTTGCTTATATAATTGTCCTGCGCATCGTAAATAAAAGCGTAGTCAAATTTCAAATCATAATTGTTGGGTACGCTTTGCCCTTTGTTTGGCATAATGTTTATTATGGCGCCTTGCGAGTAGTTATAATTGCTTGTGCCCGGAGTTAAAGCTGTGCTTACAAACCAGCCGTCATATAGCCCTCCCCACCCCCAGTTAAAATGAAATCTTCCGCTGTTATCATAACCGTCTAAAACAAAAGCATGGCCCCCGCTCCCCGTTCCAGAATAATACACAGGCAGGCTCAAGTCAATTTGCTCTCTTAGAATATTTTCCCAGCCGTTTCCCGCATTGTCTCTTTCTATGTATTGAATTGCCGGATCATAATTAAAATACCCTCTTAATGCGACAACTGCGTCTTTTGAAGATGCACCGCTGCCGTTTATATCATAATCCATTTCAACGGATTTTCCTGTAACGCTCATTAAGGTTGCCATTGCATCGTTTGTCATATTAGTCCAATTGAAAGTAACTGTTTCCATATTCACAGCCGGTATATCAATTTTTCTTGTTCTTGTCAAGTACGCCGGTATTGTGCCTCTTCCTTTGGCCGGGTATTTGTGATAGTTCATAATCTGGCTCATTGTTGTTGCAACGCAGCCTGTTAGGGCTGCAGTTCCATTTATCACAGGTGTTTTGCCGTTATATGGCGCGCTTTGGTCCCAGCGCGTGGTTAGCAAGTAAGCTCCCGGCGTATAAAGGCTGCCTGCTGCAAATGCAATCCATTCTTGCGCAAGTTGCGGAGTTTGTTCCTGCCCGCGTTCCAGAGCAAAAGCCATTTCGTCTTCAATGTTTTGCAAATACCATGCGAAACTGGGCGGCATATCTGCGTGATCGAATTTCCCGTTTTCCGAAAATCCGAGAACCGGCTTAAAAACATCATCACCTGCTATTATGGCAAAGCCGTTGTTATCCCCTATGTCAAATACATAATAAAGCGCATTTTCTTCCGCTGCGGCCATGCCCATTCTTGCCGTTGCAGGTTGTGATTTCCGTAGTTTCTTGGTTTTAAGCGTGACCGCATATTTTTTTGTTTTTGCCAAGCCCACTGCGATATTTTCGGCTTCGCCTTGGCTCACCGGCTTTGCAAAAGCCGAGCCTGCGAGGTATGCAGTAATAGCTAAAAAACAAAAAAACTTCATAAAACTTCTACGGCGTATTAAAAGTAAACCCGCCTTTTCCGTTGCTCTTTACCTTTCCCCATCCAGGGCTTGGAATGTGCATTCCGGCTATGAACCAGTCGTTTTTCTCTGCCATTTCCATTAGGGCTACGCGCGTTTTTACGGACTTTTCTTTGTCTACGTCAAAGTTTGCGCTTTCGGTTGGTTCCGGGAATTGCAATGCGGCAGCATGCAAAAAGTCTGCGGCTATCAAGAGTTTTTGGGTTCCTGTTCCTATTAAAAAGGCCGTATGTCCGGGAGTGTGCCCGGAGGCATCTATGGCTACTATGCCCGGAGTAATAGTATCGCCAAAGTTAAATGTTTTGTAGTTATCTCCATAAACGTGTGCCAGTTTTTTTTGCAAATCTGAATTTTGGGTTCCTTCACTCATCCAGTAATCGCGTTCCGGCTGCGCTACATGCACAGGCGCAGAGAATACTGCGGCATCATCTTTCAGAAGTCCTGAAATATGGTCACCGTGTTTATGCGTGATTAAAATTACTTCTATGCTTTTCGGGTCTATTTTATTATCCTTAACGGCATTTCCAAAGCCAGCATCAAACATATAAGTTTTGCCGCCTGTTTTCACCAAAAATATATTTACCGAAGCTGGAGCCTTGCCGCTTGGCATATAGGCCATTTTTTGTTCTTCGGTCAATACGCCGCTAAAGAGCGCAACAGCCATTTCCGTGGAGGCATCTTCTACGGCTATAATTTCCGTGCCGCAATCCAAGACAAGTTTATTGCCTTGCGCTTTAGCTTGTATCGGAGTTTCAGCCTGTACTGGAGCCTCTACTTGCATGGGTTCGCTTTTTTTGGAGCAAGCGAGCATTGTAACAGAGGCTAGGGCGAGAAAAAGGAGTAATTTGCGCATAAAGGCAATATAGAAAAGTAAAATAACAGAGTCACTTAAACTCCAAAATCCTGTCTGCGTACTGCTCGGCGAAGTTCAGTTCATGAGTGCTTAACAGCACCGCAATGCCATCTTCTTTTGCCTTCTTTTTCAGAAATTCAAAAAGCTTTACGCGATGCGAATGATCCAAAAATGCCGTGGGTTCATCCATAAGCAAAATTTTTGTGTCTTGCGCAAGCGCACGTGCAAGCGCTACTCTTTGCTTTTCGCCATCGCTCAAGCTGCTCACTCTGAACCTTGAAAAACGCGTGGTTTCCGTTTGCTCCATTGCGAAATTTATTTTGTCTATATCTTCTTGCTCAAGCTTGCCGAATGCGTTTGTGTGCGGGCTTCTGCCCAGAGCAACAAAATCGAATACTCTTATATTTGTTTCTGCCGGGAAATTAGCCGGCACAAAAGCGATTGTTTTTGCGTCAAGAACTGTGAGTGTGCCTGCGAGCGGTTTTATTAGGCCGGCAAGAGTCTTCAATAGAGTGCTTTTTCCGCTACCGTTTGGGCCTATTAAACAAGTTAACCCGCTTTGCAACTCAAAAGACAAATTTTTCATGATAGGCTTTTTGTGCCCAATTGAAAGTTCATTAGCTATCAGCATGAGTTACCCGAGCGAATTCTTTCATTAAATTTGCGTCTAAATTTTGCTCCCAAATAGTTCCTGTTACAATTACATTTGCGCCGGCTTTTACGCGAGCCTGCGCATCTTGCACAGTTGTTATGCCGCCACCAGCGAT
>Ga0209755_10004199_pt1 | contig 17258 bp, 12 predicted proteins | sample TergutCo191P1_FD_187301 | JGI IMG/M metagenome (GOLD analysis project Ga0209755, IMG submission 187301) | Cornitermes sp. P1 segment gut microbial communities from Petit-Saut dam, French Guiana - Co191P1 (SPAdes) (version 2) | ecosystem: Host-associated > Arthropoda: Insects > Digestive system...
TGTACTACTCAGGAATTAACATTTTTTAGCAACCTTCCTATTAATATCAAAGAATCAGCCAATGAGATAATACTGTTTTGAAGTACTTTAAAGAGGTTTTTACTCATAAATCCTTTTATAATAGTGAAGAATATTTTAATTTTCAGGGATAACCCATTGAAAACTGACAGAAAATTAAAAACTGGGTTTAGGTGTCTTTTATCTATATTTTATTGTTTATTATCAAGATTCTCTCAACACTGTGTATATTATGTTAGACAGTATGTATGAGACTATGTCTGTATCCACAGGATTGTATCCTAAACTGGATTTATGGAATGCGAATAAATTACATTACATTACATGGCACTATAGTTCAATGCAGACCTTCACCACCTTAATGGACTTCTCCCATTCAGCACTGTTGATTTCTGTTTCCAGTTTGTAATTTTGCATTTATTAATATCTGTTGCCAATTCATTCATTGCTCCTGCTCTGTACAACGTGCATACATTCCAAGTCACTCTTCTCACCTCATTAATCCTTTTCTACTCCCTAGGTCAATTCCACTCAGTATGACTTTTCTGAGGCCACAATTTATGTTTCCTAATGGCTAGCTCTTTTATCGTGACAGGTTTTCAGCCTGTCACCCAACACCCAACCTGGAAAGCAAGTCCACCAAATTTGTAACCCCTGGGGGTGGGTGGTCCAGCTATACCCCCAAGCACCGGGTACCCATTTTAGTTACCTTTTATGCCCTGTGTGAGCTGAAATGGGACTTTTCTTTTCCCTTATCACTACACAGGGGGAAACTGCATTTATTTATATATATCAATATAGCTAAATGTTCCATGACTCACTCACCTAATTTAAATTGCAAGTCTGATCTTGTTGGTTTTTAAGTTTATATGAGAGTTCCTAAGTTTTTTATTTTATTCTTAAAAATTCCCAGCCAATTTCAATGGTTGATTTTGGCTAAAGGGTAAATCATGTAAGACCTCTGATATTGTGTTTACAAAATTTATAATTTCAATTTTTGGGGGGAGGGGTGTGTTGGTATAGCCCAGTGGCCCCTGTATGGTGCATGCCTACTTATTTGAAGGTATGAAAATGGGACATGATGATAAATGGATAATGGAACTTTTCCAAGGTAGCTTGTATGTGGAATTAAAATGATGATATGACACTTATACAAATAAATTATTTAACTTTTGGTTTTATGGCAGTAACTAATAAAATGCAGTGTTAGGAATATGAAAATTGGTATGGTTATACACAGTAAACATATATACGCATTATGCATGGTGGCTGGAATAGTGTAATCATTATAGTGATTCGCTGGAGGCTGGGACCTTTCGGGGTTCATACCTCCGTGGGAGCAAGATTTTCTGCACTTGTCCAGACCGGCCCTGAAGCCCAGTTAGCCTTGTGTGCAATGGGTAGGGGGATATCTGGTCTCTTCCCCAGGGGTAATTGGCCAGGGTGTGGTGTGATTCGCCCAGCCCTATCTAGCACAGAGGTTAAAGAAAAGGTTGAGCTGTACTTCTGTCCCCTTCTCTGTGCTTTCATGGCATGTTACAGTGTGACCTTTACCTTTACTTTACTTTTACATATTATGTATGAAACATTTTTAGTGAGTTGGCAATTACAGACATATTGACAGTGTGGAATACTTAGGTTAAATCTAATTAAATATAATGTAGACAGAATCTGTATATAAGTAATGTATAGTGGTGTTAATTTTCTCCCTTGGTTTTCCAGAACATAGTTTTATAAGAGCTTTGTTTGCAAGATTCTTTCTGTATGGTTCTGATTTACGTTTTTAAGACATGTGACTGTTGACTGTTAATGTGTTAACTGTGTGGCTTGCCTATTCTGTTGTTGAAGTCTAAAAATAATCACTCACAAGACTAGTTGTTAGTTGGTTTGCTAGGGTTCAATTTCTGTCTTGAGCATGCTTGCTCATCCCCATTGCTGCCACATCAAGGCCAGCTTTTGAATCTCTCTCTAGTTGGTACCAGGTCTCTTTCTGTAGCCATAAGAGCTCTGGATGCCTGAAGCTGACCACCAGCATCACCTGCATCTAACATAAGTTTTAAAATGCATGAAGCTTTACACCTTCATCTCTATACATCTTTATGGCATGTTGCTTAGATGCAATGGTGAAATACTCATGTGCTTCAACTTTATTTTCATGATTATTTTCTTTCCTTTATGTGTTTATTTAATCTGCTGTCATATAATGCTCACATTTCTATCTCCAAACAGTATACCCCCTCAAAATCTTAACTATAACATATATTTCTACACATGCAGTTTTGTTAATTTTTTTATCATAAGCTTTCACCAAAAATGTCAGTAGTTTTCAATATTAGTTTTTATTCTTTTCTTTTGTCACAGGAGTTAAGTATTGCCAAATGGTATTTAATAAATCAATAGTTGTTTGCTGCATTTGGAAAGTATTCAGTTTAACCTTTTTAGTGTGTTGTGCACATTAAATGTGAGCAAATACATTTTACTTAATGCTTTTTGAACTGACTCTGAGGATGGAAAATGCCGTTCTGCTACAATTCGGGCCATTAATTAACAAAGTACAACTTGTTGTATATGCAGCTGGTTCTTCGGCAAAATATCGAGAAAAGAAGCAGAGACACTTCTGTTAAGCGGTGGAAATGAGACTGGGACGTTCCTAGTGCGTAACAGCGAACACAATCCACTTGGATTCTCTCTTAGTATGCAGAACTGGAATGAGGATTCGGGTGTGCACATTAAGCACTACAAGATTGAATTCTTCCCGAAGAATATAAAAAAGACGTTAGTATATATGTTCATAGTGCACAGTTTTTGGGAACCCTTATTTGTGGTGATGAGAATAGTTGACCAACATATCAGAGGATTTTAGCATTCTGCATATTCAGGACAGTGCAATTATCTATCATCTGCTCGTAATGCACAGGCCGAATGTATGTTGAGAGTGTAGGTTGTAAGGGCCGGAATCTGCATTGATGGCTGACCTGGAGTGAGATGATGTAAAGGGAGATGATGATTTTGTAGAAGGAATTCAAAATATAGAGGTATTGCATAAATTTAACTTTTTAAAGAAACTATTTTAATTTTTGTATTGTTCCATAGAAGAAATTTATTGACAACTTACTTCCGTAAACTAATGATATTGTAGAGCTGTAGCTTTTGATAGAATGCAGATGTTACAAGTATTTACACATTTCATCACAGTCGCCAGATGGTTAGAGGTGGATACACTTTTAAGGTGAATGGATACTGAGGTTGTGGATTCAGGGAACCTGAGACATTGATGTTCACATTTTCTGTCACTGCCTGTTAACTTTCAGTGACCAGCTGTTTCTGGTTCTTTTGTGCCTTCCATTGCTGTGGCTTTTTTCTTGTGATCATCTTGAAATTATTTTATTGTGTGTAGTATTCCTTGTAACTAATCAGATAGACTGACTGACTGACTAACTAACTCGTTAATTGAGTACTTAGAATACTGATTACTCAAATGTGAAACTAACTGGAATAATGGCAAATAACTCACTAGTCAACATCATATTTTCTACCTTCAACAGTTGGTATTTATTCATCTGTCCAAGAAACTACCTGTTATGGGATCTGAATATTCATGACTGTGATTACAAAAGCAACTGTTGGACCTTCTCCTTATTTATATAAACTCGATTTCATGTTATCCTTCATTCTGTACCTTAATCTCACAAAGTGGTAGCTTTTGATATTTTCTTATTGAAGTTTCGTATATGTTTCCTGTATTCTGTATATTTGTTACATGTCCTGTCCGTATTATCCTTCTCAGTTAATCTGTAACCCTTTTGGGAGAGGTTCGCACACTGAAATTCATTATTATCCAGCTTTCCCCAGCCTCTAGTTAATTTATCTTTCTTAGGTCCTGATATTCTCAGTACTCTTGTCAGTTCTCAAACAACCTGTAATCTACAAGCATGTTCTTCACTTGGAATGAGAAACCATGTTTCATACCCACATGGAAAGAGAGAGATTCTGTTTTTCATTTCCTAATTATTGTTTAGAACTTTAGAGAGCACTGAAAATAAATGATTCTGAACTGAGTGACTGTAATAAGCAGTTAATCTGCTTCATTTTTGACTATGCAAACATTATGAATAATGTTTCTGTTTGTATTTTTAGTTTGTATTAGTTAATAGAATCTTGGTTTATTTTACTGATGTTGTGCCCATTCCAAATTCCCATTTCATGGTTGTCAGTATTATTGTCAGACATCTTTGATAATTGAAAATAATTTTACTGTGTTGTGTTGGTTTCATAAATTTTTGGACAAGATTGTGGCAAAATATTGTAAAACTGTATATGTTACTGGCCACGTTTTTAAAATTGAAATGTAAGGAATTCCTCTGGGTCTGCTTGATACTGTGGATGAAGGCACTATGATCCTTTGAAACATCACAGCTATAACTCTGATGTGGCATGACATCCGAGAGGTTTTGAATATTCAAGTAAAGTAAAGAACCTGCTTTTATGTATATAATGATGGACAAGATTCCTGACTGTCTCATGCCTCTGTAAGACACTTCCAGATAAAATAGACATGAAACTGACTCTACAAGTTTGTGGTGATAGTTTCCAGAAAAATAGAAAATGTTGGATTGAATGGCATTGAATTCCATATATATATATATATTTTTTAATCAGTGTAAGGAAAAAATGTAAGTAGGTAAAAACAAAAGTTTGTCTTTTCTGCTTGACCCAAGAGGAGTAAATAAATTGTTTAACTCACAATATTAGTCAAGGGATTATCAAAATTATGTGCATGTTTCAAACCATTGGTCAGAGAGAAAAATGAATAAAATAAAAAGTAAGTTTACTGGACTACTGCATAATTGTTGAATTTATAATATCTGCTGCAACACGTATGTTAATGAGAAACCTTATTTTGTAAGGGGAATGGGACAGAAAAATTGAAAATGACTGAAAATGCTTTTTCACAAAAACAAGTAAGGAAGTTGATAAGTGTATAATATTAGCCACATCTCAGAAATTTGTTTACAGAAGACTTTTCTTCCAAATCATGATTGCAAACCAGATAATGTACGTAATAAAACTGTTTAGTCACAAGAGAGGAATTGGTGCTGTAAAAAATATTATGTAAAGTGATTCAAAAGTGGGTTGTATTAATTACTTGTAGTGACCTTAATTCATAACAAATATTAGATGAAAATCGTTTTTAACAACAAAGGAGAGGAAAAGCTTGACATTCAGATATCCAGAATTTTCAGCATACTAGCAAAGGGAGTGTTATTTGATATAGACCATTGGAAGTGTATGCAAACCATTTATTATAAATAGGGATTTTGTACTTGCCTATTTATGCCAATATATGATGATATTTCTTTGAATATCCACAGCTGGTTTTTCAAAAACGTGTCCAGAAAGGAAGCAGAAAAACTGCTCCTGTCCGAAGAGAATACACGCGGCACATATCTTGTGCGGCATAGTGAGCACAACCCTGATGGATTCTCCTTGAGTGTGAAGGACTGGGAAGAAACACGTGGTTACCATGTGAAACACTACAAGATCAAGCCTTTGGACAAAGGGGGCTACTTCATTGCAACCAACCAAATATTTCTTACTCTACAAGCTCTAGTTCTAGCCTACAGTAGTGAGTGCTTGAAACAAATTATTTTTTTATATTTTTTATTTTGTTTAGTTCATTATCTGTTAGTAGTGAGCCTTGCTTTTGGGCATATTACTTTGGGCATAATCCTTTGTTGTATGTCTCATGTTACTAAACAACTTAATGTCAGTTGTCTTAAAAAATTCCATATCACCTGCATGTGTCAGGAATAATTACAACAGTATGATCCAACATCTTGCAAGTATGTTTCAAGCTGTTTACTCTTTGGAAGAATGTTAACAGTTATTGTTAATTTTGCCCTTAAAAATTGTGATGTGCAGCTAGAGTTATTGTAGTTACATTTTATATTATGTTGTAGATACGTGGGACTTATAAATTTAAACTTACTTATTCATTTCCTATAACCTGTTTAAGAGAACTTGAGGGACACAGATGGTTGCTGTACAAATTGGACAGGATAAGGCATATTTTTAAATGTATATTGATACAGTTTGTCAAGGTGGGATGTTGTGTTTTGTAAGAAAGGGTTCAGAGTTCACAAAGTGATCCTGTAAATCCTGGGCAATTAATTTCTTCCAGGCACTTGTCTTCTTTTGGCTTTATGAAAACTGTTTGTAGCCAAGCAGTACTCCTTTAAAAGTGGACTGACAGTAGTAATGATACTGTCAAATGCAGCATTAAATAACCTGGTTATGTGTAATAAATTTGGAAAGCTGTAACATAAAGTTGTCCTGTTGTGTATCATAGACCAGCTCATCTATCTGGAGTGACTGAGGAAAAGCATAAGCAAATTGCCAGGATAGATGATTTTAGGGCCAGTATTTACATGTTAAAGGATGGCAGAACATAAGTAACAAATACTATTCTAGTACTACTACACTACTATAGTAGGCCTCTGTGAAAGTTCTGTAACAGAGAACATTTTCGCTGTGAATGGCTGTTAATCATACACCCTACTGCCGATATGGAGGACTACCCATTCACAGCCCTTTGTGACTTTTCCAGTACATTTACAACTTCACTGCATATTACAGGCTGTTAGCTCCACTGAAGCATGCAAATATTTAATTAAACATTGTGTTGTTCTATCCCATGTCACATGCCATGGAAATTACTGATATCATATAAAGACGTGCATTCTATTTACACTTTCGTTTAAACAACAACAATCTCCAGCTGGCTGTTTCGTCCAAACTAGGAAATAGTCATCACAATAAAAAAAAAATCTGTCTAGTTACAGCAATTTGTATTTTGTTCTTGTGGTATCTTTCTGTTCATAGAAAATGCTCTGGGTTTGTGCCATGTGCTAGCTAGACCCTGCCCAAAACCCAGACCTCAGATTTGGGACCTGTCACCTGACCTCAGAGACCAATGGGAAATTGACCGCTCAGAGGTACAACTTCTCCGCAAGTTGGGGCATGGTAACTTCGGGGAAGTGTGGTATGGTAAGTCTGCCAACATAAGAAAATATTAATGATTTGTAAACTGATTCTTAAACTTTCAAGCACCGTGGTTACTGTACATAATATATGCTTTAATGACTATGATGATGACAAATAAATGTATATCCCTAAACAGCATTTATGACTGGTCTTTATATGAAGGGGGGAAGAAGAATAAGATATTTTGTGCCTGGATAGTTAATGCAATGTCTGAAATCATGGTGGGCTTATTTTATAACAAAAATAAAAGTATGTTCTAATGTGCAGTGTGTGTGTTACTTTCAGTTTTACTTCTGTATCATATTTGATGACACTGTGAAAGAGCTAATGAATGGTTTAGATACTACAGCATTTTATTTGACAGCTTATATCACTGCTTCACTCAGACTGCTTTGTGTGGCAGCAGGTATGCATAGCCACTGTTCCAGTTTGCCATGAGTCAAGGTCCACATGTTATAGTTAAATGTATTGCAGTTCTTTACTGACCATATTTAAAGAAGGTTCAAGATGTGGGGTGGGGAGGCATGGACTGGATTGATCTGGATGAGGACAGGGAAAGGAGGTGGGCACTTGTAAATGTGGTAATGAACCTTTGGTTTCCATAAAATGCAGGAAATTTCTTGAATGGTTGCAGACCTGTTAGCTTCTCAGTACAGACTCTGCTCCATATAGTTAGTTAGTTAGTTTGCTAATTGTATTTAAAGAAGCTGCTGGAATTGTTTCTGTTTGTCTTGCAGACCCATGCACATCTAATAAACTCATTGTTCATTGCACATAAGAGTTTTATAAGTTAAGCAAGCTATTGGGAAGTGACTAGCAACAGTTGTCAGATACAATGATGTTCATATACAGTACACAGTGCAATACAAAGTGATTCATTGTTTCCTTTATTATAATTAAACATACAACATTTTGGAGACTACCTTGAGTGGGTTATAAATCTTATTGCATTGTGTTTTTTTGAGGATATAAACATTGGTAGGAGCCATTTTTACAGGACTTGAAAATACAGTTGAACCCAGTTATAACAACATGAGTTTTGTGACACCTCATCTGTAGTGTCAGATATTCTGTGGTACCAATTAATTCCATACTGTTAACCATAATATTATACTTCTTGGTTAGAACAACATTTGTTTATGACAACACAAAATATTCAGTTCCCTTCATGATGTTGTAATCAAGTTTAACTGTAATTTTGAGTACTGAATTATGAATACAAACCAGTTGACTTTAATATAGACCCACTTCCTTCCAGGCATCAAATTTAATTAAAATTTGTCAACTAGTTATGTAGTTGAAACATGGATGTTTTGATGTATGGGTGAATACATGACCTCTCGCTGCGTTTTTGTTTTATGTGTTTCATGTTTGAAACACATTCAAAATAAACCTGAATGAAGTACTTTCAATGATGTGAGAATACTTAAAAATAATTGAGGGCTTATTTTACAGAAGCATGCCAGTTAATTGAGCCCAAATTAATAAGTGGACTGAAATATCTCAGTCAGTAATTTGATTGGCTACAGCCTGAATGGCTGGGTTTTGACTCCTGGCAGAGACACCAATATTTCTGCAAACTATCACATATAGATCAGCTAAGAGGCCAGCCCAGTTTTCTATTCAGTGGGTGCTGGGTCCTATTTCTTCTACTACAACTAGTGCTGAGTTGTAGAAAGAGTTACAGCTTGCCAACAAACCTTCATGACACACTGCCTATAAACAGTGGGAACTTTGACTCTGAAATATACTGACATTCATATGTTACCTGTTCAGGGAAGTGGCGAAATAACATTGAAGTTGCTGTGAAGACTTTGCGGCAAGGAACAATGTCAACACAAGCATTCCTACAGGAAGCTTCTATCATGAAGAAGTTTAGGCATGACCGTTTGGTAGCATTGTTTGCGGTCTGTTCGAAGGAAGAGCCAATCTACATTGTGCAAGAATACATGTGCAATGGGAGTTTGCTGGAATTCCTCAGGAATGGTGAAGGCAAGAATCTACAGTTTGGGGACCTGGTTTACATAGCAGCACAGGTACGATAAGAGGGCAAGAGAATTAATTGGTAAAGTGCTGGACTAAATTGACATTATTTAAAAAAGATGTGTAATTCATGCAAATAAAACTATTCAATTTAATATCCAGTGGGCATTTTTTAACAAAAATGAAACTGTTAGCCAGCGATTACCTTATTGGTTGTTTTGTCACATGATTTACATTATCTGTGGGTGGCAGCAAGATTTTGTTACAAGCCACAGAATAAAAACTCGAGCATTTGATGTTGTCTGTGTTTATTGATAATTTGCATCTCCCAGTGCTTAAAATGACAGAACTTTCAATTTTGTATTTTTCTTTATTCCCTTTAAACAAGTGAGTGAAAACAGTACTTTAGAGTGTGCCACAAATATTTCATCCCACATTTCTTCAAATTCATTTTTGTAATGAACATGCTATATCTCGTTCATAACTGATAGAGTATTATGTCTTGTTGGTCGCAGGTTGCAAGTGGAATGGAGTATCTGGAGGGCAAACAGTTGATCCATAGAGACCTGGCTGCCAGAAATGTTTTGATTGGTGAAAATAATATTGCTAAGATTTGTGATTTTGGATTGGCTCGAGTTATAGAGGATGACGAATACTGTCCCCGGCAAGGTGAGATCAGTGTCTGATGAAGGAATTTGGTTTAGTGAAAATGCTGATAACAGCTGGGTGAGAGTAACTGCATTCCCACATGGATTTCACTGTACCTGCTTCTCATGCATTATAAGATAGACAGACTTACGTAATTACTAAATTTTATGTCCTGTTGACCATGCCTCTCTATATAATCTTCTAAATGAAACCCATGTGGTGCAAAATATTCTGAGTATATTTCATGAATTTTATTTATAACCTCTACATGTTTTGGACCTCTCCAGGCCCATCGTCAGGAGGAATAACTGTATTTATGCGACTCTTTGTATTTTGCCATTCTGTATAGCTAACTGTCTGGTGTGCAGGAGCATTTATAACCTCTAAATGTTTTGGACTTCTCCAGGTCCAGCATCAGGAGGAATAACTGTATTTATGTGACACTTGGTATTTTGTCATTCTGTAAAGCTAGCTGTCTGATGTGCAGGAGCATATGCTCCTGCACACCAGATAGCTAACTACACAGACTGACAAAATACCAATTATCACATAAATACATTTATTCCTCCTGATGATGGACCTGGAGAGGTCCAAAACTTGTAGAGGTTATAAATAAAATTGACAAAATATACTCAGAATATTGTGCACCATGTTGGTTTCATTTACAAGATTACATAATTACTATCTATGTAAGTGTTTTTGGAATAAGCTGACAGATTTTACATGAAACTTGTTATGAACATCATCTCATTGGAATACGTTTGCTCCATGTGTGTACTTTTAATCATATCAGTGCCAGAATATTGTTTTCTGCATACTCTCTGGGCCAGGTTTCTCTAAAGTAAGTTTCAGTTTTAAGTTAACATATTATTTAAAGCTTATAGCTACACAACATGTAACTGAACCAAAGGTTTGTTATTGTTTCTTATTAAAATGTTTTTCATAAAAATTTAATATGTTTGATTCTGTACACTGTTTAAAGCACATGAATTGTCAAAATGTCAGAGTCATACTATTGGGGGAACTCCAATCTCCCACATTTAAATTTCCTGTAGTTTGTGGTAACATGACAGACATACAAATTTCTGAGGTGTGGAGGCAGCACTTGTGCCAGTTAATATAAGGCCCTGAAATGATGAGTGATATTAGGATACTGAAAATAATATAGGGGAAAACATAGAGTGGTTGGCACTGTGACAGTTATTGGCATCTTTTAATTCTTTCATGCTATCATAAGGTTTTAGCTGTAATGGCACCATCTCTGAATGATATTCGTATTCGTGGATGTTTGGTCTTTCATATGGTACCTGAGTTACCAACCAGAAGCACTTTGTTTAGCATCATGGCCTCTCAAAATCAGATGCTGTTAATGGCATAAGCAAAGAAAGACAATTTCTTAAGGTAAGGTTGAAGCAAATTACTTTCTAATTTCTGAATTTTATTTTGTATGGTAAATGGCAGCTTTATGGAACTTATACATATATTTTCCTGAAGGGTTGCTGTATATGATATGATGCAAATTTGGATTGGTTAACCATATTTGTCAAAAAAAGGCAGAGTGCCAACAACGTAATGACAAAGTACAAAATTGTAGTCATTGGCATCCTGTGCCAATAACTGTATAAAACTGCCATGTGTTCTTAAGTTACATTTTTTATCCTTACCTTTATGTTGTTGATAAAAGAATCACCAGTTTAATTCTCATGTGGTTATAATAAACTTTAACAGTAGTTGGCATGGGATGCCAAAGCACTATGAGGTGTGCCAACTACTGTCAATTCTGCACTTACTGGGAATGCCAAAATGTTATCTGATGACATTTACCTACTTTTTTATTCTTCAGCATGAATAGAGTTGCATTTGGGGGATTAAGAATAGAGCAGGAAAGAATGTGTTCACAACCCTGCAGGTTTAGAGGCGGCTTTACCAGAGATAAGAGGGAGTGTATCCAAAAATGCAGCAGTGAGAAGGTACAATATACCAAGGTCCTCCTTACAGTTTTGATTAAGTAGCAGATTTTCAAAACCTCCTATGGGACCTCCACCAGTATTTAATGAAGGTGAAGAACAAGTTTTAATCAAATAGATAACTGACTATTTACAAAAAGGTTTTCCTCAGAGGAAGCTTGGTGTCCAGCTGTCTGTTAAAGAATTCTTAACTGTAAACCAAAGAAACACCTTTTAAAGATAATGTGCCTGGAAGTGGATGGCTTCAAGCATTCCATCACCATTATCCTATGTTGTCCATTTGCACTAGTGAAAGTGTAACCACATCCACTGCCACACAGGGTGAGGCAGATATCAGAAAATGGTAAACAAGCTATTTATTTTTGTGGATTTTTTAGGTAGCTGGCGCTTCCCAACATAACATATTTTTCTTTTTCAATTGCAGGATTTGGCAAGTTGAAGATGTCTTAGAAGAAGAAAAATCATTGAACATTATTCAAGACCCACCAAGATTTTTCAACAGTGATAAATCAAGTCTTCAGTTCTTCCCAGAGACTGGAAATGTCTTACCACGCAAAATGGACAAAAATGTTATGCAGTTGATAGAGGCCTCGCAAAAGTGCCCGTAACAGCCATTTTTGCCTCTACGCTTCTGGAATGATGTTCCCACCAATGTTGATATATCCATACAAAAGAATACCATCTGAAATCACATACAGAGTGCCTGATGACTGGAGCACTATCAAAACATAACAAAATGTTTGGAGAATTTGTAGGAAGTCAACTTATAACAGAGCTCAAGATAAGAGAAGGAAAAATAAGGCAGAAACTGCACTCAAGAAATGGAATGATGTGTTAGAAGACACATCATCAGAACAGCTAGAATGTCAGGTAGCAACAGTATAATAATCCAGAATGTAGGTCAGGAACAAAGAGAAACAAACAATCATACATTTGCTTTTAATGTGGCAGAGATTACTCCAAGCACTCTGGATGAAAATCCTAACACAAGTAGAGCCATACATATGTGTACAGGATCCAAAAACAGGCTTAATGATCACCACATTCCTCCCATCTGAGAAGCTTTGCAATGGCCAAACACAGAAAGGAAAGTGTAAGAGAAACAGAGATCTCCATTTGTAATAGCATGTAAAGCATGGAAAATCTTATTTCAAGAGAAAGAAAACAAGAAAAAAGAACTTGCTAAACTGGAAAGAAAGCAGCAAAAAAAAAAAAAAGTAAAGAAGTGAAAAAGGACAAAGCAGGTACATCTAGTATTGAAAAAAACCAATGATTGAAGGGAAAAATGCTTTAACTGCACTAAGAACGTTAAACTGACCATCATACCTTGCTTATTATACAACGAACTTTTCCATAAGAAATGTGTTCCATATAATCATAAAATGCAAATACATGAAGAAGATGAGGAAGAAGATTCCTATGTCTGCCATATGTTTTTGGTAAGCAGAGAGTTCCTGTGATGTGGCTATGGATGATTCTGACTGGCCATAACATCCTGAATTACATTATTCTAATGGGTGTCAATAATTATACAGCTATATATGTGAGTGCCAGTGACTATGTTTTTCAGTATTTTTTACTTAACATTTTCTTAATTAAACAAATGTTAGAGAAAATATAAAAGTTATATCTTTTTAATCCTTCAGCTGTCCTTATTTTAATTCCATGGTCAAAATATGTCATAATGTCACAGTGGTACGTACAGCGATAAAAGAACAAGGAAGGTGTCTTAATGGTGCCAAACACTCTGTGTTTTCCCCTGTATAACTTTTGTTACATAATTCTTCTTACAGAATCAAATTCATGTTTGGTATTTGGTTTGATTTTGGTAAGTAATGAACCACCAGAGTTAGGCATTTGAAATTTGTAGAGATATATCATAAACATTAGCTGCATCTGACAATTTTAACATGACACAGTCTGTATGTAAGTGATAAATTCTTCACCAGAAAAAGACTATAGGTAGCAGGAAAATTTAGATGGACTGTGAACTGACTGTAGGACCATCTGTGCACAAATTCAGCTTGCTGGCTGATGAGTTATATTACTTCTTGTTGTTGGATTATAAATTTACATTATTGAAATAAGATAATAGTATGTGCCAAGGCTGAAATGGGTAGGGTGACCAGATACCCTCTTTTACCCGGACATGTTCCCTTGTTAATGGTAATTTTTGATTTCCAGTTTCTTTTTCTTTCTTTCTTTTTTTTTTAAATTGATGGAATGATCTGTTTATGTGCATGTAATTGTTACGTAATTAAGATCTTCAGTCTGGTCACCCTAGCAACAGAAATTTCTTTTGGATGTTTTAGATCATGAATGTAATGACAGTGTGTAACTCTGTTGTGGAAATTGTGTGGTATCTGTTCAATGGAATTTGATAAATGGGCCCTGTATGTGTTTCTGTAGGGTCACGGTTTCCAGTAAAATGGACAGCCCCTGAAGCAATATTTCGTGCAAAGTTTTCCATAAAATCAGATGTGTGGTCTTATGGCATACTGCTCATGGAGTTGTTCACCTATGGACAAGTGCCATACCCAGGTAAGTCTGTCCATGACTTCAAGAAAGCAGAAGGCAGACTTATCCTGTCAGCAGTATAAAGAAGGAACTTTGTATATATTGCAACTGTGCAGTTATGATAAGGGAGTAAGATTTCAGTGTATGATTCTCAAGACAGATGATAGAAAATATGCAGCAGTACATGTTGTAATGGAAGTACAACAAAAATTTGTCATGGCAGCTGAAAAAAATGTAACTTGAGGACATATGAAGTGATATTTTGAGGTTCTCACATCAGTGATGTTGAATGTTCAATTCTTCTGAGTCTGGTGAAGATTAAAGCCTTCTGAGACAAGATGACAAGTCAAGTAGTGAATATTTACTGAAGTGTTGGAGGATCTTTGTAACTTAGGCCAGTGGTCTCAAACATGCATCACACCTTTCCTTGTCAGACATCCCTCTCAATGATCTTATTACATTTAAAGAATGTGGCCCAGATCAGTGTCAGTTTTTTTTTCAGTTAAAGTGTTTTGTGACTGAGGGCTCAACAATGCTTTCCATCCCTGAAGAGTAATGCATGACGTATGTTAGTGCAGGTAACACTGTAGTAAAGTTTTAAAGTCACTAATTACAACATATTTTGATTTTGCTAATGAAAGTACTAAGTGTTCTTAATGGTGTGTTTAATTTTAATGAAAATACTTACCCTCTTTATTTCTTTAAAATAATGTGCAGCCCAACTTGAATTTTAGAATTTTTGTTTGAGTAAGTACTTGAGTTTGAGAGCCCTGGTCTATGCAGACCAAGAAATGGAAAACACTGATTACTATACAACACTCAAAATGGTGTCATATCCCAGAAGACTTGAATACTGACATATGAAATTTGTACAGGTGTTGAATATATGTATACTAGTTGTGCTAGTTAATGTGCAAGATCTAATCCTTAGAAACTGTTGAATATGCCACATGAGTAGTGAATTTACAAGGTCCTTATTTTGTCAGAAAATATTGCTTTGTCACTTCTTGCTCACTCACTAAAATTACTGTATCACACTCAGCCAACCACCCACATGCATAATGGAATAGTGGTGGGAAGTGACAAATAATATTTGTTTGATAAAATAAGGACTTTGTGTTATTGTATAAGAATTTCAGAAAAGTACTTAATTTATGCTGTCTTTTTGGTCAGGTATGCATGGACGGGAAGTTATCGAACAGGTAGAGAAGGGATACCGAATGCCCAAACCTGTGTCGCACCATATACCAGATAGCATCTATAAGCTTATGCTGCAGTGTTGGGATGCTAACCCAGACAGCAGACCAACATTTGAGTTCCTGAATCACTTCTTTGAAGACTTCACTATCACTTCTGAGATACCCTACCGAGAAGTGATGGACTAATGTTATTTTTTATTGTTACATAATACATTCACTAATTGGAAACAGTGTTGCCACACCTCTCATCAGCATTTCAGAACTTTGAAAGATTTTGTGGAGGTTTTTTGGCAGCCTCAGTTGTATACTGTTTGTATAAGTCAAGGTAAAATGTCAGAACAGGTCATTGGGTGGGGCAAAAAGCTTTACTTGCTAAATCTGTGTTATTTTGGAGGAGAAAAGGAAGTGCAAGAGGTGCCTCGCCATACAGTACATGTCCATGTTATTGTTGCTAGTCTGTACTTCCAGTAAATTCATCTTTCCAGTCTGCCTGTACCATTCTGCCACTCCTTGTGTCTTACCAAGTGCTTATATGAAGCAGGCTCAATGGAAGCCCACCCAAAGGGGATTACCAAAGATTTAGGTTCATTCAAATGTCACTTTTCCAGTGACCAGTGGTAGAGCTAGATATCACCATTAATAACCACAGGCAAAGGAATTTTAGCATACAATGGAGACATTGTGGCTGTCTGTGATGGAAATAGAGTCTGAGGCATAAATATTTGCTCATATGTAATTTTTATTATCTTAAATCACAAGGTACCCTAGTTGTGTAATCTCTTATTCTGAACCTCTACAGAAGACAGTTACAGGATGATGATTACAGTCTGATGCCAACATGTAGCAGGTTTTGAGACTCAGTGGGATGTTGATCCATGTATTTTGACTGTTCATCACTGGGCCAAAATACCAGTAGATCTCGAGTAATTGCCTTTGAGCAGATTTTATTTGGAACTTTCCTTATATGTGTGTCTGAAGTTGAAGTGTGCCATAGCTGATTTTTGTTTAGATGTGCTGAATTTCGGCATGAAATGACAACTTTCCAGTGTTTTTCCCGGCAGAACTAGAAGTTATTGTGGGGGGTTCAGGGGTTGCTTCATGTCGTGTATTTTGCATTATAACTTCTGAATCCTGTATCTGGTGAGGATGAGGCAGATTTTTTTTTAAAATTTAGGCACTTTTGAGGGTAAAGATGATAAATTAATTTTTGATGTAGGTAAGTTCACTGCTGAACACAGTGGGAGGGGGCTCAATTCAGGTGCCATCGATGAATAATGATGAACTGAAGAATCAGACACAAGGTGCCAATTCTAGTCTTATGTTTTGAATCACATACTTATTATTCATTTAAGGAAACATTAATTACTGTTTTTCTTAACAAACTTTGATTCTCTTAACTGATGAATTTTGAGCAATGAATCATAAGTGGCTGATTAATTAAAATATTACTTGGTTAATAGCCCTATTGAAAATGTAACATCATATATTGAAAATCATGTGAACTTTTCCATGGGAAACATCTGTATATAACAAAACAAATTTCAGGTGCTAGTCTAAAAATTTACAAGCCACTAGTATTACTGGAGATGAGAAAGAAATACAGTGACACTAAAGCAGTATTCTCTATTTTAAAATTAGATATCTGTGATGTGAAAATAATTCCTACTTCAATGATCTCTGATTTTGATATGTGCGCATATGTGTGTGTGTGTGTGTGTGTGTGTGTGTGTATGTGTGTGTGTTTGTTCATTTGTTTGTGCTTTATTTTGTGGCATTCTCCACTCCATGCATTATATCGCATCAGATGATAGAATGATTGTGAATGATGAATTGAAATTTAACCCACTCCTTTTCCTGATGTAGTAGGACCCAGTAAAAGGAG
>Ga0209755_10004200_pt1 | contig 17252 bp, 18 predicted proteins | sample TergutCo191P1_FD_187301 | JGI IMG/M metagenome (GOLD analysis project Ga0209755, IMG submission 187301) | Cornitermes sp. P1 segment gut microbial communities from Petit-Saut dam, French Guiana - Co191P1 (SPAdes) (version 2) | ecosystem: Host-associated > Arthropoda: Insects > Digestive system...
CTAGGCAGACCGATAAAAACGCCCCCTAGCAATTTTGCCAAAGTGGTGAAGGATTGGGAACAAGGGAGAATAGACTTTGCAGAAGCGTTGAGATTGACAGGGCTGAAAAGAGCCACATTTTATAATCGTAGGCGTGAACTTAGGGAGAGCAGAAAGAAATAACGGTATCTAACAAGGTAAACCTTTTTAGATACCGATTTTTTTCGCTCCAACGCTCTTTCTTCCTATAGTATACAATGCAACTGTGGGATTAGCAATCTAAAACTTGGGGGATTTTATCAAATTTCCGAATACAGCCACCTATCTAGCAAGGTTTACCTTGTTAGATACCGTTATTTCTTTCTGCTCTCCCTAAGTTCACGCCTACGATTATAAAACGTGGCTCTTTTCAGCCCTGTCAATCTCAACGCTTCTGCAAAGTCTATTCTCCCTTGTTCCCAATCCTTCACCACTTTGGCAAAATTGCTAGGGGGCGTTTTTATCGGTCTGCCTAGATGTTTCCCCCTTGCCTTGGCTGCGGCGATTCCCTCCGCTTGCCTTTGTAAGATGTGTTCACGCTCCAATTCTGAAATTGCTCCAAATACGGTTAATGTAAAACGTCCTGCGGGCGTGGTTGTGTCTATGTGTTCCTTTAGGCTTACAAACTCCACACCCTTTTTTGTTAGCTTCTCCACAAGGCTTAATAAGTCTTTTGTGTTACGAGCAAAACGGCTTATGGATTCTACAACAATGACATCACCTTCTTGTACGGTGTTCATCAGCGATTGCAGTATGGGGCGGTTAGTATCTTTTCCGCTTTGCTTTTCCGTAAATATACAGCCTTGCGGAATACCTCTGCTTGCCATTGCGTCTATTTGTCGGCTCTGATTCTGGTCTTTTGATGATACCCTAATGTATGCGTACTCTTTAATAAAAATCTTCCTCTCTATTTTGGGAATAAATATAGCCCATGCAAGTTCTGCATGGGCATAGGCTGATGAAGCAGGCAAAATTAAAGCCGACATTTTTGATAGTCAAAAATGTTGGCTTGTACAGGGCTTTATAAAATGTTGTATGTAACAGATTTTAGGCACAGCTTGCGTTTAATAGTATAGCACAGCTTTGAGAGGAAATTTTAGACAATCAAGGGCAAATATTAGACAATTCTAATTAGATAACAGTAAATATGTTCTTTTAATAAAAACAATCCGAGGGTTTTGTATGTCCTCGGATTGTTTTATAAGTAACTTATTATTCAAGCATAACATGAACCTTATATCCGCCAGAGATATAATAAAGTATTGCATATCCTACATAGAGGGCATTGCATAAATTTTCATTGTCAAAGTATATACTACCCTCTACCGCTTAAAATGTACTCCTCTAGCCTTAAAAAAGCTGCCTTTTCCCCCGGACTCATTGAAAGTATGTTAGTTACAAAATTATTACTATCGTTCATATTTCGAGTGAGGAATCTTTCAAGCCCAAAGCTAGAAAAAAGGTCAATCAAATTATTGCGAGAATCCATATCCCCTGCCTTGGCAAGTTCCCATTTTTCCCTAAAAATATTGCTTTTTGCCGTTCGTGCTAATGAACGCTGTAGAATCTCATCTGGCAACTGAAAAACTCGTAGGGCTTCTACTCGTTCTTCGTCATTATCAATCTTAGACGATATTGCTCCTTGTAATTCGTTAAACGTCATCTTTTGGGAATCGCCTAAACCAAATTTCAGTACACCGTTTTTCCCCAAACTTGTGGTAATTTGATGATTAGCATTGTTTATAGTAACATTCATTCCATTTCTCTCCTTTGATAGCATAGGTATCCCCTCAAAGTTTATAGATAACAACTTTGAGGGAATACTAGCAATAGTTTTAGAGTTTTTTAATTACCTCAAATCTCTGGCAGGTATAAAGTGCATATTTGCACCTTCTACAGGGAAGATATAGGTGAATGAAAAATCTGGCCGCCAGATGAAGTTATTGCTACTCCTAAGTCTAGCTTGGATAGTAAATGGCTGTCTTACTTGAAGGGCCCATCTGGGAACATTTAAGGATTCAAAGCCACCTTGTAGGGTTGGTAGTTGGAATCCGTCCCAGTTGGCTCTAACAAATATTTCTAAGTTGTGAACGCCTGTTCCTGTAGACGCTGTTGAAACAATCGACATAGTAGTGATGAGCGAATTTACAGGAATGTTTGCATTGTTTAGCGTAGCGTTGGTAGTTAGTGCTTGTGAATTGAAGAACAATGGCGGTGGAACATTTTGTGTGCCGAAATTAAACGCCAATCCTGTGTTAATTAGCCCTGAATTGGCAGTTCTGAATGTATTACCATAATACAGAACGTAGCCTTGCGGTGCTATTGTTCCATGAGTTACTTGTACAGCTAAATATAGATTCATGGAAGTAATAACATTTGGATTCATACCGAACAAGGACGCTAATTCGGGGAATGTTAAATCTATCAGCGAGTTGTTTGGTAATTGGAAAGCCATAGTAAGGTTAGAGTTTAAGATGATTAACTCGTAATTATTGGGGGCTTGTATAACTATGGTATTCAAATTGCCCGGTATGCTGATGCCGTTTCTATCATCCCAAACTGTCCAACGATACCAGTTGCCTTGTGGTATAGCTCTAACATTGTTGAGAATACGTTGGTTTGGTAAAGATAGGGCAGTTGCGGGAGATTGTGTTCTTGCCATATCAGACATTGGAAGAATAAGGTTGTCTAAACGTGCCAAGTCAACAGGGATTAAGGCTTCCACGCCCACGGCTTCAATGTTGCCCATGCGTTCTTCCATAAGAATTTCCGCAAGTTCCTGTATCGGAGCAGAAAATACTTCTATTCCAACAACATCACTTCCAAGAAATTCATGGGAATACCCGTTCTCGGCGTAATTCCATTCAATTTCTTCTGTAGCCACAAGTTGTGCGGGGATATATAATTCTTCCGCAGGTACATAGGCTTCTGAAGCAAGCACAGATGTAGCACCAAAGAGCATACTTGCTCCGATTGCCAACATGGCACATTTGCTAATAAAACGTTTCATTTTACAGCAACTCCTTTTTTATTTTAGGTTAAATTTAGAGATTGACTTGCTACGCATTTTCACAATACGCTTACTCCATTTTTTGCAGTCGTTTTGCCAAATTTTTAGGCTCTTTTGGCTGATTTATGAGCATCCAACTGGTCGCTTTTATACCGCTCTTAGCGACACTTTTTGCTATATTTGCCATAGTTTTAACGGCTATTTTGGCAAATTTGTTTTCTTTGATGTGGTTGTTCACTAGCCAAACCTCCCCTCTAAGAAAAATTACTACTTAGCCTAACGTACAGTAGACTGGCAAAGACAGAAAACAAAGATAAGGATATAATGAATCCGACGCTACCCTCAATTATGTAGGCAGTAGCTAATAGGCAAATTACATAGAATGTAGAAGCTATCAACCTACTTTTTCTTTTTGATGATAAACGTAGTTCCTCGCCTATTGGCTTGTTTTCATTTCCTACAGGAGCAAGAACAAAGATACCAACCAATGACACCGTAGCGATAATCATGATAGCAATGTTTAAGGCTTGAGCCGTACTCTCTATACTTAAAGACAAAAGGGAGCAAGCCAATATAATCCCATAGGTTAAGATACACATTGCGTGTGTTTTCGCATGATGTCCACCAGTGTATCTTCTAAGCAGTACAAATACCAACGTAAAGACTATTCCTTCGACAACACGATTTAGCAACAATGCTATAGACAGAGCAACAACCATACTAATAAATGTAGAGATTATTGCTTCACAAGCATAGGTGTAAATGTCCGTATCTTCCTCGGTACTCTCCCCAAAGAAAACAAAAACGGATGCCATTCGGGTTGCCAAGCTGTGAATCATTTCGACCACCTCTAACAACAGAATAACATCCGCTATCTGTAGACGCAATAGCCCATACGCCAACGACAGATTTCAGTGGCGAACGGCAAATTTATTCCCTTCCAATCCCATAAACGGTATATATACCTTGATTATAAAATGCTTTTGATTGTATGTGTACTCAATATCTCCTTCCAGTTTGTCGCAAGTGCGTTTCATGCTTCTAAGACCAATTCCATGACTGAAAGATTCTTGCTTCTTAGTCTTGAACAAGTCATTTTCCAATTCGGGAATCTCCCCAAGCGTGTTTCTCATGCGGAACATAAAGACAGATGTATTTGCCTTTAATTCCATTTCTATAATTTTGGCTTCTTCGCTAGACCTATTACACGCTTCAATAGCGTTATCTAGGGCATTGCTCAACAATACACAAATGTCCATATCTATGTTCAAATATGAAAGGTTGGGCTGTACGTCCAGTTTGAGAGTAAATTTCACCCCTTGTTGCTCCGTTTCTTGCTTCTTTGATGATAACACAGCGTCCAGATATATGTTACCAGTATTAAAGATTAGTGATGTTTGTGCTTGATTGGATAAATTAGACAATTTATTGCCTAACTCATCAAGTCGTTTTTCCTCAAATAGCGTATACAATAGACTTGCTTGATGTTTGAAATCATGGGATATTTCCCTTATTTGCTCATATGTACCCAATAATTGTTTAATATGCTGTTGTTGTGAATCGCTTTGCATTTTAATAAGCAACAGTTCTTGATTTTTTTCATTTTGGCGTATTAAGTTTTCTACAAGCACAAAAATAAAAACATTTACGATTATAATGCTTATTAAGGGTATAATTTCGCTTATAGTCGGAACATATGTTGGTGAAACCATATGAATAAAAAATTGCTGTGCCACCAATATCGACACCAACGGTAACGAGCATAAGACTAGCATTAGCTTAGTGCTTATATTCTGCATACGCACACCCATGAACCGTCTTATAATTGCTATAACCACTAAATAAGCCAAATAGCTTAGTGTTCTAGCTTGAAGTCTATAAACATTAAATTGCACTACCTCTGTCAAAGGTATCTCTTGGTGTCCAGAAATCATAAGAATGGTTAGTAATTCAGAACTTACTCCTGCGAGAAATGAAAGACCCGTTATCAATAACACCGTCAGAATTTTCACTTTGAAAAACACTAACCCCATTACAAGAGTAGTTGAGATTGTAATACTGGAAAAAATAATAATGTTTTCATTGGATATATGACCCGCAAACGCTTTCACTGTTACTACCGCAACAATCGCAATAATTTTCCAGATAGTATGAATTTCACTTTTAGTTTTTAAGAACACTTGCATAAACAGATAAACTAAAATCACGTTAATGCTAGAATAAATAAATTCTATAACAATCCATAAATTTGAGTTTCCCATAATATTATTACCACTCCCGATTATGAGCCTTTTTAATTTTCTCTTTGTACGTTCTGCCGATTGTAAGTTTTTCCCCTGTTTCCAAAACGATAGAATCTTTGAAATATTGAAATATGTGTATTTTATTCACAATGGTTTGTCTGCTAATGCGAATAAATCCTTTATCTTTTAGGTCATCTGCTACTTTTTCCATGCTACTTCGGAATGTGTAGCCAGTTTCCATTGTGTTAGCCAATACATAATTATCTTTGCTTTCAAAATATAAAATTTCTGGTAAATACAATTCCGTAGACCCTTCGGACTTCAAATTTATTTGATATAAATTATCAGATTCTTGGTATCTGTGTTCTTTTACAAGTCTGTCCATTACTTCATCAATGCGTGATTGACTTACTGGTTTACATACGAAATCTTTTGCTCCGTACTTAAAGCAATCGTAAACATATTCATTTTCACTTGTGACAAAAATAATATTTGCACGTTTATCAATGCCATTTATATGTGAAGCAACTTCAAAACCACTAGGCTTAGGCATTTGTATATCTAAGAAAATAAAATCATACACGCCACGATTAAATTTTTTAATCAATTCTAATCCAGAAGTATAAGCTGTAATTTCATAATCGTCAATTTCATTTTTTTTCATACTTTGCACCAACAGCACTTTTAACACAGCGTTATAATCAAAATCTTTATTATCGTCACAGATAGCTATTCTCACTATGTTACCTCCCATTGTTTACCGTGCATGATATGCGTAGGTGATAGTAGGGCTATTTCGACCCACTTGACTTTACAAATTTTATCGGCTTTATATTCCAAAGCTATGAGCGTTTGAAAAATCAGTTACCCTTGGCACAAGTGAATGGGTTTAGTATCTGTGCATTTTAACCATAAGATACAATGCTCTATAAATTCGTTTTTACGGCAGTAAAGCCGTGTAGGACGCTCTCCCCAAGGGGAAAGCACTATACACGCAAGCAATGTATGTGCGGAAGCCCGCCCCACATACCGCTTGCAAGGGGGAAAATCCCCTTGACCCCTTTGACAAAAATTTTACGCTCCGCTTCATATTTTTGTCAATTAAAAAATCGGCTACGCCAATTTTTTATTAAGCGTTCCGCTACCAAAAGACAAAATCAAAATGCCCTTTTCTGATTTTAGGGCATTTCTCTTTTGCGATTTTTGCCTTTGTTGAAATTTTACTTTTTCAAATTCAAGGGCTTTTTAACTTCTCAATTTTTATATTTCGTTTCCTTTATGGTGCTTACTTGCTGAAAAAATGAGTTTGTAGCGATTGAAGTTTTCACCAAAAAAACACCCTCAATTCTTGCAAGTGCTTCTATAATTTCATAACAGGGTATTTCTTTAATTGCTGTACTGGCTAAAATTTCATTTTTCTAATTGCTCAATCTTTAATTTTCGTTTATGCTTATGGTGCTTTACTCGCTGAAATAAAAAATTTGTGGCGATTGAAATTTCCACAAAAAAAGAAGCACCCACAAATTCCGTAGGTGCTTCCCAAATTCATAACAGCGTATTTCTTTAACTGCTTTACTAGCTGAAAATCAAATCAGCGTAAATTGTTTCGTGTACCATTGATTGAAAATTACCCATACGTCCTGCCCATGCGATAGGGTCTAGGGCTTTGTCTTTTTCGGTTACTTGATTAGCGGGGTCTTTTCTAATTTCTAACATCATATTTCTTTTCCGTTGTTCAGCCTGTTCTTCAATTTCTAAACAATGCCTATGAAGTCCAACGGTACCGAACTGTGTCGCTAAAAATGGATTATGTTCTCGGAGATAAATCAGCCTTGCATTTCCCCACCGCTTCAAAGGTTGCAAAGGCTCGTCCATTAAAATATTAGGGAATAGGCATTTTGTTGTAGGGTCATTTTTATCAATCAATCCCATTACAAACCAAATACCGTCAAAAACCCATTTGCTGAAAATCATATCTCCCACATTCATACCCTCAAACATTTCGTCCATTTCTTGCTCGGTCTGCGGTTGAAAATATTTTGTGTCCACGCTTGCTACTGGAATATACTCCATACCCATGTTATCCACTTTCCTTCCGATTTTGGTTTTTGTAGTGCCTTACAAATGACGTATTATCGGCGTTTCTTGGTGTTAGTAACGTGTGTATGTGAGAACCTCAGGTCAAACACGAAAAGTCAATGTGATAAACGAGGCCGGCTTGTACGAACTGGTTTTATCCAGCAAACTGCCGCAGGCTCAGGATTTTAAGGCATGGGTCACAAATGAGGTTCTGCCAAGCATACGCAAGCATGGGGCATACATCACACCAGATAAGCTTGATGAAGTCGAAGCCAATCCCGAAATCGTCGAATCGTTGCTGCGCCAGCTAAAAGAACAGCAAGCCGCAACCGCACCAAAGGTTGCGTTTTATTCAGCGGTTTTGGAGCGCGATGCGCTCACCACATCGCACATCGCTTTGGCATACAACATGAATGCCATGGAACTAAATCAACTCTTGGAACACTGTGGCTTGCAATATAAAGTTGAAGACAAATGGGTTTTATCGGCGAAACACAAAGGCAAGGGCTATAGGTTTTCGTCATGTCGTCTTGTCAACGGAAAAAAGTTAATGTATGATTCCAAAAAGTGGTCACAGCTTGGGTTTGAGTACATCCGGAGGCTATTGGCGCATCGCGGAATCTATCCGGTTACACATATCACAGGAATTTAAGGGAGGGTCAACATGATGGAAGGAAAAATGGAAGGCAAATTGGTGGGAACGGCAGAGGCGGCAGTTTTATTGGGTTTGTCACAATACATGCTGCGCAAGGGTGTAAAAGAAGGGCGTTTTCCTGTGGTGCGAACCACGGCAGGCGGCGGGCAGGGCAAGTTTTTGTTTGATATGCGTGCGCTTGAGCGGGTCATAGCCGACGAAGCGATGAGCAATGTTCAAAATATCTTTGTTGCAGGCACGCTTGGGGGTGGGGTGCTTTGATGAAAGCTGCAGTAGCAGTCCGTTTCGACGAAATCGAGATTGACAAAATCAGGGTCGCATCGAACACCCGAACTCACTTCAACAGGGCACGGCTGAATGAGCTTGCTCATTCCATAACGGAAAACGGCATAATTGAACCGCTTGTTGTAACCGTTCATGACAATAGCTACATCCTAATCTGCGGCGAACGCCGTTACCGTGCAGCGCAAATCGCTGGACTAGAGTGCGTTCCATGCTTTATCCGTGACGATGTGAGCATTGATGAAATTAAAATTATGCAGCTTGCTGAAAACACCGCGCGCAACGACCTGTCACCTATCGAGCTTGCCCTGGCTTTATCTGAGGTGCTGGAGGCGGGCGGTATGACCCAAGAACAGCTTGCAAGGCAGATTGGCTGCGACCGAACGAGGCTTACGAAAGCGGTTAAGACGGCACAACTGCCGGAGGATTGCAGGCAATACTTCCATGAACAAGACGAGGAAGCTGACCGCGATACTGACCACGATGCAGTCGAAGACGATGCAGCTACTTTGTCACCACGCAAACCCAAGCCGCTATCTCTGTCACACGGCGAAGTTCTATGCAAGCTCTTAACCGAAGGCGGGCGTTATGATGCTGAAATCTGTAAGCTCGCCAAGAAGGCATGCGAGAAAGGCTTGTCATGTGCACAGCTTCATGCGCTTGTGAGAAAAATCCTTGAAGGTGAAGTCGAAAAGGGCGGCGAGGACGAGCCGAAATCCAGCGAACTTCATGCAGTCGGCGAGCGCATTTCCCAGTTCCTTGATGGCGTGGGCGGTGCCAAGGTCGCCGTAAAACGCAATGCATCGGGTTTGGTTTTATCCGTGACCGTAGGCGGAATTGATGATTTGCAGGCTGTGGTTGGGCTTATATGCAAAACGGAATCTGATGACGATATAGAATGTGCTATGTAGCACATTCTATATTGAGGGGGGGATTACCATGAGCAACACCTTTGGATATGCTCGCGTATCAACCGCAGAACAAAACGAGGCACGACAATTGCTCGACCTGCAAAAGCTACAAATACCACCAGAGAGAATTTATACCGACAAGCAATCCGGCAAAAACTTCCAACGCCCAAATTATCAAGCCCTTTTGGCGGCATTGCAGGCTGGCGATTTGCTATATATCACCAGCATAAACAGGCTAGGGCGAAACTACGAGGAAGTCCAAAACGAGTGGCGTACCTTGACCAAAGAGAGAGGCATAGACATCTGCGTTTTGGATATGCCATTGCTAGATACCCGGCTGAACAAGGACTTGATGGGCACGTTTGTCGCCGACCTTGTTTTGCAAATATTATCTTTTCTTGCAGAACACGAGCGCATCAATATTCGCGCCAATCAGGCCGCGGGCATTGCGGCGGCTCGCAAGCGGGGCGTAAAATTCGGTCGCCCTATCATAAGGCCACCCGAAAATTTCGGCGAATTGGTTAGGCGATGGGAACGCGGAAATCTGGGTTTGGCGGATTTGCTGCTCCAAGTCAACATGAGCGAAGCCACGTTTTATCGACGTTTGGCGGAGCATCGGGCAAAGAAGAAAAAATAGAGCGACTATCAAAAAGTGTACTTTTTGATAGTTGTAACAATAACTTAATAATTATACCATTCTACAAAGCTCAATGTCAATCAAATTATGGAAATTAAATAAAAACTAAATAAAACCACCATTCATTTTGCCATTTAATGTCAATGCGGCTAATTTTTGGTGGTTTTTATTTATTCAAATGCTGGTAATAGGCTAATTGCAAAAAGTACACTTATTGACAGAAAAGAGGATACCAATGCGAAGATTGATTATAATGTTGTCTATGCTGATGGCTCTGGTTGCGCTTGCGGGATGCGGCTCTGACCAGCCAACCGATTTGGGCGAATATGAATATGTTTACAATTTGCCAAACGAACCAGAAACAACCATCCCAGCGCAAACGGCGACACCAGCCCCCACAACCCCTATGCCAACAACCGCACCTCCAACACCTCCCACAACCCCTGAACCTCCACCACCCGACCCAATACATATCCGCTTGCAATTCGCGGGGGACATATTGCTTCACGGCGGGCTGGGCGCAGGCATTGGCAATAATCGATTCGACTACCGCCCATTCTTTTGGGCAATACGCCCTCATATAGACGGCGACTTGAATCTGGTGAATATGGAAACCCCTGTGGATGTGTTTGGCAACAACCATGACATTCGCACATGGCCGAGGTTTAATGCCCCTTTTGGAATTGTTGAAGGCTTGATTTATGCAGGCTTTAATCATCTTATCACAGCAAATAATCATAGTTTCGATATGGGTTTTAGCGGGTTGGAGGCATCTTTGGCGAATTTTGAACGCGCGGGCATTGCGCAGACGGGCATGTATACCAATGCAGATGATTTTTATGCCCACAGCATTGTTGATGTGCTAGGCATCCGGGTCGGCATCATTGCTTATACCGATTCTTTCAACGGTTTGGAGGGCATCATCCCATCCGATATTTTGCCATATACGGTGCGGCGTTTCCAATCCCATACTATGAACAGTATTCCTAGCATGGCGGAGGAAATTGCGGGCATCCGCGAGGCCGGGGCAGATGTTGTGGTTATATCCCTGCATTGGGGCGCGGAATATGTCGACCAGCCCACAAATATGCAAAGGCAAATAGCTCGCGCATTAGTGGATGCTGGCGCAGACATCATCATGGGGCATCATAGCCACACGCCCCAGCCATTGGAATGGCACTATCGCGAGGACGGCAACCGCGGGCTAATCATCTACTCGCTGGGCAATTTTTTATCAGACCAAATCGCGCTGGGCATACCAGCAACTCAATATGGGATGCTGGTGACGGCGCATATCAAAATGACTCATAATGGCGAAATCACCATTTACTGCGCGACTGTGCTGCCGACTTTATTCGCGAGGGATTCCGGCCGCACGCTTGGCTCGCCATATAGCATATTGCCGGTAATCGGCGGCGAAGCCCCGGAGCGGGTTGCAAGCAGCTATCTGCGGGCATGGGCTAGGCGCGCGTATAACCATGTTGTGCGCATTGTTGGCGAAGAATTTATTTATACCGGGGGTCATAGGGAATGAGAAAAAAGGCTTTATCTGCGGCTTTAGCCTTGTTGATGATTGCGGGCAATGCAATCGACGTAAACGGCGGGCTCAATGCCAACCCAAGCAATGCCCGCTTGAATTTATCAAGCATAACGGCGGTGGTTATGTGTTTTTATACAGGCGAAGTGCTTTATGGGCGCAACCATGATGTGATGCGCTCTCCGGCATCTATGACAAAAATGATGACGGTCTATTTGGTGCTGGAGGCTATTGAGAACGGACAGATTGCACTAGATACCAGAGTGCCAATTAGCGCGCAGACGGCCGAGATGAGCCGCAATCCCGGCGAAACCAATGTCATTCTAACTACCTCCGGACATTACACCGTTGAGCAACTCATGGATTTGGCTATCGTGATGAGCGCATCGGCGGCATCCGTTGCTCTTGGCGAGCTGGTGGGCGGTTCACGCATGGCCTTTCGTGATTTGATGAATGGCAAAGCCAATGAATGGGGCATTGATGCACGGTTTTGGTATGCCCATGCCAGCGGCCCAAACAATCCCATGTCTGCAAGGGCAATGGCTACCATCACAAGAAATACATTCCTGCGTTTCCCTGATATTGCGCAAAGAACAACAATCCCTTCGATATATTTCGGCGGGCGCATCTGGCGCAGCACAAACAAATTGCTGGGAGTGTACTATGGGGCTGACGGATTCAAAACAGGCACGAGCCCCACCGCCGGAGCATCTTTCGCAGGCACTGCGATTCGCGATGGCGTGCGGGTTATTGCCGTTACAATGGGCTCTACACATGCAAGGCGATTTAGCGACACCGAGGTTTTATTGGACTATGGCTTTTATGCGATTAACAGTCGCACCGTCCCCGCTTTTAATGCCAACATGACATTAAACGGCAGAATCGTTGCACCGAGAACATACATAGTTGGCGGCCTGCATGAATATGTGAAAATTCGTGATTTAGCAAAGATATTAAGCGGCACTATTTCTCAATTTTCTGTGGAATGGGATTATGAGAGCGGCACAATCAACCTTATGCGCGGGCAGCCATTTGTTTCGGATGCTGGCATTAGCGGCAGGGCTGCGGGCAGGGGCTGGCTTGCGCAATCCGATGTCAGCATTGCCGTAAATAATGAGGCAATCGATATAAGCGTTTATCAAGCGGGCGGGCATAATTTTATTCGGCTGCGTGATGCTGCGGGCTTATTTGGCTTTGCAGTTTATTGGGATGGCGATAGCAGGACTGTTGTGATGACGGCAGAGGAGGGTTGTAGCAAATGAATCTGTTCCAAAAAGCAAATGCATTTTATACCGATAATCAAGAAACCGTGCAGAGGTGGGTTTGTTTTTGTTTGATGGCGGCATTGATAATCGCCATGCTTGTCACCCATCGATTCATTTTTATGATGGGCGATGATTTTACTTATGCTCTTTTTGGTTCTGGCGGGTTTGCATATTTTGTGAACCGTCATGTTGAGCATTACATGCTGTCAAACGGGCGGGCATTGGTGCATCTGGCGGCAACTGCGCTATTGCTTTTTGAGGTATATTTGTGGCGTTTTCTCAATCCGTTTATAATTGCGGTTTTGACATGGCTTATAGCGAGGGTATCGAGTCAAGGCTCTAGGGCATCCCTTTTTGCTTTGCTTGCATCAATGCTGATAATAATTTCAATATCTGTAGACATCACCAGTGAAGCGGTTTTTTGGCTAACAGGCTCTATGAATTTTTTGTTGCCCAGCGTAGCATTTATGCTTTCGTGGAGGCTGTTTCACCGGCACAGAGAAAATAGAAGCTCAAAAGCTCTGGGAGTCACTCTGCCAATAATAACATTTTTATCAGCGGCAACCATTGAGCAGGCGGGATTGGTATGCATTGGATTGCTAATTACAGCGGCATTTGTGCAGAGGTTCAAAAACAAACAAACCCTACTCAAGGCACAAATTGTTTCTATTTTCACAGCCATTGCAGGATATTTAACCGTAATATTCGCGCCGGGCATCCATGTGCGTATAGATTACTCGTCAATCGAGATTACGCTCGAATGGGCGGCGGATGTACTGCGGCTCTTTATGATAGAATCGCAAACATTTTATTTCGTAATAGCACTCGCCCTGAGCATGTTAATATGGCTGATATATTACAAAAAATTTATTGCATGTGTGGTTTTATCGGCGTTGCTGGCGGCTCATTTGCTATCTCTGCAGATTTTTTATGAAAACGATATTGCATTCATTTTGTTTTTTTCAGCATTTGCGGCAATGACCATATATGCTTTCGGGCTTGTGCTAATAATCGAGGGGGATGGCAGGCCGTTAATATTTGCCGGGATGGCATTGGGTTCGCAGATTATGCTGATAGCGGCTGATGGATTGATGCAGCGCACGCTGTTCGTCACTATTGTGCTAATGAGTGTTCCGATAATCGTCACGGCCGAAAAATTCCGCAAATATATTCCGCTGCCCATTGTTGCGGCAATTATAGCACCGTTGGGTTTTATCGGCATCAGCAATACATCTTCAATAATCACCGGATATGCAAACAATGCGCCAACCCACCGAGCAAATCTCGAAATCATCAGAGAATTTCAAAATAACCTCGAACCCGGCGCAATGATTTACCTAAATCGCTTGCCCGACGATAGATTTGGGCATCATCCCATGCACGCCTACCCATATCACCTATGGCTGCTAAAGCAATTCTTTAGCTTACCGGAGCGGTCTGTGTTGATGCGTTATGAAGCAAGCGAGCAAGGGCACAGTCTTTTTATAAATGACACGCTCATTTATGTCGAGATTCATTACGACCATGAGCATAGGCGGCTGTATCTGCCATGGGAGATTTGGCGAATAGACTAGGACTTGATGTGACATGGCATGGCCCAGAAAGAAAAATTTCCGTTTCTTGCAATGAAACACATATCGCAAATTTATGGAGCGGCTCTCGCATTGTCTATGCAGGCGGGAATTACCATGAAATTCGCAGCCCTGTACTATTTCATAATAACAGAAACTTTGTTCCCGTTGATTTTTTTGAGGGTTTTCTTGGGCTTGATATAAGGGCAGATGGGGGTAATGTGTGGATTTTTTACCGCAATAACAGCCACACCCTCGAAGAATTGTCTGCAACAATAGTAGCTGCGGGGGAGTTTTGGAACAAATGGTGGGCATCGCACCACACATTTGAATGGGAGCATATTGACGACTCCAGACGAAACTGGCAGCCTTGGGATGAGGGGATAACACCGGCGCACCATCCGCTATCGAGAGGCTTTGCAGCAATTTTACCATCGGCAGGTTTTATTGGGCTTGGCGATATTGGCGCACACCTTTCGCAATTTTATACGCAGGATTGGATAAATAGGGGGCAATTTTCCGAGCCGGAAGTTATTATGCAATTTATTGGTAATGAATACGCAGCCATATTTGGATTCTATGGTTTTGAAGAATATGACGGCGAGCTATTTGTTTTTATTCAAACAGAGTGGGCGGCTCGCCCAAATTGGCACACAGCTACCCATGTTCTGATTGAGCAAGATGGCGGCCGCGCTGTAGTTGAAACGATAGTATCAACATATATTCAGGGATATAGCGGCGAAATGCCAGCAATAACATACCGCTTTACTTTTATAGACGGCAAAATCGAAAGTGCGGGCGGGCGGTTTGAGTAACCCTCCAGCACAAGGCAAAATTACATATCGTTTTGTTTCGCGGACAGTAATTAAATAACGCTTATGGCGTATAAAAAGGAGAAATGCAAAATGAAGAAGGTTTTCAAGAAACTTGCCAGTCTTGCCCTGGCGGCGGCAATGGTGGCCGGCACAAATGTTGCCACGCATGCATCACAAGACCAAGATTTCGGGCGTTTTGTGGTGCATGACGTAAACGATTCGAGATATCTCGATGGTGATGAGCGCAGGGGCATGATAGGCTATAATGTGCCCTTTATGGTTGAATATATGGGGCTAGAGGGGTGGGGAATTGGCTACAGAACCATGCTGCAAGCCACATCTTGGTCGCATGTGCTTTATGTCGATGCGCCCGCCATACTAACATTTACGGATGATTTTGAAACACTCCACGGCATAATATGGGACAATGACACGCCAAATGGCGGAATTATCAATAACAGAGTGCAGGCGGGCTTTGATTATAGCGGAACCATAACTTTCACAGTGCCAGGCACATTCATGATTTGGCATGGCCATACGGCTTTGTTTCTAATTGTTGGCGGCAGCGCACCAGCAGAGCAAACGCCACCGCCAAACCCGACCCCGCAACAACCGCAAATCCAAACCGCCACCCCATCAGCCCACACCGTCCTAATAGATGGCACAAATACACCATTCAGAGCCTTCAGCATAGCCGGAAGCAACCACTTCATGCTCCGCGATATAGCCTATGCCCTCAATGGTACTCCTGCACAGTTTGAAGTAGCATGGGATGGCACGGCTAACGCAATCAATCTAATCACAGGCTCGCCATATACCCCGGTAGGTGGCGAAATGTCATCACCAGATGGCGCAGGCGCAGTCCAAGCCATACCTAGCACCGCCACCGTGTTAATAAATGGGCAACCAGCAGACTTACGAGCCTATAATATTGGCGGCAATAATTTCTTTATGCTCCGGGATTTGGGCACAGCACTTGGTTTTGAAGTGGATTGGGATGCGGCCACAGCCAGCGTTTTGATTATTACAGAATAGTTTGCAGTTGGAGTTTTATTTGTGCTATACACGGTTTTGCACCCCCACCCAGACCAAATCTGGGCGGGGGTGTTTTATTTCGTCGGTGATTTTATCGGCGTACCGTACCGCCCAATACATAAACCAAAACCACCCAACAAGGAGGAATCCACCATGAACCACGAACAGCTTACCAAGCAAGCAGATGAAGTCTTTAATGGGCTTAAAGGAATTGAGGTTACGAAAACACCTAGCATTGGCATTGGCGATAACGACGACGACGGCAATAACGACTGCGCATACGCATCCCTGCTAAACTCAATAGGTATCCAGCCAAATGAACTCTGCTTGGTAATACTAGCCAATGGCGAACAGATGCTATCGGTTTTTAGGTTGCCCTGCCCAAACGAAATGCAAATGTATCGCATGAGCATGGAGGGGGTAGATTTGCACACCCTGTTTGTATTCGGATGCGATGGCGCGGAATCAACACCCCTCACGCTGAAGCAATTGGGCATCAAGTCGATTGCAAAAATACGCACTCCGAATTAGAGGGTGGCGACACCCTTGTTTACAAACCACTAAGCCCGGCAAATCATACCGGGTTGGGTGGTTTGTAAATTCCCGAAAAATCCCCAAAAATAACCCTTGACAATTCCTGTCCGTACCGTTATAATAAGCCCGCGGACTTCCATGAGGGCAGGTGATAATATTGCAAAGTCCGAAAAAATCAGCAGGCAGGCGGCCATCGGCAAATGCGCGCAAAGAGCGTGTTGAGGTGCGTATGAACACAGATGAGCTTGCGAAACTGGATTTTTGTGTCAAGGCGAAGCACTCAGACCGCTCGGCGGTTATCAGAGAGGGCATACAGATTATTTGCGATAGTTTAACAAGCAATCAGTCTGTCAACAGCTTTGAAAACCAGTCTGCACCGTCACTCAACAGCCAGTCTGCACCAAAAGACAAAGAAAGCAGCTTCCCCCAACCAAGAGATTAGCCGCTTTCAAGCCAACAGAATACCTTGCAGTATCTGCTCGTGAAATAATTATATCATAGAGCCGATGACTTTGCAATGGTTTTCTCAAAAAGGCAGTATTGCATAACTATGAAACACCAAAAAATCCACTAGGAAACAAATCAAAAAGCCTAGCTTTACCTTTCTTCGAATGAAAGTTAGCAAATAGCATCATTGTCTTGTCAATCATTTCAATGCTA
>Ga0209755_10004201_pt1 | contig 17249 bp, 18 predicted proteins | sample TergutCo191P1_FD_187301 | JGI IMG/M metagenome (GOLD analysis project Ga0209755, IMG submission 187301) | Cornitermes sp. P1 segment gut microbial communities from Petit-Saut dam, French Guiana - Co191P1 (SPAdes) (version 2) | ecosystem: Host-associated > Arthropoda: Insects > Digestive system...
AGTCGAACCCCATTGGTTCCTCATAGCCAACAAACCTCACATAATACTGTTTAAAAGGAGAAAGACATGGCATTCAAATCAAAGGGCAAAAAAGCAGAAATAGAGTTGGAACAAAACGAATCCAAAGGCGAACCGCATAACGGCAATGTAGTCAACACAAGACACGGAGTGGTGATTAAAAACCCGCAAGGACTAAAAGCAAAATGCGATGCCGAAAAAGTTACAACCAAAAACAATTAAGTTCGACTCCTACACCATTGGGGTCACCAATTTGTTCATATCCGAACACTTGCATTTCTAGGGGCGTTTATGCTAACTTTCTAGGTATGAATAGCCTTGTAATTCTGGGGGCGGGAAGAAGTGGGAAATCTACTTTGGCAAAGTTGGTTGCAGAGCATCATTGTTGTAATATTTTTCATATGGACAGTGCTGTGGATGCTTTCAAAATTGTAATGCCCGAGGTCGGAGAGGGAAAGCCCGAAAGAACACAGCAAGCAAGAACATTCCTGTCGACATTTTTTGCCTGCTATATTAAGAGCGACAGCGAACGCGGCAATCTAGTGGCAGAAGGCAGCCACTTGCTTTTACAAGACGCGGCAGAATTGCAATCCGAACGAATAAAATGCGTAGTTGTTGTAAACAGCGAGTTGACAGTTGATAAACTCTTTGCCGACATCCGACAAAACGATACGGAAGACGACTGGACATTTTATTGCGATGATAAATCACTTAAACAACTTTCCAAGAAAATTGTTTCGAAAAATCAAATGTTTTTGAAACATGCACCTAAATTTGGATTTGAAATAATCGATACTCGAAATGGGCGGGAAAAGTCTTTTGAGCATTTTGTTAATAATTTGAAATTTGCACATCATGCCGGGGCAACACACGAAAGAAGAAAGGTGCTTAAAAATTATGTGAAAGAAAGAATAAACTAACGCTCTCGCATGCCGACGCCGGGAGATGTGTTTCGCTCGCGAGGTTCTCTTGGCTCGCGTGGTGCACGGGGCTCTCTTGTTGAACGACCACTTGTTGTGGTTTCTTGTGCTGGGGCGGGGCGACCTTGTTCCCATGCCTCGCGTGCGTTTATATATTGTTGCAAGTCCGCCACGGCTTGACGACCGGCAGGAGTTGCACACGCGTTGTTTTGAAGTTCCTGTAACAAGAATCTTGCACGTTCATGGTCGGGCAGCATTTCAATATATGTCCGGGCTTGGGGACTTAATGTAATTTGGCGAAGGTCGATTTGAGGCTTTTCAGGTGCACGTTGACCGGATTGCGTCGGGCGAGATGCCTCCCACGATTCACGGGCAGCCTCATAATTTCTTACTTCTTGGGCGTATGGGGCTTGGGCTCTGTTGTAAGTTTGCTGGCTTTGCATAAATTCTTGGGTTGCAGGGTGACGCATGTCGCGTGAAAGATGTGAAACAAGGAATTGCTCGCGTTCGGCTGGGGGCAGATTTTCAAGATGGGCTTGGACGCTTCTTGGCAAAGTCCTTGGGTCGACGTCTTGGACGTAATCCCGGAAATTTGGGGCGACAGGTGTAATCGGGCGGGTCGGCTCGATGCTTGCGTGGTATTCTCTTGCCAAGGTGTCAAGTTCGGTTGTGAAAAGTCTTCCGCTCTCGCGTGCAAGTTCGTGGGCTTTGCATGAAAGTGCCGCCAACTCGCGTTCGGATTTGTCAAAGCCACCAAATACCCGACGAACTGCGGCTTCGCGTGCGGCTGCCCCGTCCGCACCCATAAATTGAGCATTATACGCGTCCATGTTTGCGGTTCGGTTTGCGTTCATTGCCGCCGACCGTAAATCGTCAGTTGCAACGTTTTCAACATTTTGAATTGTCACGCCGTCTTGCAAATATGTGTCTTTAATTTGATTGCGGACGTTCATGTCTTGTACACGTTCGTGGGTATACGTCATCATTTGACTTCGCAAAGATTGCTGGACAGGTGACGGTGTATTTAACAAAAATTGTTCTTGCTGGGCGGGAGTCATGCCCTCCATCGCCGTCGCAAATCGTTGGCGTTGGGCATCGCTTACATATCTGGAATTCATAAAGTATTCAACAATGTCGGGTCGTTGCGGTCCGTCCGTGCGTGGCAAAACTTCTTGTCTTGGTCCTTGTCCACGCGGATACTGCTGTCCTTCTTTTGACCAATCATCTGCAGGTCGGAAATCTTCTTGTCGTGCTGTTCCGCGTTGACGCATTTCTTGGATTCGGTCTTCGTTGATGCCTTGTTCTCTTGCCCAATCTTTCCAACCTTCGCCGGTCGCCCAGCCATCTTCTTTGTTATACGCCGCGTCACGCATAGCACGTAATTCGGCGGTCGTTTTTTGGTTAAGGTCTGTTCTTGAATAATCGCCCCCCCCCACATCTGTGTCTGCTTGCTCGCGGGCGGCGGCGTTTCGTTCATTCCATGCCGCGGCGGTTTCGCGTTGTTGTTGATATTCGTTGAATCGAATTGCACTCTCGCGATTGTATGGCGTAGGCGGAGTCGCGTGAACATCATTAGGAGTCTGTCCGTCATGTCCGCGAAAGTTCAACGACGGGTCGGATTCTTGGGTTGCTGCGGTTTGTGTTGCACTTGTTTCTTGGTAATTTTCTTCTTCGCGACCTCTGCCGAAAAATCCGCGAACTCGGTCAAGTAAACCTATTTGTTTATCGGTACAGTCGACTATTTCAGATGCACAATTTACGGCAGGTTCATAATATGGACTTTCCGCCGTTGGGGCTTGGTAATTATTCCCACCCGACAACGCGGAATTTGCACCAAGACCTATTGCACTAAACATCAAACCACTTGCGGCGGCACCGGCGACTTCGGCTTTGTCTATGCGTTCTTTGACGACGCGTTTGCGGTATTCTTTTTTGGTTTCTTTGGTTTTTCCCTTTGCGTTAAGTTCTTCCCACTCGCGATTGGCTTCAAGTCCCTTCATACCATACGTTCGCAAAACCGCCATTACCGGATTTGCCGCGGCGGCAAGTACATTCCCGACAACAGGAACCGCCCGAAGACCTTGCGTCACAACAATCGGCACAGCATGCGACGCGGCTTCTATCCAGATTGCTTTTTTATCCATAGGTATGCCGGTTTTCTTTTCGCGTTCGGCTTCTTGTTTGTACTTGTTTTTGATAGCCACGCCAAGGTTAACCAACGCGACCGCCCCACCGACAATAGCGGCAGCCGGTGCAAGCGGCGTGAATCCGGCAACGGTCATAGTAACGGCAAGAGGTGCCGCAGATTTAGAGTTTTTAATAAAAGACTGTCTAAATTTTTGAAGGTCGGTTTTTTCTTTTTCGTTTTCATTACCGACAAGTATTTCATTTTTGGCGATATAGGCTTGCCTTTCTTTTTTGTTTCTGATTAAACCCGTCGCAGCGGCCTGCAACTTGACGTTGTACATTTCACCAAGTTGCACAAGGTGAAACGCGTCTTTGCCAGGTTCGGCAATACATCTGTCTTCAAATTGTTTAAGGATATCATCGTAAACGGCTTGTTGTTCTTGCTTTGTCCCGCCGGCAAGTTTTGCCTCGTTGCGGGCAACAACTTTTATCATGTCGCCGTGGTCTTTGTCCCGCCAACCCGTGCCTGTCCAATTTCCAAGATATTGCTCGGACTTGAAATTTAACAAGTCCTCTTTGTCTTTAATGCTTATGGTGTCAAAGAAATCTTTGGACTTGTCTTTGATTGCCTTCTCGGCGGCTTTAAGTTCCTTGCTGCCCTTTGACCACTGTACCCTTGCCGCGGCGAGGTATTCGTCTTTGTACGCCGCGACCGTCATCGGGTTATGAGTTTTAATATTCTTAAGGTCATTTGAAACCGCCAACGCAATATCGGTAAGACCCGAGCCCCGTGTTTTATAAGTGTCACTTTTTGAAATCGCACCCATAAGTTCTGGGTTTAAAACAATGTCTTTAAAAGTGCCTGGGTTTAACTTTGCATAGCCATCAAGATGATGAAGAAAATCTTTGTCGTTAAAGAGTTTAGGTCGTGGGCTTTGCTTTAACCCGTCTTGAATCGCGTTAACAAGTTCTTGGGCACTTAAACTGGTACTTAATCCAAGATTCCTTGCGACGACGTCACTTAAATCGGGATTTAGATGAAAGTCCGAAACCGGTAAATCCGCCAAGTATTCCAAAATTGATGTATCTTTTGCCATGATTGATTATACCCTATATAATGAAAATTTCAAAGCAAAAAATTAACTTAAGTCACCACTTTGGGAATCGGCTTGCTCTCGATTTTTTGAAGTTTCAACCTAATGACTTTCTCCATCATCATCTTGACATCATGTACGGTCTTAAGGTCGTCAAGCATGGCTTTTGTCTGTTGCTCGGAATTTGTGCAATTCGTAATTTGCTCTTTATCAATTACCGACAATTCAAGCCGTACCATCTTCGCCACAAGTTTCTCAAGTTGATTCATACAAATAAGTCCTGACTCTGTCAACTGGGCAGCCGGGCTAAACGAATTAATCTTTGTCATCTGGCAATTAACGGCGGCTTTGATTTTTTCAAGTTTATTGACAAGAACTTGCCGGTGCATCATCAAGCAATAGAACACAATAACCGAAGTCATTTTTGCAAGTTCAATGATAATTCCCATAACGTTCCAACGTTCAATGCCATGCCCGTCCAAAATCGCAAGCGGAGTCGCATTAAGCAGCAATATCACCGCGTACATGAAAACAGTAATACGAACAGGGTGCTTCCCGGGAAGATACTGACCAATAACGAAACAAAGTGCAAAGAAAAGTGCAATCGCCTGAAGTATCTGCGTTTCTCTTGTAGGCAACCCAACTATCAAAGTAATCCCCGCACCCAATGCTATTGCCAACATTACAAGAAGAAATATTCTTCCACCAACACGTCGACGCTTGGAATCTTTCGCGGTAATCCACCAAAACACCAACGCACGAACAGAACTGTAAATACCAACAATAAACAAATTCAACTGCGTACTCATTGTCGTAGCCATACCCATAGCAAGGAACATTAAAGCCCAAAACATACTCCCAATACCGTTGACCAAAAGATATTTTCGCTTGTCCTTAATTTGATAAGACGCGAACTCGAAACCAATCGTAATTACTCCAAGAATCTGGGCAATTATAAACCAAACACCTATTTCCATTATTTACTCCTGCATGCACAAACAAGTTTCTTTGTTCCAATCACAAGAGGCAACACGGCAAACAAAATTGTAAAGATAACTGTCTGCGAAATCTGATTAATATGTGCGGTGCGTGCCGCGTTCAATCCAATCCTTGCCCCGTCCACATGAACAGACGTAACCGGAACATCAATCGGAAGATTTGGTATATTTCCACCAGCAGCATAAAGTTGCTGTAACACTTCATATTGAGTCCTTGCCGCATCAATTTCAGCCGACAACATATTCAAGAAATCTCCACCCAACGCAATCCCAGAAATAAACAACGCCAACGCCACAACCGACCCAACAATCAAAACAACCCCAGAAACCAAACCGTTACAATTAATTCCACTCTTCCCGTCGTCCGCTTTCGCAACTCCCGCTCCTGAAAACATTTTCATAACAAGAAACGCAACAACAAACAAACTTGACATAAACACCGCAAGATATATAAATCCCGCCGCCTGTGCCTGACTTAAAGCGATATTGAAAGGCATCGGCAAATTCCCATGTGCGGTTTCCGGAAACGCCCGCAACCCGCTTGCAGTACCAAACGCACAAACCGAAGTAATCAACGCAAACACCCCAGCCGTAACAAACATCACCACCCCAACAAGCCTCAACCAATTTTTCTTAAAAAACTCTTTCATATTATTCTCCTTTTTATTTTCCGAATTTTCTTTCATTTCAATCTCCTAATTCCCCCAAAACTTTTCAGTTCAATCACATCAAATCTCCTCCTCCAAAAATATCACCCCAATCATATTACGCCCCACGTGTGTTGTCAGGGTTACGCCGGTTGTAAAGCGGAGGACGTCTTTGAAGCCGGCGTCCTTGAAGGCGGTGATGACGCGTTGGGCGAGGGCTTCGCTTATGTCGCTGTGAACCACTATTGCAAGGTCTTTGTTGGCGTGGCGGGCTTGGTCGACGCGGGATTTTGTCCATTCGCTTACTGTTTGGTCGAACTCGCCTTTGAACTTGCGGTCGGGGACGATTTTGCCGTCTTTGTTAATAACAAGTGACGGGCGGATTTTTAACAGATTCGCACCCAGCAATTTCAAGCCGCTTGCACGACCGCCGCGATAAAGGTAATTCAAGTCCTTGATGATAAATCCGGCGTTAGAGCAATCCACCATTTTTTTGATTACGGCGAGGATTTCGTCGACGCTTTTTCCTTGGTCGCGGAGTTCGGCGGCTTTTATAGCCAGAATCGCGATACCGACGGAAAGACTTTTTGTGTCAATCACGTGGACGCGGTCAAGCCCTTGGGCTGCACGCACCGCATTGCCGTGGCTTGCCGAGAGTTTGTCCGACATGCTGAAGTGTATTATCGTACCGCCGTCTTTTGTGGAAGCCTCGAACAAATCGCGGTAATCCATTTCCAATGCCGCGTTTGTTTTGGGAAGCAAGCCGTCTTTTTCTACGGCTTTGTAGATGTCTTCGGGTTTGACATCGGTGTCGCGATAAAGTTCGCTCCCGATGACGACGCCAAAGTAGATGACCTTTAAGTCGTACTTTTTGTAAAGTTCCTGACCAAGGTCGCATGTGTTGTCAACACTTATTGTTAATTTTGCCATAACGCCACCTTAACATTTATATTCCGGCAATGCTATAGTTTGGTGGTAAAGATGTAATGATAAGTGGTAAGGGGGTAATGATTGGGGGCGGTTCCGACCTTTTTTAATATTCCGACCGACCGAGAAGATAATCAATAGATACGTCAAAGAAATCTGCAATTTTCCAAGCCATAGTTATGCTTGGAAGTATTTTCCCAATTTCCCAATTACCAAGCGTGCCATTGTGGACATGTAATTGTTCGGCGGCTTGGATTTGCGTAAGTCCTTTTGCCAGCCGCAATTCTTTAAATCGTTCAGCGAATTTCATAATACTATATTATTCTGTTTTTAAGAAAGAAAATGCTTGCGTTCTGTTTTATAAACAGATATACTATTTTCATGTTCAACACAGAAATAGTAGACAATTACATGATGCAACACCATTTGACCTGGGCGGATTTTTGCAAGTTGGCAAATATTCGCATGGTAGATTTGAAGAAGTTTATGTCAAACGACGGTGGATTAAGATTAGACCAGTTCTTGAGTATCGCGGAAGTCTTGGGGGTTAGTGCGGGTTGTTGTTTAACTTGGATTAGCAAACCGGCTGTACCAGGGTTGTTACGTGAAAGGTGGAAAGATTCCGGCTGTAGATACTTGAATGCGAGTGTGGGAGTTCGTGGGGCGTGGGAGCATATTGGTTAGTTCGCACCTTTTTTGAGATTGCAATTTGTCAAGGGTTCCTATATAATATACACATGAAACTTTTTAATACTCTTACACGGAGCAAGGACGAATTCAAACCGATGGACGGTGAGACGGCGAAGATTTATTCTTGCGGTCCCACGGTTTATAATACCGCCCACATTGGGAACTTGAGGGCGTATATCTTTGTTGATATTTTAAAGAGGGCGATTGAATTGAAGGGCTTTAAACTTTTCGATGTTATGAATTCTACCGATGTCGGGCATCTTGTTGAAGAACTTGACGAGCAAGGCAAAAACAAAGTCGAAGAAGCCGCACGCAAAGCAGGTACTACTCCTGACCAAATCGCACAAAAATACACCGAAGAATTTTGGCAACATGCAGGCAAGTTGAATATTCGACGTCCAAAGATTTTCGCTCCGGCTACGCAATACGTTGACGACATGATTAAATTTGTTATGGCTCTTGAAAAAAAGGGGCTTACTTATGTCATAAGTGACGGCGTATATTTCGACAGTTCCAAGTTTGAAGATTATAATAAACTCTCACGCATGCCGATTGATAAACTTAAGGCTGGGGCAAGGATTGACATTGGCGAACGGCGGAATCCGCATGACTTTGTGCTTTGGAAATTCATCGACGAAAAAAGCATGCAAAAATGGAAAAGCCCTTGGAGCAAGCACGGTTGTCCAGGTTGGCATATTGAATGCTCGGCGATTGCCCGACATCATCTTGGGGATACTTTTGACATTCACACCGGCGGCGTCGACCATATTCCGATTCATCATACAAACGAGATTGCCCAGACCGAAAGCATCACAGGCAAACCGATGAGCAATTTTTTCCTACACAACGAATTCATCACCGTGGACGGCGGCAAAATGAGCAAAAGCCTTGGCAATGTCTATACGATTGACGACATTGTTGCCCGCGGCTTTGACCCGTTGGCGTTCCGTTATTATTGTTTGCTTTCTCATTATCGGTCGATTTTGAATTTTACTTGGGAGGGACTTAAATCCGCCCAGACCGCCTATGATAATCTTATCGAGTTACTTGCCCGTCATAAAAATGCGGAATATTCAAGTGAAAAGTTTGCCGAGATTAAAAAGACTACTGTTACCGCCAAGCAAACTTTGATGGACGATTTAAACACGGCAAAACTTATCGCCGGAATTTGGGACTTGGTTAAAAAGCCACCGCTTGCAAATATTTTTTATGCTGTTATTGCCTATGACCAAGTTTTGGGGCTTGACCTTGTAAAACGCACGAATGAATACCTTAAAAAGAAAAATAAAAAATCCGACGTGCCGAAAGAAATCGTCGACCTTGCAAACAAACGCATGCAAGCCAAATCAAAAAAGGACTTTGCCGCCGCTGACCAAATCCGCAAACAAATCGAGAAACGCGGCTATAACATCGTCGACACAAAGGAAGGTTATGAAATTAATTTACATTCTTGAAAAATTCAATTTCACCGACGCCCAGCACGCGAAATTAAAAACCTTGGGCAATGTCCAATATTTTGACAAAGCAAACCAAGACCAAATCGACCAAGCCGCAAAAAACGCCGACATAATATTGCTTGATTGGATTGACCCGACGAATATAATTACAAAGATGAAACCCGGCTCTTTTATGTGTTTGCCGTTTACGGAATACGGCTTTATCGCAACATTGAAACAAGCAATTCAAAACGGAGTGATAATTTCAAACACTCCGGATTACTCGACCAACGCTGTCGCCGAGCACCACCTTGGCTTAATGCTTGCGGCAAGTAAACCCGCCAAAATTCAAGGCATCGAATTAAAAGGCAAAACCGTCGGCATAATCGGATTGGGCTGTATTGGTAAACGCCTTGCCGAATTGCTTAAGTCTTTTGGCGTAAAAATCTTGACGTTCAACAGAACCCCAAAGAACCTGCCCAATATCAAAGATGTTTCCTTGGACGAATTATTAAAGCAAAGCGATTTTATTTGCGTGACTTGCCCATTGAACAAGGATTCCGCAAACATGATTGACAAAAGCAAATTCGGCTTGATAAAACCAAACGCAATAATCACCCAAACAACGGGCGGGGTCATTGACCTTTTCGCACTTGAAAAAGCATTAAACACCGGCAAAGTTTTCGCCGCCGGACTTGATGACACCAGTCGCCAACAAGCCGCCGGTAAAATGCCCGAAAGTCTTTTGAAAAATGAAAGGGTCATTTGCACTTACCACAACGCATTCAACACAAAAGAAAGCGAACACAACCGACTTGAAATGTGTATCGAAAATATCAAAGCCTATGTCGGCGGCAAGCCAATCAATTTGGTGAAAGGAGAGTAATGAAATTAGTTAAAGTTCGTGAAAATGAATTCGCCATAGCAAAAGACCTACACACGACACTTTTTACAGACGGAATACTTTCTAAAGAGGTAAAGAAAAACGACCCGAATTTTGCAATATCGCTTTATCGCTCTCTTAAAATGACGGTCAATCCAAATGGCGAAATAATCACAGATAGCAAAGAGGAAACGAAGAAAGCAATCAGCACCGCCGATGAAACTTATTATAAACCAATAGATTTAATAAATTAAATATCAATTCTCGTCGCGGGCGTCAATTTGTGATTGTAATTCTGTCATAGCGTGTTTAAGTCCAAGCAACGCGGCTTTGACTTCTTCCTCGTCGAATTTGTTACGGCTTGGCATTTTTGAAAGATGCTCGGTCTTGCCGGTGCGTTCAAAACTGTTGACCGCACTGTAATATCCGACTTGGGCTCGGTCGTCTTCGATTTCGTTTTGCTCGTATCGCATTTGCTCAAGTTTATTTTGCAAGGTCCGGTATTGTTTCATCAAGTTCTCTTGTTCGACTCGAAGTTCGCTTACTGAACGTGAAGAACCTTTGACCGACGAGGTCTGTGTTACCGTCCGCGAAGTCATTGTCGTGGTGGTATTGCCTCCCTCGCGATTATTTACGGTTTGACGAAGTGCCTCCATGCGTCGTTGAAGTTCGCTCATTTTGGTTGCCGTGGTTTCTACTGGCTTTTGAGGTTGAACGATATTGAAATCCGCGTCGGCGTTTTTTGAAACCTGTTCGCGTTGCTTTTCGATTTTTTCGTCAAGCCCCAAAGACTTCGGCTCGGCTTTAGGTTTTGCGGTTGCCGCAGTTTTTGGTTTCGGGGTTCGGACTGTTCCCGTTGGCTTTGGCGTTTTTGGTGTCGCCTCTTTTGGAGTTGTCGTTTTTGGCTTTGGTGCAGGCTTTGGTTTCGGGGCAACTTCTTGCACTGTTGTCGGCATTGCGAAAGCAGAAACCTCGACCGGAGTTGAAACCGGAGCCGGGGTCACAAATCTTTCCATGGCAGGCTCTGGTTGCATAGGTTCGGCGATAGTTTTTTCAACAGGCTTCACTGGGGCGGATTTTTTAGGTTCAAATTTTGGTTCAGGTTGTGGTTCGATTTTTTCTACAACTGGAGCAATCGCGACGATGGCTTCGGGTTGTTTATTTTTGTCGCACGACGAGGCACGGGTGCACTCGCAGCGGCAACGGCACTTATTGATTGTCATGAAAAGGAATTCTATTAAATGTAACAAAAACAAAAATGCAAGTGGCAACATGATTGTGGCGGCAGACCAAAGTGCGACCGGGATAAATCCGACACCGCGGGCATATGTAAGATTCAAAAATGCAAACGCGGCAAACAGCCAACCAATCAACAAGACCGCCCATTTTCTGAAATCATTTATTTGTACTACGTTACAAAGACAAGTATTTTTTTTCTTCATCATAAAGATAAAAATCGTCATTATGATTTCGTAAACAAGCAATGCCCCAAGCAAACTTACAGCGATAATGGTCAACGTATTTTCGTTGACCAAATCGGCTATCCAGCGTATTCCCCGCATAAATCCATTAAACATGCTACTATTCTACGTTTAATTGAAATAATTGTCAAGTATTACCGCGAAATATTAAAGATTCTTAACAACGCGTCAACAGTATCGGTATCGTCGAATCTGTAATCAAGAGCATAGATAATTTCGTCAATCAATTCTTGGTTGCCTTCAAAGAAATCGTCGTCAAGTTCAAACGGAAGGTCGACGTTTTCCAAGACGTTATCGATAATCCAATCAAGGTTGCCGACGTCTTCAAGGATTAATTCAACTACTCGGTCGGCAAGTTCCATTGGATTGCCGCTGTTAAGGATTTCGTCGATGTCGTTCAAGATATTTGTAACACCGATGATAAAGACCGCAATGCTTTGGACGCTTTCAAGAATTGGCAACCAATCAAACCCGTCTTCAGATTCAAGTTCATCAATAAATACATTTGTAATGTCGGACATATCGACTCCGCCCATGCCGCCATCGTTGCTGTCAAACCCTCGGAGATGTGTCAAGGCAAGTTCGGTTATAAAGTTCCCAAGTGTTGTTGAATTTGTAACATTGTTAAGTACGGTTGCGACCGGTCTTACATCAAGGTCAACGATACTTTGCATAAGGTCGTTGCCGTTTACAACTCGACGCAAGTCATTGTACATAGTTGTTGTAAACGCAATTTTTATATTGTCAATCAAGTTATTGATTTCTCGGGCGACGGTATCCGGATTTGTAAAAGCACGAACAGTTGCATAGCCGGTACGGACAAATGCTTCGGCCTCGGTCAAGTATCTGTATCCGCCGTTGTATTCGACTTGGATATCTGTGTATCGTTCGTTGGCACTGTTTGAGGCAAGAGTCAAAAATGCATCGTCCAAAGTCCCGTTGTCTTCCAAAATGTCAACAAGCACGCCGGTCATAGAAAGTGCGAATCGTACGATACCAATATCAAAGATGCGGTTGACGACTTCTTGCAATGCTTGGTAATCGTCTGCGTACCAATCTTGCATACGTGTAACGATTCCGCCATCACGGGTAACTTCGACCGCAACCGCAAGTCCGTCATTTACAAGTTTCCCGATATTGACCATATCGTTTCTCATGTTCACGCGTGTGCCTTCGGCTCGGACGGTGCTTAAGTACCCCATTGCCCAGCCGCCAAAAAGTTGCATACCGGTGAATCGGGTCAATCGACCAAAAGCCGAACTTTGAATTTGAGTATTTGCGTTTGTGATTTCGCGGTCAACCCTTAACAATGAACCTGCGATTCCGCCGTCGTCTTTTATTTCGCGTCGGTCTTCATATGTCATTTTATTGAACCCGGCAAAAGTCGATTGATAGGTTGCCACTTGGTCAAAAGAACGCATAAATCCGGCGACAGGAATCATCGCGAACAAAAACAAAATAAAGCCGGTCGCGACGCCGATTCCGACTCCGCCCCAGCGATATCTTTTTGTCGGTGTACCGTCTGCACGTTTTGCAGGGGCGAAACGTCGTGCCAAAAAGAAATAGACAATCCATGAAACCGCTTTAAAGAAATAATAGACCGCAAAGAACACAACAAAGTTCACCATGACCGCCATCATTGCCTGCATAAATGTGATTACTTGACCGGCTTCGTTGACGATTTGATACCCAAGGTTGCCGGAATCAGTAATAGCGTCTTCCACGATATGCCCTGCACTTCGATAAAATATACCGACGAACATTCTTGAAATCAAAGGTGTCAACAACAAAGCAACTATTGCCGAAACGGTAAGCGTCGCAAGTCGAAGCCCCGCCCGTTTTGTTCCGCGAATTGCTCCCCAGATTATTCCCCACATGATGAACCAAAAGAACAATCCAAAAAGTGACCACATCGCGATTGAAATTACATTTTCTATTTCCATACCAATATATATACCATACTTGATAGCATTTGACAAGCGTTAATTTTTATTCTACTATGTCGTATAATGACGCAACGAAACGCACGCATAATTGCGATAACAAATTGGAAAGGCGGGGTCGGCAAAACAACGACTTGCGTGAATCTTTCCGCGTACCTTGTCGAGGCGGGCAAACGCGTACTCATAGTCGACCTTGACCCGCAAGGCAATGCTTCGATGGGACTTGGAATTATCCCAAAGAAAACAAAGACTATTTACAATCTTATATGTGGCGATTGCGAAATATCCGAAGCCGTCCAATTAACCGCGGTCAAGGGTTTGGAAATTATCCCGGCATACGTTGATTTGTCGGGAGCCGAAGAAGAACTTGTCCGCGTCCAAGGGCGAGAGCGTGTGCTTAAAAACATTCTTGACCAAGTCCGCCCGTCTTATGACTATATATGTATTGACTGCCCGCCGTCGCTTGGGCTTTTGCCGGTCAACGCCCTCACCGCCGCCGACGCTTTGATAATTCCTATACAATGCGAATTCTACGCCATGGAAGGCATTGCCCAATTAATGTACACAATTAAATTGATAAAGAAACATTTAAACCCTGCCCTTACTATTGACGGCGTTTTATTGACAATGGAGAACCGCGGAAACTTGACCGAACAGGTCGCCGCCGAGATTTTGAAATACTTTGGCAAGATTGTTTTCAAAACCCGAATCCCCCGAAACATAAGACTCGCCGAAGCCCCAAGCCACGGCAAGCCAATCAACATTTACGACCGCCGCTGCACCGGTGCCATTGCCTATCAAAACCTTTGCAAGGAACTACTCGGACGACATCGGTAACGAAATCTCTAATCTTTCAATTCGTTCAAGGCAAATATTTGCCGCCGCGATAATACCTTTCAAGTGACCCCTAATCACTTTTATATTAATTGCGTCCAATTCCTCTTGGGTCTTTCGCCTGCGTTTCGCCATACGACAAGGATAGCACCTTACATCAACCGATGTCAACTATAAGTTGTTGAAAGTTGCCAACTTTTATGCAACCATAATATATGCCATTAAAACCCGGAGGAGAAAGAGTACACTTTACATGCACGTTAAAAAAGACCAACGCTCAAAAGGTCAAAGAACTTGCTGCGTCCACACATCGGTCGACCGGCAACATGCTTGACAAAATTATCGAAGAATACGAATTAAAGAAAGATTAAAATATTAAGAAACCTTGACAAAAAATGTTCCACGTGGAACAATGCAACTATATCTCGTTTTTGCGACAAGCGTCAAAAACTCGATATGCTAAAATCACGGAGGATTTTATCATGACTACAAATAATAACAAAGGTTTAGGAAAAGGATTGGGGGCTTTGATTTCCCTTTTCGACGAAGACATGGAAGGATTGGAAACGCCGGCAGAATTTAAACATCTAGAGTCTACCGCCCCGCCGCGTGGAAATCTTCCGCAAGAATACGCCCAGAGAGCAAAGGAGCATTTCGACGAAGCCATCAAAGCAAACGCTCTTGAAATCGACATTAACCTTATTGATAACAACAGCAACCAGCCACGGAAAGTCTTTGACAAAGACTGTCTTGAAGAACTTAAACAAAGTATTATCGCCAACGGAGTTTTACAACCGATTCTTGTCAACAAAGTCGGCTCGCGGTATATGATTGTCGCAGGCGAACGACGCTGGCGGGCATCGAAGGAAGCCGGCTTGAAAACTATTCCTGCCCTTGTCCGAAGTTTCACCTCAAAGCAAATTGCCGAGGTTGCACTTGTCGAGAATCTTATGCGAAGCGACCTTAATGAAATCGAAGTCGCGAACGGGATAAGTCAATTAATGAAAACCCACATGATGACGCAAGACCAAGTTTCAAAAGTCCTTGGAAAAAGCCGAAGTTCAATCGCCAACTCGTTACGATTTTTGAATTTGCCCAAAGACGTTCAATTACTTTTGGAAGAAAACAAAATCTCCGCCGGTCACGCCAAAATCTTGGCAGGCATTGACAACGCCGCCCAATGTTTGTACTATGCTCAAAAATGTGCGGAAGGAATGACGGTTCGCGAACTTGAATTTCATCTTACAAGCAGGTCATCTGGCGACCTTAAAGCCCCAACTATGAAAAGCATTGAATTGCGGCATTGTGAATTATCTTTGACCCAGACTCTTTCCACAAAAGTAAACATCATAGGAAGCGACAATCGCGGCAAAATCGTGGTCGAGTATTCAAGCAAAAAAGACCTTGAACGAATTATAAACAGAATTACAAAACCGTAACCCGAATCTGCCTTAACCCCGCCCAACACCCAAACCCAAAATGTTCCACGTGGAACATTTTTTTGTGCAACGCGTTTCCACGCCGACCTATTAATTCATTTGACAATTTTCGCTTTTAAGGGAATACTTAAAACGATGTATTTGGACATAGCAATTTGCATTTTCTTTTTCGTTTGCCTTATCATCGGTTGGCACGTTGGATTTATGCGTGCGGTCGTTGGTTTTTTCGCGACGTTTATTTCATTGGCGGTTGCAATTTTCACCGCACGCCCAATTGCAGGCTTTTTAAGCAACCTCGTCGGCATGAATAATCACTTTATCAATATTTTAATCGTGGGCGTCGTGGTATTTATTTTTCTGCGGGTCACCTTTTGGTTCGTGTCAAGGTTTATATCGAAAATCAAAGACAAAAGCCAAGGCATCGACACGATTGACAAATTCGCGGGCTTGGTTTTGGGTGTGGCTAAATTTGTACTGGGCATGATTACGTTTTTTTCAATTATTCATTTGATGTCGGCAATTCCATTTGTCAACCAGGTCAACGATTGGCTTTTTGACCGAAGCACTATTGGCGAATACATTTACCGGCTTGTACAAAGAATTTTGCCGTTTTAATCGGCAAGTCAAACTCGGTTGTAGTAATAACAGATTGCCAGCCCTTGATAAGTTCAAGCAACTTGGCTTGGCGAGTTTCGTCAAGTTCACTTAACACATCGTCAAGCAACAGAATCGGCTTTTCGCCGGTGACGGCTTCAAAGATTTTAAGTTCCGCAATTTTAAGCGACAACGCAACTGTTCGTTGCTGGCCTTGACTTGCAAACGCCCGCACGTCCTTGCCGTTAAGCCGCAACAAAATATCGTCGCGATGAGGGCCGACAGTCGTAGTGCGTAGACGTAGGTCTTTTTCGCGGACGTCGGAGAGTTTTTTGTTCCACGTGGAACATTCATAATCCACGGTCAAGGTTTCGCTGGGGGCAAGGGCGGCGTGAACAGCAGGCACGGTGGCTTTAAGTTTTTCGCAAAAGTCGACTCGGGCGGCGATGATTTGTTCGGCGTACTTTTCAAGTTGTTCATCCCAGATATCAAGACTTGAAAGTTCGTCTGCCGTCGGGCGTGCGTTCATGTTTTTCAAAAGGGCGTTTCGCTGCTTAAGAATTTTATTGTATCGAAGTAAATTGTAAAAATAGATTTTGTTCATCTGGCTTATATCGATGTCCATAAATCGCCGGCGGTCGGCGGGGGCGTCTTTGATAAGGCGGAGTTCGTCTGGGTTGAAAAACACGCAAGTCACATTGCCCATAAGTTCGCCCATTTTTGCAATCGGGATTTGGTTGACCTTGATTTGCTTTAAGGTCGGACCTGCAAGTCCGGCTTTGTCGGGCGGTAATTTTTCGCTTTTTGTCGAGATTGTGATTTCTACGTCGAGTTTGCCAAATTTCTTTATTGCCGTTGTTCCTACTTTTGCGAAGTCTTGACCAAAGCGGATAACCTCCTTGTCTCGAGGCGAGCGGAAACCGCGACCAACACAGGTTATATAGATGGCTTCGAGCAAGTTGGTTTTGCCTTGGGCATTTTCGCCGACAAGCACGTTTATACCAGGGTCAAGTTCGATGCTTGTGCGAGCGTGGTTGCGAAAGTTCACAAGTTGCACGGATTGAATTTGCATAAATCAAGTATAGCATAAAATATTATTTAGTATGGACAAATATTCATTGGTCATACGCCAATTTAAGTTGAGCAAAAAAATGCGTGAAATAATTTTCTGTGCTGCTATGTTGACTTTGCTTCCTGGTGCCGCCGGCGGGATTGTAT
>Ga0209755_10004202_pt1 | contig 17247 bp, 13 predicted proteins | sample TergutCo191P1_FD_187301 | JGI IMG/M metagenome (GOLD analysis project Ga0209755, IMG submission 187301) | Cornitermes sp. P1 segment gut microbial communities from Petit-Saut dam, French Guiana - Co191P1 (SPAdes) (version 2) | ecosystem: Host-associated > Arthropoda: Insects > Digestive system...
AAACAATGCATTATCATCAACCCCCTCTTTCTGTTTCCACTCGTCACAAATTTCAAAATAGTTTTTTAGTGCATCAAGAACATAAGGGTTGCTGATATGTATTAGGCGTTCCTTGTTTCCTTTTCCAATTATTCTGACTAGTTGAGAGTCTATACTCACATCACCTGTTGACAACGAGCAAAGTTCCGAAACTCTCATTCCTGTTGCAAACATCAGTTCAAAGACTGCCCTATCTCTCATTGCAGTTGCCGAATTTTTTGAATATATGTGAGTTATGAGTCTTTCCATCTCAAAAATACTCAGTGACTTAGGCAGTCTTTTTGGCTCTTTCGCATGATGTTTGATTTTGCGAAACGGCGAAACTGTTATTACTTCCTCAAACTCTAGGTGGCAGAAAAAAGCCTTCAAACTAGCAATCTTTCGCTTTATCGACTTGACTGCAAACTTGCAACTCATCAATTCAATATATTGAGATAGAATGGTTTTGTCAATTTGCTCTGATTCTACTTGAGATTTTCCATTTGATGACAGAAAATTATAAAATTGCTTAAAATCAATTTTATAGGCCTTTAGAGTCAGGCTGTCTAATTTTTTTACATTTTGGCATTTGAACAAGTAGTCCTCATGTGCTTTCTTTAGTTGCATTTTGATATATCTCCTTTCGCACGTCAACATAACAAAACCGCAAAGCCTTTCGGCTCCGCGGCTTTTTTGTCAACCTGTGCAAATTATATTCTATCAATATTAAGGATAAAATGCAATTGATTATCTCTTAACTCCACTTGAATTGTAGATTTGCATCAAATTATCATTTGGTTTCCATCTTGCAAAAAAGCTATTATATTATTAACTTTGCACAAAGTTATTTTCGAAGAATGTGAACATCTCTTTGAATAGCTTTGGTGCGTTTTCTATTGTTATTTCGGTGTCGCTTATGTTTTCTATTCTGCTAATTCTCACTTTGTCAAGCATTCTTTCGGCGTCACCATTAATTAAAGCGTTAAAACACATCACTTCATCATTCAAAGTGAATCCAAGCGCAGAAACTGCGCTGCGCACCTCTAGATGCAAAGGTATGCGTGCGGCAAAAATCATTGAAGTAAAAGCATTTGTCGCTAGATAGTGCGTCACATAACCACCCCATGGATACATGTTTGGATGCGCTTCAATGATAGTTCCACATTTAAGTTCAACTCCAACAATTAAGTAAAGGTGCGAAACAACATTGTTTCCCCAGCCATTAATTTGATGAATTTCTTCTGAATAGAAAATTCTTGCAACATCAAACATGTTAATGCTGGCTTGAATATCATTAACAAAACCATTACCTCCAACACTCATCCACGCCTCGCTATTTTCAATAAAAAGGCTTCCGACATTGGGTCTGTCTCTGTTAACTCTTCGCCAATACCTGTAAATCATTTCGTCATTTCCACCAAACACAGTTATGTCTATTGTGTTAATTCCAAATGGATTACCGTGAAAACCATCAACAAGAGTTTCGCCTATTTGGACAAGTGTTGCTTTCGTCATTCCATTTTCGTCACTTCTATATTCACGATAATTAATATGTCTCGACCCAAAATATTCACTTCCTTGAATGAAAAATTCATAGGAATCCATGTGAACAAAGACTTCGCCATCATAACTAGAATACCTTGCAAACACATATGCATCATTAGTCCCAGCATTTATGACAATTGGAAATTCTACTATTTCAACTTTCGATCTATCCGCGCTTAGTCTAACTAAGCTGCGCATATATCCAGTCGACATATCTTTTCTTCTGTGTTCAATTGTTCCACAATGTAAAATATCAAGACGAATTCCATCTATCCACTCGCCATATTCTCTTAGATTGCCAACCTCACGAACTATTCCATCTCTCAAATTGTTCGCAAAATTTATACGATTTCTAACGGAATTTACTTCTTGCTCCAGTGTCACAAACCCCATACCCTGCTCGTCCGCCTTGACAACATCATCAGCCCACACATAATTTGATGACAACGAAGTTGTCAACGACATTGGATAAATCATGCTATAGTTAGCTAATGTTGCATGATTAGGTTCAAGCAAAAAACTCGGAACAACATCTTCAAGCTGTGGAGCAAATCTTGCATCTCTAAAAGCTTGCACCGCATCCCTTCTCCACCTAGGACTCACAAGAGCGCACCCACTCATTCCCGCCAATGCAAAACTCAAAACTAGCACAAACAACATTGAAACAAGTATGATATTTTTAATTTTTTTCATATTAACTCCTGTTGAAAATTAGATTTTTTTGTAATGTAATTCAAAAAAATTCACTTATCCAAGTCCTAATTGACTAGAAAATGACTGAATAAGAATATGTAAATCATCCCAAGTCATTAGACCTTTACCGATTGCAACTAGAACATATTGTCCCGTTAAGTGCGTAGAGCAGGGGCTCAATTACTGTTGTTTTTTCTCTTGTTTTCCACAAGTCTATTTTAACACAAAAAAGCCTGTGATGGGGATTTTTTTAGAATTGCTCAATAACAAAACTATAGGATTTTAAAATATTGTTTTTAAAATTGTTTTCCAAAAGAATTTTTCCTTTTGCTTTGAATTTGATATTATTTTTCGAGTTGTTCAGACTTAATCTAATTGATGAATTTTCATTAAACCTTTCTAAAACAAACAATTCTCCGTCGCTAGCTAGCTTGATATCGCCAGATTTAATTACATCTGATTTTCTCATTTTTGACAAAGACTTGACCACATTCATAAGAGGTGTTGTTTCTTCTGCTTTGCTCCAGTCAAACACTCGTCTGCAATCTGGGTCGTGTCCACCAATCATCCCAATTTCAGTTCCATAATACATCATTGGAACACCTTTATAGAGAAACAACACCGATAAAGCTAATATTAATTTGTCAACATTTTCGCCTGCTCTTGTTAAAAATCTTGACATATCATGACTGTCAATCAAGTTAACGAGCATTTCGTTTGCTTGGTTTGTGTTTTTCATCAAGAGTTTTGATAGTGTTTCTGAATACTCTTTTGAAGACAAGTTGTTTTCAACAAAATATTCGATTGATGCTCTTGTGAAGCCATAGTTCATGATGCTGTCGAATATATCTCCCTTCAAATAAGAGCTTGCATCATGCCAATTTTCACCAATAATGATAGCATTGGGCTTCAACTCTTTGACAGATCTTCTGAATTGACGCCAAAAATCTTTCGAAACTTCATCCGCAACATCCAGTCTCCAACCATCAATGTCACACTCTTTTATCCAATAGGTCGCAATCTTCAAGAGAAATGCTTGAACCTCTTTGTTTGAGGTGTTGAAACGAGGCATGTAAGCATGATTACCAAAACTTTTGTAGTTCTTTGGCTCTTGAGTTGGGAAATCTCCAGCAATGGTGAACCAATCAAAATATTGAGACTCCTTTCCTTTTTCAACCACATCTCGCCATTGTTTTAATTCTTCAGCGCAATGATTGAAAACGGCATCAAAAACAACTTGAATCCCAATTTTGTGGGCAGAATCAACCAAAGTTTTGACATCTTCAACTGAGCCAAAATGCGGGTCGATTTCGAAAAAATCAATGGTGTCATATTTGTGATTGGTGTTTGAACGAAAAATCGGTGTCAAATAGATAACAGTCACCCCAAGTTCATTTAAATACTTCAACTTGCTGATTATCCCTTTCAAATCACCGCCTGCGAAGCATTTCCAAGTTGGAATATCACCAGTTTTAAGATTAATATATTTTGAATCTTTTTTCTCGTTGCCTTTAGAAAATCGGTCAACAAAAATTTGATAGAACACCGCACCGTCCATGAAATCAACTTTTTTGTGAATGTCAATAATATTCGGCGGTGGGAGTTGATATGCACTGAAAAAGGCTTTTCCGAAGTCATATTTTTCAGTCACTCCCTCTTCAGAGAAATAGTAATTTTTGCCCTCAAAACTCAACTCAAAAATATAGATGATTCTGTTTTCATCTTTCGTGAAATCTTCAAAATTAATGGTCGTTTCATAGTAGTCAAAATATTTATCAGTAAATTTTTTTGACAGTTCTTTTCTTTTTTGTTCCTCAAAAAACCAATATTTTGAACCATAAACCAATTTAATGCTTTCAAATTTGTCTCTTTTATCGACTCTTATTCTAAAAACAGCACTGTTTTCTGACACAGAAAAACAATAGCTTGAATCATGACTGTGAAATATTGCTTGTTCATTCATTGGTTAATTTTATTTTTTCTCAATTCGCTAGAATTGCTTTGTTTTTTAGTTTTTGTGTTTCTCCAAAAAATCTAGGATTGCTTGGTCATAGTCTTCGGGCTGTCTGATTCTAACATGAGAATGTCTTCCTTTCGGAAACAGTCTCAATTCCTTGTTTTCTGATGCACAAGCGTCATAGAGTTGTTGAGTTTTTTCTGGGGTGCAATAAACATCTTGTTTTGAATAGATAAAGAGAACTGGGATGTCTATGTTTGGCATTGCTTTGAGTGGAGTTTTTTTAAAAACTCTTGCTCCTGTTGCCAAAAACAGAAAAAATGAAATCAGCTGGACGAATGGAAAAACTGGTTTTTTTCTTTCAATATGATGTTGTCTGAAAATTTCAAAATAGCTAATGAATGTTCCGTCGAGGACAATTTTTTTGATGAGATTTGCGTCCTCTCCACCTTTTTTCTTCAACTCTTCATAGGCATAAATCGCGTTCGCGGCACCAATGCAAATTCCATGAACAACAAATGATTTGATTGAATATTTTTCTTCAACAAACTTTATCCACTTAATTAGGTCACGATATTCGAGTATGCCCGCCGTGACATATTTTCCGTCACTCAAGCCGTGGGCACGGGTGTCAATGACCAAAATGTTATAACCACTTTTTGCATAAGCACTTGCAAAATAGTATGAGTAAAGAAGCGACTCCGTTCTCCCTTGGATGACGATTGCGCATTTGTCAAAGCCCAAATTCATATACTGTCCATAAAGATTCAAACCGTCATTGACGATATGGACATCCTCTATTTTATCTTTGAACTGTTTTGACCATTCAATGCCCTCTTCAAACATTTGAATCTTGTCATTTTGAATTGTTCCATCTGGGTCATACATATTAGTAATGACCGAATACTCACGAACTCTTTTCGTTTTTGGACTTCGATAAAGCGTTTTTCGAAAAATGATAAATGCAGTCAAAAATATCAAAACAATCCCGACAAGCAAAATAAAGCCGAGGACAGAGCCAATAATTATCCATGCGTTTTGCGATAGAGTTGAAAAAAGAAAATTTGTCATTTGCATATTTTTTTAGTGGTGTTTTTTTTGATGGAAAGACCAAAACTCTTGACACACAATCGGTCGTTGAAATAGTGTTATTGTCAAAAATTAGATTCCCTTCACTATTGTGTTCATGATTTCAGTTTCGTTTTTGAGATCGGTTATTGGGGTTCCAAAATAGTATGCTGCGAGCAATCCCGGACCCGTGTTAATACCTGTTGAGGAATAAACATCTGAAACAATAACTTCTTTGGGGGAGATTTGCTCTTTAATATGTTTTGCAAGGATTTCTGCTTGTTCTCTTCTTGCAGAATTTGCAACGATAATTATTTGATTTTTGGCATCGACTATTGTGTTTTTCATGTATTCCACAATGACTTTATAGGCTTTTTCGTGCCCTTTTCCTTTTATTTTTCCGATGACTGAAACCATTCCATCTGCATCAAAATCGCCAAGGGTTTTAATTTTTATTAATGTTCCTAGAAACGCTTTTGCATTTGATATTCTGCCTTTCGCGGCGACATAGAACAAGTCGTCCATTGTGCCCATTTGGTGGACTGTGTTTTTGATTTGTTCAATCTTTATCGCATTCTCGTCAATTGTTAATCCTTCTTTTCTGAGTTCGCAAGCTTTTAAAATCAAGAGTCCGATTCCAACTGAATATTTTTTTGTGTCAATAACCTTGACTTTTCTTTCTGGATATTTTTCTTCTAAAATCTTTGCGGAATTGAGCATCAAATTGTAGGACACGCTTAATTTTGATGAAAGACTAAACAGCAAAACATCTTTGCCTTTTTTTAAATATGATTCGCAAAACGCAACAACTTCGCCGATGCTCGCTGGGGCGGTTTTGTATTTTTTTGGGTTCGCCTTCAAATTGACATAGAACTCTTCGCTCGGCATATATGACCAGTCTAAAGTTGCGTCTATTTCTCTTCCGTCTGGAATTGTCATGTGGCTTTTAATATAGCCATCGACTTCAAACCTCTTTCTCATTTCCTCGCTCAAATCACAAGTCGAGTCGCAAATAATAGCATAGTCGTATGTTAGATTTTGCGTTGTTGCCATGTCATCAATTTTGGTTTCAATTGTTTCGCCAAACTCAACAAATTGATTTATTACTGATTGTGGAGTGTTGGTGTGGATATGAACTTTCAAAACTCCTTTGTTTTGAGCAATGACGATTGAATCCCCCCAATCTTTGAGCAAGTTCACAACATCTTCTCTTGAGTAATTTTTCTTGAGTTTGATTGAGAATTCAGTGCAGTAACGATAGTCAAGTTCAAGAGCAATATTTTTTTTGCTCGATGGGGTGAAAGAAGGAAGAGTGTCGCTCTCGGCATTTTTTTCATAGAACCCTTTTCTTATGCCATCAAATATCAAATAAAAACCTGCGGCACCACTGTCAACAACACCATTTTCATGGAGAACTGGCAACAGCTCTGTCGTGTTTTTGACACAAATAAAAATTTCTGTTGCGAATATATCAAAGAACTTTATCCATGACGAATTTTCGTCAATCTTTCTTCTTGTTCTGTCCGCACTCTCTCTCATAACCGTGAGGATTGTCCCCTCAACAGGCTTCAAAAGAGCGCCATAGGCTGAGTCATAAGCTTTCATAAGAGCTTCACACAAATCAACTGGAGAAATCGTTGCTTTGTCTTGGACAGATTCAAAGAGCCCTAGAAAGTATTGCGAAATAATCAGCCCTGAGTTTCCACGTGAACCCAAGAGCATTCCTTGAACAAATGACGAAAAAACCTCTGAAAAAGACTGGCTTGCAACCATTCCATTAATACCTGCTTCAAAAGTTTTTCTCATGTTTGTTCCCGTGTCACCGTCAGACACGGGAAAAACATTGATGTCATTAAGATAGTCGACATTGCCACAAAGATTGTGAAATCCGCTTATTAATAAGCCTCGCAATATTGTTCCATCGAGTTTCATGTTTTTTCTCCTGTTTACTGTTTAGTTTTTGATTTTACTGTTTTTTTCTTGTCTTTTCTTTTATTTGAAAATACTCATTTTCAAACTTTTCCATCTTTTCTCTTGTTAATCTTGTCAATGCATCCGCTGGTTTTTCACCAGTTCTTGTCGCTTCGTCTAGTGCTTCTTGCGGAAAAATTGGTTTTCCAACATAGATTTGCGCCCTTTTGAATGCTTTGACTTTTCCAAGATATGTTGGAAAAATCGGGGCATTTGAATTTAATGCCATCAAAAATATTCCAGATTTGAACGGAAGCATTCTCTCGCTTGACCTGTTCGAGCCGCCTTCTGGCATTGTCATTATGACTCTTTCAAGTTCAAGATATTTTGAAACATTTTCAAATGGCGATGCTAATTCATCAACTTGAGGGCCAATTCTGATTGCTCCAACTCGCCTTAATCCCCACGCCCAAATGGATTTTTTGTTGTCATAGAAAACTCTTGTCACAAGAGGAAAAATGTTTCGACGAATCCAAATGAGATACATCATAAAGCCGTCGATTGCAAAGTTGTTGTGGTTGCAAACAACCATCCCGCGTCCTTTTATTCTCGGCTTTTTTTCGAGACCTTCCTCATAGTGATATTTTGGAAAAATAAACAATAATATTGGCAACAGAAAAACCTTCGCCAAAACTATTAGAAAACGACTATACCTTGCTGATTTTGATTTTTTCTTTTTTTCATCCATTAAAACTTGAAATAAAATGCATTAAACCGCGGAGCGAACCTCCTCTTTGTCGCCTAATTGCGACTTTCGCACTAAAGTGCGAGGGCTTTTATGTCTTTTGTCATTATCACGCACAGACCTTTTTGCTAAAGAATGCTCCTTGCATAAAATGTGAGCGCAAAACCACTCACACTTTACTACATTATTTATTTTAACATATTAAAGAACCTTAATCAAGCAATTTGTTGGGTTATGAATAAAATTACGCTTCTAGTCTAGCTTCATTTGTTTCTTTGAAAGCGCTTTTTGATGGAGAAGTGTCATAGGCAAGCCAGTCTATTCTTTTTTCTTTGATTAGACTAATAATATCAACAATCATGAAAATTGGATAGGCAATAATATTGAAAATCCCAAAAACAATTTGCTTTCTCTTTAGCCTTGTGAACACTCCAAGAAATAAATTCACTCCGGGAATGAAGGCAAGAACAAGCGAGAGTAGCCATTTTCCTCTCAAGATGTCATAGCCTTTTATGTGAGAATATTTTTCTTTGAAAACCACTGAAATTTCAACGTCTTTGAGATCTTCAATATCTGGAGAATAGTTTTTGTCAAACAGTTTTCCGATTGTTTTCGCATCATAGCTTTTTGGCATCAAAAAAGAAAGCCCAATCGCAATGAGCGCACACGCAAAGACGACAAATGGCGCAATGAATCCACCAAGTGGAATACTATAATGCCCTTCCATGAAGTATCTTCCGAGAATATAGACATCGCAACAATGAACCATGTTGAAATAACTTCCAGCATTAACATGATATCTCCAACTGTCAAGAAAAGCTTGACAGCAATAGTGGATGTAGTGACCTCCACCTGCGATGCCCGTTTGAGCTGGAAGATAGCCGACACCTTTTAATCCATTTTGCCAAAGAACACCTCCAGCGATTGCTCCCGCAATACCAAAAATAATTCCTTGTCCCGCGAAATACATTGCGCTGTTGTTTCGTTTTTTGACTTTCTTTTCAACTGCTGAAACTTGAGATGAGACCATTAGTGGCATCATGAACAAAATACCTATTCCAAAGCTTGAAATCGTTCCGCCAATTGCATTAATAATGATTCTTGGAACTATTGAGTTTGGGAAAAATAGTGACGAGCCTAGTGAGAAGAATGAAATTCCAAGACCAAAACACAGTAGTGAAACTTGGAATGCAAATCTCAGTCCATTGCGTTTTAGAATTTTGTTAAACAATAATAACATTATTGGAACTGGCCCGAACGCGGCTGAATTCAAAACAGCAGCCCAAGCAGGCGCAAGATTAAGGACGCCAGAAATCAAATCATTTTGAGATGCAAGGAACAATTGAAGCCCCAGCATATACATAAAACCAGTGACTAGCCATGGCCAAAACGCACGAGATTTGAAAACGAATGCAACACTTTTGAACACTCCGACCTTTTGCTCTTTGTTGTCAATGTCTTCAAGCGTTTCAACTTTCGGCCCATTCGTGTTTACTTCAACAATCGTATCAGTTGAAAAATTCGCTCCATTTGGAGCAGTCATCACTGCTCCCGATTGATTAATTATTGCAACTTCCTGCTCTTGATTCAACGACACTTCTCTTTGAATTGTTCGAGCATCCCCCGCCACTGCTGTGGCAAGTTGAGGGGTGCTTGCATTGAATAGAGGTTGTTTTAATGCCTCTTTTGCACTTTTTGTGAACGTCATGATGACTGGAATGAAAATCGTGAGCATTAAAGGAGATAAATACATTATCAATGTCATGACAGATCCAGTGTCCCCCATTGCCGTTATGATGAGTGGAGCAAGCGCATAAGCAATGGCAAACATGACTGTGTCGATGAACGCTTTAAAATATGCAATTCTTGCACGTTGCGCTCTGTCTTTGCAGACTGTTGCCAAAGAACCAAAGAACGCAACAATACACAACGAATAGAACGCAAAAAACAATATTGACATTCCAAAAAACCAAAATGAGTTTCCCCATTGTTGGGCACTTCCTCGAATTAACGCTTCACCACCTGTGAAAAGCGGAAATGTTAGTCCAATCGCACCAATCAACATTGGAATGAATGAAATAATAACTGGAAGCCTGATTCTTGCATAACGACTTTTCATTCTGTCGATTCTGTTCGCAAGCGGAATATCAATCGCTGCATCAAAAATTCGACCGATTGTGAACAGCAATCCGAAAGTCAATCCCGATGTCAAGACTATTGCAGCACCTCTTGGAGCCCATGACCACAAGTAATATGATTGACCAAGATTTCTAGCGTCAACCGAACTTGTGAAATACGCCATTAGCATCGTCATGATTAGTCCGGGACCAAATGCTGAAAAGGCATATAAAAACTCTTTTCTTTTGCTGTTTAACATAACTTCTTCAATATTTCTCCGTTTGTAGTTTCTTGATATATTTTACACTACAATCGACATTGTAATGCATTTTTTGCTATTTGTCAAACGAAAAAGAGGTTTTATCAAAAAACGATATTAAAAAACCGTTGTTTTTGACAGTTGATGGAAAAACAAAGATTAAATTTCACATATATTGTATTTTTTTGGTGTTTTTCGATTAATTCATCACTCCTCATTTTTCGCCTATGCTCACAAAACAAAATTTGCCACCAAAGCGCTGACGAATTTTGTTTTTTAAAAATAATTGTTTTGATTTCGACAAAAACATCTAAATTCTCATCAGTGTTCTGCCACAAGTAATCACCAGCAAATCCTAAAGTAATAATAAAAACAGTCATTAAACACCAACAATATCCAATATGTGTATCAATATATTATTTTTTCTTGATTTAAACTGGTCACATAATGAAGCTAATGTTCACTGATATGCCAATCATCAAATAACTGCACATATGATGGTTGCCATAACCGCCAAGAAAGCAAATTTTTTCTCAAATTATTTTTCATAATATTTCTCCTTTTTGACGACTGGTTATCGCTGACGCTATTATTGTTTTTAGATAAATTTCTAAAATTTTGAAAATTCTTTTCCTCATTTTAATATAACACTACTCCTTTTTAAAATATATGCCAACAATCGGAGACTGCTGGCATATTGTGTTATAATTCGCAATCTCCGACAAAAGAGTCAAAGAGATTATTTTCCTTCCATGAAAGGATATTCAAAATTTGGATCGGAGTTGAAGGTTTCTTTTATTGTTCGAGGGTTAATCCAGCGATAGAGATTGAGAGCGCTTCCCGCTTTGTCGTTTGTTCCAGACGCACGCGAGCCACCGAACGGTTGTTGACCGACAACTGCTCCTGTGCATCTGTCGTTAATGTAGAAATTGCCAGCGGCATAGGTCAAAGCTTTTTCCATTTTTGCAATGATGTCGCGCCCTTTTGCGAAGATTGCACCTGTGAGAGCATACTTTGAGCCTTTGTCGCAAATTTCAAGAGTCTTTTCAAAATCGTTGTCATCATAAACAAAGATGGTTAAGACTGGTCCAAAAAGTTCATCTTTCATCGTGATATAGTTCGGGTCTTTCGTCTCGATTATTGTTGGTTGAATGAACCAACCAATGCTTTTATCATATCCCGTTGTCAACACCTCGACATCTTTTGATTTTTTTGCATCTTCAATATATTTCGTTATGTTGTCGAAAGATTTTTCGTCAATGACTGCGCCCATGAAGTTTGTGAAATCAGTGACATCTCCGACTTTAATTTTTTTGACTTCTTTAAGAAGTTTTTTCTTGAGTTCTTCCCACATGCTTTTTGGAACATAGGCACGCGAGCAAGCTGAGCATTTTTGTCCTTGATATTCAAATGCCCCGCGAATAATTGCTGTGACAATTCTATCAATGTCATTATACGAATTGTGAACGAAAGTGAAGTCTTTTCCTCCAGTTTCACCAACTAGCCTTGGGTAGCTTTTGTAAGAATCTAGATTGTTTGCAATATTTTTCCAAACGGTGTTGAAAGTTTCGGTTGAGCCTGTGAAATGAACTCCCGACATATCGGAGTCTTTGACAACAATTTCACTAAAAAGGGTGCCTTGAGATGGAACAAAATTGATAACCCCTTTTGGAAGTCCAGCTTCGATGAAAATTTGCATGACATAATAATTCGAAAGAGTTGCTGTCGCTGCTGGCTTCCAAACGACAGTGTTCCCCATAAGAGCAGGAGCAGCAGACAAGTTTCCACCTATTGCCGTGAAATTAAAGGGCGAAATCGCGGCGACAAAACCATCAAGCGGACGATACTCTACTCTGTTCCAAACTCCTTTTGAGTTGACTGGTTGAACTGAATAAATTTCTTCTGCAAACTTGACATTGAACCTTAAAAAATCTGCAAGTTCACAAGCACTGTCAATTTCTGCTTGGTGGACAGTTTTGTTTTGCCCAAGCATTGTTGCAGCATTAATTAATGCACGATATTTAGTTGAAATAAGTTCCGCTGCTTTCAAAAAAATAGCAGCTCTATGTTCAAATGACATGTGAGACCAGTCTTCTTTTGCTTGCTTTGCAGATTCAACCGCTTTTTTCAGCTCCGGTTCTTCAGCAAAAGAAAAATTTGCAAGGACATGTTTGTGGTTGTGAGGCATTGTCACTTTGCCTTTTTTCCTCGTCACAATCTCCTCTCCTCCAATAATAAGAGGAATTTCGACCACGACTTTTGATTGTCTTTCCAGTTCCGCTTTGAGTGCAATTTTCTCAAGAGAGTTTGGTGAATAGTTCAAAACTGGTTCATTGATTGGTGTTGGAATTTTAAAAATTCTCGTCATTTTTTTGTCTCCTTATTTTTAGTGAATAGTGCTTTGGTTAGAATTGTTAATAAAATATTTTAACAACAACTATTAGTTATTATCTTGATTTTTATCGTCTAATGTTTTTTCGTCTTTCTTGGATGCGACCCATTCGTCAATCTTGATTTTTGCATCTAGCATTTTTTGTTGGAGTTCTTCTGTTCCATCAGCTATGTTTTTAACATTCGCGCGTTTTTCTTCGTCAAATTTTAGAGGGTTTTCATCAATATAGATATAATTTTTTCTAAACGGTTTTGTTTTGTGGTGAATTGAAGCAACGACTAGAGGTGCTTTGTTTTGAAGTGCAAACATGACCGCACCGCCCTTGATTTCTTGAAGACTATCATCTTCTTTGTTTCTTGTTCCTTCCGGAAATATTGCAATTCCTCGCCCTTTGTCCAAAACATTTTTCACTTTGCGAATAGCAGAAATGTCTGGCTTTTCACGATCAATAAAAATACCTCCAAGAGCCCCTAGAAACAACCTTGACAAAAAGCCTTTGCCAAGTTCTTTTTTCGCAAGATATCGCCTAAATCCCGGAAGTGACGCCCCTAAAATAACAATGTCCCACCAGCTAAGATGATTAGCAATGAGAATAATACGCCTGTCCTTTGGGAAAGACTTTTTGTTGACAACTTTCACTGGGAAAAGAATTTTTCCGGGTATGAAGAAAATAATTTTTATTAGATAATAGAAAAATGCCATAATTTCAATACGCAATTCACAATGCATAATTGCACAATGATTGTTAACCTTTTATTTGATTTAAAATATGATTGACGACTTCTTCAATCGTCATTGTTGTTGTATCGACTTCGATTGCATCAGGCGCTTTAATGAGTGGTGCAAAGTCTCTCATCATGTCGTTGTCATCTCTTTTTGCAATGTCTTGTTTAAGATTATTGATGTCGACGGTTTCTCCTCTTGACAGAAGTTCTTTGTGACGCCTTTTTGCTCTCTCGTCAATGCTTGCAGTTAGAAAAATTTTGTGTTTTGCATTCGGAAGAACAAATGAACCAATGTCTCGACCATCCAAGACGCAATCTCTTTCTTCAGCAATTTTTCTTTGCAACTCAACCATTGCAAGGCGAACAGCGTGATTTTTCGAAATATCTGACGCAAGTTGAGAAATATGATTTTCTCGAATTTTCAACCCGACATCAACTCCGTCCAAAAACAAGCGTTGAATACCATCTTCGTATTTAATGTCTATGCAAGTTTTTTCAAGCATTATTCCAACTGCGTTTTCATCAAAAACGCTGATATTATTTGAGTGAGATTTCAATCCAAGCGCCCGATACATCGCACCCGTGTCCAAATACGCAATGCCAAGTTCCTTTGCGACTATTTTTGCAACGGTGCTTTTTCCAGAACCTGCTGGTCCATCTATTGCTATGTTTAAAGTTTTTTTCATCGTCTGACTCCTTTTGAATGCACTGCTCCTCTTGAAGGCATCACCCCTCTTGATTGACTTGTTGTCTTTTGAGAAGAGGTTGGTTTTTTCAAATTTTTCGCACTGTTTAAGTAGACATTTTTTGGCTCAAACTTCTTATCTTTGACTTGAACAGTCAACATCATTCTGATGCACAATGGAAGTGAATTTTTTATCTTTGGCTCGATTGCAGAGAACAGAGGAATGTCAAAACCCGATTCTCGAACAGCCCTTGCGGGATAGAACGAACGAATATCATCGGTTGTCGATATTATCAAGTTGACAATATCGTCTTTTTTCAGCTCGTTGTCTTTCAAAATTCTTTGAAAAAGTTCAACACTTTTTTGCTTGATTTCCTTTTCGTTGTCCGCCGAAATACTCGTTGCACCTCGTATTGAATATGTTTTCATTAATCTCTCCTTTTATTTTTTTGATAGTGCCAATATTTTTCAAAAACAACACCAATCTTTCTGTCCAATTGTTTGCCCAGTCCTCACACCACATAGTGTTTTCTATGGTAATATATTACAACAAAATTAGCAAGAAGTCAACAGTTTTAAATGTGAAAAAAGACATTCAATTCTGTTGACTTGAATGTCTTTAAAAAAACTTTTACTTAAGGACGGTTGATTAGAAAACTCATTGATGCAGAGGTCGTAATATAGCTTCCATCACCTTCTGTGCTTTGTGAGCGAATTTGAACATCGATTGTTCTTAGTTGACCGTGAACATAAGTTGAAGTTAACCTTGTGACAAGAACTCCTTCGATTTCAAAGTTACGCCTAACAGTGTGTCTGATGACTGGCAACAACTCATGGTTGTGTTCGTTTGCCAAAACGATGATGTTCCCTCTTCCCGCAAGAACTGCCCCCGCGTCACTGACAACTGCATTGTGAATTCCACTTGCAGTGCGTGAAACATGAACAACTCTTTCAATTGAAGTGTAGTCAATACTTCCGGTGTCATAATATGTTCTTGGAGCGCGCGCAGTGAATCTCAAATGTCTGTAGATTGGAAAAGTTCCATGAGTAACTCTCAAAACTGCATTTTCAGCACCCGTTTCTCTGACGTCTGTGATGACAAAGCCAGTGAATGGGTTGCTTGCAACATTGTTTGCAATGTTGTTGATGAAAGAATACCCAAGGTCAAGCATATCTCTTGAAACGATATTTTCGTTCATTGCTCTGACCATGTCTGCTCTGTTAATAGCGCGCTGAGTTTGTTGAGCAGTGCCTGTTTGTCCAACTGCATTCCATCTCACATTCATCCTGTCCGCAAGATTTGTTCCCGTTGTCCAAAAATCTGGATCGTCAACTCCCTCTGGTGGAGTCAACCCAAACCACGCGACAATGTTTGCATAGGTGAAATATCTTCGATAAACTTGAATTACTCCAACTGTCCCATGTTGATTAGAAGCTGCATGGGTGTGGTTTTGTTGAACATAGAAACCGCGAAAGCCGTTGTCATCTCCAATTTCGTTTCCAACAATTGCGCCAGCGCCAGTTCTTGACCAAGCAGTCTCGCCATACATATTTAAGTCAATGTGATGTCTTGCATGAGTTGGCATTGAATTGACTTCAAAGCTTGCTGAACCAAATCCAAACACTCCACTAGGCCTAAATTCCAAATTAGAACGAGCAATGTTTGTTGCATTCAAGTCACCATGGACAATCACATCAGCCCAAGCATCTTGAACTGCCACGAATTGAGCATGCGTCCTTGTGTCGATATCAAAATCAACAACTGTCATTCCGCCGATTCTGTGACTGTGAGAACTTGATGGCGAAGTCACTCCACCGCACCCAACAAACGCAACAAGAGCGATAGCTAGCACAACGCTCATCATTAATAGCATTTTTACTTTTTTCATGTTTTTTCTCCTTGGCGCCAAATTATTAACACCTGCTAGAAAAAATGTATCATATATTCACATATATGTCAAGTATCTTTGATACTTTTGTGAGAAATTGTTTTTACAAGAAATCCCCCGACAAAAGGGTCGAAGACCCATGTCAAGTATCTTTGATACTTTTGTGAGAAATTGTTTTTACAAGAAATCCCCCGACAAGAGGGTCGAAGACCCATGTCAAGTCTTTTAAACCAAAATTAATACTTTAAACACAAACAATCCATAAAAGAAATTTTGCAATTTTAACTCAAAAAAATACATGTCAACTGTTTTTAGCAATAGAAAATTAAAAAATTTTAATTTTTCTCATGTTGTGCCTGTGTCAAGCCGCCTTATACTAGAAACTTATGTGAAAGTTTTAAATTCTTGAAATTTAAAACTTTTCTGTCACTCCTTTTTTTGTTTTTGATTTTTGTCTGTTTTTCTTGTTTTTTTGTTGGCTAGATTTTTATCACCCAACCCTTATGACAAAAGGGTCGCAGACCCACGAGATAACAAGATTTCTTCGTCAATCTTTTCACAAGCCTTATTTCTTCTTCCGTTGGCTCTGCATCATTAATGCAACCGTCATGCTCACAATTCAAACAATCATGATTGCAAATAGACTCTTTCTTTTCTGTTTTTTTCACTATCAAACCTCCTTTAAAAAGTAGGGAAAATTTATCCCTCTACTTAATAAAAACAGTTGAGGCATTTAGAGGCATTTTAATAAGGTTGTTTTTAAAAGTTTTTCAAATATTTTTCTAAAATTTTATGTATTGCCCTAAATTGCTGATGAACAGCAGGCTGGCTGACCTTTAAAATTTGTGCAATTTCAAATTCGGTTTTGCCCTCATAATATCGCCACCTAACAAGTTGCTGTTGCTTTCCATTTAATTGCAGCATAAATTTTCTAACAACTTTCCGATAAAATTCATCATCAACAGAAAAATCACTTTCCACCTCAAACTCAAATTCTTCATTCAAAGCATCAAGGCTTGCAACATTTTTTCTTCGTGCTTGCCGCCTTTCACTCTTTCCCTCTCTCTCCAGTTCCTTAAAGTATTCTGCAACTTCCCCACTCACTTCCACCATGGCGGCTTGTCCATTCCACAATGTGTAATTTGTTTTCATTTTTAACTCCTTTTCCGATTTTTTATAAAATCAGAGCAGGGTTAAAAATTCGGACAAAAAAAAGCCCGCTCCGTCAAAAAGACAGAACGG
>Ga0209755_10004203_pt1 | contig 17243 bp, 21 predicted proteins | sample TergutCo191P1_FD_187301 | JGI IMG/M metagenome (GOLD analysis project Ga0209755, IMG submission 187301) | Cornitermes sp. P1 segment gut microbial communities from Petit-Saut dam, French Guiana - Co191P1 (SPAdes) (version 2) | ecosystem: Host-associated > Arthropoda: Insects > Digestive system...
AAAATACGTAGTTCCGTAATTATGCGGCTCGGGTCCAATTTTCAGTTCCCACTCGCCGTCATCAATTACCAATACAGCTTCCTGCGAATTTACTGTTCCGCTCCAAGTGCCGTCAATTGAACCGTTGTTACCGCCTCCTCCTCCGCCATTTTCTTCGGGATCGCACCCTGCCATTGAAAATCCGATTACCGCAACTAATGCGATGATTGCTATGCTTCGCATAGCTTCAGAAAAATAAATTTTATGTTTCATATAAAACTCCATTACGGCTTTAATGCCGCCGCCGACATTTTTATATTCCCATACAGGAATATTTGTAAAAATTTATAGCCATTTGTAAAATAAAAAAAGCGTGTAAAACGCACAATTATTAAGAAATTTTGGGGAATTTTTGTGCGTTTACGCACAAGATTGAGGAAGGTTTTAAAAAATATCAACTTGCTATACAAAAATGCTTATAGTATAATTTGAGGAGAGGGAGAAAAATGCCGTTTATATCTCAATTTTACGGAATATTAATTTACATATATAAGGAATTGAACAGTAAGCACCATACGCCTCATTTCCACGCAAAATATGCCGAGTTTGAAGGAGTATATGATTTTAAAGCTAATCTCATCGAAGGCGATCTGCCAATTAAACAAAGAAAGCTTGTTGAAGCATGGACGCTCCTCCACGAAGATGAATTAAATGCCGCTTGGGTTGCGTGGAGTGAAAGCGGCGAAATAATAAAAATTGAAGGATTAAGGTAATTAAATTGTTACGTCCAAAAGCGATAGAAGTAGAACCGCGCCCCGATTACTGCTTGCTTATAACATTCAGTAACAATGAGAAACGCTTATTTGATGTCAAACCCTATCTTGATTTTAAGCCCTTTAACGAATTAAAAAACATAATACTATTCAATACTGTTAAGCCGGCTGGCTTAAGTATTGAGTGGCTGCATGGGCAGGATATTTGTCCGGACGAGCTGTATTACAACAGCCAACCTACAAGCAACATTTAAAACCTCAATGCAAGTATTATTAATCGATGATCACCCAATGCTAAACGCAGGCATTGTTTCTATTTTAGAACAGACAAGCATGTTTAAAGTCTGCGCTCAGGCACAGTCGCTTAAAGAAGCTATGAGTATCATCGAAAAAGCCGATACTCTGCCTTCCCTTATTATTCTTGATATGCTTCTGGGCGAAGATAACGGTTTAGATTTTCTTCCGATGCTGGAAGAATTTTGTCAAAATAAAAAAGTACAAGGGATTTCAATCCAAAAACCGCCTGTTCTTGTTTGTTCCGCTCTTGGCGATTCATTTAAAATACAGACGGCTTTAAAATTGGGAGCTGCGGGATTTTTATCAAAAACAGGCGGCAAGGATGAATTATTAAAAGCGATAGACACGATACTGAGCGGCAAGGTTTATATTTCCGGTGAGGTAAATATCAAATTAAAAGAAAGCTCATCTGTTTACGCGAAGTTTTCAAAACGGGAAATAGATGTTATTGAATTATTAAAAGAAAATAAATCAAACAAGCAAATTGCCAATGCGATGCATATTAACCTAAGAACCGTGGAAAATTATATTAGCAAGATTTATTTTAAAACAGGTTTTTCAAGCCGCGAAGAAGTGATAAAACTGTAAAATTTACAAGTTAGATGAATACCAGCAAAACTTTTCATTTCGGTTATAAAAAGAAAAAACATTTTACTTGTCAGTATTAAAGAAATGTATCAGTAATTAAAACCCCATTTTTTGGAGGTCTTTTACTATATTCATGAAAATATCGGGAATGTAAATGCCGGATATTTTTCGTTTTTTCAGATCCATCATTTCTATATGGGAAATATTATCGTATTTCGTTATATTACCGCTCCATCTTGCGGATATTTCGCTTACAATTCCGTCGTTTGCTCCGCTTATTTTTTTAATATATAAATAACTGTTAAAGAGCATCATATCGTCAAAGGCGTTTTTCATTGTGGAATAAATGCTCTGGTAAAACACTTTGTCGTCGGCTAAAACTTTTTCATTAAATTCTTTCATTTTTTCGGTTGTTAATTGATAATTAACATTGTATAAATCGGGATTTATATCTCCGTGCATCTTCCCGTAATTTTCCAGCGCCTTTCTTGTGGATTTTGTATGAACAATTTTTTTTTGAAAGATCAAGTCTGCGATTTCAGCGCCGTGATGCGGAGTTGAAACCGTTGACAGGCTTGCCACTTTATCGCCGTAATCGTAATTCCAGATAAAAAAACGCGAATCAAGCCCACCTTTTGAATGGGCGATTATATTTACTTTTTCGCTATTTGTTTCAAGTAAAACATTATCAATTGTTTCTTTTAATAATTTCGCGTTTGATTCAAAACTGCCCCATGCGTCCGTATTTCCAAAATATATTTTTACGCCGTTTGCGATTAATGTTTCGGGAATATTTCCCCAAAAATCAATAATGCTTTTTCTGTCATGAGCGATTATGCCGTGAACAAGAATAACAGGGTATTTTAAAAACGATTCTTTTTCCATGTCCTCACCGCCTGTTTTTAAAGGATAACTCGCGCAGCTTTCAAACAGAACCGGCAGCAAAATAAGAATCCAGAATTTTTTCATGGAAAAATTTGCCTCCTTATTAAAAAAGCTTTGGGAATTTTCCTTCCTTTAAAATCCTCGTCTATTATTTTATTATCTAAATCAATAACTTGTAAATCCGTTAGATTCAGTTTTCTACGCAGTTCCTCTTCCAGTTCCCGCGCTGAAGGCGCTCCACGGCGCAGATTAATGCTTGTAAAAATCTTTCCGTTTTCTTCAAGCGCGGCAAGGCATTTTATAAGCAAATCTGTTAAGTCTCTGTTTAAGTCAAAATTATCAGTCATCTTTTTTGAATTGGAAAAAGCGGGAGGATCCGCCACAATTATATCCCATTTCATTTTCGCTTTAACAGCTTTATTAATATAATCTGACACATCCGATCTTATAAGATTATGTTTCCCTTCCAAAGGAATATTATTAATGGAAAAGTTTTCCTTTGCCCAGTTAAGATAAGTATTGGAAAGATCGACCGAATCCGTGGAAACAGCTCCTCCCGCCGCGGCATATATGGAAAATACTCCTGTATAACAAAATAAATTTAACACTTTTTTTTCGTTCGATTCAGAGCGAATTATGGCGCGAAGAAGCCGCCTGTCGGTGAAAAGACCTGTATCAAGATAATCAGATAAATTAATTTTGAACTTAAGATCATATTCATTAATTATTTTTTCAGAATGAGCCCTTGCGATTTTTTCATATTGAGAAAGTCCTCTTTGTTTCTCACGCTGCTTCACAAAAATATTATCTAAAGCGATGCCAAGCGAAGACGAGACGCTTTCCTTCATCGCGGACAGCCATTTATTTTCATCATCTTCATCCTTTTCATAAGGACGCTTGTAAAGAGCGCAGGTCAGCGCGGCGTCATTTATATCCGCAGTATTGCCGTAAAAATCCAGAACGAGAGGGATTTCCGGTATATCACGATCATAGAGCCTGAAAGCGCCTACACCTGTCCTTTGCGCCCATTTTTTAAGGTGGCGGAAACGTTTTTGCAAACGATTGGCGAACATTTGCGTCTGCGAGGCGATTTTATCATCCATGAACACAGGATAGCATATTTTAAATAATTTATTTATAGTAAATCATGGCGTTGAATATCAATCCTGTTAATAACCACCGTGAAAGAGAAAAAGGGGTAATCGTATACCCTGTATACTCCAGAAGATCGGAAGGACTCTCTATAGGCATCAATCTTTTTCCTGACAGAAAAAACTGCACGTTCGACTGCCCTTACTGCGAGGTATTTCCGTTTTTTTCACAGGCGAAATTTTCTCTTGAACAGATGGAGAACGATTTACGCCCGGCTATTAACAATGCGGTAAAAAATAACATACTTGTTAAAGATATTTGTTTTTCGGGCAATGGAGAGCCGACACTCTCCCCCGCCTTCATCGAAGCTTTCAAGCTGGCGGAAAATATCCGCAGTGAAATATCTCCTTCGTCCCGACTTGTTGTAATAACAAACGGCACAGGACTTTTAAATGAGAAGATTTTTACGTTTATAAAAGAAATAAATAATTCTTTTCTTGATATCTGGCTAAAACTTGACGCCGGAACGCCTGACTGGTTTAATAAAATAAACCGCAGCTCTGTTAAATACGAAGAATTAATCGGTAAAATAAAAGAAATTACGCTGTTTGTTCCGGTTATAATTCAAACAATGCTCTGCTCGATAAACGGCAAACAGCCTTCGGAAATCGAAGAAAAAAAATGGGAATATTTAATCTGCCATATCTGCGAAAAAGCAAAAGGAAAAATTCGAAAAATACAAATCTACGGGAAAGCGCGTCCCGCGCCTGAAGATCCTCTAGCCTGCGTTCTTCCTGCGGAATATCTTGAAAAAAGAGGCGTTTCACTTCGCAGAGCGTTTATTAAAAAAGGAATAATTACGCCTGTTGATGTCTATTTATAAGCCCATCCCTGAGTTGTCTTATAGTGAATTTGGGTTTACAATGGAAGCGAGGTAAATATGTTTAAATTATCAAAACTTGTAAAAACAGTAATTTTAATTCCATTAATCGCAATATTGCTGGTTTTTATGGTCTTATTGCTGGCTCCCCTCCTGTTCAAAGACCAGCTTATAGATATCGCCAAAACAGAATTGAATAAAATGCTTACGGCTAAAGTTGATTTTAAAGATTTAAAATTATCATTCATTCGCAATTTCCCAAATGCGTACATAGGTTTAGACGGGCTGGAAATATCAGGCGTTGATGATTATGAAGGCGAACTTTTAGTCGCTTTTGACAGGTTCAGCGTAACCGTAGATATTATGAGCGTAATTAAAATGGATAATATTGAAGTAAAATCCATTTTGCTCGACAGCGCGCGTCTTAACGGTATCATACTTGAAGATGGACGCGCCAACTGGAATATAATGAAAAGCAGCGGAGAAAAAACAAAACCCGCTGTTGAAGAAGAAACGATTGTTAAAGAAACATCCGAGACAGAAAAAAAAGAATCCGATCCTTTCAAATTTAAAGTCGCGTTAACCAAATTTGAAATACGGAATTTATCGGCGGCTTTCCGCGACGACGCGCGTAAAATGCAGGCGGGGATTGACTCTTTAAATTTCAACCTGCGCGGAGACATGAGAAAAGAAAATGTTGATCTCAACATGAAACTTGCAATAGACGGAATCGATTTTTGGATGGGAGGCGCGCGTCTTGCGAATAAGGCAGGCGTAGGATTTGTTTCGCAATTTGCAGCCGATTTAAAAAATATGCGCTTCACTATTAAAGACAACAAATTCAATCTAAACGAAATAATTCTTAAATTTTCAGGCATTGTTGAAATGCGCGCAGGCGATATTATCGCGGACGTTTCATTCGCGACAGAAAAAACAGATTTTAAAAGCTTGCTCTCAATGGTTCCGGCGATTTACATGAACAGCTTTAAAGATTTAAAAACAACAGGAAGCCTCTCCTTGAACGGCGACATAAAAGGAACATACAACGACAAGACAATGCCAAGCGCCAATGTAAATCTTTCAGTTGATAACGCCATGTTCAGCTATCCTGCCGTTCCCAAATCGGTGGATAAAATCAATATTGCTCTTAGAGCACATTATGACGGCGAAGTATTTGATCGTACCACTGCGGATATAGACAGATTCAGTTTTGAAATTGCCGGAAATCCTTTTAACGCGGAACTTCACGTAAAAACGCCTCAAAGCGATCTTGACGTAAGCGCGGCATTCGCTGGAAAAATCGATATAGATTCAATTACAGATATAATTCCCATGCCTGATACAACCCTGAACGGACTTTTGGAATGTGATGTTTCTCTCGCGGGAAAATTATCTACGCTGCAAAAAGGACAATATGAAGACTTTAAAGCGCGCGGGCATATAAAATTAACAGGCTTCGATTTTGAAAGCCCTGCCTTCCCTCTTGGTGCAAAAATTACAAGCATGCTTCTTAATTTTACGCCAAGAAGAGTCGAACTTGCCAATCTCAATGTATTAACAGGCAGCTCCGATATCGCGTTGAACGGCTCTCTTGAAAATTTTATTCCTTTTATATTTAAAAACGAAACCGTTAGCGGAAATCTCGCATTAAAATCGAATAACATCAACTTAAACGAATTTATGGGCGGCGATAAAAAAGATAAAAAGGACAAAACAAAAGACAAGAAAGAAAAAAAGGAAAAGAAAGAGGACACTGACGAAGAAAGTAAAAAAAGCATAATAGAAGTTCCAAAAAATATAGATTTCGCGGTGAATGTAAATATCGCGAAAATTCTTTTTGACGAGCTTCCAATTACGGATACAAAAGGAAACGTAACGCTGAAAGACGGCAAACTGCTTATGAAAGATCTTGGCATGAATCTGCTGGAAGGAAGCATTATTTTAAACGGCGAATACAATACGCAGGACATCGCTTTGCCTTTCGCTGATGTTGATTTAAAAATAAATAAATTTGACATAACATCCGCTCTTTCATCCTTCGCCTTCCTTCAAAAAATTCTTCCTGAACCGGAAAATTATACCGGAAAAGTATCGATATCCGCCGCCTTATACACCCTTTTCAATGAAAATTTTTCTCCTATACTGGATTCGATAAATTCCAAAGGAAGACTGCAAACGCAGAATTTACAGATAAAAAATTCAAAACTTTTCGGAATGCTCGCGGATTTAATAAAAAATGAAAAATGGAGAACCCCCTCTCTCGAACATCTTGATGTAGGTTTTGTAATAAGAGACGGGAGAATCTATATAGAAGATCCTATTGTAATCGATCTTGAACCTGCTAAGGTTGAAATTATAGGCGATCAGGGTCTTGATATGACGCTTAATTACAGGGTCAGCGCAAGCGTGCCTGTTTCAGAAATTGGCTCGGGCGCGACAGATGTGTTAAGCAAAATCCCGGGCGGCGTAAAAATTAATGAAGTAAAAGTATCAGGTTATATACGCGGTCCTTTAAAAACTCCGAACATAGGTCTCAGCATTGCTGATATGGCAGGCGCGGTTACCGATGCGATAAAAGAGCAGGTAACGGAAACTGTAAAAACTCAGGTTAACGAGGAAATAAATAAACAGATTGATCAGATAATGGCGGAAGCAAATAAACAAGCTGCTAATGTCAGAAGCTCCGCTAAAACAGCAGCGGATAAAGTAAGAAGCGAAGCCAACTCCGCCGCTGATAAACTGATAAGCAACGCGGGTTCAAATCCAATTCAAAAAAGACTAGCCGAAGAAGCCGCGGCGAAACTGCGCAGCGAAGGCGAAAATAACGCAAAAAAAGTTGAACAGGAAGGCGAAACTCAGGCACAGGCAGTCATTACCGCCGCTCAGAAGCAGGCGGATAATCTAAAAAGGTAAGGAGAAATTATGGAAGCGTTAAAGAAAAATCAGGCATGGAAAGGACGCAAAGGACCTGTGGTGCTGGTAATCATGGACGGCGTAGGTTACGGAAAATACAAGGAAGGCGACGCTGTAGCCAATTCAAAAATGGATAATTTAAACAATCTTACAAATTCTTATCCGCACACTCAGCTTAAAGCGCATGGAAAATCTGTCGGGCTTCCTTCCGACGATGACATGGGTAACAGTGAAGTCGGTCACAATGCCATGGGCTGCGGACGCGTTTTCAATCAGGGCGCGGCGCTGGTTTCTCATTCGATAGATACAGGCGCGATGTTTGAAGGCGCCGCATGGAAAGAAATTGTCGCAAATGTAAAAGGAGATGCAAAGTGCGCTTCCTGCGCTCAGAAAGGCACTCTTCACTTTATCGGGCTTTTTTCCGACGGCAATGTGCACAGCCATCTTAATCATTTAAAAGCTATGATAACTCATGCTAAAAAAGAAAATGTTAAACGCGTAAGAGTGCACATCCTTTTTGACGGGCGCGACGTCGGAAAACTCAGCGCGTTTGAATATATAGACCCCTTCGAAGCGTTTTTAAAAGAGTTACGCGATGATAATTTTGACGCGAAGATCGGCTCAGGCGGCGGACGTATGTGGATCACCATGGATCGTTACGGCGCGGACTGGTCTATGGTTGACCGCGGATGGCAGACGCATGTACTGGGAACCGCGCGGCAGTTTAAAACGGCAAGAGAAGCGGTAGAAACATACCGCAAAGAAATTCCCGGCATAATCGATCAGGATTTAAAAGAATTTGTTATAGTCGAAAACGATAAAGACGGTAAGCCAACGCCTATAGGAACCATCGAAGACGGCGACTCCGTAATTTATTTTAATTTCAGGGGAGATCGCGCTCTTGAAATAACAGCGGCGTTCGAAGAAGACAATTTTAATAAATTCGATCGCAAGAGAAGACCCAAAGTCTGTTACGCCGGCATAATGGAATACGACGGTGATCTTCATGTTCCGAAACGCTACCTTGTAAATCCGCCTTCGATTGATTGCACTATGGGAGAATACCTAGCGGCAAGCGGCGTGCGCACCCTCGCTATTTCCGAAACGCAAAAATACGGGCATGTCACCTACTTTTTCAACGGAAACCGCACCGGTAAATTCGATGAAAAACTTGAAGACTATATAGAAATAAAAAGCGACGTTATTCCTTTTGAGCAGAAACCTTTAATGAAGTGCAAGGAAATAACGGATAAAGTAGTCGAAGCGATAGGTTCAGGCAAATACGATTTTATAAGATTGAATTTCCCAAACGGAGATATGGTCGGGCACACAGGCGTTTACAAAGCTGTAATTGAATCCATGGAAGGCATGGATGTTCAGCTGGGAAGGATCAAAGAAGCGGCTAAAAAAGCCGGAGCGGTCTTGGTTATCACGGCAGACCACGGCAACAGCGACGATATGTACGAGCATGATAAAAAAACAGGAGCGGTATTGACTAAAGAAGACGGAGCGCCGATTACAAAAACCAGCCACAGTCTTAATCCTGTTCCATGTATCATCTGTGATCCTGAGTACAAGGGCGAATATCAAAACGAACCGAAGGAATCTTGCCTTAATACGGAACTTGGAATAAGCTCTATCGCGGCAACATGCATACAGCTTCTAGGTTTTATTCCGCCTGATGATTACGATAAGACTGTTTTAAAATCAAGTTGAGATTAATCGTTTAGCGATACAGAGAATTTAAAAGCATACGCGTTTACATTGTTTTATAATTGTTTATAGCCAAATTTTAAGCAGTCCTTTAAAGGACTTGTTATTATCTTTTACCCATATAATTGTGTAAAAAATATTAATTATTAAACCAATAACACCTATGATTGCAAAAACTAAAATTAATCTATTTTTTACTTTCGCTTCCGCTTTCAACCTCTGCAAGTCGATCAAGAACTCTGAGATAACCTGCTCTGTATTCTTCAAGTGCTGTTCTAAATGCCGTTTCTCTGTCTCGTTGTCTTTCAATTGATTCATTAATTCGCTCGATGTCCTCTGTAATCCAGTTACTAAGCTCTCTTGCAAATTCCGCTCTAATTCGCTCTCTCTCATTAGCAAGTCTAATCTCGACCATGCTTTCGATTCCTGCTGTCTCAGTTGATTTGCATCCTGTGTATAGGACAATGACGGTAATACAAAGAATAACGCCAATAGCATACCAGATAATTTTTTGCACATTTATACTCCTTATCTGTTTAAAATATCGTTTTTAACAAGATAGCCCAGAACATTTTCATAATTCCATGCTTTTACTTTTGCAGATCTGTCACGGCTTAGACCATCCTGTTCAAATAAATAAATAATATTACCTTCAGTACGAACACAAAATCCTATATGACCGTAAGGATTATTACCTGTATTTTTAAATATAACGATGGAGCCTTCAGGGATATGTTGACCAGTATTTATACTAAAGCGGTTAAAAAAGCGTTTCTGTATCGGACGATTTTCGTGTTTAGTAAAGAATGTCATTGCCCCTTCATCACCAGTTGGCTCGGGTTGAGGACAACCATACATAACTTTTATACCTTGTCTTATCAAGTCTACGCATTGCGCTCCGGCATATTTATCAAAATCTATTTCTTTTCCGATAGTTTTAAATAAAAAATCTTTAAAACTTATTAAACACATACTACGCTCCTTTAATTAATTTAATTTCCTTTAATATTTTCGCGCCAAAGTCGGTATTGATGCTCATAGTTGTCTTATGTTCAATCAATATTCTCAATGATTCAACAAGTATAAAAAGACCGCTAATAATCGTATAATGAATAAGTCCATTTTCTGATATAAATAAATCAAATCGCCACATAGCTATGGTATAAATAACAAATACAACAAATTCCCTGGAAAATATTATTTTTTGAAGCCGTGAAACAATGCCAACCCAAAAAGTTTTCCAGCACCATAAATTACCATTTCTGATTAAATCAAGTTTTTGTTTATAAGTTAATTCCTGATTTGCCATTACGCTACTCCATTTTTAATATTATATTCTTTCTTGTAATTTTCCATCCAATCGTTTAACCAGCCATTCCCGCCTAATTTTTTATATTCATCAAATAAGTATAATTTTCTTTCATAAGACGTATTACAAAGTAGTATTTGAGTTTTCAAAGATTCTTTTCTTAATCTGCCAAGATCGTCATTCTGCTGTTCTTGTGTTTTGGCAATATTATCTAATTTATCGTGAATACTCTTTTCATAATCCTGATTTGGTTTAAAGTGTAATAAACCGAATAAGTTGAATTCCCCTTTTGATTTTATTAATGAATAAATTATAAAAACTACAATAAACAAAATGATAATATATTGAATTATATCACCTGCAGATTGCGGTATAAAAAATTGTTCTAACTTTTTAATATTATCCACTTATACCCTCACTTGAATAACATTTGTTAATTCAACGGCAAACTGCCTTAATAAATCTCGTTCTACAGCATTTTCCGGCTTTGACACTAATCATGTTCCAACCTTAATAATTACTAAAAGCAGAACTGCAAGTTCATTTCAAAAATATCAAATGTAATAAAAAAAACAATATTAAAACCTGCCTATTTTCTCAAACCCATTACTGGAATTAAGGTTCAGGTAAATTTCATAATTCGCTCGCAATTTCATCTTTCCAGTACGTTTTATTTCCTGTATGTTATTGCGGATATTGTGTTAGTTTTTTCTCGGACGATAAAAAACAATGTACTAGAAAAACCAAATAAGGAGCAAATTGTATGTCAAGACTTTATAAAAAACCTAAATTTTCAGAAAAGAGACTCATAACAAATAACATAAGTTATTCTGTTATAGTCGGAATAATAATTTCAATAATATTACTGTTAGGTGGATTTATTTTTGTAAAAGCTAATGTGGATATTGCAATAATAAAAGTAGAAATACAGAATTTAAAGAACAGATATAATGAACTTAAAGACGATTACATAAGAAAAAATGAAGAAATAAAGAAAAGTCTTATAGGTATGCAGGATTACTATAATGTTAAAGAAGGAAAGATTGAAAATTCAAATAAAATCATTGATAACAACAAGCGCGACTTAAACAAAGTAAAACCACGACAATAGTAATACAATCTTCTTCGCGGATAATAACCATAAGTGCCTCCGATTAATTAATTTTTCCAAGACAAGGGATTTAAACAATGTTTGCCTAAAAAGCACATAAATTCGCTATAAAAACGCAGAATTTACGTATTGACATAAACTTTTTAGCCTTAAACTTTACTTTAATTCCTTACAGGATATAGAGTTAGCTAATCCTTGAAATAATTAAATTTTTCATTTTTTCGGTATTTTCTGTATACAAGGTATGAATTTACTGGTAAAATATGTCAATATTGCCTAAATTTGATATATACTTGATTTAAGGAGATAAAAATGACTATGGAGTTTGAAAATGACATTCAAAGCTCGGAAATAGCGAATTTTGGGAAAATATTTCATTTAACCCTTAATGATATGAGTCTAATATTATTCAAAAAAGAATACGGTTATCAGGCTGTCTGTATTGATCTTTTATTAGATTCAACAGGCAAAAACGCTAAAGAAGCCTGTGATAATCTTATGAATCTACTTAGTTCATATACTAAACAAATAATCGTTAACCATAATGGGGACAAGAAAGAAGCGTTTGAATATATTACTCAAACTGCTTATACTAATGATCCATTAAAATCTCAGTATTATATTAAATACAGACAAGCAAAATGCCAATATGCTATCAATCGAATTGCAATGGAGAAAAGAGCAAGATCAAGAATGGCAGATTTTCTTGTGGTTTTAGGTCTCTTGTTTATCAATCAACAGATAAAATATAGATTAACGGTAGCAACAGCATGACTTACTACCCTGTAGAACCTGTGCGTAATTTGATTATTTCAGGGAATTATGAACTGAGAAAGCCTCTTGATAATCCTGTTCCTCTTGATAGTTGGATTAAACATCCTTGCTCAAAAGAAAGTAATTGTGTAGAAACGGAATGTGATGGGTATATACAGATTACTGTCAATGTCGGCACAACGCGTACATGGATATATCTACAGATACTTTATTTCAAAGAAAAACAGAGAGCGTTTATAAGAACAGATAATACGCAAATGATGTCGCTTATAAGTATAGGCGTTATAACTTATGAATCATTAAAAGTTTATATAGAGAGTTTCTAATTTTAACAAAGGAGGGTTTTATGCGTAAAATATTGTTTCCTTTACTAATTTTAAGCATACTTTGTTTTATGAGTAATTGCGATAATGAACCAATAGGTACGGGCATACAAGTAGAACCTGAAAAAATTTACAGTGTTATTTATGACGTTAACGGAAATACGGATGGCGAAGTACCTGTAGATAATAATTTGTATGCTGAAGGCGATGTTGTTAGGCTATTATCAAATGAAACTTTAATAAAGTCCGGTTTTACTAATTTTGGATGGCATTATAATAAAAGAGTATACAAAGTAGGCGAATCTATCCAAATATATAATGATATAATTTTATACGCATTTTGGGTTGAAAACGAATAAAGATTATTATGAAATAATTGCAATATATACATATCTAGGTCTTAAAGGAATATTGGAATCCCCCTTAAATATAATTTGTTCTTGAGCAGCCTTTTCAATAGCCGAATTTTGCTCCGCAGCCGATCTTAAAACTTCACTTTCAGCTTCAGATAAGCCCTTTTCAAGCCCTGAGTTGTCAACTCCTGTTCCTACACCAATATTAAATACTTTCTTTACTATAGGGGTTATTTTAGTAAATATTAAGGGTTAAACAATATTTGCGCTTGATTTATAAGTATGCGTAAATTATAATCATAAAAAAGGAGACTTTATATGACTGATAATATAAACGAAAATCGCTGTTCTCAATGTGGAGCAAGTTTAACTGATGACAAAAAAGGGGTTTCCATAGCTTCGCTTGTTTTAGGTATACTTAGTATTTTTATGCCTCTTTTTGGCACAGTTTCCGCAGTAGTAGGGTTGATTTTAGGAACAGTAGGATTGCAAGATAAGAAAAAGAAAATGGCTATTGTTGGTATTGTACTGAATTCTATTGCTTATATTGCGTATACAATACTTATAGCAATCATGCTAATAGATAAGAAATAATTTTATTATTTATATTTCGTTTACAGTATTAAGTAAATATTCAACGTTTTGTTTTACAGCATCTTCTATGATACTTGTTTTTTTTACAAGCCGTATTTTCGATATTTATAATTATTTTATCTTTATTCTCTATTTCACACTTGTTTAATTTTTTAATTGCGTTTGTAGCCATTTTGTTAATAGCTCTTAACTCTTTAATCCTCTATTTCAACTCCTCTCTCTCTTTCAAGTTAAAATGTTTCATACAAAATTATTCTTTATTATTTTCGTTAACTTCTTGAAGTAAATCATATAATATATCTTGCGGTACATATTTACGGGCTGGTTTTTATAATCTGTATACGCTTTTATCGTTTTTATTATAACACCATATATCACCCTTATTATCTTTTACGCAATTTGTAAATTCAGGTATTAAATCTTTAGGCATAATTTCCTCCGCAATAGAAGGGTAACTGATATAATATTTTAAACAATATTTGATTAAATATTTTAAATGTGTTATTATGTTTTTATATAGAGGGAAACAATGAGCATTGTCATTGAATCATTAAAAAAATGGGTAGATATTTTTAAAAAATTAAAGCATTATTAAAAGAAAACAATGCCGTAATAACAGAGAGTAGCCTTCATAATAAATGTAATTCTATAAGCAATTATGAACTTACTATTTTTATCTTCAAAAAGCTTTCTAGCCTGTTCTTTTTGTACTGGTTTTTTATTTAGCGTTACATCGCAAATAACAAGTTTACCTTCTATTTCATCCCAGCAATATTATTACCCGTCAATAATTTTACAGTCTTCTAAGTATATAATAAAAACCAGGTATATTATCTCCGTTAATAAGATGATATGCTTACTAGTCTATTAAACAATATCTGCGCAAAAAGTAAAGAAAACCGTTATAAAGTCGCTAAATTTATTTCTTGACAGGGGTTTATATGAGATTTTACAATCATATTAAGAGCATGAAAAGGAGGTTTTATAGACTATAACGGACTGCCTGTATTAGACAAGATCGAATTGGTAAAATTGGCTGTGGATATTCATAAAATAGCTGAGAATAAAAAAATACCAATAGGTTACAAAGATTTTAATGATTGTGCCAAAAGCATGAAAAAAAGGTGAAAATTACAGCTGAAGCAATCGGTTTATTCTTAGGGGCTAATTTTATTGACATATCATAATGATCAAAGCCGACTATCAGATATTCAGAATCGTTGAACAGCTCCCTTAATTTGTCTAATATATCCATAGGTATTTGCTTTTTGTCGTTTTCCATATATACCTCAAATAAGGTTATTATGGTTTATATATTTGATTTATACAATATAAAGGAGTTTTTTATGGGTGGTGTTATTGTAGGCATTTTATGGTTTATCTTGGTTTTTGTTGTAGCCTCAGCAGCTAAAAAGAAAGGGCGTTCTTATGGTAATTTCTGGATTTTATCATTTCTATTATCTCCACTAGTAGGGTTAATAGTATTAGGAGTAATGGGTGATAATAAAGAAACTTTACAAAAACAAAGTATAGAATTAGGAATTATGAAAAAATGCCCATTTTGCGCTAATGATGTTAAAAAGGAAGCAATAGTATGTCAATATTGTGGCAAAGATTTACCAATTATTAACGATGATTCAGTCTATTTTATAGCTAAAAGTAAACTTAGAATAGTTGAAGGTAAAACTAAAAACAGTAAAACTGTTGAAATATTAAACAAGGGTTCTGTTGTTAAATTAATAGAAACAGATAATGAAGATAAATCTATTATATTAATTGAAACATCAAATAATAATAAAGGTTATGGTCATATATCAAATTTTACAAAAAAATAAAATATATGGATGATTATAGGAGGCTTTTATGCGTAAAATATTGTTTCCTTTACTAATTTTAAGCATACTTTGTTTTATGAGTAATTGCGATGAAAACACAAAAGAACAGATGGTAACAATAACTTTTAAAACATACGGTGGTACTGAAATACAAAACCGGATTGTACCCTATTCGTCAACTATAACTGTTCCTCCGCCGGTAAAAGACGGCTGGTCATTCCAAGGCTGGTTTTTTGATCCTGAATTTACTATGCCTTCAAATTTAGACGATGAGCTGTATTATGCTTTTCCATATCATAATAAACAAAATAATATAAGGTCCATTGAAATTCAATGTTATAAGGATATTACACTTTATGCAAAATTTTCAGAGAGGCTTTATAGGGTTATATATGATGGGAATGGAAATACTGAAGGTGAAGTACCTGTAGATAATAACTTGTATGCCGAAGGTGATATGTTTATTAGCGAATCAAGTATTAGTGCTATGAGTAAAGATAATTATCTATCTATAGGTTGGCTTGTTATGAACGCAGCTTCGATAATACCAGAACATAATTTTAGGTTTATAGGCATTATAACTTTCGGAAATTCTGATATTACATTTATTGCTAGGTATCCATCATAATTGTTTACTATATTATGCTAGCCAAGATATAAATATATAATTCAGATCTATCCTTCCAGTAGCACCATCAGTTAATGCCCCACTGACATTTCTTGTTTCAAATAAAAATTCATCATTACCACCCATACCACAATATAAAACATTATACCCAACACTGGAATTGTAATCACTATTGTACATTACTCCTGTCGGAATGAATAAATTTGCTTCAGTATCATCTATCTTTACAGAAAAACGACCGAGCCCTAATCTACGAGCACTTACAACATTATTTGTAGTAAATTCATCATCAAAACTAAATCTTTCATGATCTGGTTGTGGTATACTAACTATATGACAAAAGGCTCTAACTCCTCCATATAGTCTTCGATTTATCCCACGCCCAAATAATGATATCATTGCTTTTAAATTCCCCGTAAATTCCGCTTCATTACCAATAATCTTTCCTTTAAAAATACCATTCCTAAATTCAGCGTTTCCATTATAATTGATCATAAAACCTTGATCGTTATTGTTTGTAAAATTACTAGATTTCATATAACCCTGTATCCCGCTTAACTCTATATATTCATTTCGATTCTTAGGGTTTCTGAATCTTAAGACTTCTGCTTCTAAACTTTGTATAGTCGCTTGCATTGCCATTAATCTTTGTGTGAATACAGTAGAAAATTTACCAATCCCTGCGTCTCTGGTTAAATCCGCTAACGCTGCCATATAAGGAGCTGTTTCATTCATCTCTATTCGTTTCCACCCATCTATAGTCCATCTATAGCAGTATCCAGCTAACCAGCCTGCCGAATTTGGCTCCACCCCGATATAAGCGACCCAGTCGTTAACGCTCATTTTATTTTCGTCGATTACGCCCCGCCCTTCTTCATTTACCGTCCCTACTGATGTATACGCCCCTCTATATCCCGGTGTTCTGGTTGCTATATTATTAATTATTGTATTACTTACACTCTTATTATCCGGTAATCCTTGCCCAGATTCTCCGTCTATGGGCATTCTCTCCATTGCGTCATATACTCTAGGAGGTGCGCTCAGTATGCTTGATTTGTAAGGCTGTATCGGTTCTATTTTATATATATCTTCCGAATACTGAGCCAGCGTTAATTCATAACCGTCTTCTATTTCACTCATATCAGATACCAAGTATCTTTTTGATTCCCATATCCTCGCTTCCTGTGTGAGCTCAC
>Ga0209755_10004204_pt1 | contig 17243 bp, 14 predicted proteins | sample TergutCo191P1_FD_187301 | JGI IMG/M metagenome (GOLD analysis project Ga0209755, IMG submission 187301) | Cornitermes sp. P1 segment gut microbial communities from Petit-Saut dam, French Guiana - Co191P1 (SPAdes) (version 2) | ecosystem: Host-associated > Arthropoda: Insects > Digestive system...
GGGCTATGTCGAAACCTACCTCGCGTCGATTCCCCCAAGAGGCAGAAGCCTGAACGCATGGACGGATCTTGGCATAACGCGCCCCGGCGCGGTCGAGGAGCATGTCTTCGCCGGGCTGGAGGAGCAAAGCACGGTGCGCATGGCGTGGTTCGCCCCGGCCGTCTTTACCGAGCAGCTTAACATGACGGCATGGGTTCTGAACGAGTACCTCAACATAAGGCTTAACGACGAGATCCGCGAGAACCTTGGCGGCGTGTACTGGATCGGCGCCGGCGTGTCCGTTTCCTCCACCCCCCGGGGGGAGATGTCGATGCAGATAGGCTTCGCCTGCGATCCCGGGCGCGTACAGGAACTTTCCGACGCGGTAATGGCCCTGCTCAACGGCACGGCGGCCGGGCTAAACTCGGCGGCCTTCGCCAACGCCGTGGAAGCCCAACTCCAAAGCTGGGAGGTCTTCATGCAAAGCAACTCCTCCATCGCCGGCAGCTACGCCAATTCCGCGGTGATGATGAACCTGCCGCTTTCCCGGCTTGAAAGACGGCCCCAGTACATCAACGCGGTTACCCCCGCTGCGGTGCAGAACATGGTGGCCCAGCTATTGCAAAACGGGCCCGCAAAGATTGTGCTGTTTCAGGGACAGTAGTAGTAGTTGAAGCTTCCGTCCGGGAAGGTGTTTTCCGGGCGGAAGCTTCCGCCGGTATTTCCAGATGGGCGAATATTCCTTGACCAAACCCGTATATCATGCCTATATTAGGTAGAGGCAAAAATGACCGGCTGGGATGTTTTGGACAGATTGATAAGCAGTTTTCCCCCTATCGTTATGATGCTGCTGCTAGTGGCGGTGGTCGTTTTCATCGTGGGTTTCAGCAGGCATGGCTCCAATTTTCTCAAGTATGGCTTCAAACAGATTTCCTTGGACAGTTCCCTTGAAAAACGCTTCGACAAACTGGAGGCCAAGATTGGGACAATCGAAACCAATCATTTTAGGCACCTGAAGAACTATTTGGGCATTTTAAACGGTGCCCTGCTTGACAAAGAAGTCATCAGCAACGAAACAAAGGCGCGGATGGACGCCGAGCTTAGCGGCATGTAAAACGGCAAAAAGAGACGGGGCCCGTGCGCCCCAAAGCTGTACCCTGTTCCGTCCAAACTTGTTTCCGTAATATATGAAGACAACCAGAACCTTGCCCAAGGGCGTTGCGGCCGGATCGAACGCCCCGTTTGTCGTTTTCGTGCCGCTGCTGTCGGCGCTTCTGCTTTTGGCCCTGCTTGCCGCCTGCGCCGGCGTTCCGCGCACGGCCTGGGGCGGGCTTGGCCGGCCAGCCGATCCCGTTCCCTTCATGCGGGACGTAAGAACCGGAACCCTGCCAAGCGGCCTGCGGTTTTTCATTCTGGAAAACTCAATGCCGGAAAACCGCGCGTTTCTCAGGCTGGTGGTAAACGCGGGCTCGCTTCACGAGGAGGATCACGAGCAGGGCCTTGCCCATTTTGTTGAACACATGGCGTTCAGGGGAACCGAGCGGTTTCCGGAGGCCGAGCTGATAAACTACCTTCGCTCGCTTGGCATGCGCATGGGGCCGGACATAAACGCCTTCGTTTCCTTTGACAGAACCGTTTACAGAATCGAGGTGCCGGTGGAAACCGCCGAGGACGGCACAAGGATAATCCCGGCGACGGCCCTTGCAATCCTCGACGACTGGTCGCGGGCCGTAACCTTCGATCCCGAAGCCGTGGAAACCGAGCGGCTTGTCGTAATAGAGGAATACAGGGGCAGGCTTGGGGCGGTGGAACGGATAAGGCGGGAATGGCTTCCCGTGCTGTTTCGCGGTTCGCGCTTCGCCGAGCGTATGCCCATAGGCCGTCTTGAGATCATCGAAACTGCGAGCGTCGAGTGTCTTAGAAACTTTTACGACAGATGGTACCGCGCGGACAACATGGCGCTTATCTTCGTCGGCGATTTTGACGGGGCCGCCCTGGAAGCTTCGCTTGCCTACCACTTTCTGATAGAAGCTCCGGAAAGCCCCACCCCGCAGCTTTCGTTCGACCTTCCCCCCCCCAGGAGGGGGAGACTAGAAACGCTGGTTCTCACCGACCCCGAGCTGACTTCCACGAACGTGATGGTGTACTTCAGGCGCACGAGGGAACCCAGGCGCAGCGACCTGGCGGCTTTTCGCCAAAGCATAATCGACTACCTTATCAACAACATGATGGGCTTTAGGTTTAACGACGCGCTGGTAAACCCGCAAACCCCTTTCATGAGGGCTTCCGCGTTTACGAGCCGCCAGGGCGCGTCTTCCAGGTTTTACGTTTTGTCGGCGGTCGCCAAGTCGGGCCTTGCCGAGCAGACCTTGGAGGAGCTTCTGCGCTCGAAGGAATCGATAAGGCGGCACGGTTTTACCGATGCGGAAATAGCTCTTGCGGGGGAGGCCCTGATTTCGCGCTACCAAAGGCTTGTACAGGAAATGGACAGGCAAAACTCCGGAACGTTTGTGAACCGTCTTACCGGGTATTTTATCGACGGGGGAGGGCTGCCCGACCTTGACTGGGAGCTTTACGCAATCGGGAAGCTGCTTCCCGGGATTGGCGCCGGAGACATAAACGCCACGATAAGGGACTATTTTGCTTCCAACGATATTCAGGTTTTTATTTTTGCCCCCGAAGCCGAAAGGGAAACCCTGCCAAGCGACGGGCAGATAAGGCGGCTTGTGGCCGGGCGCGCAAGGATGAACGTGGAACGCCCTGTGCCGGGGATCGTTGCGGACGGGCTTCTTGCGGTGGGCCCCGAGCGCGGAGCTGTCGTTTCGAGCTTTGTGGACGATGAAACGGGAGCCGTCGTCTGGGAGCTTGGCAACGGCGCGCGGGTCATACTCCGGCAAACCGAAAACCGCAACGACGAAATCGTCCTGAACGCGATGGCAAGGGGGGGAACGAGCTGCGCCTCGGACGAAGACGGCATTTCCGCGCGCCTTGCCGTCGAGATGATGCAGGTTTCCGGCCTTGGCCCCTGGTCGCGCCCGGAGCTGTCGCGCCGGCTTGCCGCGCGCCAGGCGTCGCTTTCGTATTCGATAGGCCGCTATACCCGGAGCTTCCAGGGCTTTTCCACCACCGGCGATCTTGGAACCCTTTTCGAAATGGTTCACCTGAACTTTACCGACCCAAGGATTGATCCGGTGGCGGTGGAAGCTATGATGAACGTTTACCGAACGTCGCTGCCACTGCGCGGCGAAAACCCCCGCACCGTTTTCTCCGACGAGATAAACAGAACGCTCACAAGCGACCACCCCCGCTCAAGACCCCTAAAGACGGAAGACCTTCCCAGGGCGGACATCGGCGCGGCATTGGCGTTCCTGCGAAGAAGCCTGAACCCTGCCGACTTCACCTTTGTGTTTGTCGGAAACCTTACGCCCGGGCTTATGGAGCGTTACGTGGAAACGTATCTTGCGTCGATTCCGCGCGGCGAGAGCTGGAACTCGTGGACGGATCTTGGCATCGTGCGCCCGGGAAATATTGAAAGAAACGTTTACAGGGGAATGGAAGATCAGAGCATGGTTCACATGGCTTGGTTTGTCCCGGCGGCCTTCGACGAGCGGCTAAGCATCGCGTCCCAGCTTTTAAACGAGTACCTTCGCATAAGGCTGAACGACGAGATACGGGAAAACCTTGGCGGCGTTTATTCGATTGGCGCCGGGGTCGCCGTTTCGCCGGCGCCGCGCGGCGAGCTTTCCATGCGGATACAGTTTGCCTGCAACCCCCGACGCGTGCGGGAGCTTTCCGACGCGGTTTTTGCCCTGCTGCGCGAAGCCGCCGCCGAAACCGACCGGGCCGTTTTCTACAGCGCGCGGGAAGCCATGCTGCAAAGCTGGGAAACCTCGATGCAGAGCAATTCCTTCATTGCGCAAAGCTACGCCAATTCCTCGGTGCTGCTGAACCTTCCGCTGTCCAGGCTGCAAAGGCGGCCCCAATACGTCGGCGCAGTGACCCCCGAGGAGATACGGCGCATGGTTTCAGGGCTTTTGGAAAACGGCCCCGCAAAGATAACCCTGTTTCCGGGCGACTGAGCCGGAGCTAAACGGCGGCCTTGATTGTTTTCATGGGGCACTTGTTCACGCAGGCCATGCAGTGCGTGCATTTTTCGTAGTCGATTATCGCAAGATTGTCCTTGATGGTAATGGCGTCGAAGGTACAGACTTTTTGGCAAATCGAGCAGCCTATGCACCCGGAGCGGCAGTTGGCCCTTACCACCTTGCCTATGTCCTTGGAGTTGCAAAGAACGCGGATGTTGTTTTTTTCCGACACTATTTCTATGAGGTTTCTGGGACACACCCCGATGCACTTGCCGCACGCCGTGCATTTCTTGCTGTCGATTACCGCAAGGCTGTCAACGATTCTTACCGCGTCAAACGGGCAAATGTTTTTGCAGCTAAAAAGCCCTATGCAGCCGTAGGTGCAGGACTTGTTGCCGCCGGTGGCAAGCTGGGAGGCGGCGATGCAGCTTTTGGGGCCGTCGTAAATGTAGTTGCGCTTTACGTTGGCATCCACGCCGTCGCACTTTATGAAGGCCGTCTGCCTTTCCGACTCAACGGGATCTACTCCCATGGTTTTTGCGATTTCGTTTGCCGCGGACTCGCCGCCGGCGGGGCAGCCTTTGTAGCTTGCCGTCTCCTTTATTACGGCCTCGGCGAATATGGCGCAGTTTGCAAAACCGCAGCCGCCGCAGTTTACCTTTGGCAGAACGTCGAACACCCGTTCCACCCTTGGGTCTACCTTTACGGCGAATTTCCTTGCCGAAAAGCCAAGCAGCGCGCCAAAGACAAGCGCCAGTCCGCCTATGCTAAGAACCTGCAGCAGGATATTTTCAAACATGTTCTATCTTCCTATGGCCAGATTCTGAAAGCCCATAAACGCTATGCTCATAAGCCCGGCGGAAAACAGGGCAAGGGGGAAGCCCTGGAATATCCACGGAACGTCGGGATGGTTGTCGTACTTTTCGCGGATTACCGCCATCAAAACTATCGCAAGAAGAAAGCCCGCGCCGGCCCCGACCGCGTTGACAATCGCCTGGACAAAATTATGCTGATCCCTTATGTTGATGAGCGCCACGCCGACGATGACGCAGTTCGTGGTAATCATCGGCAGGTATATGCCGAGCATGGAGTACAGCTTGTTGAACGTTTTTTTCATGAACACTTCCACGAACTGCACAATCGAGGCGATGATGAGGATGAACACGACCGTCTGCAGATACTCGATGCCGAACGGCAGCAAAACGAAATTGTAAAAGAGCCACGTAAAAATCGATGCAAGGGTCATGACGAACATGACCGAAAGCCCCATGCCTATCGCGGCCTCGGTTTTTCTGGAAACCCCGAAGTAGGGGCACAGGCCAAGAAACTGCGTCAAAACGTAGTTGTTTATCAGCGCCGCGCCAATCAGTATCAGAAACAGATCCACCGCCTACCCCCTTTTCCGTTTTTCCACGACGTAGTTCCGTATCATTACCAGCGTGCCAAGCGTAAAGAACGCGCCGGGCGCCATTACCATTATAAGCACGTGCGAAGTGGTGTCGGCTATAAGCTCGATTCCGAAAATCGATCCCGCGCCAAAGAATTCCCGTATTATGCCAATAGTCAAAAGCCCAAGGGTAAAGCCAATCCCCATGGCAAAGGCGTCCACGATTGAGGGAAACACCTTGTTCTTGGACGCGAAGGATTCGATGCGGGCAAACAGGATGCAGTTTACGACGATAAGGGGAATGAAAATGCCAAGCGCGTCGTTTATTTCCGGCGGCGCGTGGACCTCCAGCATGAACTGCAGAATCGTGACAAGCGTCGCGACTATAACGACAAAAGACGCGATGCGGATTTCGTTCATGAAGAACCTGCGGAAAACGGAAATCACCGTGCAGGCCCCAATCATGACCGCCGTGGTGGAAATCCCCATGGTGATGGCGTTTACCGCCGATGTAGTAACGGCGAGCAGGGGGCAAAGCGCCAGGAGCTGCACGAATACGGGGTTTTGGTCCACGATTCCGTCTTTTAAAAGCCTGTAGTATTTCACCGCCCGGCCTCCCTGTTGTACCATTCAATCGCCTCGTTTACGGCGTTTGTCACGGCCTGGGTCGTAATCGTGGAGGAGGTAATCGCCTGGATTTCGTTTTCGCCGGGGGAGCGCCTTACCACGGTAAGCGGGTTTAGGCTTATGCCGTCGAACCTGCGAAAAAAGCTTTCCCTTACGATGTACGCGCCAAAGCCCGGCGTTTCCGAATGCCGCAAAACGCGCATTCCGCTAACGGCGTTTTGCTTTTTTGAAATGCCCACCATCATGTTGATGGCCCCGCCGTATCCCATCGGGGCAAGCTCTATGACGTATCCCACTACCGTTTCGTCTTCCAGCAGGCCCTCGAACACCCTTACCATGCTGCCGTATGTCCGCGTCTGCTTTTCCCTGAAGGCGTGCGCCTCGGCCAGAATCTCCCGCAGCATTCTTTCCTGCACGCGCCTTCGGTTGTTTTCTATCGGCTCAAGCGTGACGTTGTATATTATTCCAAGCGACACGGCGGAAAGCGCGGCCACGACAAAAAGCGAAAGCGCGGGTTTTATGATATGCTTCATGCCTTTTTCCCCCCGGGCTTTGGCCCCGCCTTTTTTCCGTATACGGCAGGCCGCACGTATTTGTCAATCGCCGGCACCAAAAGGTTCATCAGCAAAATCGCGTAGCTTACCCCCTCCGGGTATCCGCCGTAAAAGCGTATCAGCACGGTAAGAAAACCGCAGCCGATTCCCATGATTATTTTTCCGTTCGGCGAGATGGGGGAGGTGGCGTAGTCGGTGGCCATGAAGAAGGCCCCAAGAAGCAGGCCGCCCGAGAGCACCTCGAACAGCACGTGCCCCGAGAAAAAAGCCTCCCGCCCAAACACGAACGCAAACAGCGCGAAGCTTCCGATGTAGAAAACCGGGATTCTCCAGTTGATGACCCTTCTGGCGATAAGGTACAGCCCCCCGACTATCAGGGCTACCGCGCTTGCCTCGCCTATGGTGCCGCCTTCCTTGCCGAAAAGAAGGGCCATGTAGTCGGACAGCTCCGGGACGAAGCCGGGGTCGAACCTTATTCTTGCAAGGTAGGTCGCGCCGGTAGTCGCGTCGTAGGCCCCGCTCGGGAAGGTCCAGCTTGTCATGTGCACGGGGAACGACGCAAGCAGGAAGGCCCTTGCGGCAAGCGCGGGGTTCAGAAAGTTTTGCCCAAGGCCGCCGAACAGTTGTTTTACGACGACAATGGCAAAAACGCTGCCGACTATCGGCACCCAGAAAGGCACGCCCGGGGGAAGGTTGAAGGCAAGCAAAAGCCCGGTTATGATCGCGCTCCGGTCGGAGGTGGTGATTTTTTTTGCCATGATTTTTTGAAAAAGATATTCCGCCGCGACCGCCGAAACCACGGCAATCGACATCGTGGCAAGCGCGTGGTTTCCGTAAACGTACACGGCAAACACGCAGGCGGGCAGAAGCGCGATAAGCACATCGCGCATGCGCCTGCTTGTGGTGTCCTTGCCGTAAATGTGGGGCGGGGAAGATACCGTCAGTATCACTTTCATCTTGGCAAACCTTCCTTCTGCTTCCTATTTCGCCTTCAGCTTGGCCAGCTCGACCCTTCTTGTAGTGCGGATGGACTGCGACAGCCTTCTTTTGGCGGGGCACGTGTACGAGCAGCTTCCGCACTCTATGCAGTCGAGGCCGTTGTGCTTTATGAACGCCCCGCTGTTTTCCCTTAGGACGTACGTGTTAAGCTCGATGGGGATAAGGCCCGAGGGGCAGTGCTCCACGCACTGCCCGCACCTTATGCAGCTTTCCTCCGAGGGAAGCCTCGCCTCGTCCTCGGTAAGAAAAAGTATTCCGGACGTGGTTTTTACCACCGGAACGTCTATGTCGAAAATCGCCACGCCCATCATCGGGCCGCCCACCACGACCTTCGCCGGGTTGCAGTACAGCCCGCCGATCATTTCGATAATGTCGCTTACTTTTGTGCCAAGGCGTATTTTGTAGTTGCCCGGGTTTTTTATGGCCCCGCCGGTAAGCGTGACTACTTTCCGCATAAGTGGCCGGCCCCTCACAAACGTGCGGTGTATGGCGATAACGGTGTCAACGTTGTTGACAATACAGCCCACGTCGATTGGAAGGCCGCCCGAGGGCACCTCCCTTTTTGTAAGGGCGTTGATAAGCTGCTTTTCCGATCCCTGCGGGTATTTTGTTTTTAGAACGGCCACGTCTATTTTGGGAACGTTTTCGCAGGACTTCCTTACCGCCGCGATTGCCTCCGGCTTGTTGTCCTCTATGGCGATGAGCACCTTGGCGTTTTCAATCAGCCTTAGGATAATCTGCGCGCCTTTTACCAGCCGGTCGGATTCCTCTATCATTACCCTGTTGTCCGTTGTAAGGTAGGGCTCGCACTCGCACCCGTTGATGATAACGGTGTCTATTTCTTTGTCGGGGGGGGGCGAAAGCTTTGCGTGGGTAGGGAACCCCGCGCCGCCAAGCCCCACTATTCCGGCTTCGCGGATTTCCCTGAGGATTTCCTCTTTCGGGAGCGTCCGGTAGTCCTGGCGCGGGCTGATGCTTTCGTGCTCGGTGAATTTTCCGTCGTTCTCGATGATTATGGAATTTACTATCGTGCCGGAAACCGTAAGGTGCGGGATTATGCTTTTTACCGTTCCGGAAACGCTTGAATGTATCGGCGCGCATATAAACGCCTCGTTGTCGGCTATTTTTTCGCCGAGCAGCACGTGCTGGCCCGGTTCCACAAGCGGTATGCACGGCACGCCAAGGTGCTGCACGAGGGGGAAAATCATTTCGCTTTTGGCTTCCGGGAACAGCATTTTGATAGGAATGTTTTCGGTAAACTCTTTCTGTTCGTTGGGGTGGATACCCCGCATGAAAGTAAAAACCATACCCTTTCCTTGCGGCCCCCGCCCGCCAAAACAACGCTCCCGAATCGGACGGGCCGTTCTTTATATTATCCAATGGGGCCGGAATTGTCTAGGAAAAAAGCGGACTGATTTTTAATTGGCGGGAGGAATGGACGACAAACCCCCGCCCCGCTCTCATTCCCCCAATCCGCCGTCCGCTGTATACTGTGGACATGGACTACGACTGCATCGTCGTCGGCGGCGGCCATGCCGGGATAGAGGCCGCCCTGGCGACCGCCCGGCTTGGTTTTTCTACGCTTCTTGTGACCCAAAACCCCGACCAAATCGGGGCGCTTTCCTGCAACCCCGCAATCGGGGGGCTTTCCAAGGGAAACCTCGTGCGCGAGGTGGACGCGCTGGGCGGCGAAATGGCAAAGCTTATCGACTCCTCGATGATCCAGTACCGCGTGCTGAACCGCTCCAGGGGCCCGGCGGTGCAGGCCCCGCGCGCGCAGGCCGACAAAAGGGCGTACCAGGCCGCGGCCCGCGCCGCGGTGGAAAGGCAAAAGGGCCTTTCCGTTTTCATGGACACGGCGGTGGATTTGCTTGTGGAAGGCGGCGGCCCGGTTCCGCGGGCCGCAGGGGTGCTCACCAAACGCGGGCACAGGATAGGCGCGCGGACGGTGGTTCTTGCCGCCGGTACCTTCATGGAAGGCAGGATTTTCATAGGCGAATACGAATCCGGCGAGGGAAGGTTCGGCGAGGAAGCCGCCGCCGGCCTTGGCCCCACCCTGCGCCGGCGGGGGTTTCGCGTGGGCAGGCTCAAGACCGGAACCCCGGCGCGTCTTGCCGGCGACACGATAGACTACTCCAAAATGGAAAGGCAGGACGGCGAGCCGCCCGAGCCGTTCTCCTTTTGCGCGGAGGGTTTTGGCGGCGCGGCCCTCCCTTCGCTGCCGTGCTGGATTACCTACACCAACGAACGCACCCACGGGATAATCCGCGAAAACATAGGCCGCTCGCCGCTTTTCGGCGGCAAAATCACCGGCGCCGGCGCGCGCTACTGCCCCTCGATAGAGGACAAGGTTGTGCGCTTTCCGGAACGGGAGCGCCACCACGTCTTCATCGAGCCGGAAGGTCTGCACACAAACGAGGCGTACATGAACGGCGCGTCAAGCTCGCTGCCTGAAGACGTCCAGCTCGGCTTTATACGCAGCATCCGGGGGCTGGAGGAGGCCCACATTGTGCGCCCGGCCTACGCGGTGGAGTACGACTACCTTGATCCGCTGGACCTGTACCCAAGCTTGGAGTCCAAACGGCTTTCCGGTTTTTTCGTGGCGGGGCAGACCAACGGCAGCTCCGGCTACGAGGAGGCCGCGGCCCAGGGCCTTGTGGCCGGCATAAACGCGGCCATGAAGCTGCGTGGCCGCCCCCCGCTTGTGCTTGGCCGCGCCGAGGCCTACATCGGCGTTCTTGTGGACGACCTTACCACGCTTGGAACAAAGGAGCCCTACCGGATGTTCACAAGCCGCGCCGAGCACCGCCTCATGCTTCGCCACGACACCTGCGACTCAAGGCTCAGCCCCAAGGCCCGCGAGCTGGGGCTGCTGGACGACGCGCGATGGGAAAGCTTTGCGAAAAAGGCCGAAGCCCTTGACGAAATCCGCGAGCTTCTTGCCCGGCGCAAATGCCCCGCGGCAAGCTCAGATCCAGGTTCCGGCTCCGAGGCCCTGCTTTCCCACGCCGGCGAAAGCCTTGAGAGGTGCCTTGCCGACACGCGCATAGCTCCGGCCGACGTTCTGCCCTTTGCCCCCGAGCTTGGGGCCTACCCCGCCGAGTGGCTGCGGCGCGTGCACCTTGACATAAGGTATTCCGGCTACGTGGAAAAAGAAAAGCGCGCCGCGGCAAGATCCGCCAAGATGGACGCGATCAGGCTGGACCCCGGGCTGGACTACGCCGCGGTCGCCGGCCTTTCCTGCGAGGCAAGGGAAAAGCTCGAAGCCGTGAAACCCCTTACCGTGGGCCAGGCCGCGCGAATCCCCGGCCTGCGCCAGGGCGACATAGCCCTGCTGACCGTGCTTGCGGGAAGGAAGTAGGGCAGGGCGAGAGGCCGCTTTCGGCCCGTCGGGCTACTTTCTCGTCCACGTTTGGGCCTCGCCGAAAAGCGTAAGAACCAGTACGTCGCCGTCTACCGAGTAGAGCTCGGTTTGCGGCGCGAAAAACCCCTGCGCGGCTTCGTCTGCGGTTTCCGGGGGGAAGCCCTGCGCCAGCATCGCCGATTTAAGCCCGCTTCCTGAGTACCACTCGGGGCCCGGCTCGAGCATGAGGGGCGGGCCGGCTATTGCGTGGCGGACGTGGGTTCTTGTCATGGTAATCGCGCCGGCGGCGGCGCTGAAGGTTCCCCTTGCCACGGGAAGCTTGCCGTCGTGCCACGAGTATTCCCAGCTTCCGTTGTGGAACGAGTATTCGAAGCCCTCTCCGTTGCCCCACCTTCCGTCCAGGGCGGCATCCGTGGCGCCCTTGGTCATGGGGGCCTGCTCCCGTTAGGCGGCCGCGGCCACAGACACAGCCGAGGGCTTAGGCTGATGTGCTGACAGGGAAGGCAAAGATAAATTTTTTGCGGTTTTTCTTGGTGAATTCGTGTGTGTGTGTGTGTGTGTGTGTGTGTGTGTGTGTGTGTGTGTGTGTGTGTGTGTGTGTGTGTGTGGCAAAAACCGTGCCAAGTGGGACGGTTTTGGAAAAAAACCTTCGAGTTTCCGAAACGATTTGTAGCCAGATGGATAGACAGCACACGATAAATTTAGCACGGGCCGCCAAGAGAGTCAATCGCGAATTCTCCTGCCTGGCGCGCTTTTGGCGGCGACCGGCGGCAGAAAACGAAAAACACGACAGATTTGGCGCACGGTGTGCGCCAAATGTGGAAAACCGCGCCGCCGTTCCGCATAGGTACGGGGCGACGGGTTGGATTGACGGCGCAAAAGCGGCATGCACGAAAAAGCCCCCGCGGGCCGGGCGGATAACGCCAAGACGCGGGGGCTGACCAAGGGGGCTTTCGTCGGCGCGGAAGCCCCGGTTGTTTTGGTTAGCTTAGGGAGTGGGAGGAGTGTGGGCGTGAATCGTCGCAAAGGTGGTACGACGGTGAGCACTGTTAGCTTCTCCGGGGACAATCGGGAAAGAGGGATCACGCCTTTCCTCCGTCCAGAACAGCCCATATGGGAGCGTGGCCCTGATCTGTACCTCTTGACCTGTCGGAATGGTCAAGGGCAAGGTGGTATTTGACCATGAGCTCCATTGACGCGTCAGTGGGTTGGGTTGGTCCATAGGAATATCAATAGCAGGAGTAGGCACAGGTCTCTGCCTCACTTCCCACTGGATTGCGGTACTAGGCGCGGTCGCGCCAGCCACTGTAGCCGTTCCAGCCGGAGTAACTATCGTAGTCGGCGCATTGAGGATGTTGCTTCCAGCAGGCCTTACTGGTGCATTAATACCAGTAGAGGGAATAAACTGCGTACCAGTGACGGAGATGAGAACACTTCGGGTAATGGTCGTGCCGATGATTGTTGCTACGGCGTTGTACATGCCGCCAAATCTGGGGGTGAACTCACCATTGCTGGATTCAAGAAGCACGCCGCTTCCAGCCGTGGCACCAGTCCTGATGTCCCACCGTAGCCTTAATCCTGCATCCAGCGGGAGAAGATCCTCTTCGATGTTAAACGCGTCGTTCAAGTCAATCAGCTGACCCGATGTTCCAGTAATCACCATGTCTGCCGCTGCCGGCAAGCTGGGATCGAATCGCGGCGTGAAAAAACGCGTGGAGGCGAACGTGCCGCCAGCCCAAACAACGGCGGAATGGGCATGGTGATACCAATTTTCATGGAAAACCTCCCGCGCTCTTACGCCGATCTGTAGGTTCGGAATGGGTTCCCTGTTATCGAGTGCCAGCCTAACGACCCTGTAAAACTGGTCGATATTGTTGTGTTCCACCCAACCTAAGGTAGAATCGGGGTTCCAAGAGAACGTCATCCTGTTGTGCTCTATGGCTATGCCGCTTCCCGTAATCGGACGATCCCACATCGTGACAAATATCTCTAAATCCAGAACGGCGCCATCGTCGTCCAGCAAAAAGGCGGTCTGGCTTCCGCTGGGCCTTCCCACGATCTCGAACTGGTCTTCGCGGGTGTTCGACCCGGCTCGCCACGAAACCAGAGCGAAGTTTCCGCACGGCGAGGCTGTGGCCGTCACGCTGCCGGGCGCTCCCGGCCGTTGCACGTCGATCCCAACCGAATCCACGTCCAAGCCTACTTCACCGCACGCCGTCAGTACCAGCGTCAGCGCGAACGCCGCGGCGATTGCCGACGTTCTCCAAAATCCTGTTTTTCTCATCTTGCTATCCCTCCTTGGAATAGGTAGAATGACATGGCCCTTGGGTCAAAACGCGTCCGGGTAACACCCGGGGACTTGCAGGTCTTGTTTTGATCCCCAGGGCCTTGTCATATATAAATGCCAGAGACGGCACTATATTCCGACAAAGGGATGTGCGGTATTTTGTTGCAAAAAACGTACTGTCCCCCGTCCAGGACCAATCCTACCGGAAAACGCGTGAGGAAAAAAAGCGCAATTCGTGCATTTGTAACAATCAGTCAGTTTGTTGTAACAATCGGTAATGCGCTTGGCGAATTTTCATCCAACCGCTCTGTATTCCTTTGGGCGCCGCATGTTAGAATGGGCCATGCTCAAGATTGCCGTTTGCGACGACGAAACAAAAATAGCCTCCGCACTGGAGCGCAACCTCGGCGACATTCTCGGCGGACTGAAAACCGAGCACGAGATTGACGTTTTCCATTCCGCTGTCGAAATGTGTCGCGCGCTGGAAACCGACGCAAGCTTCGACCTTATATTCCTTGACATCAATTTTGCCGAAAGCGAAATAAACGGCGTGGAGGCGGCCAGGATCATCCGCGGCTCGGGCGACGACAAAACCTGCATAGTCTACGTCTCGTGGGAAAACAGGCGCGCCACGGAGCTGGTAAAAACGCGCCCCATCGATTTCCTGATAAAGCCGCTGACGCGCAGGGCCGTCGAGGATACCGTGAAAACGTACCTCAGGCTCGCCGGACTCGAGGCCCGGGCGCTTTTCCATTACAGGAAAAACGGGGCCGAGCTTTCCGCGCCGATAAGCGACATCGTGTATTTCGAGAGCCGCAAGCGAAAAATAATCATGCACCTGCGCGACGGCGGGCATGACGAGTTTTACGGAAAGCTAAAGGAAATCCGCGAGGGGCCGCTGAACGGGCACGACTTTCTTTTCGCCCACGCCTCCTACCTTGTCAACTACGACTACGTGAGGGCGATAAACTACAAGGGCATGCTCGTGGCGGGCGGCGAGGCCCCCCTGCCCATCAGCCATGAAAAAAGATGCGAGGTGCGGGAACGGTATCTGGAGATTACGGATCGAAGGAGAAGCGCGTAGGTGGACAGCCATCTTGCGATACTGTTCATAAGCCGCCTCTTCCTCATGGTAGTGGTCGAAAGATTCATGCGGGTGTTTTTCGACAAAAGGCGGACGCGCCTTCCGATAATGGCGTTTTCGTATCTGGCGCTTCCGCTTGGCCTGAACTCCGCGGCCCTGCTTTTGCTGCTTTTCGACGGGCCGTCCGGATTTCCGGCCATACTTGTTCTCGACGTGGTTCCGTTCGTCGCGCTGCTGTACGTCATAGCCCTTAACTACGAGGGAACCTGGAAGAAAAGGCTTGTGGCGGCGTTTTCCATATTCGCCATCGGGATTACGATAAGCTACGCAATAGCGATTTTGTTCGGCGCCTACGTCAGAGCGTTCGGCACTCTCATGCCCAGGCAGAGCAGCGCCCATTTTCTGTTTGAATCTGGCGCGTCCCTCCTGCTTTCCTTTATGGTGGCGCTGCTGCTGCAAAATCTAAGGAACATCAGGAAAAACGAGATCACCCTGCCTACCGTGTGGGTGGCGTTTTTGGCAATCCCGCTGTCGTCCATAGTCGTGGTGTTCGTGGTCGTATTCGCCGGCGGGCCGGAGTCGGCCCAGGTTTTGGTCATCTGCATCATGCTTGGGATAAGCGTGTTCGTGTTCTTTTTGCTCGACAGGATTTCAGCGGCAAGCGCGACAAGGCTGGAGGCGGCGATTCGCGCGCGGGAAAGCGAGGGCTACCTCGCGCAGCTCCGGCTGATGCAGGAATCGATGGAACAGACGATGACCGTTCGGCACGACCTGAAGGCCCACCTGTCCGCCATAGGCGGGCTTGCCGCCGAAAACAAGTCGGACGAAATCGCGGCCTACGTCGGCGGCCTGCTTGGAGGCATGGGCGCGACCAAACCGCGCAGCCACACGGGAAACCCCGTTTTCGACAGCGTAATCAACTACAAGCTGAGAAACGCCGAGCGCGACGGCATAAAGCCGGACATCCGCCTGAGCATCCTCCCGAACATGAACGTGGAGCCGTCCGACGTCGCCGCGATTCTGGGCAACCTTCTGGACAACGCCCTGGATGCCGTGGCCCGCGTCGAAAACAAGAGTATCTGGCTGGACGTTGAGTACAACAACGAGAGCCTTTTCATAAAAGCGAAAAACGTCTTCGACGGCGAGATCAGATACGCGGGAAAAAACGGCCTGCCCGTAACGCGCAAGCCCTGCGGCGGCGGGCACGGGCTGCGGAACATCCGGCGCGCCGTGGAAAAATACGACGGGCTTATCAAAATCGCCCACGAGGGCAACGTCTTCTCGGTGAAGATACTGCTTTACCTTGGCCAAACCCGCTGAAAGCGGCTGCCGCCCTACGCTCTTTGCCTTACCTCAACCATGCACGCCCCTCACCGCCGCGACAACCCTTTCCGTCTGTTCCCCGGTCATGCCGGGCCAGATGGGAAGGGAAATTTCCAGGCGATAGCTTTTCATGGTTTCGGGGAAGTCCTCCTGGGCAAGCCGGTAGCGGTTTTTGTAAAAGGGCATTGTGTGCAGGGGGATGAAGTGCACGGACGCGCCTATGCCTGAGTTTTTCAGCTTTTCGATAAACGCGTCGCGGGAAATCCGCACGCGCTCCGGGTTAAGGCGCAGGGGGTACAGGTGGCGGGCGTCGCCGGGGCCGGTGGGGGGGAGCAGGAAACGGTCGTCGCCGGCGAAGGCCGCGTCGTAGGAGGCGGCGATTTCCTCCCTTGCGCGCAGGAAGTCCCAGGCCCGCGAAAGCTGCACGCGGCCTACCGCCGCAAGAAGGTCTGGCAGGTTGTACTTGTAGCCCGCCTCCACTACCTCGTAATACCAAGAGGCCCTTGTGTCGGAGTAGCGGTTCCACACGCTGCGGTCTATGCCGTGGGACCGCATTATCGAAACCCTTTCTGCGATTTCACCGTCGCGGGTAACGAGCATCCCCCCCTCCCCCGTGGTTATCGTCTTAGTCGCATAAAACGAAAACACGCCTGCGTCGCCGACGGTTCCGGCAAAGGAATTTCCCATCAGCGACGGAAACGAATGTGCCGCGTCCTCGATTACCCTCAGGCCGTGCCGCCCGGCAATGTCCATCACGGCGTTCATGTCGCAGGGAAGGCCGCCGTAGTGCACGGGTATCACCGCCTTCGCCTTTCCGGCCGGAAGCCTCCCAATGGTTTTCTCCAGGGCGGCGGGGTCGATGTGGAAAGTGCCGGGAGCTACGTCCACGAAAACGGGGTCGGCACCAAGGTAGCGCGCGACCTCGGCGGTTGCGGTGAACGTAAGGGAAGGGACAAGCACGACGTCGCCGGGGCCGATTCCGCAGGCTTCAAGGGCAAGGTGCAGGCCGCTTGTGGCGGAGTTTACGGCAAGGCAGCGAAGTTCGCCGCCGTTGTCGGCGGTCCGCAAAAACGCGGCAAACTCTTTTTCAAAGGCCAACGCCTCGCCCCCGGTGGTAAGCCAGCCGGAGCGCAGAACGCGAAGCGCGGCTTCCTCCTCCTCCCTGCCGATAAACGGCCTGGCAAACGGTATGTCTTCGAACGACATTAACGGCGCACTTCCACCCGAACCGCAGGTTCCTGCACCATCGTTTCAAGAACCGTCGTTTCTTGAAACGCCGTTTCTTGAAACGTCGGTTCTGGAACCGCAGGCTCATCGAAACACATGGCGGGGATTGCGTTCCGCAGCAGGGCGCGCAGGAGCCTGTCGTTGCGGTAAACCTCGGGCCGCTCGGGGTCGAAGCGGCAGACGGGCCTTATGCTTTCCATCAGGCCGGCAAGGTCTATGGAGTTGGGGCTTTTCCTGTCGACCCGGAGAATGCGGCTGTACTCGGTCTGCCTTGGCTCCTCGTCCACGGCCCAAAGCCGCTCGTCGAGGCGTTCCCCGCGGCGCAGG
>Ga0209755_10004205_pt1 | contig 17235 bp, 16 predicted proteins | sample TergutCo191P1_FD_187301 | JGI IMG/M metagenome (GOLD analysis project Ga0209755, IMG submission 187301) | Cornitermes sp. P1 segment gut microbial communities from Petit-Saut dam, French Guiana - Co191P1 (SPAdes) (version 2) | ecosystem: Host-associated > Arthropoda: Insects > Digestive system...
GGTTCTTTTTCCGACTTCTCTTCTTCGCCGCCGATATACGGAATAATATTATCAATCATGTCGAGACTTGGAACGCCGGGATAACCCGCTCCGCTCACTGCCTGCATGGTATGCACGATCATTCTCTGCGCGGGATAACCTGCTTTCGCGAGCGCGTGAATCGGCTTCATGTAACTTTGAATCGAGCAATTGGGTTTAACGGCGATAAAACCTCGATCCCAGCCGCGCGCGATTTTCTGAATTGGAATAATATCAGTATGTTCAGGATTGATCTCCGCGATTAATACCGGCACATCATTTGTCCAGCGGTGAGCCGACGCGTTTGAAATTACAGGGATGCCTGCCGCCGCGTAAGCTTCTTCGAGTTTTTTAGTTTCTTCTTTACTCATTTCGAGGGCGGAAAATACAAACGAACATTCGCCTTTTTCAAGCGCGGATAACGCGCGTTTAACATCATTCGCGTCCTGAACAATAAGATCGCCGACATGATGAGCGTAAGTTTTCGCCAACTGCCATCTTCCCGCGACTGCCTCTGAATATTTTTTTCCTGCGCTGCGCGGAGACGCCGCGACATAACGCACCTCAAACCATGGGTGATCATTTAAAAGGGAGATATAATTCTGCCCGACCATACCTGTAGCTCCCAGTATACCGACCGGGATCTTTGTGTTTGCCATAAATTGCTCCTTGTATTGGACATATTAACATAATTCGATATTATTGAAAAGGTGACAGTCACCAATAAGCGTTTTATCATTTTCATCTCAATCTTCGCAGTATGTACGGTAATTCTGACAATTATTTTTTTGCCGTTCATTCAGGATCTAAGAAATGATGAATACCGCGCAAACGTGAGCGAATGGATCAAATCGCACGGATTAAAAGGAGCGGCAGTCCTTTTCGGGATTCAGGTTTTACAGGTTTTCATCGCGGTAATTCCAGGCGGACCAATTCAAATCATCGCGGGGATGGCTTACGGCGCGTGGAAAGGATTCGCGATCATTCTGACAGGCTGCGTTTTTACATCAACATTGATTTTTATTCTAGTAAGAAAATTCGGAATGCCCCTCCTCCGCAGATTTCTCGGAGAGGATGATATCAACAAATGGAAATTTTTAAACGATTCAAAAAAAACAGCGTTAGTTATTTTCATTTTATTTTTAATTCCCGGAACTCCGAAAGATCTCCTCACATGGCTAGCTCCGCTGACAACTCTTTCTCTCCCAACGTTTATCATTTTATCGACACTCGCGAGAATTCCCGCAATACTGACATCAACAATCACAGGCGATTCCATGATGACAGGAAACTGGATTCTATCGTTATCGCTTTTCATCGGAATCGCTGTTGTCGGATTATTGGGGATGTGGGTTAGGAATAAAATAATTAAGAATTTAACTACTAGACACATCAACCAAAAAAATATAAACTGACATCATTCTTAACTATTAAAGAGGTTATCATGAAAAAATCATTATGTTTTCTTAGCGTATTGATATTGCTGTTTACATCATGCTCAAATAATGATTGGGAAAATTCAATAATTACAAACAAATCTGAATATCAGGTTACTTTTAAGTTTAACAAAACAGAAGAATTTCAAATTAAAAAAGGAGAAACTGTTGAATTTAAAACAACGGCATATCAGCGTATTCAGAATTATTCGCCTGAGAAAAGAGTTTATTTCTCTTATGATGCGACAAATACAGGATACACGGGAGAATTTAATACGCGTCAATCATGGACTGTAAGAGTTAACAACACAATTGGAGAAAAAGCGGTATTGACAGCCGATGATTGGATGGATGAAATGACTGATATTCTCCCCGGAAACGCTGATGATGATAATCATACCGGAAAAATTTATACAAAAACTCCGTTATTTTCTGTAAAAACAGTCAGCGGATTTCCGGCTTACGCTGTCTTTAATAAAACAGAAACGGAAACAGATATAATATTTTATGTAACAATTCAGTGGACTCCGTGATTATCTAATACACTTTGTCATGCAAACTTCAACACATTTTCTACATCCGTTGCATTTCGCGTAATCAATCTTCGCGAGATTTTCTTCGATCACGATTGCGCCTTCCGGACATTCCTTTACGCATTTAGTGCAGGCGATACAGCCGTATGTGCATTTTTTTCTGACGACCGCGCCTTTCTCGATATTTTTGCAGGCAATGACTACCGGAATATCCGCGTTTTCAATCGTGATAATTTTATTCGGACATGCTTTCACGCACAGACCGCAGCCGGTACATAAATCTTTTATGATATGCGCAAGTCCTTCTTCCATGCAGATTGCGTTTACAGGACATACTTTATCACAGTCGCCGAAACCAAGGCAGCCGAATGCGCATGACGGCGTTCCGCCGAAAAGCTGCTTTGCGCCTGTGCATGATTCGAAACCTTTGTATTCCATTTTTTTCTGCTGAGCTTTATTGTCGCCCATGCAATTGACTACTGCGATTTTTTTTACGATGTTTCCGGCATCTACTCCCATTATTTCGCTGATCTTTTCAAGTAATTTTACGCCGCCGGGAGCGCAAAGATTTGGTTTAACGTTCTCGTCCTCGACGAGAGCTGCCGCATAACCTGAACATCCCGGATAACCGCACGCTCCGCAATTTGCTCCGGGCATTGCTTCTGTCAGCAATGTTACGCGCTCATCTACTTTAACGTACATGAGCTTTGACGCCACATTGAGAATAATGGCGCAGATAGTTCCGATAGCGGTTACGGACACAACAGCAATGATAATTACGTTCATAAATTATACCTCACTCTACCGGAATAAATTTTCAATAACGCCGTTAAAGCCGAAAAACGAAAAAGAAAGAAGCGCCGCGGAAATGAGCGTCAGCGGCAATCCTTTAAACGACTGCGGCGGATCCGCGTTTTCAGTATATTCCCTGATGCTTGAAAAAATTACCATACCGAGAAAAAACCCAAGTCCCGAACCAAATGCGTTAAAAAGAGATTCGATATATGTATGCTCATTCTTGATATTAACAATAGTAACCGCAAAAAGCGCGCAGTTAGTTGTCATAAGAGGAAGATAAATACCGAGCGTTCTATACAGAGACGGTATAAACTTTTTCAGCACAATCTCAACTATTTGAACAAGCGTCGCGATGATCAAAATAAAAACAATTGTCTGCAAATAACCAAGACCGTTTGGATCAAGAAGATATTTCTGCACAGGCCATGTAACAGCAGTCGCGAGAATCATTACAAAAATAATTGCGGAACCCATTCCCATCGCGCTTTTAATATCTTTTGATACTCCGAGGAAAGGACACACGCCGAGAAATTGACGCAGAACATAATTATTAACAAGAACCGCGCCTATAATAATCGTAATAATAATTTTAAAATCCATTATTTATTTTCCTCCTTCTGCGAAGAATTATTAACCGCGGAAATTTTTGAGCATACCGCTTTCGACGGACAAGCGTCACAGCCGAAATCTCCTCTTTTTATCGCTTTCCCTTTTGACACTTTATTAATAATCGCAATCAAAAGTCCGAACGCGATAAATCCTCCGGGAGCAAGCGTAAAAGCTTCAATACTGTTTCCGTTAAGCACGGGCAGTTTAATTCCAAACCATGTTCCCGATCCGAATATTTCGCGTATCGACGCAATGAGAAATAACGCAAGCGTAAAACCCGCGCCCATTCCGATTGCGTCAATCGCGGAATCCAAAACATTGTTTTTATTCGCGAACATTTCGGCGCGCGCAAAGACAATACAATTTACCGCAATCAGAGGAAGAAAAATTCCAAGCGCTAAATACAGACTGTACGCGTAAGCCTCAACAACCATTTGCACAACGGTTGTAAATCCCGCGATAAGAACGATATAACACGGTATGCGCACTTTATTGGGAATGGATTTTCTAAGAAGCGAAATCGCGATATTTGAACCGAGAAGAACAAAGGTTGTCGCAAGCCCCATTCCTACCGCGGTGTTCGTCTGTGTCGATACCGCAAGCGCAGGACAAATACCAAGAATTAATACCAAAACAGGATTTTCTTTGATAATTCCGTTATAAAGTATAGAAAGTTTTTTATTCATCGGTATTTTCCTCCTGTTTCGTCTGATCGATCTGTTCCGCGTTATTCACAATATGAAACGCGGCGAATGCGTCGCGAATACCGTTTCTGTATGCGTTAGACGAAATTGTCGCTCCGGTAACGGCGATAATTCCGTCAAGATTTTTATCTTTGCCTATAAATTGACCTTGAAATGTCGGCTGACTCGGATGCGGCTCCGCGAAAACAGGATCTGTCATTCCTTTTGTTTCCGTATGCGAAAGAAACGCTGTCCTGATAATTTTTCCGTAGTTGTCAATTCCGCAAATTAATTTGATTTCTCCGCCGTATCCCTGCACGGAAATCATAAAAACAAAACCGGTATCATTTGTCGCTCTGTAAACCTCGGTAATTGTTTTAGGAAATTCATCGGAATGTAAAAGAGCAAAACCGTCAGCCTGAGGAATTATTTCTTTTCTTGCTTCCGCCGCGCGTTCCGCGGCAGCGTTTTTAATTACAGGATCGGTATAATTATTTACGATTGCAAGAGCTCCGGATACAAAAAGACAAATAAGCGATAAAGTTACTATCGGTAAAATAAAATCTTTATTCATTTTTTGTATTTACCTCCAAGCGCTTTTTTATAAGAAATTTTATTAATAAAGGGAACAAGCATATTCATAAATAAAATCGCGAAGGATACTCCTTCGGGATAACTTCCGAAGAGGCGGATTACAACCGTGACAATTCCGCAGCCAACGCCGAATATCGCGCGTCCCAATTCTGTTTGCGGGCTTGTAACATAATCTGTCGCGCAGAAAATCGCGCCCAAAAATAAACCGCCCGATAAAATGTGATAAACGCTGAAATCAAGTCCGCCGCCGATAAAAGACAAAACAAAAACTGTGCCGATAAATGTAACAGGAATTATCGGAGTAATTACTTTGCGGAATAAAAGATACACAAGACCGATCAGCATTGCAAGTTCGCTTGTTTCTCCTATGCAGCCGCCGTGTGTGCCGAGAAATAATTGCCATGTGCTTGGCAATGTATATTCCTGACCTCTGAACATGTTTAAAAGATGAACGAGCGGCGTTGCTCCCGTAACGGCATCTGCCGCGGCAAAAGGAACAACCCAAGTTGTCATTGTTACCGGAAACGCGAGAAACATCACAACGCGCGCCGCTACTGCGGGATTCGCGAAATTTTTACCAAGTCCGCCGAAGAGCTGTTTAATTAAAATGATCGCAACGAAACTTCCGAATATTACCTGCCAAATCGGGATTGTTACGGGCAAATTAAAAGCGAGAATTACGCCGGTCAGCGCAGCAGAAAAATCGCCGAGAGTATTTTTTCTTTTAATAAGTTTTTCATATCCCCATTCAAAAAACAAACAAGACGCAACGCAAACCGCCGTTACGATCGCGGCGCGAATTCCAAATACCCAGATCGCAATTCCCAGAGCGGGCAAAAGCGCGATAATCACATCAAGCATGATGCGCGATGTTGTTACTTTACTGTGTATATGAGGCGCGTACGATACATTCATGTTATGTGTCATTATTTTGCCTCCTTTTTTTCGTTCGCTTTTTCACTAGCTGCTTTTGCAGCCTCTTTCTGCGCCTGTTCATATTCCCACAACATATTTTTGGCAAGCATCATCACCTGCATGAGAGGTCTCTTTGCGGGACATGTAAACGCGCAGCAGGCGCACTCAGCGCACATACCTACCTTAAATTTTTTTAGCAGTTCCGGTTTTTTAAGCTCATACGCTTCTTCAATTTGGGGCGGCATCAGACTCATAGGGCACTTAAACATACATCGTCCGCATTTAAGGCAGGGTGTTGACTCGGGAACTTCCGCGTCTTTTGCCGAGAAAGCCAGCGCAGCGCTTGTTATCTTAACGATCGGAATGTGAAGATCGAGGTTTGGGATTGATGTTCCCATCATCGGTCCGCCGAGGATTACTTTTTTCACATCATCTCTAAGACCGCAATATTCAAACAACTCGCGGACAGGCGTGCCTATCGGCGCGATTACGTTTTTCGGATTTTTTACCGCAGATCCGTCTACAGTTACACACCTTGAAACGAGGGGCATTCCGGTTTTAATGTATTTTGTAAAAACATCAATGGTTGTACAATTAACAACGATACATCCGACATCCGGCAAACGTCCGCCTTCCGGAACAATTCTTCCGGTAACGTTATACACAAGAACTTTTCTCTCACCCTGCGGATATAACGACGGTAGAACACGAACGGAAACATCCGTTCCTTCAAACACTTCCGGTTTTAATTTTGTTCTTGCGCATACTTCCCTCATTCTTTTGATAGGCTCAGGCTTGTTCTTTTCGATGCAGAAAATAATATTTTTCGGTTTTAAATATTTCGCCATCAGCTCAACAGCGTCATACTCATAATCAAATTCATCTATCATTGTGCGGGTATCAGAAGTGATATACGGTTCGCACTCCGCTCCGTTGATCAAAATGTAGTCAAGTATAACATGCTCTTTAAGAGTAAACTTGGGCGCTGTCGGATAACCGGCGCCGCCAAGCCCTACTACGCCGCTGTTCCTTACAGCTTCCAAAAATTCCGCAAGATTTGTGACTGTCGGCGGCGCTAAACCTTCCCACGGTGTTTGATTTCCGTCGGAAGCAATCGTGATCGTGGCTGTTTTTTCTCCGGTAATGGAGTCAAACGCATCAATACTTTTGACGGTACCTGACACGCTCGCATGAACAGGAGACGAAACAAACCCGACAGCTTCGCCGATCAACTGTCCTACTTTAACTTGATCTCCGACAGCGACAATTGGTTTTGCAGGCGTTCCCGAATGCATTAACATCGGCAGTCTCACTTCTTTTGGAATAGGAAGCTGTTCCGGTTCCATCAAAGCTGTGTTCTTGCAATGCGGCGCATGAACCCCGCCCAGTTTCTTTTTAAACATATTCCCTCACTCTGTTATGTGCAATTATTTGACAATATCAACCTAAGCCGGATTTGCGGCGATTATAAACATCATAAAAAACAGCCAGTACAAGAACCAGCGCCTTTACAACATATTGGGAATGAGGACTCATATTCAGCAGTATCATACCGTTGTTTATTGCTGCCATTACAAGACCGCCGACTATAACGCCGATTACAGTTCCGATGCCGCCGCCAGCGGAAACGCCGCCGATGTAACAGGCTGCGATTGTGTCCAGCTCATACAAGTTTCCGGCTTGAGGAAGAGCGCTGTTCATGTAACCTGTTGAAACAACTGAGGCAAGTCCCGTAAGTCCGCCCATGAAACAAAATACGATAAACGTAACAAGCTCCGAGTTAATACCAGAAAGTTTCGCAGAGCGGGGATTACCGCCGACTGCGTAAATATATCTGCCAAGAACTGTGTTGTTCAAAATAAAATGAAAAGTAAAAATAGTTATTCCTAAAACAAGCGCGACAATCGGAAGACCGCGGTAACCCGCAAAACGTTCCGCAAGACCAAGTATCAAAATACTGATTATTGCCAGCTTGGTAATAAATAAAGGAAGCGGAGCTACTTCAAACTCATTGGCAATCTTTTTTTTGCGTCCTAAAAATTCAGATACAAAAAAAACAGCTAATAAAAGAATCGCAACTATAAAAGGCATTGGATAGTAAGGTCCAATTTTACCAGTTTTAATTACTTCATCAAGGATTCCTGTAGAAAAAAGCGAATAACCTTTATCTTTAAGACTGACAGGACTAACCTTAGTAATGATATATGTTAAGCCCCGGAAAAGTAACATTCCCGAAAGCGTAACAATAAACGACGGAAGTTTTCCAAACGCGACCCATGCTCCCTGATATGCCCCTATGCAAACGCCAATCGATATTGATATCAGCACGGTAGCCGGCATTCCAAGTCCCAAATTGTAAACCATCGCGCTTATCGCTCCGACAAAAGCGCAGACAGAACCAACGGAAAGATCGATGTTTTGGGTAATGATGATCATTACCATGCCTACCGCAAGAATTAGCACATAACTATTCTGAAAGAAAATATTCGTAAAATTACGCGGATTCCAATTGTTTCCGTTTGTAAGAGGCGCAAAGATGATCATAATTAACAACAACATAAGAAACATAGAATAATTTCTAAGGTTAGTTTTTATCAATGTTTTAACATCAGTCGTTATGATAGCTTTTGAATCCATTATTCTCTCCTTATCCCACCAGAGCCATATGCATTATTTTTTCCTGAGACGCTTCTTCTTTTAAAAGCACGCCTTTTATTTTTCCTTCGTTCATAACATAAATTCTGTCCGCCATACCAATCGCTTCCGGAAGTTCGGAGCTAATCATAATTACGCTCTTTCCCGCTGCAATCATTGTATTAAGAATCCCGTAAATTTCAGTTTTAGCGCCGACATCAATACCTCTTGTCGGCTCATCAACAATAAAAATTTCAGGATCAGCCTGTAAACTTTTCGCTACAACAACTTTTTGCTGATTACCGCCGGAAAGATTTCTTACAAGCTGATTAATAGACGGCGTTCTTATATTGAGATTTTTCTTATGTTTTTCCGCTTCTCTTATTTCTTTTTGATTATCGATGATTCCGAATTTCGAAATTGTATCAAGGCTGGCATGCGTTATATTTGTTTTAATATCCTGAATTAAAATCAGTCCAAGATTTTTTCGATCTTCGGAAATATAACCAAGCCTTGATTTGATCGCGGAATGAACATCTTTAAAAACTTTCTTCTCGCCTTTAATAATTAATTCACCCTCACAGCGCGAACCGTAAGACCTTCCGAAAATACTCATCATTAATTCCGTGCGTCCAGCTCCCATTGGTCCGCAGAAAGCCAGTATTTCGCCTTTACGCAGATAGAATGAAACATTATCAACAACTTTAATATCATGGTAGTCAGGATGAAAAACTGTCCAGTTTTTAACTTCCATTATCGTTTCGCCCGGCGTTGATACGCGCTCAGGAAAGCGATGCGTCAGATCTCTTCCAACCATATCTTTAATGATCATCTCTTCGGTGAGATTATCATTTTTAACATCGTATGAACTTATTGATTTACCGTCGCGCAGAATTGTCACTGTATCCGCAACTTTTAAAACTTCGTTTAATTTATGCGAAATCATAACAAGAGTTATTCCCTGTTTTTTTAATTCCAGCATAAGATTGAGAAGTTTTTCGCTCTCATCATCATTTAACGATGATGTTGGTTCGTCAAGAATCAACAGCTCTGTTTTTTTTGACAGAGCGCGCGCAATTTCAACTAACTGCTGTTTTCCAACGCCCATCTTACTGACGATTGTTTCCGGCGGCTCGTTTAAGCCGACTGTTTTTAAATATTTTTTTGATTCTGTTATATATTTTTCCCAGTTAATTATGCCGAACTTTGTTTCCATATGTCCCAGGAAGATATTTTCATAAATTGATAAATACGGACTAAGCGCTAATTCCTGATGAATAATCGCAAGCCCTTCTTTTTCGCTGTCTTTAACGCTGTTATAATTAGTTTCGTTTTCTTTGTAAAAAACTTTGCCGTCGTAGCTGTTTTTCGGATATACGCCGGAGATGCAGCTCATCAATGTTGATTTGCCTGCGCCGTTCTCTCCGCATAATGAATGGATTTCGCCTTTTTTAACTTTAAAATTAACATTTTCTAAAGCTTTAACTCCCGGGAATTCTTTCGTTAGATTTTCAATATTGAGTATATACTCGCTCATGAATTTTCCGGGATTTCAAAAAAAAGCGCCTGACCACTCGCGAGTAATCAGGCACTCTCAAAACACTAGCGAAGCTGAGCCGCTTGTGCGTCATCATAGAATCCGGCATCAACAGGAACCAAGATGTTATCTTTGGTTACGAGAATCGGATCCAGAAGCAATGTTTTAACATACCCGGTACCGGTATATCCGATTTCTTTAAGATCGCCGTCCGCAAGAACTGTACCAGGAATACTGACTGTTTGACCTTTGACAAGCTGATCAGCTAACATCATCGCAGCTTCAGCAAGTTTTGCTGTGTCTTTGAAGACTGTGCTGTATTGTTCGCCGTTCTTAATCGACATAGCAGAATCAAATTCCGCATCCTGTCCTGAAGTTACAGGGAGTTTTCCGCGATATTTTGCGTCTGCTTTGCAGGCTTCAAGGATAGCGCGAGCCAATGTGTCATTCGGAGCAAGAACCGCGTCCAAAGTAACAGCGGCAGCCGGACCGATTAATAAACCTTCCATTCTTTGTTTTGCAGCTGTAGCTGACCAGTTTTCAGTCGCAATCTGCTGGAAAGCGGGTTCTGAATAATGTTTCGGGAAAGGACCAACAACTCTTAACACGCCGCTGTCGATAAACGGAAGAAGAACATCCATCGCGCCCTGGAAGAAGAAGTTAGCGTTTGCGTCTGTCGGTGAACCGGCAAACAGAGTGATATTTTTGGGAGCTGCCGCTGTGGCTGAAGCCAAATTCAATCCGTTTACAATGCTCTGACCCTGAAGGGTGCCGACTTTGTAATTGTTAAAAGTGATAAAATACTCATAATCATCTGTCCCTTGAATGATACGATCATAAGCGACAATAAGAGCGCCTTCACGCTTTGCTTCGGCGACTGCCGAACCGATACCATCATTGATGTTACCAATGATAAGAGCTTTTGCCTTCTGTGTCAGGAAGCTAGAAATCTGCTGATTCTGAACCTGCTGATCCGCGTTTGCCCACTGTACAGCCGCTTTATAACCGAGTTTTTCCGCTTCAGCTTTGAGCGAATTTCCGTCTTTTACCCAGCGTTCTACGTGGGTTTCGGGCATGGCGATACCAATATCGACCTTTCCCCCGCCGCAACTGATCAACATTGATGCAGCAACCATTAAGGCAAAAAGAACCGTTGCAATTTTTTTCATAAATTTCCTCCATAAAAAGTGAATTTTTCCTACCAACCATTATGACATTGTTTTCATTTCTTGGCAAGTAGTTTTATGGTGACTGTCACCATTTACCCTTTAAACAATCATAACAATATGATAAACTCGAAAAATGCCAAAAATCGAAGTAAATGAGCAGGTTTTTTATACCCTAGCAGGCTGCCCGGGCGGGAAAAGCCGCTGGAAGAGCAAAGATGAGTTTGAAGAAGCGCTTACATGCGCAAAAGCGGAATTAGACGAGGACAGCGACAAAAGTCTGCCCGAAAGCGAGCGCACGCTTAAGATCGAGCTGAACGACACAAACCGCCCCGACCTTTGGGGAACAGCGGGATGCACGCGTCAATTGCGAATTTATAACGGCGGCGGAATTCCAAAGTACGATTTTTTTTCACGCAAAGGCGATGTAAAAAAAACAGCACGTAAAGTAAAAGTTGAATCAAGCGTAAAACAAGTGCGCCCTTTCATAACAGGTTTTATCGCAAAGGGAAAAACAATTTCCGATCCGATGTTACGTGACATTATCCAAACGCAGGAAAAACTCGCGTGGAATTACGGACGAAAACGCAGAAGTATGTCGATGGGCATCTACCGCATTCCGCTTATCAAATGGCCGATCGTTTACAAGGGAGTTGATCCCGATTCTGTTTCGTTTGTTCCGCTGGCATGGGACGGCAAATTAACGTTACGTGAAATTCTAAAACAGCATCCAAAAGGAAAAGAGTTCGCGTTTATTCAGGAACACGAGCCGGTTCATCCGCTGCTGACTGACGCTGACGGAACAATTCTTTCGTATCCGCCGATTATCAATTCAAACGATCTCGGCGCGGTTCAGGTCGGAGACAGCGAAGTATTTGTCGAAATTACCGGAACGGATTTACCGCTAATTACTCTCGCAGCATCGATCGTCGCGTGCGATCTCGCGGATAACGGTTTTACAATCGAACCTGTAGAAATCGAATATGATTTCGATACTCCTTTCGGCAAAAACATTGTCACGCCGTTTTTCTTTCAAGAGTCTGTCTTCTGCTCTCTCGCAAGAATAGAAAGATTCCTCGGCGAAAAGTTAACTGCCGATGAATGTGTAAAAGCTCTCGCGAAGATGGGAATAATTGCGGAAGCTGTAACGGATTGCGAAAAAGGCGAGACAACGAAACCTCCGTCACAAGGCGTCAGAGCGTATCCACCTGAGTATCGAAACGATTTTCTTCATGCTGCTGATGTTGCCGAAGATGTGATGATCGGCAGATCGTTAGGATCGTTTAAACCGCAGCGCCCCGCCGACTCTACAATCGGAAGATTGCTGCCTATCACTCTTTTCAGCAGACAGGTCAAAGAACTATTAATCGGGCTTGGCTATCAGGAAATGATCTACAATTATCTCGGCTCGCGGAAAGATCTTGTCGAGAATATGCGCGGCAGCGGAGAAAAAACAATCCGCATCTTCAATCCAATGACGGAGAATTACGAATATGTGCGCGACTCCGTTCTTGCGTCTCTTATGACAAGCGAATCAATTTCCGGACGATCAATGTATCCTCACAAAATTTTTGAAGTTGGAAAAGTAGCGTGGCTTGACGACAGCGAAAACAACAGAAGTAAAACGCGCCAGTTCGCCGGATTCCTTCACGCTGGAACAGACGCGAACTTTAACACAGCAGCAGCGGAATTACAGGCGATTTTTTATTATCTGTCAAAAGAATACGATGTGCAGGAATCATCAGACTCAAGATTTATTCCGGGAAGAGCGGCAGCAATAATTTGCAACGGAAAACAAGCCGGCGTTTTCGGAGAACTTCATCCGGAAGTGCTGGAAAACTGGGGTGTTACAGTCCCCTGCACAGCCGGAGAAATTGATTTAGATACGTTGTTATTCTGATTCTGTCACTGTTTCAATTACGCCTGTTGTCTTTGGATGCACAATGTCAAATACTTCTGTATAAAAAATCGAATTGGGATAATCGAGTAACGCGGCTTCCAATAAAGCGTCTCTTTGAATTTTGTCGCTTTCTCTTAATGAAAGCGCGGTTTGAAGAAGGATTGAAGATTGAACATCATCATTTCTGTCCGAAAGAGCCGATAAACGCATATTCTTGATATTAACGCCTACATATTCGCGGCGTACAGGATCATAAGCTCTGACTTCAACAAAACCATTGTTTTCGCTTTCAGGATAAAAAACAACGATCGTTCTGCGCGACATAATTGTGCCTGTAACATCAACAGTTTTCGGCGTTCTGAAAAGAGTCGCTCTCTCGTCGATAACAACCGCGAGCTTGCCGCCGATTGCAACTTGAGTAGCAAGGGCAAAACCTTCTCTTCCGGTATCACGCCGAACTTCAACAAATTCATAAACTTTATTATCGTTGTCAAAAGTCGCTCTCCGAACTTTACCTGTCAAAACGCTTTCTCCGAGAGACATTGACGCATTCCATTTTGTTCTTGTAGTTTCATCGCCCGTTTCTTCTCCGAAAAGCGTGTAGAATCCTGCGTTAATCAACAATGAAAAACCGGGATTCGTAATGCCGGAAACCTCTATCGATTCAATTTCTTCGAATGTTTCGGGTTGAGGCGTCTGCGGCTTTTCGGTTTTTTGGCAGGAAAAAATCAATGTTAAACTTAAAATAACCGCCAAAGATAAAATAGTCTTTTTCATAAAATCCTCCGATGGAATAACCTGAGCTTTCAATCCGGTTCAAGTTATGCTGCTTAGTTTAAATTACTATAAATCGGCGACATTGACAATAATCCTGAAAAACTTTATCATGTCCGTATGGCTGGAAACGATTTTCAAGGCGCAATGGATGCTGAACTTGCCTCTTTATTGGGATCGGCGGGCGGCGGAGACGATGCGCTGCCCAATTTTAATGATATTTTTGGCGAAAAAAAAGATGCTGCAGATCAAGGTACAGGTGCCGAGGTTGATCTTGGCAGCGGCGGTTTTCCGAAAGTAACCAAGCGCATGGAAGAAAAGGGGCATAATTCTTTTGATGACCCTAATTATTACAAATCCGCTCTATCCAACGAAGGCGACATTGCTCAGAGAGTACATACCATTCTTCAGAAATATCTGACCGCCAAAGACCCGAAAGATCGCAGTGTTTTCCGTCAGCAATTTATTGCTCCTTACTGGGAATATCTTTTAAATGTCGCGCGAAAATCGACCGGTAAAATCGTTCCTTGTAAAAAATATCTTCTTCGTTTCGGACTTCTGCATCCCAATTTTTTAAAACCGGAAACAAAAGATTTTTTCAGTAAAATTATCGTTGAAAATAGTCTTGATCAGCCTGTTTACTATCTGGATGAATGGATCAGCGCAGTAGGAACCAGCAAAATGCGTCCTTCAACAACCGATGAAGTGCGGGTAGCAAGAAACAATCAGCAGTCAAAGTTAAATCAGTTACTTGAAAAAGCGCAGGGAAAACTTGACGGCGCAAGGGTAATGCTTAAACAAAAAAACAGAGAACGCGCCGAAATCGAAAACATTCTGCGCGACAGAGTCGGCATGATATACGAACACATTCCGTTACGTGAATTAAGCGATGTCTCGGACTGTCTGCAGGAAAGACAAAAAGCGGCAATCGGCGAAATACAAAATCTGCTGAAAGAATTATTAAAGAACGATCATGAATTGGGATTCAGCATTAAAGATTTCGTCACCGCGGAAGCGGATGTACAAACATTGATGGATAAAATTGCCGCTGAAGGCGGCGGTTCTACTGTCGATATCGGCGCGGTAGACGCGGAATTCGACACAGTACGCCAAATGGCAAAAATGACCGTAGGACGTCAGGGAAATCATTTCCCCGTTTTAACAAGCGAATATTTTCATTGCGGACCAAACGATGTCGCCACCCGCGAAAATGTTATAATGATGCTCGGAAAAATTGAAAGCGTCGACGCAGAAGCTTTCTGCCGCATTTATAAAAACAGATTAAACCGAATCGCTCCTTACGTTTTATTAATCCCGACATACGGCGACACAGGTTTCTGCTGGGAACCGTTTGACCGCTTCAACCGCGCAACAAGCCGCGGACGCATCGTCGTTCCCATGTATCCGCGGAATTTGTATTACGCAATGCTCACCGCAGTCGCCGATCTCCGCTGGCAGGTAGCAAAAGAAAAAGCTTCGTTCTATTGGATGGAAGAAGGATTAACCGGACATTATTATCAATGGTTCCAATCACAAAAATTAAAAGGCGATATAAAAGAATATTTTATCCGCGATTATATTTTATGGATGACCAAAGAAGCCGAAGGCATCCAAAAACTCGAAAAAGATGTCCGCGGAACTTTCTGGCGTTATATGCCGTTCACAAGAGAAGTAAAAGAAAGACTCAAAACCCGCAATCTCGTTTATCAGGAATTGTATCAGAGAGATATAAATAGAACGATGTCTGATGGATATTGATGATAAAAAAATATATCTAAAGAAATAAACTCACATAGGCGAAAACGCAAAACCCTCTGTCTGCTAGGATGGCTGGTACTTTAAGCAATAAAATGTGATCAGTCGCAGCCATAGACGCAGCCAAGGCTTTTGCGTTTCCGCCCTATGTGGTTTATTAATTATATAGTTTCGTTTATTAGCATAAGAGCGGGGATGTTTCTGTTCAACATTATGGGGGTTTTTGTTTATATATTTTGTTAAATGATAATGAAGACGTGGATCATTATTATTACAATTATATGCGTCTATTACTTGTTTTATTGATATAAAATTTAAGTTATTACGCTTTATATCTAGTGGATGTATTTAAAATGAATTTTGTTTACAGATAGTTATGCGCAAGCTTTGCAGGGTGTATAAAATTGTGAAATATATATATATTGACATATATGTAAATTTATTATACAATGTTAATAATGAATATAATCAACCTTAAATAATATTTACAAGGGGTTTTATGAAAATTAAATATCTCATATTGTTTTTTTTCATATTTTTCAATGGATTAAATGCTTTTACACAAAATCAAAATAATTCAATCATAGTTCAGGGTGTAACATATTATTTCAGACCAAGTACGACTCAATCTTCTCCGCAACCAGAACAATCAGTAGATTTTTATGTTTCGGGAGAATGGTATAGTGAAAATGCTGCTAGAGCTTGGGTTTCTTTAGCAGATTGGGCTGTAGAACGTTGTTTAGGTGCGACAAGGGCAATTCCTGATACTAGAAATGAGACTTTTTATATATCTGCTGTTTATATTTATAAAAAGGGTGACAGTGATTATGACACATTAAGAGAAAGTATTTATACTAATACGGCTTGTGTTTATGATAAACAAATAAGAATTGACTATTGGGTTGTTAGAAATGGCGATCAAATGTCTAATGGTAATCGTGAAAACCGTTGGTTTGGTTTTTAATTTTATACATAAAGGTTTAGTGTGTTAAAAAAAACTTATAAAGATAATAATGGATATTTACGTTTTAATGATACAAATAAATTAGTTCATCGTTGGGTTGCAGAAAAAAATATTGGTCGTAAATTAAAACCAGATGAAGTTGTTCATCATAGAGATGGTAATAAGTTAAACAATTCTCCTAATAATTTACAAGTTTTTTCTTCTCAAGATGAACATCACTCATTGCATCAGAAGGAAAAAGTTAAAAATTTCTTCTTAAAATTACTTTTACCCAGATCGTTATATAGATTATTTCGTAAATTAAGGTAAATAATAAATGAAGTTGTTGGAAAAAAGCAAAACCACCACATAACGAATTTGTCAAATTAATACAAATGATACCTAACAATAAAATATAATTTGCGTTAATTAAAAAGAAATACTATAATATTTCATTATGGCAAAATTTAAAGAAAGCAATTTCGCATAATATTAATACTGCGTATTTATATCTGTCAGTTTATTGCGGTTAATTTGAGCGAAATACGGGCTAAATTGATCAGCATTAGTTTTAATGTAATTGTTAAAAATATAAATATTATATGATTGACATTAATTAATAAATAATATATTAATAAAAGATGAATAAATTATTATTTATCTCAACATTTTTGCTTTTTATTATTTTATGTTCATGTAATGTAAAAAGTAATGAAAATATTCTAGAAAACAATATTCCAAGAATAATTAATCAAGAAAATATTCAAAAAGTGGAAATGATTTATCCGATTGAATATTATAAAGAGAAAATTATTAATAATTACGCAAATTATCATAATGGAACTATTGATGATTTAAATTTTAATTTATTAAAAATATCATCAATAGTTGAAATAGATAATATTATTCCCAATTTATTAACTTTTTTTGTTAAATGGTC
>Ga0209755_10004206_pt1 | contig 17228 bp, 10 predicted proteins | sample TergutCo191P1_FD_187301 | JGI IMG/M metagenome (GOLD analysis project Ga0209755, IMG submission 187301) | Cornitermes sp. P1 segment gut microbial communities from Petit-Saut dam, French Guiana - Co191P1 (SPAdes) (version 2) | ecosystem: Host-associated > Arthropoda: Insects > Digestive system...
TGAGTTTGAAGCGGCAGCTTCAACTGCGGCTGCAAACTCAGGTTTATATCCTGTTTTTTTCATCATCGGGATAGTGACGCTGCCTGAACCAACTGTGTTTGCAACAGAGCTGCCTGAGATCATCCCTTCAAGAGCGCTTGCAATGACAGCGACTTTTGCAGGGCCTCCTGCGGTAAAACCTGCGACTGAATTTGCAAGATCGATAAAAAATTTAGCGATGCCTGATTTTTCAAGAAAGGAAGCAAGGAAAATAAATAAAACGATAAATGTCGAACATACACCGATAGGAGTGCCGATAACCCCTTCTGTTGTATAAAAAAGCTGATGAATTATCCGCCTTAGCGAGAAGCCGTCGATAAATGCAAAGGTAATAAAACCTGCAGCTACAATTAAAATCGGAATCCCCACCACTCTGCGACAAAGTTCTGCCAAGATAAGAATGCCTGTTACTCCGACTGCAACATCAAAAGGCTTTATTAAAACAGCTCTGTCAATAATAACTTGAAAATTAATAACAAAGTAAAAGAAACATGCAGAGCCTGCTATTCCAAGTACAAAGTCATACCAAGGGATATAATTTATCCGCTTTGTCATTCCTTTACGCATCGGATAAAGCAAGAAACCGATAAATACCAATATTCCTAAAAAGATGCTGCGCCTTACCTGTTCAGGCAAGGTTGCGATTAACGTAACCCAAAAAACATAAACTGCAAAAAGCACCAACAGGCATTTTATAATGATATCGGGTATCCCTGTAAAATGACGCACATTGGATTCCCTGTCAAACTTTGCTATAAGTTCTTCAGTTTCTTCTTCCGTTAAAATATGATTATCATCAACAGATGATGTTTCACTTAAGGTTCCTGTAAGCTCATTTTTCGTTCCGGCTTCTTTATTTTGTTTCATTTAACCGCTCCTTTAGAAATATACAATGAAACATGGGCATTTCTTCCGCAAAGGTCTCTTAAACTTATACGCTCTTTATTAATTACTAAAATATGATCTGATACAGTTCCTACTATGTAATTTAATTCCGTGAAACTTTGATTAAAACCGGAAATTACCATTGCATCGTTTTCTTGATTCATTATAAGCCCTTCTTCCAAGTCTGAAAGCATACCCGCTCCAAATGAATGAAAGCGGACTTTTTCGCTGTGAATTTCTTTTCCTTCAACTCTAAAAAATTCCTGTACAAGGCTGTTATTAACAGAATGAACAAACTCTATGGAAAATTGATCTCCTTCTTTTATCAATTTTTTCCCGTAAACTTTCCCTGAAACAGAATCTGTTATATCTAATACCGCATACTCGTAAACTTTTGAACGCACATTATCTTTTGAAATGATTATTAAAACAAAGGCGCCCAAAAGCCCGATAATTACAGTGATAATGTAAAGTTTGATTGGATACCTGCCGCTGTTTGAGCGGCCGGTTTTCTTATCATCAAAGAGCGCCAATTTCTCTATAATACCTTTGCGCGCCCGGATGGAACGGCACTGAAATTCCTTCTATCGCGTATGAGGATGAGAGTTCCTTTCCTTTATCATGCGCTTTTTCTATAAGCTGTTTATTTTCAAAAAGATTTTTAGTTAATTGATACACTGTTTCTTCGCTCAATTTTGCGCTTACTATAAAGGTCGCTTTTACAGCTACGGTTTGAACTGCCGTATTTTGCCCTCTGTAACTTCCTGCCGGAATTGGGAACTTTGTATAGAAAGGATAACTCTTGATTAATTTTGCCGCATGTTCATCATCAATTGCAAGAATATTAATTTCCCTGTTAGCCGCTAATTCATAAATTGCTGGAGTGGGTGCGCCGGCAACACAGAAAAAAGCGTCAATTTTATTATCGCGTAACGCATCCGCGGAAGGGCCGAAGCCTAAGTTTTGTTTATTAATATCATCAAATGTAAGAGAATAAGCTTCTAAAATCTGGCGTGCATTAAATTCAACGCCGCTGCCTGCATCGCCTACAGATACATTTTTTCCTTTCAGATCGGCGACAGTCTTGATCCCTGAAGCGGGGTTAACGACAATCTGGCATACTTCCGCATAAAGCCCTGCCATGCTTGCAAAACTTTTAATTTGCTCTCCGGTAAAAAGATCGACACCTCTCCATGCGTAATCCATAACATCATTTTGAACGATTGCAAGTTCCACTTCGCCTGCGTTAACAAGCTGAATGTTTGCTTTTGATGCGCCTGTTGACTGCACGGTAATCGGGATTTTTGTTTTTTCATTTAGTATTTGCCCGACCGCAGTTCCAAAAGCATAATAAGTTCCGGTAAGCCCTCCTGTCGCCATACGCACCTGCTCGGCTCTGTCTCTGCAAGCTGTAATTCCAAAAGCAAAAAATACAATTAATGCCGCAAAAATAATTTTTTTCATTTTCTTCTCCTTAAGAGTCATTATATTTTCTTTCATCCTTTATTACAATACCTTTATTTCTTAAACAAAAGCACGATGGAATGCCAAATTCGTTTAAAAATATTACCTTTTTCATAAGATTTTACAGTTAAAAGAGGGACGCGGTTCACCTCGCCTTCATCATCAGAGATGACAAAAAATCCTGCATGATGATTTTCAGGTAACGGGGCGATCAAGGGATCATTTATAATTTGATGATAGTAAAGTTTTTCAGAACGATTTATCGGAGAGGTGAAATCCGCTTCTTCTGCAATTTTTAATTGCACATTTTTTTCTTTTCCTTTCCAAAGCCGCGCATTTTCAACTTGATTGATTACAGGGCGTACAGTTTTAAAATTATCAAAAGCCCAATTTAAAAGAAGCCTTCCGTCATCCTGCCTGTTTCTTTCAGATGACGCGCCAAGCAAGACAACTATAAAACGGTTTTGATCATTCATTGCAGTTAGCGCAAGATTATATCCTGATTCAATAATGTAACCTGTTTTTAAACCGTCGACTCCTTTATAATCGTATAACAGGAAATTACGGTTAACTTGTCTTATTGTCCGCGGATTATTTTTATATCTTGCAGATTCATTTACACTTAAGGGATAAGAAAATGCTTCAACGGAATGAAAATTTTTCATGCTGTCGGGATGTAAATTAATATATTGACAGCAAAAAAAAGCAAACTCATTGGCGGTTGTAATATTCTGTTCCGAATAACCAGATGATTCGACAAAGCGCGTAACGTTAAGCCCCATACTTCTCGCTTCATTTGTCATCAATCGGGCAAAATCATTCATGGACGGAGCGAAACGCAAAGCGATTGCGACAGCCGCGTCGTTGCCTGAAGGAATTGCAAGCCCTAAAAGTATTTCCCGTAAGGTAACAGTTTGCTCAGGCTCCAGAAACATCAAACTGGAACGCGGAGGCTGCCTTAATGACCAACTTTCTTCTGTAAGTTTTACAAACTCATCATAAGAAGCCCTTCCCGCCTTAACTTCATTCATAGCGATATTCATGGTCATTAACTTAGTCAGCGAAGCGGGAGGAATTTCTTCATCGGCGTTTTTTGAAAAAAGCAAAGCTCTCGTTGCCGCGTCAATCAAAACCGCCGCTTTAGAATCAAGTTCTAAAGACTCAAGTGCTTTTTCATAGTAAGGCGCAAGCAAAGACGGTGTATGAAAATACTGGGAAAACAAAAAAAACGATGAGAAAAAAAACAAACAAATAAATAAAATCTTTTTCATGTTTAATACCTTTATGAATTATTTTTATTAACCGCAGAGTTGTACAGAGTGTCCTGCGTAATTCGTAATATGCTCTTCACTTCAAGATTCCTTAAATTCTAACTTATTAATTATTTCGAATAATAACAAACCGGTATTAAAGGAAAGACTTTGAAATCAAAGTGATCACTCTGTGTCCCTCTGCGGTATAAATTCTTCCTTACTAATTTTCTCCTAAAACTCAGCTTGCCCAACCGCTCTTGGGAAGGGAATCACATCCCTTATATTCGCCATGCCCGATACATACTGAATTAACCTTTCAAAACCAAGACCGAAGCCTGCGTGGGGGACGCTTCCGTAACGGCGAAGGTCTAAATACCAGGAATAATCTTGCGTTTGCATTCCAAGCTCTTTAATTCGGCTGCATAATTTATTAAAATCATCTTCTCTTTGAGAGCCGCCAATAATTTCACCTAACCGCGGGACAAGAACATCCATGGCGCGTACTGTTTTGTTGTCATCGTTTAACTTCATGTAAAAGGCTTTTATTTCTTTCGGGTAATCTGTAACAATTACAGGACCTCCTGCAACTTTTTCAGTTAAATATTTTTCATGTTCGCTTTGTAAATCGCTTCCCCATTTCGGCACGAATTCAAAAAGGCCTTTATTGGACGAGACAGCTTTCTCCAATTCTTTTACAGCTTCTGTATAAGTGATATGTGCAAATTTTGCGTTTACCACTTGTTTAAGATTTTCGATTATACCTTTTTCTACATGAGCGTCAAAAAAAGCAAGTTCATCCGCGCATTCTTCCAAAGCGCAGTTTAAAATATATTTTATAAAATCTTCGGCTAAGGCCATATCATCTTCGAGCTGAGCAAATGCAACCTCAGGTTCTACCATCCAAAACTCTGCAAGATGGCGCACTGTGTTGGAATTTTCCGCTCTGAAAGTCGGCCCGAAGGTATAAACACGCGAAAGCGCTGTCGCATAAGTTTCGGCTTCCAGTTGGCCTGAAACTGTTAAAAAAGTTTGCTTCCCGAAAAAATCTTTCGTATAATCGACACCGCCTGCTGCTGCATCTTTTGCAATTATTTTAGGATCGAGTGTTGTCACTTGAAACATCGCACCTGCGCCTTCGCAATCTCCCGCTGTTATAATCGGCGTGTGAAGATAGTGAAAATCCCTCTCCTGAAAATATCGGTGAATTGCAAAAGCCATTCGGCTTCTAAGACGCGCAACAGCTCCGAAGGTATTTGTCCGCGCTCTAAGGTGGGCAATCTCGCGGAGGAATTCCATTGAGTGCCGTTTTTTCTGAAGCGGATAAGCTTGTATATCTTCTGTGTTTTCTGTGGGAGCTGTGCCGAGTATCGCAAGAGATACGGCTGCAATTTCTGCCGCTTGGCCTGAAGCGGGAGAAGGAACAAGAGCGCCTTTAATTTTTACAGACGCGCCTGTAGAAAGAGCTGCGATTGCATCTTCTACCTGCGCGTCAAGCCCCTTACCGCGATCGAAGGTGCATTGAATACTGGCAAAACAAGAGCCGTCATTTACTTCTACAAAGACGAGATTTTTCATATCCCTCTTTGTCCTGACCCAACCTGAAATTTCTATTTCCTGAGAAATAGGTTTTTCTTTTAAAACGTGTTTAATCAATTTTGGTAACATAAAGGTATTATATAAAAGATAGCGTATAATGAGAAGCAACTTGTATCAATTTTATGAATTTGATATGCTTCTCTTAGTTTTAATTTTTTAGAATAAAAACAAAGGAGTAAATTATTATGAAAAAAGCGGTTTATCTTATTTTAACGGTTTTTCTGTTATTCGGTATGGTTTTTACATCATGCAGTAAAGCTGAGGGGAAACTTGTTTGCGGCGTGACGGAATATGAGCCGATGAACTACCGGGATGCAAGCGGGAAATGGGTCGGTTTTGATACCGAATTCGCTCAAATAGTTGCGGAAAAAATCGGTCTTAAAGCTGAATTTCAGTTGATTGATTGGAGTAATAAATTTATCGAGCTGGAATCAAAATCAATTGACGCGATATGGAACGGATTTACCGCTACCGCTTCCGAAAACGGTATACCGCGCATCAATTTATGCGACATGAGTTACAGTTATATGCTTAACACGCAATGCGTAGTTATTAAATCTGAAAGAGAAGCAGAATTCAGATCGCTTGTTTCTTTAACAGGAAAAACACTGGCTGCAGAAGCCGGTTCTGCAGGCGAGACAAAAGCGAAAGAACTAGCAGGTGATAACGGAAAAATTATCGGTGTGCCTGCGCAAATTAACAGCTTTATGGAAGTTAAATCCGGCGCGGTAGACGGAGCTGTAATTGATGTTATTTTAGCGCAGCAGATAACAGGCTCAGGCGATTATACAGATTTAACAATTGCAAATATTGATTTAGGAGCTGAAGTTTACGCTATCGGATTTAGAAAGGGTGACGCTTTAAGAAACAAAGTTAATGCGGCAATGAAAGAACTTTATGATGACGGCACGCTGTTTCTTATAGCCCGTAAATACGGTGTTGACGAAAGACTTTTTGTAGATACAGGTTTCGGAAGATAATAAGAGTTGTTTTGAAACTTCAGTTTCTGAACAACTGCCAAATAACAACCGCTGTGTTAAGCGCAATTACCTTGCAAAGCGGTTGTTAACATTTTAGGAAAGTTATTTGAGTTTTTTTAATGTTACGTCTGTTTTATGGGGCGGTTTTCAAACAACGCTTTTGTTGTTTTCTTTAACCCTCCTTTTCTCGCTCCCTTTAGGTTTATTAATTTCCTTCGGATCAATGTCAAAGTTTTCTCTATTGCGTTCCTTTGTAAAAATAATTGTATGGATAGTCCGCGGCACACCTTTAATGTTACAGGTAATAATAATTTTTTATGTGCCGGGTCTTATTTTCGGCACGCCTATTTCAACAAGATTTAACGCTGCGATTATCGCTTTTACAATTAATTACGCCTGCTATTTCAGCGAGATTTACCGCGGAGGGATCGAAAGCATTTCACGCAGCCAGTATGAAGCGGGTCAAGTTTTAGGTATGACAAGAACGCAAATTTTCTTTCGCGTAATACTTTTACAAGTTATAAAGAGGATTATCCCTCCTTCTGCAAATGAAATAATCACTTTAGTGAAAGATACAGCTCTTGCCCGCGTAGTTATGGTAGTAGAAATTATAAGAGAGGCGGAATTTATGGCATCAAGAGGATATATTTGGCCTCTTTTTTACACAGGCGTATTTTATTTGATATTTGTCGGAATCATGACATTGATGTTTAGTTATTTTGAAAAAAAATTAAATTATTTTAGGGCGTAATATGGCACAAACAGGATTTGCACAAACGGGGTTTGCACAAACAGAAACAGATGTCTCATTACTGGAAGTGAAAAATATTTCAAAACACTTCGGATCGACAGAAGTTTTGAATAACATAAGTTTCACACTGAATGAAGGCGAAGTGCTTGCAATTATCGGAGCGTCCGGCAGCGGCAAAACCACTCTTTTGCGCTGTTTAAATTTTTTAGAAAGACCGGATAAAGGGCGCATCATTGTACGCGGTGAAACTTTAATTGACAGCGAAGATCGACATCATTATGATAAATCGATCATAAGGCAGAAACGCCTGCACTTCGGGATGGTTTTTCAATCATTTAATTTATTCCCTCAATATACAGCGTTTCAAAATGTAGTTCTTGCAAGAGAGTTAGCGGCAAAAAAATTACCTGATTATAAAAAAAACAAAAAAAGTATAATTGAAGAAATCCATCGTGAAGGAATGGCCTTACTCGAACAGATCGGTTTAACATCAAAACGCGATTCGTATCCTCATCAATTATCCGGCGGACAGCAGCAGCGCGTCGCTATCGCAAGGGCTTTAGCGTTAAAACCGGACATTCTTTGTTTTGACGAGCCGACCTCCGCTCTCGATCCTGAACTGACAGGGGAAGTATTAAAAGTAATCCGCGGTCTTGCGTTTCACGGTACAGAAAAAAACACAACGATGATCATTGTGACGCACGAGATGCATTTTGCCCGTCAAGTCGCAGACACTATCCTTTTCATAGACGAAGGCGTAATAATCGAAAAAGGCCCGCCTGAAATACTTGACAAACCTTCAAGCGACAGATTAAAAAAGTTTCTGGAACGTTATTCGCAAGCCGGTGGATAAAAAAGCTATCCAGTAAGAAAAAAGTCACCACAGAGTACACAGAGAAAATTTTTTTACAAAAATCTCCGTGTTACTCCGTGTCCTCTGCGGTTTCTATTCTTCTCGGACAGCCACGTTTAAATAATTTACATAGCCCTAATCATCTATAACAACATATTTTATACCATAAGTTCCGGTAGAATCCGGAAACACTCTTATGATTAAATATCCGTCATACCACACCGTAAAATTTACAGGTTTATTCCATGCGTTATCGTTATTAAAATAATAACTTAAGTAATTATATTCATAAGGATAAATTCCAAAACTAACATTTGCTGTTTTACTGCCATCCCCGTCATATAAATCATTTAACCAAAAATTATAAGTAGTCCCGCTTGTCACTTCAAGATAATACCAATATTGATTGTCAGAATTCGTTGAATGAATAATACCGTCAATCCATACATCTGGATTCATCTTAACTGCTATATCCAGAACGCTGAACCAATCAAATAATGTACTATATGCAAAAGAATATGTACCCGAAGTAGCAGAATAAACTTTTATATAAAAAATACTTAAATCATTTGAATGAACAGACCATGGCGCATAATTTAAAATATTATCTGCCTGAAAAAGCTCTTCTCCGTTTTCATTATAGATTGTTACATATATATCAACAGTTCCGCTTTGTGTACAGGAATAAATATCATCCCACCAGAAGTAATAATCCTGATTAGGTTCAACTGATATTGAATACCACTTAATAATGTTAGGTGCAATGCTGTCATCAATCCATAAGTCTTTAGAAATCGGTGTAACATTAGACGGAGCTAATACGGGCCTATTTCCGCTCTGATTATAGACAATGTTATAAGTGCCATTATTATAAATATTCCTTGCTTTTACTTTTAGAAAAACTTTTCCTGTTAAAGAAGCGGTAAAAGAGACAGGAGAATACCAAGCCCTGTCATTTTCAATAACATCCCATTTATCTGTTAATTTAATACCTGTTAAATTTTCTCCCAATGCATTAACAATTATATCTAATGTATCAAAACCGTTATTTAAATCAGACCAAAAGATATAGTATTTTTGCCCGTTTTTTACATCCATAGAATATAAAAATTCTTCCCCTTGTTCTGTTATTTCCCCGCTAAGCCATACATTTTCACTAAGAGAAATTGCAGAGCTTGAATTAAAATTATTGTTATGCCAATTTATATTTGTACTGTAAGCGATTGCAAAACTGCCGGCATCATAATCACCAAAAGCCGCCGCAATTAAATATACAGTGCTTGTTTTTTCTGCAACGAAAGCTGCAGGAATGTCCCATGCATTATCCCTGTCCGCTAAAACTAAAGTTGTTAAATCCTCATAAGCGGATAGAATTCCGATATCACAAGTTTTTGTACCGTCACCTGCATTCCGATCATTCCACCACAGATAATATGTTTGACCTGCTGTAACATCTATTGAGTACACTGCGTAAGAAATTTTATTTGATAGATTACCATTAAACCATTTTTCAGGTGTCAGCATAATTGTTTTTAATTCGATATTATAATTGCCTAATAAGATATTAAGTTTATTTTCTAAAGGTACGGCAATAGGCGGTATTTCTATAATATCATTTAAAAATTCTATCGAGAAATAAATTTTATTTGCGCCGTGCAAATTAGTAAACTCATATTCCCATTGCGCGTTTCCGTTTGTCCCCGTGTATTTTAAAGGTATATAATCATTTATGTTATCGCCGTATTTAATTTTGATAGAAATTTCGCTCTCTAGAGACGGCTGTTTACCGTTTATAAGAAGATTTATTGTCCCGCCTATTTTTAATGAAGAAGCGCCAAAATCAATGGAAGAAAAAACATAATCGGCTTCAGTTGTCATCTTATTGTAGATATGTACAATTTCATTGCGGATAAGCGTTTTGCTTCCTGCCGCCTTTACTGTAAGAAAATAAATACCGCTTGAAATTTCTTCGCTTCCGGAAAAATCCAAAGCCATTGTTTTAGTAAAAACAACCGATGATGTTTCACCTAACGCAGAAAGAGTGATAGTATTTGCCGTTACGCTTAAAGGAGAGACTACAGAATATTTAAAAATTCCCTTCCCGCCTGAAGACGGCGCATAAAGATTAACATCTACCGAATTAAAATTATTATTAACAGCGACAGGTACAGTGCTAGCGGCTGCAACATAATCTGTTCCGTTTACTGTGACCATTGCAGAAACTGTTAAAAGCCAATCTCCGTATAAAAGACCGATTCTTCCTGTTTTTTCGTTAATTACTTCGACATTTGCAGGAGCTGACGCGGTATTAGCCTTATCAGGTATTGCGCTTATAATATATTTACTAAATCCTGAGGCAGGAAGCAATGTTCTTGCATTACCGCCTATGTTTACAATCACCTGCGAAATATTTTCTCCATTTGAAAGAGCAAAATTTACACTACCTGTATCAGGTGTAAACATTTCACAGCTTGAAGCTAATAAAACTACAACTGCTGCTAAAATCATTTTTTTTATTAATTTCATTTTTTTTCTCCTTATTTCGTTACAACGAATGAAAATTCTTTGGCGAACTGTACTCCGTCTAGGGTAACAATAACTAACCCGTAATTTATTCCATCATTAAGAATTCCTTCATATCTATTTTCTAACTCATAATAGGAAAAACTAATATAGTTATTTGTTTTATAATCTTCCAAAAATGTTCCGTTAACGAACCATTGGCAATCAATTGATTTTTGATAATAAGGATTGTTCACATACGCATTAAAATAATCAGAGCTTCCGCTATAATATAAGATTATCTTTTTATCTGCATCAAACGCGGTTTCAATCCAAACAACTTCAGCGCCTGCGTTATAATTAAATTCCGGGAACTGGAAAGACGGAGAATTTGCGCCGACCTGCGCTTCGTATTTAAACCCATTATAATAAACAACATATAGCTGCACTACATTTGTTGCCTGACCAGAAAGAGCTTTCCCAAGCGCCGGATAAGATGACGGAATAAAAGTATGATCGAATATGACAGATGAAAATTGAGAATTACTGTCATGCGTTCCCATCCATGCAGAATCGCTCCAGTTAATTCCTTTATTAAACACCAACTGCCAATGTTTCCGTCCTAAAAGCGAACTGTCTGCAATTACAGGTTCATCCGGCTTTTCAGAAACAGATAAGGTCGATGTTTTATTATTATAAATTAATCCGACATTACTCCAGTTTGAACTTGCCAGCTCTCCTATCCCGTTTACAGAAGTTATTACAGTTTCGCTTTCTATACCTGTTCCGCCAAAATCAACTTTGAATGTATATTTTTTTCCGGGTTTTACAAAGGGATACAAAATCTCTATTTTATTCATTCCGTAATAAATACCATAATCGTTTTTCCATGCAGAATCGCTCATCCAAAAACTAGCGCTTGTCCAATCTGCTGTATGAAACTGCATACTTGATGATGTTACAGGAATTTTTGTCATATCAACAATTAATTTTATTCCTTCCTCGTATACTTCTGCACTGAGAGCTTCGTTTAATAAATTAGGATATGTAAAAGGCGTTGATAAAAAGGGATTTGAAGTGAATGAACCTCGCGGTTGATTTCCTGCCTTATTAATATATATATCGCTATTATTATAATTAAAATAATAACTTGCATAAACAAAACAGGTTTTATTAATAAACTTAGAAAGATTGATAGATGTTTGAGAAATTATTTCTGTTCCCAGAAGATCCAAAGCAGATGGTTCTTCCTTGTTAATTGCAAATTGCCATGTTGCAGAAGGATCGATCCAAGATGTTCCTGTCGCAACTGAATATCTGAATCTTTGCTGAGGAAGATTTACATCTTCAAAATTAAGAAGGACAGGCGGCACATTGAATTCTACATTGTTACCTTTCTTAATAAATATAAGATCAGAATCATTTTTAAATCCAAATTCACCTCTTCCTGTTAATGCGGTAACAGGTTCTGTAAAAATATGCGCCATTTTTATCCCTTCCCATTGCAAACGGAAAATATATTCTTCTCCGGGAGCAACATAGGGGTAAATAAAACTATATTCCTTAAGCGAACCTATTCCGTAAACTTCAAAACAATTACTAGTTTTTTCTTCATAAAATTGTAAACCGCTGACTCCGGGAGGCAAACCTGTCAAATCCAAGGTAATAGCAATTCCCGGAGCGTAACCTGCGCTAACATGCTCTTGAGTAACAGGCTCTGCTGTAAAACGCGGATTTCCTCCTTCTGTTTGCGGCGGATTGTATTCGTTTGAAGGTCTTATAGATACCGGTTTAATGAAAGCGCTTGTTTCATTATTAAAAACTAAAATTAAATCAAGCTGCGGCAAGGCGTTTGTTGTATAACGTTGCGCTGATACAACAGCAAAAGAATTAATATTTTTTGTAAGCTCATATTGAACGTATTCAAAATAATTGTCTTTGTAATTATTTATATATCTGGTATATAAAGTACACGTTCCGTTTTCTGTCCATGCATCAAATTCATAAACATACCGTATATTATTTTCAGCAGGATACTTGAAACTTACAATCTGATATTCCGATAACTCAGAATTTGTTATTTTAACAGAACCGTTTTCATTAACTGTAAAATCCCAATCTCCAAAATCATTATCTTCAAATGCCGATTTTTCCCATGTGTAAGAGCTTTTTAATATTATATCAGAAACACCTTCTTTTAAAATATTATCAATGGTGTAAAATCTATTATAGGCTCTTACTCCAGACGGGCTTGTAAGTATTTCTTCAAGATGGATATAAATTGATTTTCCAACAAAGGATGAAGGAACATTAATTGACCAAAGAGCGGTATGATAAAACGGAGACGCTTGAAGTTTTGAAAAATTATTAATATCTATACTTGCTATTTGATTTAAATAATTTGCATCAGAGAAAGCTTTCATAACAGCGGACGTTATGCGCTCGCCTTCCAATTCGCCTCCCTGAACCAAGCCTGAAAGAGCAAGAGTCCCGGAAAAATCTGTCTCTATAAAAGTATGTTGAGCTGATGTTATCTGCCCTGAATATATATGAACCAATTCTGTCCAGATTGCAAGCATACTGCCGTTACCTGCAAACTCTGTTTGAGCGCTTAAATTTAAAAGATAATAACCGGGCTGTAATTCATAAGAACCGGTTCTACCGGCTTTAAGATCAACAATTTTTCCTGTATTGGTATTTGGTATTCCATGCAGATTGCTGAGAGGAGCTATCTTAAGCTCAGCTTCTGTTACATTGGATGGATAATCAATATTAAATTTGAAAATACCGTTGCTGCCGTCTAAGATACCGGTTTGCAAAGTAAGGGGAATATTTACCTTACTTGTCCCTACAGTTACAAAACTTGTACATCTTGCAGCTTCGTATTCCCGATCTTCGATTAAAATAAATCCAAAAGCATTGATGTTCCATGTACCTGCTGTAAGATTGATACTTCCGCTATTTTGCGGTTTATTAATAGTTAATACCTGTACCGCACCGTTTGTTTGATTTGTAAATTCTACCGTAAACTTATTAAAAGCCGCAATATTAATTTCTGCCGGGCGTAATGCTGCCCTTCCTTCTCTTATTCCCAAAGTAAAAGTGACATTACCATTTTCGGATTCAAAAATTCCGTCCTGACAGCTTGTATTTAAAAAAGCAAGCGATAAAACAAAACTAAGAATTATTACTGCTTTTAAAAAATATAAATATTTGTTTTTCATTCTGTTCCTCCTTTATTCCACAATAAAACGGATATTATCCGGTGAGTATGGAATACCGTTTTTATATACCAGCACTAATATAAAGTGTTGCCCTAAACTATAATCATTACCGTTAAGTGTAAGGCTTTTTCCTGTTTCACCTAACATTTCAATACCGTCAACGAACCATCTGTAAGCCTGATATATTCCATCCACCTCGACAGTCATTACACCGCCTCTTGGAAGAGAAATCCCGTCAAATTGATTTTGATGTAAAAAGTTTATTGTTATATAATCTATACCCTTACTGACAGTGATTGTACCTTCTACTGTCCTTGTTTCAAGCGGTGCAGGAATTGTCTTGTCTGATGGCGCGCTTGCAATTTCTCCCTTATTTCCTGTCCTTTTAACAATTACTTTAATAAATTTTTCTTTATCTTCATTTGCTAACTGATATGTTTTATTTACAGCTCCGCCAATATTTGTATAATTACCTATTGCATTATCAGCACGCTGCCATTGATAGCTTATATTACCTGTTCCTGCAAGATTATCTACAAGCGCTGTTAATGTACCGCCTACTTGTGCAAAACCTGAAATGCTGACATAGCCGGTTAATTGATTTCTAAGAATAGTTACAGTGACTTCATCGGATTTTTTTGTATCAAAAGCAGAAACAGCTTTAACAGTTAATTCTTGTGCGGTCTCATTGTCTGATATACTTAAAATACCGCTTGTGATAGTTGTTCCTGTAATACCGCCTGTAACTTCCCATGCAACAGTTTGCGGCGGATTATTTTCTCCGTTTACCAAAGCGGTAAATGAAAACATTGTGTTATGTGACATCGTTACAGATGCAAAAGCAGGATTTATCGTTACATTTGTAACTGTCGGCATAACAACAGGTCCGATAATATTCTCACTTTCTATTTTACCTTCATAATCTGTACGTGTAACGCTTAATTTTATATATTTACCGCTGTCATTTGATGTTAATAAATAATTACTGAAAGTTGCATTTGAAATAACAGTAAAATCACCGTTTTCAAAACTTGCATTCATCCACTTAAAATTTATAGTTCCGATTCCGTCAAGTGAGCTTGTAATAGCATTTAAAGTTTCACCTACCCTTGCTGCACCAAGTATTGAAACATAACCTGTTAGCTCGGGATTAATTACTTTAATTGTTGTTGTATCAAATTTGTTCTCGTCAAAAGTAGATACTGCGCTGATTGTAAGAATAGTTCCTGATTTTTCTGAAGCAGATACAGTTAATACACCGCCTGTTAGCGTAGTATTTGATGAGAAATTACCTTTTACAGACCAGTTTACATTTTGCGGAATAGTTCCGGTTCCGTTTACTGTAACAGTATACGTATGTTTTTTCCCTCTTTCAATTTCAGTAATTTTATTATTGATGTTTACATTGTTAATTATTATTACAGCTCCTGGCGCGCCAATCGGACCGCGTTCCTGGCTTATTACCTCACCGGAAAAAAAACTACTGGTAACTTTTACTCTGATAAAATAATTTTCATCTTCTGCTGATAATAAATAGCTTGAAGCATTTGCATTTGCAATCGGTAAAAAAGAATTATTTTGAGAAGCGCTTTTTTGCCACTCATAAGTGAAAAGACCGTCAGTATTAAGAGCGTCAGTTACTGCAGTTAAAGTAAATCCAACCTGCGCTGTTCCGCTGACAGTTACAATTCCTGTTAAAGCAGGATTTTTTAATGTCACTATCGCTTCGCCGTATTTAGTTGAATCATATACTGAAGTTGCACGTACTTTTAATTCTGTGGCCTTATCTGCAATTGCCGCAGATAAAAGACCGTCATTATTTATTTTACTTCCGGTGTCTGAGCCAAAAACAGTCCATAAAACAGCTTGCGAAGGGTTATTTATACCTGATATAACAGCGTTAAATTGCTGCGTCTTACCTCTTTCAACAGTTAGGTTTGCGGGAATTACATTAACACTATTAATAATCGCATTCGGCAAAGACTCTGCGACAGGGCCTGCAACACCGCTTGTTTTGCTGCCTGAAAAACCGGTACGGTTTACTGTTACGATAAAATATTTTCCAAGATCGGATTCATTAAGCAGATATTCAGAATCTGAAGCTTCTTCGATATTAAAAAAAGAGCCGTCTTCATTATCGCATTGCAGCCATTGATAATATATATCACCGTCACCTTGAAGCCCGCTTGTGTCCGCGTTTAAAACTTCTCCAACTCTTAATACTCCTGTAATTGATACAAAGCCTTCAAGTTCAGGATTGCCTCCCGAGCCGGAAGGGCATGATATCAGCAAAAATACAAACACTGTTGATATGAAAAGTATAATACTTTTATAAAATAGTATTTTTTTATTCATTTTTTACTCCTTAAAATTATTTATTTTATCTGAATATTATTTAATTTTCACCTAACACAATGTTTTTGTTAGGTGTAATTTTATGCACATAGCGGGCATTATGTTATGTATTAAAAATAATTGCAAGCTAAAAATATTTTATTTAATATTTTTATTTCGCATTTTTATTAGTATTAAAGTTTTTATTGTAATTAATATGAATTTTTTATATTTAAATTTTTTAGTTTTTTTACTTTTATATTATTTTAAGAATATTTATTATTTAGTGAAGCTTCCTATACTCCGGCTTTCCAATTAATCTCAGGCGGCGCAAGACCATTCGCGTCAAAGGGTGCAAGAGCGATTGATAAATCATCAACAATTTTTTTATCTAATCCGCCTTCATCTGCCATTTGATAAAGTATTTGCATAGAACTTTCGTGATTTCTTTTTGGATGATAAGGACGATCTTCGCTGACCGCCTGATACACATCAATACAGGACATAAGTCTTGAATTAAAATCCAATTCTTCAGCTTTTTTGCCGAAAGGATAACCTTGTCCGTTTAATTTTTCATGATGGTTTGAAGCCCACGCGCAAATATCATAAAATCCTTCTATATCTTTTAAAAGTTCCCATGTTTTATATACATGCTCTTTAATAATTATATATTCTTCGTTTGTAAGTTTTCCGGGTTTTTCAAGGATTGCAGAAGGTGTATCAAGTTTTCCTATATCATGAAGCGCTGCTGCAAGATATAATTTTGTTTTTTCCGTTCGATTGTATTTATAATATTCTCCCATAAACCAAGCTATATTAGCAATTTGAGTTGAATGATGTTTTGTAAAAACAGATTTATAGTCGATAATCCTTGTTATAAACTTTACAAGATTAAAAATCACTTCATCTTCCACATCTATTGCCCAGGGAGTTAAAAAAACAGAAGCGGTTTCATTTATAACATCATCTTGCAGGGACTCAATTGTTTTAATGTCAATGACACCTAACAATGTTTCAGAAGCAATCTTACTGAATTTCTTGCCTGTTTCATCTTTGATTGCCTGCACAATTTTTTCATATTTATTTTTATCTATAGTTTGCAAATGATATGTTACATCAATAGTATCGGCTATTGCTATCAACTGCGCTTCTACAGGCCCTTGCCCTTCGCAAATTCTAAAAGGCCCTTTACCGTCCGCTCTTTCATGATGATATAAAATAAAATCTTTTATATTAGTATTAAAATTTAAAATATCAACATTACGCTGCCCGTATTCACAATGTTTTTTCATAGTCGGATCATAATGATCGCCTGAACCTGCGGCTAGAATATACTCGGTAAGTGCA
>Ga0209755_10004207_pt1 | contig 17228 bp, 13 predicted proteins | sample TergutCo191P1_FD_187301 | JGI IMG/M metagenome (GOLD analysis project Ga0209755, IMG submission 187301) | Cornitermes sp. P1 segment gut microbial communities from Petit-Saut dam, French Guiana - Co191P1 (SPAdes) (version 2) | ecosystem: Host-associated > Arthropoda: Insects > Digestive system...
GGAACTTAGCCACGTATACTTCATAGTACTGGAAAGGGATGGGGTCTGTGTGCTGGCAGAAAGGCAAGCGACTACTGATCTGCTTTTCTGAATGTTCTTTGTGGGAAAATATTCAGTTAACTGGATTGTTGCCTGATACCACCAATCACTTCCAATTGAATTAAATGTGCCACTCTATCTTGCATCAGTTATACCTCAATTTAAGGTGTGACTACATTATTTCCAACTCACTATCCACCATCATCTTACTAATGGAATCTAAAGTATGCTACTGACAGTGTCATTAAAAGAACCACAAATAAACAAATAAATAAAATATCAGAAAACATGTGTACTTTCATGTTAAGATGTATGTTTTGTTCATTAGGTCTATCACAAATCACTGACATCATCATACACAGTTGAGCAGACAGCATTCTTCCTGCATTTGGGAGGTCCTGGGTTTGATCCTTGACACTGGAGGCTGGCTATAATGAGTGACGTTACACAGCAACATAAATATGTTACAGAATTTTCCACCAACAAAACGGCATGCTAAATGTTTACCAACTAATTTTCTTGATTACAATGAGACAGTGGCGAATCCTGATCCGGAAGTCAGGTCATGTGGAAGGGTACAGAATGCCTCCCAATCACCCCTTCCCACCTCCATGAAATTAAGAGTCAATTGTCCAGTATTATACATGATGATGATGATGTTAACAATAAATGAGAACATAAATATAACCACATAAAACTCATTCATTATCTGCAAAAGACAGAAAACAAATCTAAAATTCTTACCTGATATATTTTGTTCATTTGAAATGAAATTCCGCTCTCCTATTTATTGATGTAAATTTTGCAATGACCAGATCGTAGAAGTTGGGGGTTTTCTTCAGCTCTGCAAGTAAGGCCTTCTCTATTGACAGGAGTGACAGTTGACTCAATCTGTCTTGACCTTGGGTGGAGTGAAGGTATGTCCTGATTCTCCTGAGGGCTGTAAAACTTTGTGCAGCGGAGGCTGTTATAGCCGGGATGGTAGAAATTAGATTTGCTAATTTGTATGTTTGTTCAAAGGCAGTGGCCATACTGCTGCCATGTAACCACTGCAGAACTTCGTAAGGGGATTTTCCTTTTATATCTTCTGAACCATAAAGCACCATTAATTCATTCTTCAGCAAAGCAGTGTCAAACTCACCCTCATATACTCTTATCAGTTTGCTTATAAGGTGATCAGGAAAGTTGGACTTAAGTTTGTATACATCAAATTTCTCACAATTCAGTAGGCCAAAAAATTCCATTTTTTCAATGTTTGAGAATCGTACTGTCAAATTATTGACTAAGCTGTCTATGATTTCACAAAACAGCGTTCTGTACTTACTCTCCACTGAATCTACCATATTGCATTTCAATCTCTTGACTTCTCTGGGCTGTGCCAAGTCATTTGAGGACTTCCACAGAAGTTGAAAACCTGCATCTCGTTCATGGTGTAAATATTCTTGAAATTCAATTACTTTGGTGGCACAAAAAATCACATCCAGAGGGTTTGTTTGCAATACATTATACAAAATATCTGAAGAAGCAAACACTGAAGAAAACAGCTTAAGTAGGAAGATTGTTTCAAATTTTCTTAGGAATTTCCTGTATCCAATTGCTGCCATTTTGTCATTTGCACTCCACACATCCTGCATCTCTACATCTTCAAAATATTCTATAATTAAGACTCTGTGCTCATCAATCATGTTTACCAAGCAAGAACTAAAGGACCACTCTGTCAGTGTGAAGGATGGAATTTTCCTTAAAAGATGTTCTGTCAAGGTGTACATTCCCCTGCTTGAATGTGATGTGAAGGTGGCAATTCCATTTAAACTGGCAAAAAATACCTTGCATTCTGGAATATTGTTAAGGCTCTGAGACAGAACAAGATTCAATATGTGTGCATAACAGTGCACATGGAGGGCGTGTGGACATGTGTCTAATACTTTTGCCTGAAGACCATGCAAATCTCCACTCATTACTGATGCTCCATCATATGTTTGGGCTACAAGCTTTGATTTAAGATTGAACTTGGAAATTACACTTTGTGCAAGATTAAAAAGACCATCAGAACATCTGTTGGTACTCACAGCAGTAAAACCAACAAATCTTTCCTCAATTTTGCCTTCATGGATGTACCTTAATACTGTAGATAACTGTGAAACTGTTTCAGTATCTGAAGCCTCATCCAACATAATAGCAACAAATGGAGCATTCTGAATTTGTATTGTAATTTCATCTAGTACCACATCATGGATTGACTGTATCAAGTCATTTTGAATGGCAGATGATGTTGCATTGAATACAGTGGCTGTTTCTATATGATCTTTCAGAACAGTGTCATATTCTTTAAGAAGCTGCAACAATTCTATGTAATTGCCTCTGTTAAGAGATGAATCAGATTCATCGTGACCCCTGAAAGGCAGCTCCTGGTTTACCAGGTGGCAGGTCACGTCAATTAGCCTTTTCAAAACTTCTCGGTTCTTGCAAACCATTTTATTGTGTTTTGAATTTCTGAATTTACGCTGACTGTCAAGTGTCTCATCAGTTCTTTGCTGCCTGAAATGCAGAAGATCCAGCATACACTGCAGATGTGTTGCAGAAGATCTGTGTTTTTTCTGTGATGTGCATAAGCTGTTCAGCTTGTCAAATCCTGCTGAACTCCAAGCACTGTCACCTTTCGAAAACAGTAGGCATGGCCAACAAAACAACTTGTTCAGATTTTTGCAGCCACATAACCATGGGTACAGGTCATATTGAGAAACTTGAAAATTCCTTGTATATGTATCTCTTTTGTCTTTGTGTACACTCTTTAGGTTACATAATGGGGGGCAGGGGCGTCCATCCTTTATTATCTTCAGTTTCTCCGCTAGACTTCTTCTTGAGAATGGTGTCTCTAGTAAGTCCTGAATCACACTTTTATCACCTTCGCACACATCCATTCTTCAGGGGAAGGGTTAGTGAAGAAGAAAATAATTTAAAATTAGTTTTCTACATCACACTACTGCATACTTATAAAACCCTACAACACAAAACAAAACTCACTTTGTCTATATTTCAGTGATCACTTGGAAGAGAACTGAGCTTACACAATACTTTCATGGCTAAAACCCTTTTCTTAATTCCAACTTGGAAACAATGGGAGAGTTTCAATATGATAAACACAAATTAATTCTACAGAAATGTACAAAGGCAGTGTATGACAGTACTGCCTTCCAGTTTGGGTGGCACTTTGACTGCAAGACCATGATCCTATTGTGAAAACAGCCATATTCTTCGAATTCTTAGCACCAAAATTTAATCCTGAACAATATTCCTCCATTCCCTTTACTTTTTTAAGTAATACTGTGATGTATTCATGGAGAGTGACGTTCAAATATTACAAAAATGTTACAATTTCATTTTTTGTAAAAAAATCAATCATGTATCAGCAAGACACAATAAATGTAGAAGATAAAATAATTAGAAATAAATACATTCTTAACAGTAAGAAAAGTGATTTGAAGTTTCCACCATGTTACTGTTGAGGAAACTGGTCTTCTGGGTTTTTGCACCATGAGGTTGGACAACTACTGCTTGACACTTCAAAGAAACATACACATACATCTTCTGGGTTTTATGTTTTTTTGACCGTGGATCCCTGTATAATCTTGCAAATAAAGCCAACTTGGTGCAAAATTTTTCTTAGTATGTTTATTTCTTTCCTCTACATGTTTCGGGCGACTATGTGTCCATCTTCAGGAGAAACAACTGTACTTATGCAACACCTGGTACGTTATTCTGTACGGATGACTCCTGATGATGGGCACATGGTCACATGAAACATGTGGAGAAAAGAAATAGACATACTAAGAAAAACTGTGCACAAAGTTGGCTTTCTTTATAAGATCTTCTGGGTTATGAGTCAATTCACAGACTCATAAACCTGAAGATGCAAGCAGTATGTGTTCAAAAATGTAAGAAAGCAATTATCTAAACACAAAGCACAATAACCCAAAGACCAGGTTCCTCAATATAAAAACACACATGGAACGAATAACATCTTTCAGCTTTGTATTGTTTCCAGTGAGTCTCACATAATTAGGGTGTGGACAAGCTGTATCTTCTGTCTTCTCTTTGCTCACTTTTCAGTTTGTTATGCAAGCAATGTGAAAAATATGACTGATTATCCCTGCATTATGCTACAGGATACCAAACACATTGCCTTATCTCTGTTTCTCTCTCTCTCTCACTCACACACACACACACACACACACACGTGTGCAGCAGGAAATTCTCCACATACCAACCCTTTTGGGATGAGTACAAACATTATACCTAACACACAGTAATTTTTAAGAAAAAAAGATTTACAAGATTTTGACAGAGAAAGGACATCACTGCTTCCATTTCAGTGGTATGGTGGCACAATACTAGCCATACCAGAGAATTCGCCACTGCAATGAGACTGTCTTTGAAGCATAATTCAAACTTTACAAGACAGTCACAAAGTTATGGAAATTAATGTAGAATAAATGTACATATTTTTGTGGTTTGTGCCAATATTTGTAAAACTAGTGATAAACCTATGTTCTGTGTAACATATATATCTTCTTTCACTAATGTCTGCAGGATACACTACATAACTGTATACAGTATATGTGGCAGTTATCTGCCCCTTAAGCCCTGGAATGTAAAATTTATAAATAAATCATATAATTTTAACACATAGCTCTATCCTGAAAAATATTGTCATCCTTAGAATCAACACATGAACAGTTACAATCTTTCACATTCCTATACATATGAACCATCCTATGCATTTAAGTGATATAGCACCATCCTCAGGGAGGCATTAATACAGAGATACAAGAGTAACACAGAATTTACATACACAATGTTAAAAATTATTACAAAAGATGCAGGGAACGAATATTATTACATTTTGAAAAAAGTCACAGTCTTCTTTATGCCCACTTCTAACCTCTAGAAACAAGTCCTAGGTTAGTAGTTCAATACTTTCCAAACACCGATGGAAACGATACTGCTTGCTGCCACTGGATCTTTGCTGTAATCTTACATTTATATTACCAGACCTACTACAGAAACTAAGAAATCTCTACACTATTTGAATAAATTTCTTTCTTAATTCTACTTGGGTTTTGTAGGTACAGCTTGACATTTACCAAGAAAGTCATGTTTCATAGAAAAATAGGAACAAGATAAAGAAAATATATCACAAAATTGATATAATATTATACCTACCTGTCTCTATCTACATCAGCCTTCTGGTACTCAAAGTTTCCTTCATTATCTGCATCATCCTTCTGGTCCTCACACTTTACTTCAACATCTGGTTCTACTTTCACTTCTACTAGTTCCTGGGGATCAGGCTAGAATGAAACCACTACCAATCAGCAATCTAACTCCATACTGTGTAATCAAGGTTAATAAGGCTAAAGAGCTATATGATAAATTCTTTTAACTTTCTTATGTAGCTTCAAATTATGTTATACTAACAACTTCTTATCACACATTTCAGTGTAATTCAATAAAAAAAAACAACATACTGCATAACAGTAAATAGTGGTAAACATGGAACTGCACAGTGGCTTGTTACATTCCTTTTATTAAAATCACAATACACACAATTTAAAAATTTATCACCTATTCCCATATCAAGCAATATACAAAATTCTTCCATAAGTTTATGTAATGACATAACAGAATTCAACAATAAAAAGTCTTTAAAGGGGAGCCGAGATGCTTTCTGTTACAACAACCACTTTGCTCAGTACACAAATATATGTCATGTTAAATGTGCTTGATGTAAGTTTGTAAGTGAAAGAAGAGTTGATGAAATGTCATGTATTAATTCAGATACTGTTGGTGCAAATGTGTTACATAATTTTAGTAAGGTTATGTTTAGTTATGATAAACTGTGACTGCTTGAATTGACCTGTCCCATGTCATATGTATAACTGAACTGGATGGGCAATAAACTCAACTAAACTAAACTAAAAACTTAAGTAAAATAGACTCAACAAAATTAATCAGAGCACCAACAAACAAATGATTCTAAAGTAAAGAAACAGAATGCATTTATCAGTTGTCAGAATAATAGCCCTCATTAATGTCTTCCAAAACATGAAAATGATGCGTCTGACAAGCCTGATTCCATATAACTCAGAACAAAGTGAAAATACTGGAGATATTTAGCACCAATAGTGCTGCTGCTGACATGGTCTGCATAAAATTTTATAAACTTGTCAACAAAGAAAGCTTGAAGCCTGGCCAAACACTTAACACCAATGTATCAAAAATGTACTGGTAAAGCTTACCGACAAGAGTCTTTATGCTTGAACAGAGAAGTGTGCACTCCTGGGAATGCAATGTCTAACTACATTACAGTCATGTATTGCGGAGGTGCATTCGTCAGTCACACACACTAATACACGTAGCAGTCAGAAAAGTCAAGGAACCACAATCATTCAAGGGAACACCAGAACAAACTGAACTCCTCTCAATTCTTACAACTAGAGAGGGGTATGGATGGATAGGAAGACACTTAAAACTGGATCTGCAAGTGCTTTGTTCTAAAAAGTTTGGGCCTTCTTGAAACAGGCAAGACTTCCACTGAATGCAGTTGTTAATAGACAATGCCCTTTCCCATCCACATGACAGTACACTGATGTCTAACAAGTCTTGTAACATTTAGGTCCCATATCAAAGCTATTATACAGCTCATGGATCAAAAAATGACTACAACCACGGAATGATCTTACCAGGCTGACCTTCTCTGAAGTTTTCCTGAAGGAGATAGCAACATAAGAGCATTCTGTGTTTGGTACTATATATAGTGTATCCCAGGCATGGTCTTCCATGAATTCATTAACACTGGTTCAACTGTGGAGAAAAACTGCTGCCAGACATAGATAATTTTCAGCATTCTCCTAATGAAGAATTCACAAGTCCAAAATTCTTGACATGGTCTGTGCCGTAAGAAATTCTGAAAATTGTGATGAAAGGACCAGTGAAGAACGGCTACAGTGTGTTGTACGTGAACCAAGCTCCCAGCACATGAAACATGCAGATAATACCTAAGACCCACAAAGCAAAAGGGAAAAGAGGGTGGAGAAGATGAGAGTGAACAAGGAGATGGTGAGCAAATCAGTCACAGCATGATAATAGTAAACAAACCACGCTTAATCAGTCTAACACAAACAGGTCTATGTTAATTCAACTGGTTACCCTTACATGTATGCTACATGCTTCAGCCTGTATTTAGGTCGTTCTCAGGCTTATCAATATAAAAACCATACAAAGGAAGATATAATAAAACTCTAAGAAATATAAAGTTTTAAAATGTATATATAAAAGCCTTTTTTATTAGATCAGGTCTTTATGTGTTGTAGTAACGGTTGTATTACAATTTTTTATATCCTGGTGTATTTTAACACTTTGAGTCCCAGCCCTTTAGTGCTTTGTCGGGTCCAGAAACCCAGGCATTTTTGACATATATTTAAATCTGACTATCATGAGTATAATAAGTATATTGTAATATCCTTACCATATTCTGAGAGTTAAAGAGAGATATTTTAATTTGAATATACATATGAACACATTATTCCTGTAGAAACATATAAAAAATTAATTGAAAAAACACTGAAAATTTACAGAAAAAAATCTGCACAAAACATATTTCCTATATTTACAAATAATTTAGCTTTGTGTGGTACAATTTGAAGCACTCTGGCATGCAGAGTGGCACTTTACAATCAGGACACCACAACACAGTCTCTTTTCTTTCTCTTTTTCCAGTAGAATTTTTAGACTTTTCTGAAAAAATTTTACACACTCTTGTAGGATGTACCTTCGTGCCAGTACTGGTAATTCTATAGTTAAATGCCTTCCCAAGAGTCTGTTGCTTGATGCTGCTTGTGAAACATCACAATGGGCAAGTGTTGCACCTTTCTCAGCAAATCCCTCTCCAATCTTCTGCAGGAAGAAAGTTATATAACAATTATTTCTCTGATTTTCATTCCTGGTCTCATGGTACAGTATGTATGCATTTACAATTGCCATGACAAACATGTGAAAAAGAAGTTTCTTCCACCACTCTAGTTGTTTTCTCTTCACTGAGTAATTCGAAATAATTTCGTCATTCCTGTCAACACCAGTTTTGTTGAGATTATAGTCTAGATGGCATCTGGCTTTGATTTGGTTTTCACTCCACTCTTACACCGAATTTCCACATTGGTTGTGGTTATTTCATGTGCTGTTGATGATCACAGAACATCTCTAGTATCCTTCCATTTCAAACACACCAAATGATCTCTTCTCATGAACACACACTCATCTCTTTTCAGTTTTTTTGACACAACATTTTGTCTTGGCAGTTCTTTTTGATTTGGCAGCTTTGGTCTTTCTTGCCCACAAGAAATCAAAAACAGCCGCTGAACCGGAAAATTTGTCCATGAAAACTGTATGCCCCTTATCAAGATAACCAGACAGTATTCTCAGAAACAGTCCAATGATTTACTTGTCCTGTTGACCTTTACCAGTATACACTTCAGGGTGCAAAATATAACCTGTCTTAGAGTCACAAACTGTCAACAACTTGATACCATACTTGTCAGGTTTGTTCTTTATTTAGACATGGAAAATTACTCTTCCCCAAAATCCACATACACCTTCAACATTGGTAAGATTCTCATAAGAGGAAAATGATGCAGGGAAATGAGTCAGCATATGATCCACGAAGGGCCTGATCTTGTGCATAGGGTCATGGCTGAGTTCATTTCTGGAAACAGACGTTGCATTGTCATTGACATACAAATCGACAGTATCACAGTGAACCAATTTCTTGACATAACTGATCCTGAAAATCGAGTGGAAATGAAGTTACTTGTTGATCAGTAATCTTTGAGTTTAGGTTTCTTTATCAGGTACATGTGGATTATAACAGCCAAAAATAAATACATTTCATGCAGCCTTACTCCAGTCCATGTTTGCCATATGCTATGAGGCTTTAGCTTATTGGTTCTCCTCAGTTTGTCAGCATACCTGTTTATTTCTGTTTTGATATGTTTTATCATAAATTCTGTGAAGAAAATAGCAAAAAAAAAAAAATGAATGATATGGAGCTGTCATCCACTGCTGCAGTTGAACCACTTTGTTCAGAAAACTGAGGCACAGAAGGTTGCTGATCTCAGAATGACCACCCTAATGCAGAAATGGAAGCTGCATTCCAGGAGTTACATTTCCTCTTGCTTGATGGGCATGAGGATGGTGATCCAGAAGTGCTAGGTTGGGCAGGTGTTGTTTGTGACAAGACCAGACTACGAGGGCGAGTGTCATTTTCTGTATAAAGATAGTAATAATTAGTTGCTCAGTACAATATAACATTCCTGTAACAATATTATTGCTCAAATAATGGGATCTTGAAACAATTAGAATAAATGTTTTGAAATTCATTCCAATACAATGTGATCACATACCTGAATTGGAATCTGACTCAGATGGGCTATATTCCGTTTCTGATACATCTCCTTGTGAACCAGAATTGTCCACAGGTTCATTCAGAGATTCTACAATATGCACATCATCAAGAAAATGGGACATTTTTCTTTCTGAAAACTCTAAAATCAACACAAACAACACACCTGCAGGACAAACTGCAGACCACAACATGCCTGTAAACAGTTGATTGTAAATAATTTTTTTTTTAAATAGTGCAAACAAAAGTCCTCAGATGGCAGCATCAAATATAGGGCTGTTCAATGAAAGCTTCCATGCAACCCAAACCCGATTTCAAGTTATGTGTGTTATAGTACATACACAAATATATAGGCACGAGCTGCACTCAGGCATGGGACACACAGCAAGTTGGAAGAGACCATGCCTCGCTTAGGTTTGGGCTTCAAATTGTTAACTGATGCAGCATGGCCTCAGTGTAGTATATTCTGCTATAGATCCTTCCTTGTACTCAGTTTGTAAATTATGGGCCTCAATAGAAATGAAGGTGGTGGTGGTGGTGGTGATGCAATGTTTATCTGCAGAAAGCTGGGGTAGTTATGCTGAGAAATTTCTCTCTTTCCAACCTGTAACCTAGTCACTATACCGAATGGGCTACATTCCTTCAAGAATACTGCTTCTCTTACCAAAATAAGTTTTCAAAGTACTGGTACCTGAACAAGGATACAATTAAGTGGTACTTCAGACATGAGTCCAGCTCTTATTCTGCATTACATCCTGCACATTGACCTAAAAACACAACCTAATGTTGTCAATTATAGATGATCTTAACCACATTTTACCAGTTAACAGGGAACATTAACATTTTGCCATCGGGCCATGTATAAATAAGTGATTGCTATCCCATGCATTGTTGACAGGTCACATCTTTTGACGTTTTCTTACATGACGTTCTGTACGTGCGTTTGTCAGCTGGTCTGACTCACTTATCACTTCAAGGTTATTGACAGCTTGATGCAGGATGTTTGGGTCTCAAATTACAAACAAACAGACTGGTACTGACTCCCTATTTTAGAACCATAAGACTACAGTAAAGAGACCACTGATTTAGATATACCCTCTGTGTTCTTGCCTATCTTCCTTCAGTGGCAATCATGGCTTTGTGTAGGAGTGTTCTGAAAGAGGACGATATTTTGTGTTGAGTTATATGCGGATACGTATTCTGATGTCTCTGATTATAGTGAAATGAAATTTTGGACAGTGACAGTGATGTCCCCACCACTAGTTCACGTAAACAACTGCGATATTCTGTCATAGTTGTTTATAGTGACAGTGAAACAAGTACAGCAGGGGAAGAAAGTAGTGAACCAGAGAGCTCTGATGACACACCAAGTGATGTGTGGTGTAAAACTGATAAAAAACCAAGCAATGAGCCTTTCCTTGGAACTACAGGTCTGAATATAGTAATTGATAACCCTGAGTCCGTAGTTGAAGTCGTGAGTTCAGTCATTGGTGACGATCATATACAATTACTTATTGAATAGTCTAATGTTTACCACAGTCAAAATGCAGAAAAATGGAAGGTCTCCTAAAACACACACCTGAACAAATGAGAATGTTTTTGGGACTAATAATTTTGATGGGACAAGTCAGAAAGAAAAATATAACAGACTACTGGTCCACTGACCTCCACAATTTCCACACCCATTTTTCCTCACACTATGAGTAGGAACCATTTTGAATCTATTTGGTAGGCCTGGCAGTTTAGTGACACCAGGCAGCAAACACAGGATTCAGGGTGGCTATTCAAAACTTGGCCCGTGTATGAAAATTTTGTACAGAAATTTAGGCCAGTTTACAGCCTAAAACAACTGTCACTTGATGAAGCCATGATCCCATGGTGAGGTCGCCTGAAATTTAGGACATCCAATCCAGAGAAAACAACAAAATATGGAGTGCTGGTGAGAATGGTGTGTGAGGTGGTATCGGGTTATATCTGGAACATGGAGATATACTAAGCTGAGCATAAGAAGTTGGAGGACACAGAGTTATCACTTTTAGACAGAAACTTAGGACAAAATCATCACATCAAGACAATTTTTTAACAGTGTGAGATTAGCTCAAACATTGCTGGGCAGAAACGTGACAGTCTGCGACACTATCAGGGCTAACAGGGGCATTCCATGTGACCTAGAAGGGGAAGTCAAGCACTTGAAAAGAGGGCAGTCAGTGTTTCGGAGGAAAGGTGATGTAATGGTGCAAGTGTGGAAGGGCACAATATTTGCGCGAATGATAAGTACGATCCATGGCGCAAAAATTGTAAACACAGGGAGAAAAGGCAGGAAAACAAACATGGAAATGAAGAAACCTTATGCTGTTGTCCAGGACAATAAATTCATAAAGGGCATAGACAGGGCAGACCAGTACCTCATTATTATTCAGTTCTAAGAAAAACTGTAAAATTATAAAAAATGGTGGTATTGCATCTGCCAAACTGTGCACTCTTCAATGAATTTTTTGTGTACAGGACACTAAATAAAAACAAAAAAGTAAAGTACAAGAACTTCCTGCACTATCTAGGAAGGTCCTGGATATCAGAAGTCCAGAGTCGAAGTGAGTCCAGTTCTGATGACCTTCAATTGCCAGAGAAGCAAACAACTCCAAGGGGGTCTAAACAGAACCCGCCAGGCAGACTCTCCGGTGATTTCAGAATACACAAACTTGAAAAAATTGTTGGTGGTAGGGAGGGAAAAAAAGAAGAATCCTGCAAGACAGTGCAAAGTGTGTGCTGCACATAAGAAGCGAAGTGAAACTAGATACACTTGTAAATCTGCATGGTTCCGCTTCACAAAGGGTCTTGTTTTGAGAAATACCATTCAGAGAAAACTAGACTACCTACATGCAGTTTCTGCAGTCTCGGGCTCAGAAGCACAATCTACGGTGTCAAACCGTAAGTACGAGCAAGTTACGGGGTTGAACATTCAAAGAATTTAAAATGTCCCGAAATTGGGGGGTTTTTAATTAAAGGGCCATCCGGTCGGCAAAGTGTTAAGGTTATGCCTGGAGCGAGATATATGTGTGGAGCTGAAGATTAAAAGTTCCGTGATCTCACCTCAACTTCTACTTTCACTTCAGCAAAAGCGAAATGTTGGCGTACTCCATCTTCTTGGCAATCACTTTCCTGATCATTTACATGCGATTCGGTTGTCTCGCTGTCTGAATCAGGCTCCACCTTTATCGCGTCCATGTTGGTTGTTACTCATGTATACCTTATTGTGTTGTCAAATTTGTAACCTGTATTTGTAGAGTGTCATATTCCAGCTCGCTAAAAGTTTGTTCTAGAACATATAAACGCTACAATCGCTAAATGAATAACTTTCACTAACAAGTTCTAAGGGAATACACATGACACTTTATGCACATACTTTTTAATCACCGATGTTGATGATAAGCTACAATGACTAGCAGCGGCAGTTATCTGTGGTGACAACGTGATCTGTGCTTGACAGTAATCTAGGAAGCCAAGAGACCTGGAACGTATGTAGCGTACAAGTATGTTGCTTGTCAATGTATAAGGCCTACAACTTTATGAAATACTTCCTAGCTTCATAAATGAACGAAAAGGGGCAGTTACAATTTGCAGTGAGGGACCATTCATCCCTTTGTATAATTATTCTACAGAATAACGATTCGACCCCAGGTAATGCATAGAATGGGATGCAATTTCGTGGCTAGGTCTTTGTCCTTGTGCGAAATCATACTAGGGACAGAGTACTTCACATGGGTCCATGGCAACTTCTGTCACCTTCCTTGTTACTCTATTGTTTGTTACACATTCTACCACTTGACACTACGGCCAGGACCCCCGAAAGAACATTTTAATCAGTAACCCCTTTTTGAGGTAATTTTTCTTGCAAACACATTTATTTCAATGTGGAAATGACCTTTTGCAAACGCATTTATTTCAATGTGGAAATGACCTGTTTTGGCATTTTATATCATTCTTTTTATTCAATTGATGAATACGTTGAATATAATGAGAACAAGGACAAGTAAATCCTACTATGTGGACTGTGATTTTTAAATTTGTTTATTGTACTATCTTAAGCGATTTCGTAATATCTTGTGTATAATGTTAATTTAAGTTATTACTGCTGTTGACAAGTATACTTTTTAACCTGATATTAGTTGTACCAATTTGCAAGTTGTCTGAAGGTGCTTATTGTACATGACTTTTTCTGTTTCCATGGTTTGTATTTAAGTGGGATGTATGGAAATAAAATAAAAATAAATAAATGCATCACTGTTCTGTTGTTCTTCATGCATTTGTAATTTGTACCTAGCAGATTCCCTTTATTGTCCAAAATCAGTGAAGTTAACATTGGGGTTAAATTCCTTCAGCACCTTGTGAAGATCGGGAACAAACTTGTATACACTTACAATGGCCATTCATTAGAATATTGTATTTAGTTAGTGAAAACTGATATAGTAGTTTGGTTAATTGCAGTTAATGAAGTTTGACATTTTTGGGATAATTATGAATAATTTAGTTATAAGTGATGCTGCAACATTTTTGTGAACTTTTTGATACAAGAGAAACTGGGATTAGAAAGAAAAGGTCAGAGAAGTTTTTGTAATATGTACAAATTTTTGTGGACGTAACTATTATAGGAATAAATTAACAAAAACTTAGAGATGGCAATTATGATCAAGGGTAAACTTTATCACTGTTATGCTATATCCAATAGTTACACTCCAAGAAACTCTTACATTTAAGATAATGGGATAGAGGAAAGAGCTGACTAGCTAATGAACATCTTCATGATATTGATTGGAAGGTTTGTTTATTATAAAACACATCTTGGATCTGTCACAGTTGCTTCACAATGGTATATTTACAATTTGACAGTGTCCACCGCATTTGTAAAAATTGAAAAATAGGCATTGGGGTAAAGGAGAGCAACTTGTCAGACATCTCAAGTGCAGGTTGTAGGTTAGGGACTTTAAAGGGGCGAGATCAATCTTTAAAAATGTAAATTGAAATCAACATTTGTAAAAGTACAGCTGTAAAACTTTTTTCTTGTAAGGCAGTAATAGATATGTAAATCTTCAGATTTGCCAAATTCTTCACACAGTTAAAAACACATCAGCAGCTTCCACCATTACTCAACTTGGGCAAACCCTGAATAGTACATTAGTTTCAACAATGCACACTGTCAAGACAATTTTTTGTTTATCTAAACATAAGAAAAAAACCTTTTGTTGCAACAGAATAAAAATAATCATAATTTTGTAACAATTCTGAGTCATATTCTATCCATTAATAATCAACATTATTTGTAACAGTACAATACATGTGTAATATTTCACATATGAATGTAGACCTATACTCTATATCGGTCCTACATGGTTGTAATGCATTCTTTCATTTGCCTTATTGATAGCACCTTGGGAGTGTTACCAAATACACCATCACAAATGCAGTGGGCATCCGTTGTTTTCTTTTGTCGTAACATTAATAGAAGTTACATTGAATGCTGCCTCAGTACTTGCTAGGTCCTCTCTGTAAAGACTAGCATGAAGTGTTCACTGCAATTACATATGGATGTATGTCGATGTGGTTTCACATGCCACAGGGTTACATAAAAGCTCAAAGTAGAACCAGTAATCAACAATTAAAAGCACCAACACCTTTAGAATGTTGTCTATAGGTTTGAAGCTATTCACCTCAAAATTCCTGATGCCAAGAAAAACTCTACGTAACAAGACACCCATGCCCTAATCTAGGAGCTGTTATTGCGACAAGTTAGGATGTAGAACTGAGAGTACTGTCTGAGCGTAAAAGATTCTGTATGGAGAGCAACCCATGTCTTGAGAGTAAGAAATGGAGCTTAACAACATGGCATGTGGACCAAGGTATATTCTTGACAAAATACAGAACAGGAGATGTTATGAATTTTGGAGAACCAAATTTTTTAATTCATGAATTATGGGAAGCCTTATCATAACCGGTGGGCTGTTTTGTACACACTGTCATCTGAAGCATATATGTGAATGACAAGAGGAATATGTGTTAAAAAGGAAAGGAAACTAAGGGGCTTACAAAGTGAAGGAATAATTGCCAGATTGCAAACTAAGTATGAGAAAACCAAGTCATTCAGAATTAATGCAAAAAGTGACAAAATTTCTAAATGAATGAGAATAACTTCAAAGAAGAAAACAAATTTTATACTTGGGCAGTGTGTGACCAACACCAGTGGGGAAGAGTAAACTGTAGAAATAGAGTTGCAGAGGTAAAATGCAGCTTTTGTTTAACCTGATTGAATATTGAAAGCTAAGGAGATATCTACTGCAACGAATTTGAGAATTTTCAGAAATAATGTAAAGTTAATTCTTCCACATAGGCATGAAATATGGAAGGTTACAGGAGTGCCAGTAGTGAGAAGCAAGGTGGTACACTTGCCTCACCTTGGGATTTTGACATTTAGTAATTTATTAAATTAAAAATTAAATTAAAAGCAAAACTACATTTTGTGGTACAGCTCCTACTGTTATAGTCAGTTTTAGTCCAAGGATTTTAATTAAATGATAAACTACACTACTACCTTAGCCAGCATTGATCATGAAATGTGGTAAATTTACAGATAAGTGATGTGCATCAGCTTGTAAAAAATCCTGCCAGCACTCTTGGTATATTAACAGAAAATCAGAAGGAAACTGCAAACATTTATAATAAGGTGCCTTAGGAAAACTGTAAGATCCTTTGGCCTAACATTATCACATACGAAGAAATGTAGAGGTGTGTAGGAGAGAAACAAATGGCAGTGCAAAGCAAACTGCAGAAAAGGAAGTGGACTGGACAGATGCTGAGGAAGGATTCCTCTGCCACAGAGAAACAAGTTTTGAGTTGTAACCACCAAGGACAACATAGAACACGAAGAATGAGATGGAGATGGAGGAGAATGACATACAAGGATGCTTCCACAGTAGGAAGGACTTGGAAAGAGGTCAAGACAATAGCAGGCAACCAAGTCTGCTGGGATTGGTTCATGGAGGTCCTAGCTCTTAAGCAGAATAAGAGGAAACTGTGTGACAACAGGAATACAAATGACTGCTGGAACTGACCTGTCCATGAAGATCATAAGTCAGTTTATATAATGTACACTTAGATGTGTTTAACCTGTTCAACCAAATTGTTACAAATTTACACACTGGTGGTTCATACCATTCCTTTGCAGAATCTGCTGTATTAATGCCATATTTAGAGTCACAAGTGTATTAATGTGTTAAGCATAAGGATTGGCTTTTTTTTGGGAATGTGATATGATGTCTAGTTATTTTCTGGTTTCTTACTTTGCTGTATATGGCATATATATATATATTTTTTGACAGGGTTTAATTCTGTGTATTATATGCTGACATTGGAATATAATATTCTTAAGACTGCAAATATGTATAATTCAGTGATGGATACTTCAGACTGTAAGATAAATGTGATTTTGGAGAGTGAACAAATCAAGGTGTTACATACAAACACAGTTATGAAAGGGTTATGATCTGGTATAATTCTATTTATATGTTAATGTTGGATAGTGTAGGTAGGTGCACTGGTGCATCAATTATTAGACTGATTAGTAGGGTGGTACTGACAGACCATTCTCTAGTAACAGTAAATTTCATTGACAGACTCATTAATAACAGAATAAATATGGTTTGTACAACTGATTCCACACTATGGGCAAGGTTGCTGTCAT
>Ga0209755_10004208_pt1 | contig 17227 bp, 10 predicted proteins | sample TergutCo191P1_FD_187301 | JGI IMG/M metagenome (GOLD analysis project Ga0209755, IMG submission 187301) | Cornitermes sp. P1 segment gut microbial communities from Petit-Saut dam, French Guiana - Co191P1 (SPAdes) (version 2) | ecosystem: Host-associated > Arthropoda: Insects > Digestive system...
CGAGATAGAAAACAGAGCTCGTCTGGTAGTAAGAAATGCAGAGGGTGAAGAGGACTCGGTAGAAGATAAAGAGACAGTCGATATCAATACCTATGCAGTTACCTTTGATGCAAATCGCGGACTTACAAATGATACAAGCACAGTAAGCGATGTAGCACATGGCGAGAGCCTGGATACACGTATGCCGACAAATCCGACTCGCGCGGGATACACATTCAGCGGCTGGAACACTGAGCGCAATGGAGGTGGCAGCACATTTACAAGCAGCACCGCAGTAATCGCAAATGTAACAGTATACGCTCAGTGGACAGAGCTGTTGGTAGCAGTTACCTTTGACGGCAACCGTGGACGAACAAATGACACAGGCACAGTAAGCAATGTGGCGCACGGTGACAGCCTCGATACTCGCATGCCGACAGACCCGACACGCTCAGGGTACACATTCGCCGGTTGGAATACGCAGGCAAACGGCAGCGGCAGCACATTTACAAGTGAAACTGCGGTAATCGCAAATGTAACAGTATACGCACAGTGGACAGCACTGCCGGCAGAAGAACTGCCCGATGACTTTACAAAGCTAGCAAGCTCTGAGACCTTCATCCCCAGCGGCGATATATACTACACGATAAGCTTTACACTGCCCTCAAATGTAGCAAGCTATGAGAGCATCGAGATAATAGACGAATATGATATTACAAAAGTCGACACTCCAGAAATAATATCTCTGAGCATAGGCGAAACGATATTAAGCCCGGCTCCGACGTTCACAGTAAGCACAGCAGGTATAGCCAGTCTTGTTCTCACAAGCGGCGAGTTTAACGGCGGCGATGAGATAGTCTTGAAAATAAGAGTGACGGCACTCGAAACAGCTACAGACGAAGTAGACAATACAGCCAGGCTGGTAATACGGACTGACATAGGCGCTACAGTGACAATCGAAGACATAGAAACTGTGAATATCATGAAGTACACAGCAACCTTTGATAACAATCGACGACAGGAAAACGACAAAATCATTGTTGCAGAGCTGCCTCATGGAGAAGGCTTGGGCGACCGTATGCCGACAGACCCGACACGTGCAGGGCACACATTCATTGGCTGGAACACCGAGAGTGACGGCAGCGGTACAGCGTTTGACGGAAATACACCGATGACAAGCGATTTGACATTATACGCACAGTGGAGACGGATAGTGAGCTCGCCGCCATCGGGAGGTTCTCCGCTTACACCACCCACGCCATCCGTAATTCCACCATCAGAACCTCCGACAATTATAATCGTGGATCCAATACAGGCGGTAGGCCCGTTCATTGTTGACCATCGTGCATATATAATCGGATATCCGGAAGGCGATGTACGGCCGAGAAGCAATATTACAAGAGCAGAAGTAGCTACAGTATTCTTCAGGTTGCTGACAAATGATTTGCGAGGAGCAAACTGGACGCAAGAAAACGATTTTTCAGACGTATCGATAGGGATGTGGCACAACAATGCTGTTTCCGTAATGAGCAATATGGGGATAGTAACCGGATTCCCGGACGGCAGCTTCGCACCGAACGCCTCGATAACGAGAGCGGAACTGGCGGCAATAGCGGCGAGATTTGCACCAATGATGTCAATGACGTCAAATGGCGCAGCAGATTTTACTGACATTTCAGGGCACTGGGCGGAAGCAGACATAATAGCGGCGTCTGAGTATGGTTGGGTCACCGGATATCAGGACGGAACATTCAGACCGAATCAGCCAATAACGAGAGCGGAATTTATTACGATAGTGAACAGAATGCTTTTACGCATACTCAGAACACCATCCGACTTGCTAGAAGACGAGATGGTAGTGTGGTCGGACAACTCAGACCGGAACGCATGGTTCTTCCTTGCAGTCCAGGAAGCAACGCACTCGACAATACCCGGGTATAGGGGAGAGTTAGTACCGGGAAAAATATATGAGTACAAGTATTGGGTAGAAATTATACCAAACCCCGACTGGATACAACTTGAAAGAAAATGGTCAACCGCTTATTCTGCCTAATCCAACTTATCCAAGACATCACGCATCATGATGATGTATGGAAATAACAACAAACAGGGGCTGCTGCACAGTGCAACAGCCCCCTAATCAATTTTGCGCATTTACATAATAGGCGGAACATTGGAGCGCGCACAGTACTCAGCCCAGACGAGCGACCAGGGCATTGCTTTAAGTTCCTCTGACATCAAAAGCCGCTTAGTAAAATCAAAGTCATGCTCAGCCTTGCACAGAATATCAAAAGGCTCAAGCAGCGCAATTAACAACGCCTTGCGCATATTCCTCATACCGACAGTCCATGCGGAGACCCTGTCAATTGAACCATCAAAGTAATCCAATCCAATATGCACGCGATCTAAGAGTTTGCACCTGATAATTTCTTTTGCTATGGCAACGAGCTCATCATCAAGCGCAATAACATGATCACTATCCCAACGCACCGGGCGTGAAACATGCAAAAGCATACGATCAACAAATAGAGAAATTGCCGAAATTTTTGCGCTGATAACCTCAGTGGGATGAAAATGCCCTGAATCCATGCATAGAGCAAGTCCGTTTTTCATTGCATAGCCCATATAAAACTCATGGCTGCCGACAGTGTAGCTCTCAACACCGATTCCAAAAAGCTTGCTCTCAACTGCATCAATAACGTCAAGGCTGTTGCTGTAAACGGCGTCGAGCGAATCCGAAAGATGCTTACGCGGCAGAAGTGTGTCGATTGGTGTGTCCTTAAAACCATCTGCGACCCAGAGATTTACAACAGACGGACTATCTTGCTGTTTTGAAAAAGCATCAGCAATTATTCTGCAGCGCCTGCAATGCTCTATCCAAAACTCGCGAATGGCAACGTCGGGATGAGCCAAGGTAAGCCCTTGCTCAGACTTTGGATGTGAAAATAATGTGGGATTAAAATCAAGTGCGAGCCCGCGCTCCTTTGCCCATTGCATCCATGCGGTAAAATGCTTAGGCTGAATCTGATCACGATCAACGCCCTTGACGTCGCCGTAAATGGCATGAAGGTTAACACGGGTTTTTCCCGGAATGAATTTTAGTGCTTTGTCGATCATCATACGCAGCTCATCCGCCGTTTGAGCCGCGCCGGGATAATTTCCGGTACTCGCAATGCCGCCGGATAGCTCCCCGCCGCCCTCAAAGCCCATGACATCGTCACCCTGCCAGCAGTGCATTGAAACAGGGATAGAATCTAATTGTCTCAATACAGATTCAGTATCAATACCAATCTCGGAGTATTTTTCTTTTGCCCATTCATACATATTCTCGGTCACACCTTTCCTTTATATCAATTTAAGTTAAACGCATTGTCTATATCCTTTATTTCCTCATCGGAAATATGTACAATGGAACCAAGGTCATTAGACGCCAAAATAGACTGCGCGGTTGCCTCGGCAACTTCCAGCCGATCAAAAGCATGCAGAAGAGAATCCCCTGTAACCATAATTGACGCATTTTCACATATTAGAACCGGTGTTTTTTGGGAAAACATGTCCGCTATGGTCTCGTGATCCATGTAGACAGAATAAAACGGCGCTTTTTTAACCTCTCTTAGCAAAATATAGCTTTCCGGAATCGTTCGTGCGTCAAATGGTCTGTCGGTTACAGCAAAAACTGTTGAATTTGGAGGATTTGCACCGAGTATTGAATTGATATGTGGATGCTTTTCATAGATGCGCTTATGCAGCAGAACAGATCTGGACGGCGTTTTGCCTTGTTCTTTCATACCGCCTCTGATTAGCACCAGGTCTGATTCTTCCATGTAAGCACGGTCAACCCCGTAAGGCGTTATGAGAAAAGAGCCGTCAGAAAGCCGAACGGAGTATGTGCCCTGAGTGCTTACGAAGAGCCGATGCTGATAAGAGCGCCGAATCAGCGTAACCATATCCCGCCTTGCCGCACATTCCTCAGGTGTGTGCTTATTGGTAACAAAGTCGTCCATATTCAAATGGTCCTGAGTAGCAGTCAGATTAAACTCGGATTCATGCAGGGATTTTGGTGTGCCGATTTTTCGTGCTATTATCTCCAAACCGGCAGTGAACTCAAGCGTTTCAAACTTTTCAAACGCATCGAACAGACTGCCGGCGCCAATACATACTCCGTGATTTTCCATAAGAATGATGTTAAAGCCCTTTTCAAACTCTTTGGCAATATTCTCTCCAAGAGAGTCGGAGCCTGGTACAGAGTATTCTGCCATCGTGATAACTCCGCAAGTGCGGCGGGCATTTGCAACCAGGTTGACGTCCGGAAGTTGCCGTGCTACTGAAAATGCTACAAGGTTGGGAGGGTGAGCATGAAGCACAGCCCTTAAATCGGGACGGCGCTTATATATGGAAGCATGGAAAGGCAGTTCGACGGACGGTCTATGCGGACCGACTACAGTGCCGTCGGTTTTGATTTGGCACATATCCTGACGAGTCAAGTTGCCCTTATCAATGCCTGACGGAGTAATCCAGATATCACCATTGTCGTCAAGGATAGACAGATTTCCGCCCGATGTTGTGGTCAGCCCGCGGCTGTAAATACGATCCATTATCTTGACCAGTTGGTCTGCCGGGTGAAGTAGTTCAAATTTCATTACAGTACCTCCGTTTCTATAATTTTTTCAGGTGAAACCTCACGGACACTAAAACTTTGCCTGATGATTTCACGTGCGGATTCAACGTCCTTTATTTCTCCGGCAGCAAGCATTTGCGAGACTATATTGCCTATCGCAGTTGCTTCTGCAGGCCCGGCAATAACCGGCAGATTGCAGGCAAGCGCGGTGAGTTCGTTGAGATACATATTCTCGCTCCCGCCGCCGATGATATTGACGTAATCAAAACTTTTTCCGGAAAGAGTTTCCAATTGTTTGACAGTTTGAGCATAGAATGAGGCTAGGCTCCGGCAAATACATTTTGCATAATCGCCGAGACTTGAAGGTTCTGGTTGATTATGTTCTTTGCAGGCGGATTTAACCTCTTCGACCATGCTCTTAGGAGAAAAGAGACTGTCGCTGTTTACGTCAAAAAGACTCTCGCAGCTTGATGCTCTTGCTAAACCGACTAAGTCGGCATAACTGACGCCATCGCCGATTTCACTCCGCACCGATTGTAACAGCCATAAACCCATTATGTTTTTTAAGAACCGGTAGCGATAGTTATATCCGCCTTCATTGGTGAAATTCGCAATGCGAGCTTCATCGTTTGTAATGGGGCTTTGCAGTTCAATTCCCATCAGACTCCATGTGCCGCTGGATATATACACCGAGTTTTTTGACTTTGCCGGCACGGCTAGAAAGGCGCTGGCAGTGTCGTGGCTGGGCGGCATAATCACGGTACAATCGAAGCCGACGGCTTTTTGAATATCATTTGAAAACTTGCCGATTGCGGTACCGGCGGGCACTATTTCCCCAAAAATTTTTTCAGGAAATCCGCATCGCGAAATTATCTCCCAATCCCAGTCTTTCTCAATGGCGTTTACGAGTCCCGACGTCGATGCAATGGTGTATTCTGTTTTCTTTGCGCCGCACAGCCTATAGTGCAAATAATCAGGCATAAACAACAGATGTTCGGCGTTGTCGAAATATTGTGGATTTTCAAGCTTTGCCGCCAAGAGCTGATTAATTGAATTAAAAGGCTGCTTCTGAAGACCGACTCTTGAGTACAATTCGCTCTCCGGGATGATTTTGAACAGTTTTTCGTAAATACCGTCTGTCCGGCTGTCACGATATGCTATTGCCGGACCGACCCGATTGCCGCTCTTGTCAATCAAAACATAGTCAACGCCCCATGTATCTATCCCAACGCTGGTCGGTATTTTTCCTTGCTGCGCACATTTTTTCAGCCCTAAAATAATTTCGCCCACAAGCGCGTCAACGTCCCAGCATAGGCTGCCGTCTATCTCTTCCATACCATTGGGGAAACGATGGATTTCTTCCAGTTTTAGCACTCCATCTTCAAGCCAGCCAAGAATATGCCGTCCGCTGGAAGCGCCTATGTCAATTGCAAGGCATCTGTGAGTTATCATGCGTATCACTCCAATAATCAAAAATGTATGGAGACATTATAGCATAATAAGAATAATATACGATATAGAAAAATTACATAGAACAATATTTTTGTATGTAGGATATTCTTTTTATTCTTACAAAAGGAGAATAGTGCCACAATTCGCAAGAAAATCCTAACGTAATAAGATATTTTTGTGATAGTATAATTATAGATGACCATTGATTAATTTAACAAAATCCGGGAGTGCAGCTTAATCAGCGGTTACATAGGGGGAATTGATTGAATTCGTTGCTTCTATGATTGCCTCAGTGTCAATAATGTCAATGAAGGTGGCGGCATGAATTTACTTATTGTTGAAGATGAGCGCATGACTCGCGAGGGCTTGTTAGAGAGCGTTGAATGGGCGCGGGTTGGAGTAAGCAAGGTATTTTCTGCGGAAAATGGTGAAGCGGGGCTTTTTATGGCTAAGCGGGTTTTGCCGGATATTGTGCTTACGGATATCCGCATGCCGCGCATGGACGGAATTACGATGGCAAGCCGAATTAGAGAGATTCTTCCGGAATGCCGGATAATATTCTTGTCGGCTTATTCCGAAATCGACTATTACAGGGCTGCAATTGACCTTAAGGCTATAAGATATCTTGATAAACCAATTGAACCGGAGCGGCTTAAAGTCGCTATTGCAGAGGCGGTGGTTGAATGCGTACAATTACGCCGCTACAAGTTCACACATGATTTTCAGGACATGCAAGAGAAACAAAAGTTTGCCCGTGCAATATGCATCGGAGAAGATGAAGAGTTTTTGGAAAACGAATACAATCGTCTGAAGCTTCGCTCACTGTTTAAAAACAAGGACTATTGTTTGCCAATTATTATAAGCTTCAGATTTGATTTTGAGGAAGAAATGCAGGAGGATTTGCTGATTCTTGCTTCCGCGTTAAGTGAAGCGACGGCATATCCAAACCTACATACTATCCGCCATAAAAACCGCGTAGTACTATTTCTTTTTACTTCGTCCGAACTATCCGGGCACAGTATAAAATCGACGTGCAATAAGCTGTGCAAGGTACTTTCAAACCATACTTTCGTAATTGTTGCCGGGAAAACATTCAGAGGGCTTGGCAATGCGAACAAAGCATATCTCACGGCGAAAACCGTTCTGGAAAAGGCATATCTTTACCCTTGGGGGCATACTGTGCTCTATACTGATGAGACTGCGGCTATAGCGGCGCCATCAGTATATTCAAAAGCAAAAAATGAAATAATGCTCGATGTGACGGAAGGAAATGAAAAGAAAGCGCTGGAGTTATGCGAGCAGCTTTACCAAAGTATTCGCGATAGAAAAGACTTAATATATCAAAAGGCGCGCGAGCTTTACTTTGAAATCATCTCCGAGGTGTTTCATAAAGCAGATTCGATGCACATTCAGATTAAGGAAGAAGAGAAGGGTGATGCAATCTCATGGATAGTCCTGATTGAAAGCTATAATCTGGACGAGTTGCATGATTTTTTATGCAAGCACATCCGGTTATATTTCCGCTCGCTTGACGAAGCAAGGAATGAGAGAAAGCAAATTCTGGCAATAAAGAACTATATTGCAAAAAACTATATGAATGATACCTTGTCAATCGGTGATATTAGCGGATACTTACACATGTCGGCTTCGCATGTATGCACGATGTTCAAGAAAGAAACCGGTGAGACAATCAACAATTTTCTTACGGAATACCGCTTAAACAAGGCGAAGCGACTGCTGCGGGAAACTCTTTTTACCGCGTCGGAAATTAGTGTAAAAGTAGGCTATAGGGATTCCAGCTATTTTGGCAGAATTTTTCGCAAACGTTTTTGCATGACGCCAAATGAATACAGAAACGGTCAATGAGTTTGGTGTGAAACGGCGAAGTAAAAAAATTTCCAAAGCTCAATAGGGTATAAAGGACGGAAGAGGCGAGATGCTCAAGAATAAACGGATTTTTCGCGGTTCGACCATTGGCGGAAGGCTGATGCTCTTCATTATTTCTGCGGTACTTTTGCCGACTGCTGTAGTTTTAGCATTTGTTTTCGTGCAGTTTAATAATATTATCTTAAGTAGCCTGCTCGAATCACAGGTTGTTACATCCTTACAGGCCGCCGGATATATCAGCAATACTACGGCAAGGCTGAGAGCCATATGCAACACTATTATTGAGGATGAAAGATTGCCTGTTGTGTTGGCAGGCAGGGATTACTCCGTGCATGACGAGGATGATGCAGCCTATTACGCGGCGGCTCAAGTGCTCAGTGCTGTAATTGATTCGCATATCAGCAGCAACGCATTATCTGAAATACGTATTTTTTCTGATATGCCGTTTGATTCCGATGGCAGCATCAGTCCGCTTGTATCGGACGTTTCGGAAATAAGAAATACCTTCTGGTATGGAATCTTCACAACTACTGATATAGATACATTCTTTGCACCGGAGTTTTATTTGAGTTCGGCAGAGCGCGAAGCTCATGGGAATTTGGCGGTTATACGCAGGCAAATTTTTGAAATAGGTGAAAATCAAGTTACTGTGTTTGTCGCTGTTTATATCTACGATGATATCTTGGCAAAGCCCATACGTGATATCGAGCTTGAATCAGTCGAAGGAATCATTGCGTTTATAATCAACTCGCGAGAAACTGTTGTTGCACAGACAGATGAAACAGCATATGGAATCTACGCGATGCATTATGATGAAATCGCTCTTGCAATCGCCGCGGAGGGAGTGTTTATTCAAAAAGACGTTGCAGGGACAAGCGTTTTTATGACTTACAGGGATATCGAGTCTACGGATTGGCGTCTTGCGTGGATTGTGCCGCAGGCTAGTATTGTTGCTCAAAGCAGACCCGTATTAGTTCAGCTTGTACTGATTTTCTCACTTATGACCATAGTAGCGCTTATCATAGGAATTATTATTTCAAAGACAATTGTGGGCAGAATAAAGTCCCTGCGCAATCAGATGCAACAAATCAAAACAGACAGACCCGAACCTCTAAGTCTCATGCCGGGAAAGGATGAGGTCGGCGAACTGATTGAAACATATAATTACATGGTTAAGCGCATAAACACGCTGTTAGATGACACAATAGAGTCTGCCGAAGAACTCAATAATGTTAAAATAAAGGCGCTGCGGGCGCAAATTGACCCTCATTTTCTATATAACACATTAGACATGATAAAATGGTTGGTAAAGGCAGGCAATAATGAAAAAGCATCGGATGCGATTGTCGCTTTATCCAGATTTTATCGTTTGACGCTCAACAGAGGGAATCTTTCCGCTACGGTCGCTGCGGAACTTGAGCATGTTGCACTCTATGTCAAGCTCATGAATATGCGCTTTGACGACAAGATTGAGTACTTGGTGGATATGCCGGATGATATGCTGGAATATGAAATTCCGCTGATAATATTCCAACCAATTGTGGAAAACGCAATATTACACGGAATATTTGAAAAACAATCAAAGATAGGAAAAATCATCATCACAGGCTGGAGTGATGAGGAGACTTTGTATTTTCTTATATCTGATGACGGAATCGGAATGACTGCTCAGCAACTATCTTTGCTTATGCTAAACGAAAATGAAAATGAAATGGGCAACGGGATTGGAGTGTATAACACACACCGCAGGCTTCAACTGATGTACGACAGGGATGATTGCGGATTGCAATACTCTTCGGAATACGGCAAAGGCACGGATGTGACATTCAGAATACCAAAACAAAAAAGGTATAATGCGGCTAAGCTCGCGCCGGAGGATGATTTTTGGATTGCAAATGTGGACTTGATAGATGATAACAAGGACTATCGGAGGCATAATGATGAGTAAAAACAATAATTGCAGAGCGGCTGCATTCTTGCTTACGGGAATAATGCTTATATCATTGACTGTCGGATGCGATAGTTCGGGTTCCGACTCAGGACCAAGACATGCGATTGTCGTAAAAAGCGAGAGTAACAGCTATTTTGAAAGAATCATTGAGGGTTTTGTCGCAGTTATAGAGCAGCATGGCGGTATTTCAATAGTAAGAGCGCCGTCACAAGCAACTGCGGAAGAACAGATAACAATAATCGACTCGTTAATAGCAGACGGAGCAGACAGTATTGCAATTGCTACAAATAGCGAGTCTGCGTTGGCTCCGGTACTTTCAAGAGCTATTGAGCAGGGAATACAAGTGCTCTCGTTTGATTCTGCGGCAGACCCGGAAAGCAGGGCGTTACATGTAAATCAAGCTGATGCGCAGATAATTGCCAGAGTGCTTATGGATGCGGCTGCCGATATAACAGGAGGCAGCGGACAAATAGCGATAATGAGCACGACAAATCAAGCTAACAACCAAAACAGATGGATTGCAGCAATGCGGGATTTACTTGAAGCGGGAGAGTATCCGGGACTCGTTCTTGTCAGTATCGTTTATGGTAAAGATGATTATGAAACTACATATGAGAGAACACAATTTCTGATAGACAGATTTCCGGAGCTTGCTCTGGTAATCGCTCCGACCGCAGCCGGAATACCTGCCGTTGCAGCATGTATTACAAACAATGGTTTGGGACATCGCCTGAAAGTAACGGGACTGGGTATGCCCTCTCAGATGGCACAATTTATTGGAGAGGACAGGGCGTGTCCCTATATGTTTCTCTGGGATTTAGACGAAGTGGGTAAGCTGACGGCATATGCCGCAATAGCTCTGGTTGAAGGACTTATCAGTGGTGAGGTAGGGGAGAGCTTGCAAGCAGGAGAAATGGGAGAGTATTTCATCACTTCGGATCCGTTCGGGGGAAGTGAAATTGTGCTTCAGGCTATGCCGATAAGATTTGACGAGAACAATATTGACTATTGGATGCAAATTTACTGATAAGACCCGGCGCTTATCTTACGAGCGCATGTTGGCGCGAAGAGGATTTTACCATAATTATGATAATACTCCGATATATCGAATTAGTGGCAGGGAGTAAAATATAAATATAATTGTGATTGTGAGGCGAATGCGGCTTGGAATTCATAAAACTGAAAAATATCACAAAAACTTTCTTTGGCGTAAAGGCATTAGACGATGTGAGCCTGTCAATAGAAAAAGGAGAGGTTCATGCGGTTGTTGGTGAAAACGGCGCCGGCAAGTCAACAATCATGAAGATTCTTGGCGGAGTTTATTTTGCCGATAGCGGAGAGATCTACATAGATGGGGTGCTCAGACATATAAACAACGTGCATGCCGCGTTAAGAAACGGCGTCAGTGTTGTGTATCAAGAGCTGCACTTTATGCCGGAGCTTACCGTGGCTGAGAACATCTATCTCCATAATCTTCCCGCAAAATGCGGATTTGTTAGCAAAAAAAGCATGAATAAATCTGCGCAGAAACTTCTTGATGAGATGAGAGTGGATATAAAAGCGACGACGCCAATGGGGCTTCTGTCCGTTTCGCAGCAGCAAATGGTTGAGATAGCCAAAGCGCTGTCTCATAACTCAGACATCATAATTATGGACGAACCTACGGCTGCGCTCAATATGAAAGAAGTTGAGACGCTGTATAATATCGTTGCGGATTTAAAGGCAAAAGGGAAGACTGTAATATATATATCGCATCGACTAAAAGAGATATTCGATATTACAGACAGGGTCAGTGTTTTGCGTGACGGAAAATACATTGGAACTAACAAAACTCATGAAATCACACATGATCAACTGGTTGAAATGATGGTAGGCAGAGAAATTTCTCAGGTACACACCACCGCGGATCACAAGTATGGAAAAGCAGTTCTATCTGTTCGGAATCTGTCAAAAGAAGATATGTTTTCTGATATATCATTTGACTTGCATAAGGGAGAAGTGCTCGGAATCGCCGGACTCATGGGCTGCTTTAGAGAGGAAATTGTTAAGTCGCTTTATGGACTTATTCACCCGGATTCGGGAGAAATCGTGTTGGAGGGACAGAAGGTTTTTTGCGGCAAAGCCGGGATTAATCTGATATCAAGCCCGCAAAAGGCGATAAAATGCGGCATTGGATATGTGACTGAAGACAGAAAAGGCGCCGGGATTTTTGCCCTTATGACAGCAAGAGAGAATTTGACAATCAGTATTATGAAGTCACTTTCTGTTTTTGGCTTGGTACGAAAGAAGAGCGAGCAAGAGCTTCTGGATATGTATACGGTGAAGATGAATATGAAATATAGGACGCCCTATCAGCGGATAAACAGTCTTTCCGGTGGAAATCAGCAAAAATTCATTTTGGCGCGGACTCTGGCAACAAAATGCCGTATACTCATCTGCTTAGAGCCTACGCGAGGCATTGACGTGGGAGCAAAATCAGAGATTTTCTCTTTGCTTGAGGATTTGGCAAAAGAAGGAATGGCGATTATAGTTATTTCCTCTGAGTTGCAGGAAATCATTGGGAACTGTCACCGTACCTTGGTAATCTTTCAAGGCGAGCTGACCGGCGAGATTGAAAAGAGCGATTTCGATGAAACACTGATTATGCAGTGTGCAACCGGAAATAAAACACATAATGTACAAAAGGCAAGCCAAAATCCATTGGAAGAATCGGGGGGTGCGCAATGAAGAGCAAAAATGTAAAGAAATTCTGGCTATTTTGGGATAGGTTTGGAATCTTGATTATTCTTATTTTTGTCGCATCGATATTTGCACTTATAGACCCGCGTGTCATACTTCCGAGCCAAATAATCAGTGTGCTCAATAGGTCTTCATGGATAGCATTGGCAGCGGCAGGTATGACATTTGCTATTTGCTCAGGCGGATTTGATTTGTCTGTCGGGTCGATTTTTTCTCTCTCCGGCGCAATACTCGCAAGAACTATAATGGATAACGGCTTTTCCACTGCCGGCGCTATATTTATGGTAATCGCGGTAGCTATGGTGTGCGGGTTTATAAACGGGCTTCTTATAACCAAACTGAAGATACAGCCTTTTGTCGCTACTTTGTCGACGATGCTCATTTTTAATGGGATCGTAAGAACGTATACAGGAAATATAGGGACGCGCATAGGAAATGAAGAATATGCAATGGGTCTTAGCTTTATTGGCAGGGGACTTCCTGTGAATATCTATGCAGGAGGGCAGTTTAACGAAATATCACTGGTTAAAATATTAATTACTGTGATAATCTTCGCGCTTGCAATAATTATTTACCGTAACACCAGATTCGGTACAAAGGTTCGTGCGGTTGGCTCAAGTGATTTGGCTGCTAGGACATCAGGTATTAATGCAGATGGTGTATTGGTAATAGTGTACATGTTGACGGCGGTAACGGCAGCGTTGGCGGCTATTCTTTTTGTAGCCACTGTACAGACAGCATCACCGCGCGCCGGGGTCGGTTTCGAGTTGGACGCAATTACGGCTGTTGTTCTGGGGGGGACGGCTTTATCAGGAGGCAGGGGAAATCTGGTCGGAACTTTTGTCGGCGCTTTTTTGGTCGCGTTTTCAAAAATGTGTCTGAACTTTATAGGAGCGCCTGAAGCAATGCACGTCATTGTTCCCGGAGCAATCCTCCTGTTCGCATTGTCGATAAATGGAATTAAACTCATTACGCAGCGGGAGGTGGGTTAGTGTGATTAAGAATAATAAGAAACCGGGGATTGGATATTTTGTAGCCGACCATGCAATCATTATTGCGCTGATTGTATTTTGGGCAGTTCTTATCATTACAAATCCCGCGTTTTCTAATTTTCAAATTTTTGCCACAATAGTAAAGCAAGCGTCTATCTTTGCTGTGGTGGGTATTGGAATGACATTTGCTGTTATTTCGGGTGCTTTCGACCTGTCGGTTGCATCGCAAATTGCGCTCTCATCGGTTGTCTTGACGTCGATTGTGACAAGAATTACTCCGTCAAATCCGGTTCTGGGGCTGCTTATTTCATGTCTTGTAATAATTATATTGGGCTTGGTCATGGGACTAATAAACGGAACGCTCGTAGCACGCTTGCGTATTCCGGCATTTATCACAACCCTTGCAATGCAGCTTGTTTATCGTGGTGTTGCGCAGCTTGTCAATGATTCGCCGGTTCCCTGGGGGACGCTGGGCAAGGAGTATCAAGTATTTACAACAGGAGCGGGATCTGCTGAGACGATAAGAATAGGCAGTTTTGAGGTGCTGCATCTGATGGGATTTTCTTTTTCAAGGATATTTGGACTGCCGCTATTCTTTTATATAATGGTTATTCTGGCTTTAGCCGGCACTGTGATTTTAAGAAAAACCGCATTGGGAAGAAATATTCTTGCAATAGGAAATTCGCGGGAAGCCGCAAGGGTAGCAGGGATTAGCATTCCAAAAACTCAGACAATCACTTATGTAATGGTTGGTTTGTTTACGGCGTGTGCGGCACTTATGATGACCTCTCATCAAGGCATGTCAAACTATGGAGTGCCCACAGGAACAGAGTTTACAGTAATATCGGCGGTTGTGCTGGGAGGTACGGCATTGGCGGGCGGAAAGGGCAGTATACTAAATACGGTGGTTGCATCTTTGTTTATTGCGACGATACCAACGGCGCTTACGCTGTTCGGCGTCAATCCGGACTCTCATGATATTTTTAATGGTGTGATACTTGTGATTGCGTTTTCAATCAACACGATAAGATCATATGCTGATGACGCAATTGTAAAGTTTCGGGCAAAGCGAGCCGCGGCGGCGGAAAGCAAAATATAGCGCAACTCAGCCCATTGTGAAGCATCAGAGGATTGTACCACAATTAGTATAAATGTCCGATAGATGCAGCAAAAACCATTAAATATAATTATAACAGTAAAACTCCCAAAACAATTTTAAGGAGGCATACAAATGAAAAAAATTCTTAGCATTCTCTGCGCGTTGGTTATGATTTTGGCAATAGCGGCATGTGCCGGAAATGCTGAAAACACAGGGTCTGGAGGCGGAGCAGCAGAAACCGGAGACTTGACATTCGGATGGTCTGTGTATGATTTGGCAAATCCATTCTTTATCCCAATGGATCAGGGTGTTCAAGCTAAAGCAGCGGAGTTGGGAATCACTTTGCTCCCAACTCATGATAACAGAAGTGATGCTACTGAAATGATTACAGGGGTCACAAACCTAATTAATCAAGGCATCGATGCACTGGTAATCTCTCCGTTTAGTCCGGAAGCGCTGGGCACTGTGAGAGCTCTTGCCGATGAGGCGGGTATACCTGTCGTTGTTGTTGACATAGGAACCGGCGGAACTCAAGTAGATGCGTTTATCATGTCCGATATGCGGGGCGGCGGCAGACTTGCAGGTCAGTATTTCCTTGATCTGATATCCGAAGGTCAATACCCGGATATAGTAAGCAGAAATGTTGCAATCATAAAAGTCGAAACATCCGCAACTTATGCGGTTTTGCGAGGAGAGGGATTTAAAGATGCTGTTGTTCCGGCAGGTTTTACCGTTGTCGATGAGCAGCATGGTAACTCCAGCATGGATGAGGCATATGCTATTATGCTAGATTACATAGCCAGATTCGGTAATGATCTTGCTGCCGTGTTTGCCGAAAACGACCAAATGGCGTTGGGTGCTGCGGCTGCAATTGATGAGCATGGTTTGACCGGTCAGATTCTTGTGTTTGGGTTCGATGGTAATGACGATGCTATTGCAGCTATCAGAGCGGGATCGATGCACGGTACTGCCGCCCAAGACCCGCGGGGTATGGGAGAACTTGGCGTGGAGCTGGCTTACAGGCTTGTTAATGGTGAAACGTTGTCCAGTCCCGATAGAGAAGAGGGCACCGGGAACCTGATTTTCTGGTCTCCGATGAGCATGATAGGCAATACAGGCGTAATTGTTGTTCCGACCGGAACGGCGCCGCCTCCGCCCGTAGTACAGGAAGGATTGACTTTCGGTTGGTCTGTATATGATCTTGCAAATCCGTTCTTTATTCCTATGGATCAGGGTGTTCAAGAGATGGCGGCAGAGTTGGGCATCGCGCTTTTACCTACGCATGATAATAGAAGCGATGCAACCGAAATGATCACCGGTGTAACGAACCTGATCAATCAGGGCATTGATGCTCTGGTCATCTCGCCATTTAGCCCGGAGGCTCTGGGTACGGTAAGGGCGCTTGCGGATCAGGTAGATATTCCCGTGGTAGTTGTGGATATCGGAACCGGCGGCACTCAAGTAGATGCGTTTATAATGTCCGATATGCGGGGCGGCGGCAGACTTGCGGGCGATTATTTCTTGAGTATTGTTGATAGTTTTCCCGAAATCACCAGTACAAATGTTGCCATCATAAAGGTTGAAACTTCTGCGACTTATGCAATTATGAGAGGTGAGGGCTTTAAGGATGCGGTTGTTCCGGCGGGGTATACTGTGGTGGAGGAGCAGCACGGTAACTCCAGTATGGATGAGGCGTATGCCATTATGCTGGACTATATAGCCAGATTCGGCACTGATCTTGCTGCCGTGTTTGCCGAAAATGATCAAATGGCGTTGGGTGCTGCGGCTGCGATTGATGAGCATGGTTTGACCGGTCAGATTCTTGTTTTCGGGTTCGATGGTAATGATGATGCTATTGCTGCCATCAGAGCCGGGTCGATGCACGGCACGGCTGCCCAGGATCCGCGTGGAATGGGTCGTTTGGGTGTGGAGCTTGCTGCAAGGCTTGTCAGCGGAGAGGTTCTATCGAGCCCTGACAGAGAGGCGGGAACAGGTAATCTTATTTTCTGGTCGCCAATGGCAATGATTGGAATGGATGGCAACTTAGTTTCGTAAGTAAATCCGTAAATAAAGCCCATTGCGTTTTTTGTCCCCCGGTTGGTATTACTTTGCCGACCGGGGGGTTAAAGATAGTGCAAACTTGTGTGCTTGAGACTGTAACCATTGCGAGTTTTCGGATACCCGGTGACCGGTTACCTAGGTGAAAGAGGGTATAGGGTAAGATTATGCTTGGCGTATCAAAACACCCGCCCTTGCGATATGCCCCGAAAATAATATGGTCGTGAAAAGATTTTTGCCAAGGAGAGAAGCCAGCCATCCTGATTACATGTGATTTCAGGTTACGCACGATATGTTGTAGGGGCGACCGTCCCCGGTCGCCCGCATATGGAGTTGTCAGACCCCCAAGGAAGCGGGCGACCGGGGACGGTCGCTCCTAGTGTGCCGAGTATGGCATAAATCTAAACGGTGAAAGTCCGTAGCGGAGGTACTCATAGCCAACCGCATAGCGA
>Ga0209755_10004209_pt1 | contig 17227 bp, 16 predicted proteins | sample TergutCo191P1_FD_187301 | JGI IMG/M metagenome (GOLD analysis project Ga0209755, IMG submission 187301) | Cornitermes sp. P1 segment gut microbial communities from Petit-Saut dam, French Guiana - Co191P1 (SPAdes) (version 2) | ecosystem: Host-associated > Arthropoda: Insects > Digestive system...
CAAAATTCTTGCAAATGTAATCTCTGTTTACGTCAACCACCTACCCTCCGTGATTTGGCTTCGCATTCCGTCTTTCATCACACTTTCAATTTATCAGAGCTCCAACTTACCGCCCGAACGCTGTATCGCCATTACCTTCACGCCGCAAACTCACGTCTCGTTCCCGAACATAAGTTAATACCTCACACGGGCATCTATTTACATTCTACATACACTCATCCCACTCTGTAGGCGCGAAACCAGGTTCAATGAATATTGCATTACTGATCGCTGTTTGTTGGCGCTCATTCGACAACGAACACTGTGCTATTTATGAGGAAGTTATCGCGACAGTGCTTTGACAAAAATCGGTGGTGGTGCGCGTTTTGTGATGGGCCTCTATAAATCCCTCCGCAATGTTTGGTGGATAATTTGGGGCATTAACACAACATACTGTTTGGTACTATCTCGCCCAAATTCATCTTACATGTCTTGTAGCTATGTCACGCTGAAGGGTCTCTGTACCAACATTGGTACGTTATATATTGTACGGCTTACGGGCACTTTTTTCGACAGACTATCATGTCATTGAATTTAAAACTTCAAAGAGACTAATGTGTTATAAGATTTATACGTGACTGTCTCTTCCATAGTTAAACTAAGTCACGGTAACGTACCGGCCTTATGCGGGACGTGCCACCAATCTATACGGCGTCTCGCACGCCTTTACGTTACCTCCCTTATCCTACATCAGCTGATCCGATTGAATGTCAATTAACGAAAAAGTGTACTGAACGTGCCCAATCGTGTCAGCATTTTTCGTTGCAAGGACAGTTACGTCATGGGTTGGCACACCTGCGGTCCGTAATTCCCTCATGGCAGTATAAGCGGCGACGGCGTCATGCTCCTGCTACCACTGCCGACACGTCGGGCACATCCATTACCTTACTCTGCGGGTCCGCCATTTGATCTACCAATCCTCACCGCGGCAGCCCACCAAACTCCGCGCCATCTCGTTTTACAACCACGTCCACTATTCTTCATGCACTAGCACGACTGCCAACTTGCTTCCCAACCACGTCTTCCTCAGGCACTCCCACGGCTGTGGTTATACACCGCGCCATCTTGTTTTCCAACCACGTCTTCCTCAGGCGCTCCCACAGCCAGGGTAACATCGGCCGCAGCTCTAAATTCAACCTACGTTACTGACGGCCGGAACCTCAGACGTAGGGGGTCATTGTGGGCCCAACCTACCTTACCTTAGGTCACGGTTCCCTTACCTTACGTTAACGCGGCCGCAGGCCTGGCGTTGGGTAAAGGCGGCCGGAGTCTGGCGCTACACAATAAGGGGCTTGTTTTAATCTTCATACTTGCCCTCCTTATGTCAGGGATCCCTTATGTTAAGGCGGCCGGAGTCTAGCGCTATATTCTACACAATAAGGGACCTGTTTTAATCTTCATACTTGCTCTCCTTTTATACCTACCCCTTTTTCTCATTCTCTTATTTGCCACCTTCATCCAATCACCTGGTTCTAAGGGTCTAACTCACTTCACCTTATTTTACACATTAGTGGGGCGGGCTATAGAAGACCCATGTACTACTAGCGAGATCTACAAACTCACATGCAACACATGTTAGGGTGTGTATATTGGCCAGACATTGAGAACCACGGATACTAGGTACAAAGAACACATACATTACATTAGATCTAATAATCCAGTCAGCGTATGCATTACACATCCTTAATAATAGACATGAGTATGGCACGAAGATACATATAATGAACTGATAAAATGTTCCAGTAAAGGTTGATGAACTGCTGGGTATCTCTGTACATTCAAGAATACCACAGAAAAGGCCATCTCATCATGGAACAAGTACCTGGACAGAACTTACTCTTTGAACATATCACTACTACAGTACCAAACAAAGTAACATCCGAGGTAGTAGCAGAAGGCAGACACAAACCGAGTGAGACTAACATAACCTGAACAACATTGGTAAGCACAATATACATACAAATGAACTGTACTACATTTTCCAGTGTTTATGACGAATCCATGTTAGAGGGGGTGATTATACAGATGATGCTTGAATGCATATATTTTACAGGCATGCTACCAGGTAACCTTTCCAGTTAATAAGCCTACGTAGTAGCTTCGCGAACATGGTAGACCTCACAGATGATGATCCAGTGAGGATCGAAACATGTAGGAGATAAAACGTTGTTTTAAGTGGTTTTAAATAATGTAATTTTATCCACTCCAATCGTGTCCAGTGTTGGTTATAATAAATATATGCAACAAAATGACTTGAAGTCAGCGTGACACACCGATCTTGTAGTGAAAAGCACCACGGGAGCACGGAACTGAGTTTTCGAAATGGGTAAAGAGGGACACAGCACTCAACCCACGGAAGGCACGGCGCAAGGACGAACAGTTCCCAGCCAGCTACCCCATGAGAACCACTACGCAGTGTAGAACTTGGCTAACCAAAGCTAGATGCCGGTAAGTGGTGATAACACTGTTAGAATTGAAAGAGAAAGAGCAACCCCAATCGCTAGTTTGCGTGGAGCCAGCACTTATCACCATAGAGTCATCCCCGCCAGCTCGCTGACACAGGTAGGGTCGGGAGTTTGCAAGTCTCTACCCGCGACGTCACAAGCTGATCTGCGCGGTCAGCAAATCACTCAACACGCACGTTCTACGTGCAAACTTTAGCAATGAAACCCTGACCGTCCTTAAGGGATCCATCCTAGATACAGCAGAGGAAGTATCAGGCAGAAATCGACAAAATAAATTCAATACGCGAATCTAATTCCAAAATGCAGACAAAACCTCCTAGGCAAAAGAAAAACGGCGCCTTATATCAGAGTTACTTAGTGGAAAACTAGACCACCTGACACTGGAAGATAAACAAATTGAACATTTTACAGAAATACGCTCAAGGCAAGGTACAATGCCCCTGTATCCCGCCCTAAGTTTATGGTGATTGGGGCAACCAAAGTCTTCCAAATTGAGAACTGTTCTCACAGGATACAGGATGAAGGATATAACAGTTGATTAGAACAAGAGAGATTTACTGTTGTAAACTAATGTTATCTTTTATATTGTTATTTTAAATTGTTTTATTTTATGGAATATTTTGCAAGCATGCCATTTACTTGTTATCCACTTTACCCACCATACCATCCCATAACAAACTGGTGGCAGCGTCGCGATAATTCCTTATGGAATTATGATACCATACCCTCCAAAGGGATTTGGTTCAGTTAATCCCCTATGGCACTTTGCTGTTGTCGACCGAAACCTACTGTTAGGGAGTTTAACTTTTTTACTAGTACATGTATTACATATATCACACCCAGCGGCGTTAGAGGGCACTACTTGTTATGCGCGTGAAATTGTTGATAATTTTTTTCGGAACATAGGAGTTGATGTGAGTTATATTGAGGCACATTGCCATAAATTTCGTAACTTAATTGCCGACTATCGGCTATAAATTGCTTTTGCTGGCTCATCACGAAAGTATACAGTTCCTAGTTATTACCTATACAAGTACGAACACACCGAAGGGCATTCCGTTGTTTTCGAGGTGGAACTTTGACTTATTAAGCGGTATATTTCGTCACATTGTGATTACCATTTGTTAGAAGTGGAAACGACGGACTGTGTGCCATTAAGTGGGTGTGCCCAACGCAAAGCTGCCGATATGAGGGTTCCTTACGAATGTATAAGGTACATTAAGCTGGCACAGGTATATATGTGAGTGAACTAATTATTACAGTATGCTTATAGGGAGTATATTTACGTTACTTAGTATGATTTGTGCCCTGATTATGTTTACTATTTACTGGAGAATATTTGCCTTGTTACAATTCATGTCAGCTCGTTTCGACTAGGGCGGATAACTTATTGGTACTGAGTACTAGTGTTTGAATTTGCATAAAGGACGCACACAATGACCACAGCAACGAAAGATGTGGGGGTGGCAACCCTAGTAGATCAGTGGGAAGCGGATAGTAGTAGTATTTCGGTTATGGATTTTTTTGAAAACAGGAAGCGGCAGAGATGGGGAGGTTAAAAGCAAAAGATAAATTAAAGCTAGCGAGGTTGAAATTACGCGGGGCCGCGCGGACTTTTTATTCAACTCAAATTCAGCTGAAAGCCGATGATATGACGTATGAGGTTTTTAAGATGGCTTTCATAAATAGGTTTAAAGAAAGGCACATAGATCAGTATAATTATGCCCGATTGCAGAATACAGGGCAGGAGAAAAATGAAAGCACTGAAGTTTTTCTTGACCGTCTTAGAAAATTATGTCAAAGAACGATTCAGCCTAGTAACAATGCTGTTGAATAAGCAGTGGTGAATCGTGAGACTGAGCGCCGGCTTCTAGCAGCTTTTATAAATGGTCTTAAAGGTGCGCCAGGGCGCCAGGTGAGACTCCAAATGCCAGATACCATACATGGCTCTGAATGTAGCCATAATGGCTGCAACAGTAGATAAAGAAAACTATGCGTCATTCCACGAGACAAAAAGTCAAGGGAAACGACTGTTTGCAATAGGAGGCAATCGTGCTGACATACCCCTAGGACAGGACAGCGGCACACAGCGGAAATTCAAATGGAGTAGAGAATGTCGGCGTGGCTTTGCTGATCGAGAAGCAGGTCACAATAGTCGGAGACGGGGAGACAGTTCCCTCCCGCCGGTCGAAAGGCCGATCTTCTGTAGGGTGGAGGAACCAGTGGCCCCCAAAGGTAGAGGGAATGGCTTCAGAACCGAAGAGTGGTGAAGACCGCCGCGCCGCCATCGAAGGATATTCGGTGTTACGAATGTGGGAAATTGGGACACAAAAATGTGTCCACGAGGGCAGCAGAAGTCAAACGGGATAGGGAGGGCGAGTCTAACCCCGACGCCCAGCCCGAAATAAGGCCTTACACCACAAGCCGCATTGCCTCATTAAAGGAAGAGAGGTTGGTGATAGAACTCTTATTGACAATAGAAATAGAGGGGAAACTTTCATATACATGGTAGACACCGGCGCCATGGTCTCGTTCATACAGCCAACAGTAAGTAAGGAACCAATGCGAGCTTGTGACGTGCAGGCTAGGGGTGTGACCGGTACACAATTAGACATTCTAGGTGAACAACAAATTCAGTTTGGTATTAAGTCACATGAGGAATATGTTCCATGAGCATACATTCGTTCTCTTTAATTTGAAACGATGTAGCTCCGGCATCCTTGGCATGGATTTCCTGCAGAGCGTAGGGGCCGAGATCAGTCTACCTTCCCAGGTACTGATTATAGACCAACACAGCTATCCATTCGTGGACCGGGAGAGTGGGTCCCGAACGACCCGGGCCTGCCCAGCGAGAGACGGGAAGGGACTGCGCTTTCTTGTGTAGGGGTGGAAGTTGAGTCTGGAGAGGACTCGGTGGGAAAGGTAGAGTTCGCCGGGACTGCATCGTTACCTCCGCTGTCTGCCAGAATAGCCCGGCGTAGGGTTGTCAGACGTGATAATCCAACAGGTGTACAAGCCCCTCGAAAGCAATTGGTAGTGGTGGACCCGACATGGTCTACCTGGTATTTATATGGCGCGAGTAGAAGTGACAATGAATGATAAGTTGAGCTCAACGAGTACCCGCGGGATAAACCCGGTGATTAGTAAACCTCCATTGGTGAAACCCCCTCTAGAAGAATGGGATGAACAGTAGACTCCCCAAACCGGTGCGGGCGAACACCTGTCAAGAGATTCGGAGGACAGTTGGCTAAATGCTGCTGTTGTTTGCGAAAGAGACCTACAGCTGAAAACGACATTCTCCCCCGTTCAGAGTGAAAACAGTATTCGAGTTAATGCAGGGAAACAAAAAGATTCACGGGAGCGGGGATTTGTTTCTAAATATTAACTTGGGAAAAATGAGTCAGAGAAATGTTGGGTTTGTGCCAATTCGTATTGCTAATGTATCATTAGAGTATCGAATTAAAACAACGGTGCATGTTGGAGCTTTTCCAATTTCCTGTGATGATGTAGACCACGATAATAGTCATATATGTATGCTATTCAGGGTGTGGAGAAAATTAAAAAAGAAACTTTATGTAAATTTATTTGCGAGATAAATTAACAGCACTTGACAAGAAACGACAGGAAAATACTAGACACTGTTTTGACGAAGTACCGTCACTTAATTTATGGGATAGATGTTTCTCTTGGGTGTACAAGTCATGTACAACATAAAGTAGATACAGGAGATGCACGACCTATTAAGAAAGAGCCATATCGTTTTCCGCACTCTTTGAAACCGGTAGTGGAGGAACACAGACGATGTTAGAGAAGGGCATTATTAAACCCAGTATATCTCCCTGGAGTAGTAGTATTGTGCTAGTCCGAAAGAAAACTAAGAATGGAAGCATTAAATACAGATTTTGTGTAGATTATCCGTCTTTGAAAGCCGTAACCAAACCAGATGCTTACCCGATCCCTAATATTGCTGACACATTAGATTCTTTGGGACAAAGTCGAATTTTTTGTTGGATATGCCATAGGGATATCAAATTGAAATTTTATATGAAGATCGAGAAAAAACTGTTTTTACGTGTCATACAGGGCATTATCAATTTATAAAAATGCCCACTGGATTGAACAATGTTCCAACTACATATCAAATATGTATAGATTTTATTTTAATGGGATTGAAAGGGATTGACTGGTGTACTTGGACGATATAATTTGTTTTTCGGTAACCATGAAGGAACATGTCAGGAAGTAAGAAGACATTTTTAAGCGACTAGAAAAGGCCAATTTTAAAACACAAATGTTTTTGGGACTGATACATTACAGCATTTACGGCATGTTTGTACGGCCTCAGGGATTCGCCCTGATCCAAACAAGATCAAGGCCATTCAGCAATATTACGTTCCTCGGAACGCAACAGACTTTCGTTCTTTTCTAGGATTAGCGGGGTACTATAGGCGAATTGTGCCGAATTTTGCGGAGATTGCAAAGCCTCTAACTGCATTAACAAAGAAAGAGGTACCCCTTACCTGGACAAATGAATGGACATTTGAATGTCAAGAGTCGTTTGACAAGTTAAAACATGCTCATGGCAGTGAAATTCTACAAGGAGGAGAAGGGGAACCTCACGGTCCTGGCAGTATTATATTTTTGTAAGTAGAGAATTGACTGTTCTCACAGGATACAGGATGAAGGATATAACAGTTGATTAGAGCAAGAAAGGCAGATTTACTGTTGTAAACTAAAGTTTTATTTTATATTATTTCAAATTGTTTTATTTTATGGAATATTTTGCAAGCATGCCATTTAATTGTTATCCACTTTACCCACCATACCCATGCCATAACAATATAATCCATCTGACCTCAGCTTACACTGGGAGCTGTCGCGGTCAGCATCACACATTTTGCCAGCCCAAAGTATTCAGTGTAAAGAAAATGCCATCGTCATCATCTTAAAATGACGTTCTACTACGATTTGTAAAACTAACAGACAATACACGATCACCAACACGTAGGGCCCCGAGAGCCGCAGGGATCGACTTATATAGTGCCTGCAAAACAACTGTCTGCTAGAGGAAAAGAATTAATATTAACCGACCTGCAGACATAACTTCCAGAAGGTTATGGTAGGATCGCTCCCCGTTCAGAACTGGCACTGTCACATCACATAGATACAGGTGGATGAGTAATTGGTCAAGATTATCGGGGTAATATAGGTGTAATTATCTTTAATCATTTTTATCGGGGTAATATAGGTGTAATTATCTATAATCATTCAGATACACGTTTCGTTGTTTCTCGGGGGACGCGTTGCGCAACTTATTTCTGAAAAAATATCCGACATTAGAATGGGTAATGTTATTGGATAATACTTAATGCGGTGCAGGAGGGTTTGGATCAACAGAAAATAGTTATATCTTTTACAGCAAATGAATCTATCCCAAGAATTCCGACTCATTGCATCGGGGCAGGTCGTCCAGCTCCACACACTGGAGCAGAATCGACCTTACCCTGTTGTTTACTGCCGCAGTCTTGTCACACAGTACGGGTCTACAGTTCAATTAACACTGCAAACCGATTCGGCAATTAATATCAAAATTTACCTCCCCAAACGATACGCCGATGTGGTCGATGACGACCACATTGAGGAAATCAATACGGGCAAACATAAATTAATATATAAAGGAAAGGCCGGTTCGGCATACATTAATATGGAATTGTAGTTTCACATGCCGAATCGGCCTACGTCCATGTATATTTCAATATAAAATACAAAACTTCTGATGTGATATTTACTGTATTTATTCCAGATATGCTGCTCGATGGAAAGAAGTTTCACCGATCCACCTCCTATGTAGAAAAAAATATATTACGTACGACTGCAGGTAGTTCCTCGTGGTTCAAAACTATCCCTTTCCTGCCATACAGACACAGGTTCCTATTCCACTTTTATAGACACGGTTTGTGCTGTTTTATCAGGAACCTTTGTCGCCTACGTACGTTTTATAAATTTTTCCCGAGCAGTATCGGTTTATATGGTATTGGACGACCACCATTCAATAGTACGTTTAATTCTTCAGGAAGGTCAACATGAAATTCACAATTTTATCATTGGTTCCTTTCATTTTAAACTCTTACAAGTGCTTAACGATAGTTGAATCTATCGTGTGCGTTTAGGTAATTTTAGTGCGATCATGTTCTTTTTAGTTGTCGATGCAGACGTTTCTAAGAAAGTTGTAAATATCCATGTTCTTTTAATTAAATTGTGGTCAAGGCTCCAATAGTTTGCACGGAGAACGAAAGAATGTCTTACAAGTGCCTTTTGGGGTGGTAATCTTCAAAACAACTTCGGTCCACACAAAGCGCCAAGTCACACTTCACACGTTTCAATAGCACGGTTCGCGTCACGCCCCTCGCTGAACACACAACGCCGCTGCTTGGGGTCGCGGCCAGACCAGTGCTTATTATGCGTGTGTCCAGTCTTCAGGTGTTTGTAGAACCTGGGATTGGTCTTCCCACAGGCACGCATTGTGGCTCTTGCCCAGACCGTGCCAGCATTTCTCTGATAAAGGTAAGACGAAAATATCTGAAATTTTCTTCCCATCACATGAAGATAAAAGAATTAGCTGTTGATAATGGCCAGATCTAACAGGTGGAAAAAGAGCAAAATTTTCCAAGCCCGTGTTCGGCTGCTGGCCGTGTAGCTATTGGCCACTATTGTCGGTTACGTTTTCTGGTGTTTGTGTGGCAAAGTCGCGTGTTGTTAAAACGCCTTTGTCAGTTTTCCTCCAAAAACACAATTTCTTGAAATTTCAACGTATCGGATCAGTCTTGACACAAAGTAGGAATGTAGCTGGAGTAAAGCCCGTGTCGAAAAATACATATTGAATGTTCGCTCATTGGTCCCAGTCGCGGGTGGGGAAATTTCAATAAGTGTGAGGGAATTTTAAGGCTTATCAACCCTATCAAGAAGTCATAAATCGTGTGTAGTGGTGTAGGAATTCGAGTGCCTGCCGGATCGACTACTTGTGATCGTGACAATATGGCTGCCAGCGCAACAGTCATTAGGGCTGTTATTTCTGTGTGCGCCTGTGTGTATCAGCAAATATTGTGATGAAAATAATGGAACTGGTACTAATAACTGGATTCCAGTACAGAAGAGTCATTCCTACAGTAGGCGTAAAAACAAACAGCAACTAAATCTAATTACACTATCCAATAGGTTTCCGGTATTAGATAACCTGTATGAATTATCTCACAACACAAACACAAACATAGTGAAGGTACACAAAGACTTCCGTGCACAAATAGAATAAAAACTCCAAAGAAACATTCCGTTTTGTTAGTGGGAGACAGCCATATAGAGACGTGTCTGAAAGACTGGACATCAAACTACGGTCTTCCTTCCGCACAATAGGTTATTTTAAACCAAATGCAGATTTTACGACAGTGAAATCAGAGATCAATGACTTAAGTAAAATTTATGTGGTAATACTATGTGGTGGCACACTAGATGGTGCAAAGAAATAATACACTGATGGGGCTCCTATTTTGCAGTTTGTTAAAAACACTGAGCATACCAATGTGATTATCATAGATACAACTCAGATTTGATTTGGAGGACTCCTCATGTATTAATAAGGAAATAGATGCTTTCAATAGGAAATTGAATAAAATAATAAAACCCTATGAGCATACCAGTAAACACTTAAATATGCAAAGGGAGCAACAAGCTTATAGGGCTGGCCATTGAAGCTGAAGTAATAAAGGTTCAGAACATGACAATTCAGGACTAAGATTTCTTTTTGAAGTGGTCACTCACTCATGAGGTTTAAGTCTACACTCATCATCACTGGCGATTAATAAAACCTTATTAAGCAACTGTGCATTTCTCTTGCCAACGACCTATAACCCTTCCACATTTCGACATGTGTCCATCTCCTTCAAACATTTCACATGCCAACCTTAAACCTATCTTCTATATTGCGTTTTTACATTCCTTGACTTACAATTGAAAAATATTACAGTTTATATTACCTTGTTCACTACGTGCAAAATGGCACTATACAAATTCATAGCGAACGTCGAAAATGAGATGCCAGTATTTTAGGTAAAATTAATTTTTTTGATTTTATAAGGTCCATCAGGTTCAAATTCGAACCTATCGCGCATTAAAATTTGGCCACATTTTATTACCAATACAGACGATGTCAAAGTAAAATTTCAAACATATTGGGTTGTCATTCAATTACATGTTATACATATAGCCATATACCCTCTTTCATGCTTGCAGAAAAATAGACTGCACTTCACCCATAACCCTCCTACAATATCACTGACGCCAGCAAACATCACGTGATCGTGTCATGGTGCGTCACGTGGTGTCGGACAGCAGACCGCTTGATCATAATCCAATCACCGCGCACCCCATGATCACGCGACGACGGGCAGCTGGCGGCGACGGTCGTACTCTCCTCCGCGAAACGCGACAACTTTTTTGACCACAAAAATCCATCAACCTACGGTTCCTTCCAAAAAACCCCGTAACGCCGTCCCTTTGCCGCGACACGGGTATCCCGACTCGGTAAGAAAATTTCTTTCAGGATCCAAACACAACATGGGCGTAGGGGGTTTCGTGGCACCATGAAAAAATAGTTTCCTCAGTCGAAACACTTATGTTGCGGCAAAGGGAAAGCATTACTACTGGGTATTCGTCCGACCATTGCAATGAGACCTGCCAGACAAAAGCCACGGATCATTTCAGCAGTGAAGAATATCGATGCACCCATGTTGACGCGTGTGGCAAGAACGTGAATATCGTATCGATGTGTGCCGTGTCACCTTAATGCAAACGTCGAATAGCACTAGTTATCAAAAAAACATTTTTCCTGTGGCTGTGAACAACCCGTTAAGGTGGGTACTTTGATTATACACTTATATACTAACAAAAATGAACTTAATTTTATTATATTAAAAACACATTAAAATAGTTGTAATGCTTAAAAGTCTTCATAATTCTCCGACATGTTTCGGTCAGTTCTTGACCATCCTCAGCAAGATATTTTCTTTACGTCAGACCAGTGCGGTACAACCAGACTAGGGAGGGTACGCAGAATCAACACAAAAGACAACAGGTATAACAGGCATGCTACCCCAAACCTAAGAAGTTTTACTTTAGTAACTGACGTGAAGAAAATAAATATCTCCCTGGTGATAGTCAAGAACTGACCGAAACATGTCCGAGAATTATTAAGACTTTTAAACAATAAAACTATTTTAATGTGTTGCTTTTAATAAAATAAAATTTAGTGCAATTTTGTTGGTATATAAGTGTATCATACAGATTTAACGGTAAGATTAATGAAAAGTGGGTTCTTTGGTTTTCTTGTTTCAAATTTTTGTAATTACGGAGAAAATTATTAAAGCCTTGTACTATTCAAACTAACGACGTTAATTATCTGAGTGGTTTGGGCAGTGAAAAAGTTTTTGAACTGTCTAGTTCAACTGACGCTGGAACAATTCCGGCTTCTGTTATAGGTCATAAGAAAATGACTTTAATGCATCTCGGTGGTTATTTTCACGTTATGTATCACGATGCAGGGTTCAAGGAATGTAAAGTTTGCCAGTGCCAAACAGGCAAAACAAATATAGTAACACCCCCAAAAAAAGTTCAAGACTAACGCAGCAATATAGTGTAATAAAACATGCATTAAAACATCTAACGCCTAAATAAATATCAATACAAATAAATGGAAACATCCAACAATGTCGCAAAAGGATAGAAAATGCTACTCAACATCGTTTAAACCAAGATACAAAACCGTAACGAACAACTATATAGAATGTAAAGTTTGGCTCGCAATATTGCGGCGACATCATCCTGCGACAAGTACGGACCTATTTAGCAAGCACTGCAGATCGTTATATAGGAACCTAAGGTTCAACGGACCTACCATACAAGTAACACTTCTGATTACAAAAACACAACAAATAATGAATTTTTCATATGTAATCATACGCTCAGCTAGCAAATCACAATTTCTACTTGCTTTTGGGGTGTTCGTAACGTTACAGATAAATCTCAAAATGAAATTTTAAGAATCCGCTTCTAATCAGATACTTCGAATCAGCTCGATGGAAATCGAAAGAATGTATCCGATAGTCCAAGCTGAACTCATAGTCACAAAATACGGACCCGAAATCTTAGTAATAAAGATAAACCAAATAATATGGTAAGATTTAATACCAAAAGGTTATAGCTCAGTTTTTTTCTGTCGAGGACATAAGATCTACAAATTCGCAGGAAGTGGTAATACAAAACAAGATACATATTCGTAACATTCGTAACTTTTGCGCGATCGGAATATAAGGCTAGCGGGCGTTGGAAAGCACAGCAATTAGTAGTGGCAGCAAAAATCCGCCGCGCTAACGGATCCCCTTCTTCACAGACGGCGACACACACTTGTCAGCAACCACCCGGAGTACTCCTCTGCTTTCACAACTTGCGTTTGCTACAATCGGACAGTTTGTGATTCTCGTTCAGTCAGAATGCACTCGCTTATACTAGTCAAAAGTTCTCGAATACGGTTGGAAATGATGGTTAAACGTAGTTCAAAATCACAGCAACAGTACTTGTGGGAAACCTGAGACTACTTTGAAGACATGAGTGTAGTTGGTAGGATATTAAGATGGGTCTAAAGGGAATGGAATGTGGGGCATAGACTGGATCGATCGGGCTCCGGATAGGGACAGGTGGCCGGCGCTTGTGAATACGGTAACAAATCATCGAGTTCCATGAATTTCTGGTCTAGCTGAGAACTGGTTAGGTTCTTAAGTAGGGATCTGAGTGGGCAAATAAATAGCAACTACAGTTACTACAAATTCTATGATATTTTTAAAGTTTCTCAGTTACAGTTACGTATTTATACCGCTAAGATAGTAAAAGAATTGAGCTTTTCATAGCATAGCTGTTTTAATATTATTTTAGTCGGGTGTTAGTGCGGTTTCATATTTCGTATTTAAGTAATATTATACACCACACGTGTTTATTTATATAACACTTTTTTAAAGACAAGTTTACCTTGAACGTGTTTGATAAAAGCAATTAGCATTGTGTGAACTGTTAAGCAAACTACACGCGTTTGGAATAAAGATCCGGACATCAGAATCTATACGAGAGTGGGTGGGAAATTGAATTGTTAGGAGTATTTGGAAATGCATATAACACTGGATTTTCAAGTCGGAAACGGAAATGAGTATTTTAAAGGCACTCCAGCTATATATGTTGGAGATTATGCCGCTTTACCTTTTACGACATTTGAATATAAGGAATCTACACGAAGTTACCTTACAGTAAGGTTTTCCGGTACACCCCTGTTCTCTAAAATATCCAAGGTAGAGTCGTTTCTTCCACATATTCTATATAAACCTGTGGATGTTTTCTTTTTCATTTGTCTTATCCGTTATCACAGACAGGTGCATTTTCAACTAGACACAAATCGAACTAATCAGAGACTTACATTTTCATTGTCATATCCAATATTGTAGTAATATCAGTCTAAGCACACAGCCACGCTCTGTACCGCTAGAAATGTTCTTCTGCTGGGCGTGGTACAGTGTAGCGATCAGCACAGTGTTCCGGTCGCACTTTACCACATTCCTTATAGTTAAACTACAAAAAGTAATTCGGTTTTGTCGAATGGAACGCTAACTTTTTTCCAATTCTTCCGAATCAATTAACCCAGCAATTCTGAAAAACGCTGCGCTTGTCGTGACGAGAATACATGTTTCAAGTGGGCAGCTATATATCAGAACTTTTCAAAAATTTTAGACGATGTTAGTACAAGAGTTTCGTGAACTCGGAAAATGGCCAAATGAAAATAACATGCAATTATTGTGTGCACTGGATGATGGTGTTGTCAGAACCCACGGATTTGTTTTTCTCGTTATCAACGGAGGACATTTCGTGGAACTCAAATGACGTCATTTTTCGTGTACTTGAGGGAGGGATATTTACGCAAATACAAAAACGGGTTTTCGACAAACACAAAACAAAGTACAATTCTCCTACCTTCGCTGACACGTACAGTGCTATCAGTATCAGTCACCTGCAGACAGTGTTCTATCTCCTGCTGCTTGGATATGTGTTAGCATTTGCTTCTTTTGTTGCTGAAATCATGTGGCACCGTTGTTGGGCAAAGAGGCGTTAACCAAACTGTACATCTGTCTTTCAAGATCGTACATAGATAGTTAATTGGCTTGTGTGGATTAATTCTGCGCAACATGCAGCTGATTTTGTTATGTAAAGCTAACTAGATGAATTAGAAATAAGTTCATGTGAATGCATAGGACAGACTTCAGGATGCAAGTGATGAACATTCTTTTCATATAATATAAGGGATAATATCAGATTGTTCCAGATGAAATTCCACACCCCAGAATCACTGAAGAGCACAATTTTTGTCACATCTCATGCGCGTAGTGGCGAGTTGTCACTGTGGAAATTAATGTTAGATCCATGACATGGCATGTGGGATTTGTGGTACCACGAGTAGCATGTCTTGGAGTGTTGCTATTTTACAATTTCACTAAAATTCAAGCAGTGTTGCAATCAGACTATATAATCATAAAATTTAAAAATCTTATTTAGACGGCAAACCCTGCTCATGGTTTCACTCGTATACATTTCGGATTTTGAGCGGAGAAAAGAATATTTTGTACTCCTACAGATATATAAGTATACATTTTTTAATATTAGAGAATACAATTATTTGTAAATCCGTTCATTATGATGAAATAATACCTGCGATGTAACAAGGCAGGCAATGTTTGTGAAACCTAAAATTGAGGCGCGTTCGCGTGGCAACATATGCCGTAGAAGAGCAAGAAGTATTGCATAATTTAAATGTGTTTGTAGCATTGGTTATCCATCGTTCAAACCAGATGCGTTGTGATGTATTGTCAACTGAGCTGTTCGGCCGTACCGTATGTGTCCCCACTATATTACAAACAGAACAATTGCTGGAAAATTTATTGAACTTGAAAAGCATATTTTCATTGTCTACAAATTTTGTCTAAAATATTTCTCATTCTGAGAAGAATTCAGCCAGCTAAATCACAAACACACATTTGTATTAATTTAAAGTACCGTTAGTCTTGTCTGAATTTAAAGGTACTTGAATGATCCCCACACATTGTCGAAAAATCTTCATGTGTGAAATTTCATAAAAACCCGTTCAGTCGGAACCGAGTTGTTCCATCTGGACGGACAGGCGTGACTAGCCTAACAGTCGCTTTTCGCAATATAACGAACGCACTGAAAAATTCAGGTAATGGACAGAATAGTGGTAAATATACATGCCATATCACAAGAACATTCCCGCCTTTAGAGTGTCAACATTGTGTTTTGTTCGCCCACGTTCAGATTACACCGCATACGTACCTACTTCAAAACGTTTCCGCACCTATTTGTCTATAGGATATAAGTAAGTGTTAGATTGCTGAGGGTTGGCAGCATTGTACGCCATATCCTGATTGACCTTGACTATGGCTGGTCCCCAACCTCAGTGTGTGAGTAGCTATTGAACGGTAAAAATATCAGGGCGTTTTTCAGTTTGCACCAAAGAAGAGCAGAGATGTCATAAGATTTCTGTGGGCAGGTGTTAAAGATGCCAAAATTCACGCACGTTTCTGCACTCACTATGGGGACAACGCATTGCCACGACGAAGCGTATACGAGTGGAAAGAAATGTTTATAAATGGTCGGACAAGTGTAACGGACGCCGAACGCTCGGACATCAACATCAACTGATGAGAAGCTGACAGAAGAGTGACAATGGGAGAAATCGCGTTACAACTGGCATCAGTCAAGGTACGGCCTCTTCTGTAGTGCATGACATTCTTGGGTTCCACAAAGTTGCTGCAAGGTGGATGCCCAGACATCTGACAAAGAGCATAAACGCAACCAGCAGCACATCTGCTCCAGTCTTTTGGAGCGGTAATTCGTTAAGGCGATAACTTCTTGAATCGCATCATCACTGGGGATGAAACTTGGGTTCATCATTATTAACAACCAAACGGCAGAGTGGCAAATTAATACCTAAATTCTTTCGAGGTTCAGAATACAGAAGTACGGTTACACCTTGCTTGACCTCTGAGTTATAAGGTTTGTGGTCTAAAACTTTTCAGTAATTCTCCGTTACGTAATTTATAGGTGGGTGAGTCCTTCGACCTGTCTAGACACACATAGATTCGATCCCTGAACCGTCTAGATTGCGGTAAGTTGATATCCTTACTCGCTTTATTAAACTCGATGAGCCATGTTATAAATAGCATCTTTTAAGCCTCGAGAACCGTTGCGAAGTCTCCGCTAGACTAACCAGTACGTCCCTGGTTAATTTTAAAATGATTTGTAATGATATTTCATCGAAAATAAAGGGCTGTTTCACTTAAACTATGTAAGTTCTTAAACGTGTTTCTGTTGCTAAAATCGACAATTCTGTTACATATTTAGATAAAATGTCTCGCCTTTTTGTGTTCGTGCTTGCCGTCACGTGCAGCCGGTCAGATTAACTTCAGGGTATATGACAAACCATCTCGCTATCTAAGTTTTCTTACAGCCTTGCTAGACGACATCAAATATTACAGTGTGGATAAGAAAGACCAACTAGATGTCACTTTTTGTATTCTTTATTTCTCTTCTAATAGTTGCTCAACTTGTTTCGGGCAACC
>Ga0209755_10004210_pt1 | contig 17224 bp, 19 predicted proteins | sample TergutCo191P1_FD_187301 | JGI IMG/M metagenome (GOLD analysis project Ga0209755, IMG submission 187301) | Cornitermes sp. P1 segment gut microbial communities from Petit-Saut dam, French Guiana - Co191P1 (SPAdes) (version 2) | ecosystem: Host-associated > Arthropoda: Insects > Digestive system...
CGTTCGTGATAGCCTGGGCGACAAGCATCATGGTGTCATGGCCAAGGGCCGCGAACTGGGTGGCCGGCATGTTGAACCTTTCCTCGAACGCCCGGACAAAAGCCATGCCCTTGGGCTCCGTGGTGTCAGCGGCGAAACCGGCCGACCAGAAACTGCCGACGACTTCCGGACCTGCGACACCGACAACGCCGTCCCAGCCGTCGCCGCCCAACAGGGGAGCGTCAACGCCCTGCGCCCGGAGCTGCATCGCCTGCAAAGCCACGTCGTTGAGGTAGTTAGGAAGGTATACGACATCCACGTCGGCGGCCCTTATGCGGGTAGCCTGGGCGTTAAAGTCAACGGCCCCGGTCATGTAGGCTTCCCAGGCGACAATCTGACCGCCACGCGCCACGAATCTGTCCCTGAAGGCCTCGGCCAGGCCGGTGTTATAATCCGCGCCGGCATCGTACAGAACCGCCGCCCGCCTCGCGCCAAGCTCGTCAAAGGCGAAATCCGCGCCCACTATGCCCTGGAAGGGGTCGATGAAACAGGCCCGGAAAATAAAGTCGCCAAACTGGGTCACGGCGATATTGGTGGCGGAGGGCGATATAAGGACAACACCCTGCTGCTGCGCCAGGGGGGCAATCGCCATGGTAGCCCCGGAGGTGCTGGAACCCATTACGACGGGCACGTTGGCCTGGGTGGTAAGCCTTAGAAAGTTGCTTACGGTTAACGCCGTATTGTTCTCGTCATCCTCGACAAGAAGGCGGATTTGCCTTCCCAAAATACCACCAGCGGCGTTAATCTCTTCCGCCGCCAAGATAATTCCGTTGGAGGACTCGGTGCCGAAATGGGCAACCGGACCGGAAAGCGGGAAAATCACGCCCAGGGTAATCTCGTCCCCCGTCCCGTCCTGACAGCCGATAAAGACCGTGGAAACGGCGAAACAGGCCGCCAGAAACAACACACTGATTTTTTTCATATATAACCTCTCCTTCATAACGAAATCGTAACGACTTTACTCGGTTGTGTCAACGAGCGCACTCCCCTATGGAAGACCCAGGCCCAGGCGGCCACATCTTTCGCTGACAGGCCAATAGATTACAGCTCTGCGCCCCCTAATCCCGCACTATGCCAAACGGCTGCGTAAAAGAGATACCGCCGGGGCCTATTATGTTGGCCCTAACATAAGAACCAATATCGCCCTGATAATCCGCCACCCTTATCGTATTGCCCTGGGCGATTACATTGCCGCCGTAAATCCAGTCGATACCGGTGTAATGTTCTGCGATAATCGTAATGCTGACGGCATCATCGTCAACAATTATATTCCTGATTGCGGGAATTGGGCCGCTGCCCACAAAGTTCCGGCCCAGCTCGCGCCTTGCCACCCTGGCGACGGCATAGAACCTGCCCTGTATCATGGCATACCTGAAATCCTCCAGAGTGTTTGCCGGCATTACAAACATGTTGAAGCTGAACCCCACCCCTTCAACACTGTGCGAGTCGTCGTTGGAAAAACCCCAGACAAGCCGCCCCTGCGGAGCCGTTTCCCGCAGGATGTTGTCCCACAGGATTCTGTCGTTTATCGAATCCCTGTCCCACCGGTTTACTATTTCCAGACCAAGCAGGGACGGAAATTCCATAAAAAGGTTCGCGTAATTTCGGACCGCCCTGCGAACATTTGACAGCCATACGCCTATCCATCCGGGTATCCTGCCACCGGTATAACGGCCAGGGTGGTTAAGATGCGAAAGGCCACCTAGTCGTTCCGTCTTTTCGACATTGCTTCTAAGGGTGGCACCACGGGTGTTGTTAAAATCTGTAAAAAACGTGTTCAGGTGCTGACCCCGGGACTGCTCGTTTGTAAAAGGTATTCGCAACATTCCCCTACCGCCCCTGCCCACCCCCGTGGTAATCTCGTCGTACCTTGCCTGTGTCAGCGCGTCCGTCCCGCTTACCCAGTCATTGTTGGTTACGTCGTGGTCGGTGATTGCCAGAATGTGGAAACCCTGCGCGTAATGCTCCTCCACCATTTCGGCAAGCGTGTTGCGGCCGTCGCTTCTGGTAGTATGCACATGCAGTGCGGCCTTGTACCGTCCGTAGTTTTCCCAGTCTATGCCGCTGTACGGTGAAACTATCCTAAACCGACTTGCGTCAATCGTATCGACCCGGGGGAGAGGGGCACCGACGCAACTTAGCAGCCAAAGTATCGGCGCGGCCACCAGCAGTCGCCCAAAAAATTTCCTGAAAATAAACACAATAGCCCCAGTACCCATCACGCTGGCTATTCCCGAAAAACTTCGTCAGCGTGTTCCGAAAACCACTGCAACACTGCAAGCAGGCGATTGTTAAAAGAATTGCCGATACGTTCCCCCATTCCGGGAAGCGCGGTCGCCCTTGCCATCGCCACCGCATAGATAAGAAGCGAGTCTCCGGTGTCGATCACCGCCACCACCATCCGAAACCTGTTCCTGCCTATCGCGGGGATGATACCGGCGGTCATGGCCGTAAGGTTTTCCTGCACGAAAAAGACAAAATCCCCACCCGCTCGGTATTCAAAGCGGTAGGTGTTGTCCCCAAAGGTAAGGTCCCTTTGCCTTGCGTACAGAATCAGCGTTTCCGGCGGTGTGGCGAACGATGGATCCGGCAGGGGCGTTCTGTTTCTGGGGTTGTTAATCACCTGGGATGATTCGTAGAAAACACGCATGGCCCCGCGGCTTGCCGAAAAATACTCGATGCCTGTAAGCGTGCTTAACGCGACAACGCTGTTGAAAAGGCCAGTACGCTCGGCTTCGCTCCATGTGTCAGGCCGGCCGTGCGGTTTGGCGTACAGGAAAAGGGTTTCCACAAATACGGCGGGGCCAAGGTCGGCCTTGATTTCTGTGACAAACCGCTCCAGTTCCCCGTGCCTTGGCATAAGCAGGGGGCTGGGGTTTCTCAACTGCACCTCGCTAAGAAACTCTCCCCGAACGGTCAGGTTCCTCAAATCCGTCGCACGTTCGGAACCAATCAGCCCTTCCAGCGGCGTTGCGGCAAAACCTTGGGCCGCAAAAACGGAAAAAATTATGGAAGCAATCAATGGCCCCTTCACCACAAGACCCCCTCTTGCGCTGTGTCAATCCCTGGAACCACCCGCTCCCCGGAAAGACACCCTCACACGTTTATACAAACCGTCGCCCTCGCTCTTGGTTTCAACATGGGCAATGTCGTTAAGCGTGGTATGAATAAGCCGTCGGTCAAAAGGATTCATCGGTTCCAGAAGGACGGAAGTGCGGCTTTCCCCCACGCGGTCGGCGACGGTGTAGGCCAAACGGACCAGCGATTCCTCGCGGCGGATTCGGTAGTTTTCGCTGTCAAGAATGATCCGCATCTCCTCGCGGCCCAGTTGCCTGGCGTACACATTGGCAAGCAGTTGCAGGGCGTCGATATTTTTGCCCTTTTTTCCAATCAATATCGACGAATGCTCCGAATCTATTTTTAGGCCAAGCTTGTTTTCCTCGCGGAACAGAATCGAAACCTTGCCGCCGTAACCCATGCGGTCGATAATTTCGGCAATAAAGACCGTAATCTTTTCCTCAAAGTCGTTCTGGGCGGCGGGGTCGCCGAAAACGGGGCTGCGCTGGGACCGCCGTTCCCTTTCGCCGTCGCCGCGACCGCCGCCTTCCGGCGAATCGCCGACGCTCGCGGCCGGTGCCGGCTTGTCGGTATGCACCCTTATCCGCACAAGTCCTTTTTTGAAAAGTCCCTGGCGCTGGGTCTCCAAAATTTCCACGTCGAAATCGTCTTTTTCAAGACCAAGCTGTTCCGCCGCATTGTCAATAGCTTCCTTTTCCGTGCGGCCTTCAAATTCATATTCCATAGTCTCTCCTTTCCCAAGTTTTAACGTGATCCGTGGATCACAGGCGTTCGTGGATCGCCGCGATCCATGATCATCTTTTCTTTCTCTTCCGGGGCGGCACGATGGTGCCGGAGTTCTTCTTCTGCGGCGACGCGATAACAGGGGGCGGAGCTGCCGCCGCCTGGGCCGCCTTCTTTTTGGCGAGGTATCTCATGATTGTCACCTGCTGAATCATGGTCAACACGTTGGACGAGGTCCAGTACACCAAAAGCCCGGACGGCATGTCGTACAGGATGAAAAAGAAAACGATGGGCATAATGTACAGCAGCATCTTCATCTGCGGGTTGGCCTTCTGATCGGGGGTTTGGGTCACCCTGCCGTAGAGCAACTGCGAGCCGACGTAGATAAACGGTAAAAGGCGGAACGCGTCCCAGCCCAGAAGCGGCAGTTGAATGCCTTCCGGGAAAGCCCAGATGTATTCCGGCACCGAAAGATCGGGAATCCAGCCCGGAATAAACATCGCCCCCCTCAGTTCGAAATGGGTGCGGAAAAGGTTGAACATGGCCAGAAAGATGGGAAGCTGGAGCAGCATCGGGAGGCAACCCTTAAGCGGGTTGTAGCCTTCCTTTTTGTACAGTTCCGCCATTTCCGCATTCATCTTCTGCCGGTTGTCCTTGTACTTTGTCTGCAGTTCCTTGATCTTGGGTGCTATCGCCTGCATACGCAGGGTTGCCTCGGATCCCTTTTTGGTAAGCGGGAAAAAGGCGAGCCTGACAAGCAGGGTCAACATGATAATCGCGATGCCGTAATTACCCGTCAGCCCGTGAAACAACATAAGAAACCACAGAAGCACCCTTTCCAAGGGGGCAAGAAAACCCCTGGACCCCGCCATTTCGGTAAGCTGCAAACCGCTAACCCCGACAATGGCACTGTCCCCCCTGTCGTAGGCCTGGAGCGTATTCAGCCGCCTTGGGCCCAGGTAAAAACGGAAAACGTCGTCCGTCCGCGAGGAGGTAAGCGGGGGGCGGAGGATATGCATCCGTGACACGGAGGGAAGGCCAGGCTCCGGCATCCTTTCGGAAAAACTCAGGCTGAACCCTCCGGGAAGCGCGGGGATTGCGATAAGGGTAAAGTACTGCCCGGCAATTGCCGCCCATCGTGGCCCCGGACTTATGATGGAATCGTTCGCCCTTTCCGTCCTTCGCCGCCTTCCGTCAAAAATAAAGTACTGGCGGAAATTTTGGTGCCTGTCGAGTCTCTGGAAAGCCGGCCCAATCTGGGGACCAAAAGAAAGGGTGTAGGCCATTCCGCCAAAATCAAAGTTCATCATCTGGTCGGCCCTTAGGCGGACGACAAGCTCGAACATGTACTCGCCGGGGAAAAACCTGTACTCCTTTTCAAGCCAAAAACGCGCCGACGGATCGTGGGGAAGGGGAAAATCACGGTAAAACCTTACAGTATGGTCCGAGATACGTTCCACATGAAATAAAGAGGTTTCCGGTTGCGTGTTGGGCGGCCCGAAAGCAAGCGTAAAGGCATGAGACCCGCCGTCTCCCCGGAAAATCATCTCCACGGGCTGGTCGCCGTCCATGTGTTGGTTCAGCCTGAACGAAACGATATTGCCCCCCGCGTTGGAAAGCTCCACCGACAGAAGGTCCGTTTCGATGTGGACCAGTTGCTCGAACCCAACGGCGACACCCTCGGTTTCCTCGCCCGTAAACGCCGGCACCCCCAGCGCGGTTTCCGGAGCCACGGCAAAAGGGACCGGAGGAGGCGGGGGAACGGGCTGCGGAATTTCGCCCACAGGAGGGGCCGCAGGTTGGGGCGGCGGGGCAGGGAAAAGGATTCCCTGCACGATGTAAAACCCAAACAGCACGGCGACGGAAAGCACTACCGCCAATAACGTATTTTTTTCCATAATTTATATACTCTTACCCTCGCTTAAAAATATCGCCCGCCTAGGGAACCGGATCGTAGCCCCCCGCACAAAAGGGGTGGCAACGCAGGATCCGCCTTAATGCCAGCAGGGAACCTCGCGGAAACCCGTGCCTCTCAATTGCCTCGATTGCGTATGCCGAACAGGTGGGATAGTACCTGCACGACGGCGGCAAATAGGGGGAGATGGCGTATTGGTAAAACCGTACCACGGCAACGGCTATACGTCTCATTGCGGCCTTGTCAAACCGGCTTTGGCAAACAGGTACCTAAGCTGCCCCGAACGATCCGCGAGCCCCGCCGCGTCCTCGGTTTCGGGGTACACCAGAAGAACCAAGTCGTACCCCTGACCCAGGCGGTGCTTCAACATGCGGTACGCCTCCCTGCCAAGCCTCCTAGCGCGATTCCGTTTGACCGCGCCGGCGAACCCCCTGGAGAAGGTAAAGCATATCCGGTTGCGGGACAGGCCGTTTTCCAGCACGAATAGCTTTGCCCCCCGACATCCGATGCGCTTCCCCTTCTTAAAAACCTCCCTGATTTCGCTCCCTTTTTTAAGGTGCTCCTCCCGCCCGAAACGAAAAGAACCTTTTACTTCAGGTAAAACCACTGGCAAATGGACAAGGTTAGCTATTTTGGCCCCTAGTAAGGCTTTTTCTCGTCGGAAACCGTCAGCTTGTAGCGGCCCTTTGCCCTTCTGCGCTTAAGTATGGCCCTTCCGCCGCGCGTTTTCATCCTGTTGCGGAAACCGAATTTGCGGTTCCGCTTAACCTTGCTAGGTTGATAAGTCCGTTTCATGGGATTTCTCCTTGATTTTCTACCAAAAGTCCTTAAAAACTACCGTGCTATGACACACCATGGCACGCCCCGAGACATTCAGGGAGGAACACTTCCTACATTGTATGTCAAAAGCGGAAGTTTGTTCAAGGGCTTCATTCCGCCAACGCAACCAGCAGCTTGGTAAGGAGTTCCCAGGTTCGCCCGAAGGACGAAACGCTCATCTTTTCGTTGGGCGTATGCATCTCGTGTATGTCCGGGCCGAAGGACACGATATCGACACCGCCAATCTTTTCGCAGAAGATCCCGCACTCAAGACCGCCGTGGGTACCACATATGGCGGCTTCCCTGCCGAAGGTCTCGGCAAAGACCCGCATCGCCCGTTCCCTAAGAACCGACTTCTCGTTGTATTCCCACGCGGGGTAAAGCCCGCTTATCCTGATCGTCGCGCCGGTGGCCTCGGCAAGCACCTTGATTTGGTCGAACAGCATATCCTTGCGCGAACCAACGGAACTGCGCACGCCGGAAGCAATGACAATCTCGCTTTCCGTCGTGGACACGACACCAATGTTAAGGGAGGTTTCCGGAAGGTCCTCCAGGGCAAGGCTCATTGCCTGCACGCCGTTGGGAAGCAGGAGCAAGGCGGACACGATTTTGTCACACAGCGACCGGGTGAACACTTTCCTTATATCCGCCGTGCAGTCCCCAAGGCAAAGCTCCAAGCCCTCGTCGCTCATGCCGTATTCGCGCTTAAAGGCCTTTTCTATCTGCCTTACCTCGTCGGCAAGCTCCCCGCCTTTCGCGCCATCAAACGCGATAACGGCTTCCGCCTCGCGGGGAATGGCGTTCTCTTTGGAACCGCCGTTTATGCCGCAAAACTGAACGGCAAATTTGGACTGGAGGATTCTAAGCGCCCTTCCCAAAAGGCGATTACTGTTCGCGCGTTCCTTGGTAATGTCAATTCCGGAGTGTCCGCCTTTAAGGCCTTTTATTTTCAGGGTTTTAACCGCGTAACCTGCCGGCAAGTCGCAGTAATCGGGCGCGTAAGACAGATCCACCCGGCCGCCTCCCGCGCAGCACACGCAGAAAAAGCCCTCCTCCCCGGAATCCATGTTTAACAGAAGCCGGCCCTCCAGCAGGGTTCCGTCAAGTGCCGCCGCGCCGAGTAATCCCACCTCCTCGCAGGTGGTAACCAGCACCTCCAGCGGAGGATGGGGAATGTCGAAACTGTCCAGAAGCGCAAGCGCCATGGCAACAGCGGCACCGTTGTCCGCCCCTAGAGTAGTCCCTTCCGCCCTTAGGAAATCCCCTTCGACGACAAGTTTTATCGGGTCCTTCACAAAGTCGTGCACGGTTTCCGCGTTTTTCTCGCAGACCATGTCCATGTGCCCCTGAAGGATAACGGTTGGCGCGTTTTCGTAGCCCTTGGTGCCAGGTTTTTTGATGATCACGTTAAGGGCCTTGTCCTGATGTACCCAGAGGCCCCTTTCCTTGGCAAAGGCAACCAGATAGTCGCTGATGCCCTTTTCGTTGCCGGATCCCCTGGGGATGCCGCTTATTGTTTCGAAGTACCTAAGCGCGTTTTTTGGTTCGAGAGTCGCCAACATAGATGCCTCCATGTGTAAATTATCGCACCGATTCTACCCCGGGTAAAGCGGGGGCCTTAGAGAACGAACAGCGAGAAAATAAAAACCCCAGTCATACAGAATATGCCCTCGATCAGGGTTATCACGGTCTGGGATTTATAGCCGTTCTGGGGCGAGATGCCGGAGAGCCTTGTTACAACCCAGAACCACGAGTCGTTTGCATGGGAAACAATCATCGCGCCCGCGCCGACCGCCATTACGGTAAGGGTTCGCGCCATGTCGGAAGCGTCCAGCCCAAGATCGCCCATTAGCGGGGCTACCATCCCCGACGTGATTATCATGGCGACGGTTGACGAACCCTGCGCCGTCTTTATTACGGCACCGAGTAGGAAGGGGAAGAACAGGCCCAGACTCTGTAGGGCGGCGGTGTCCTGCGTTATAACGTCGATAACGCCGGATTCCCTTATCACGTGGCCAAGCACCCCACCCGCGCCGGTTATGAAAAGAATTGGCCCCATCATCTTCAGCGTCTTTTCGATAACCGAGTTGAACTGCTTAATCCGCTTAGAGGTCGCAAGCAGAACCACGGCGAAAAGAAAGCCGGTCGCCAAGGCGATAACCGGAGTGCTCATAAAGGCCACTATGTCGCCTACGATGCCGCCGGTCCAGCCGGCGATGTTCGCGATTGTCCCAAGACTCATCAGCAGGATTGGCGCCATGATGGGCGAAAGGGCCATCAGGCCGTTGGGCAGTTTTCCGTATTCGGCCACCAGTTCCTCGTAAGATTTGACCGTGGCATCTTGGGTGCCTTCAAGATCCTCGTCCGATTTTACTCGTTTGCCTATGTATACCGAGTAAAAGTACGCGCCGATAAGCGCCGGAATGGAGATAATCGTTCCCACAATGATGACAAGCAACAGATTTTCGCTAAGCCCCAGTTCGTAACTGGCTATGAGAGGGCCGGGGGTAAGCGGGATAAGTATGTGCGAGGCGTAAAGCCCGGTACTTAGGCCCATGGCCGTGGCAACCCCGCTGGCCTTGATGCGTTTTACCGTGGACTTCCTTATCGGGTTAATGATGGGATAGGCCGATTCGCAGAAGATTGGCACGGACACGATCCACCCCATAATCAGAAAAGACAGCGTCGGGCTTTTCTTACCCACTCCCTTGATGAGCATGTCGGCGATTTTAAGCGCCCCGCCCGCCGCGTCCAGGGTAAGGCCGATTAACGCGCCGAAGATAAGCACAAGCCCGATGTTCATGAAGATGCCGGAAAAACTGGTGCCGACAAGGACGGGGACTCTTGCAAGAGGTATACCCGAGACTAACCCGAAAGTTATCGCCGTGGCCAGAATGGCCAGAAACGGGTGGAGCTTGAATTTAGAAATCGCCAGTATCATCGCCACTATGGCAACAAGGAACGCTATGATTAAAGGGATGCCAGCCATAAGTCGGGTCAGTTTATGACAAAATTTGAAAAGCTGTCAAGTAGCCCATCCTGTGGCAAAGTGTATTACAATGGAACCATGGGTACGGCAATGTTGGCAAAAATGCGCGAAGATGCGCGGTTAATAATAGAAGACATCATCCGCGAGAACATGCCGCAGGAATCCGTCCAAAGGGCCTTACGTGAACATGCGTTTGGCGAAAACGTCTACGTGCTCGCGATTGGCAAGGCGGCCTGGACTATGGCAAAGACGGCGGCGGACTTCCTTGGGGAAAAGCTCGCGCGGGGCGTGGTTATCACGAAATACGGGCACTCCCTGGGGGACATTCCAGGGATGAAGGTTTTTGAGGCGGGACACCCCACACCCGACGAAAATTCGGTAAAGGCAACGCAAAACGCGCTGGCCCTTGCGGAGGGCCTTAAAGAGGGCGACGAACTGCTGTTCCTGGTTTCCGGCGGCGGTTCCGCGCTGTTCGAGGCCCCGTCGGAAGGGGTCTCGCTTGGGGAACTCGCGGCCTTGACCGGCGAGCTTCTTGCCTGCGGGGCGGACATAGTGGAAGTAAACATGGTCCGCAAACGCCTGTCACGGGTAAAGGCGGGAAGGTTCGCCAGGGTTTGCAGCCCCGCAAGGGTGTTTTCGGTCGTGCTTTCGGACGTGTTGGGCGACAGGCTGGATTCGATCGCCTCCGGCCCCGCGGCACCCGACAATACCACGGCGGCGGATGCCCTGGCGGTGGTGGAAAAATACGGGATACGGCTGACCGAGACCCAAAGGTGCCATCTTGCGCGGGAGACGCCCAAAACGGTGGATAACGTAAAAACCGTGGTTACGGGCGGCGTGCGGTCGCTTTGCGAATCGGCGGCAAAGGCGGCAAGGTCGCTTGGCTATGCCCCTTACGTGCTGACGACGGTCCTGAACTGCGAGGCTTCCGAGGCCGGAAGGTTTCTTTCGTGCATCGCGGCGGACACCCAAAACGGAACGAATTCGTTCGGGAAACCCTGCGCCATTATCGCCGGCGGCGAGACCGTCGTGCGGGTCAAGGGCCAAGGGAAAGGCGGGCGCAACCAGGAGCTTGCCCTGGCCGCCGCGAAGGGCATAGCGACACTGGAAAACACCCTTGTTTTCTCGCTTGGTTCGGACGGCACGGACGGGCCGACGGACGCCGCCGGCGGTATGGTCGATTGTACCACTTTGGCAAGGCTGCGTGGGCAAAACCTGGACATCGACAAAATCCTGGAAAACAACGACGCCTACCACGGGCTAAAGGCCGTTGACGGCCTTATCGTCACAGGCCCAACCGGCACAAACGTGAACGACGTTTCGGTTGTGCTGTGTACAAACATAAAAATTACCTGACAGTCCCCCCGAATGAAGCCCGAAAATTAAGCTGCTGTTTTCTCCTCCCGCGAATCAATCGGGATGGCCATTTTTTTCACCCCCTGCCCCCAGTAGAGCACACATGAATTTTCGCTTGGAGCGAACAGGATGCCTTGACAAGTAAAAAAGGGAGTTCTACATTGTACTTATGGATGTGCTGTTAGATGCAAGCGCAATATTGGCCATAATCCTTAATGAGCCAAATCGGGATATAGCCGTCAAATTGACAAAAGGGGCAATGATTTTAGCCCCAGAGGTGATTTCGTTCGAAATAGGAAATGCACTTGTAAATCTATACCGAAAAAAGAAAATTGCGGCAGACGAGCTACTGGAGGCATATAAAAATTTCGCCTTCATTCCTTTGCGAATTATCAAAATAGACATCACGGAAGCGTTGAAAATAGCTTGTAGATACAATATATACGCTTACGATGCGTATTACCTGGAAATTGCCCGAAGGTTAAATCTGCCGTTAATTACCTTTGACGGGCCAATGAAAAAGGTGGGGCTGGATCTTAAAATAAACATTTTGGAAGATGCTTCAAAAAACGACGAGGGACAAAAATGAGGGTTTTTAATTATTCCGAAGCGCGCCAGAATTTCTCGACACTGTTAAACACCGCCTTAAAAGAAGAAGTAATAATCACGCGAAAAGACGGAAGCAGGTTTAAACTGGTATCAATGTACGGGGACGAGAAGAATGAAAAGTCGCCCTTGGAGAGCATAAAAGGGGTAAAAGCAAATGTTTCAATGCACGATATCCTTGATGCCATAAAAGACGGACGCGAAAGGCAATAACCAGAAGTGCGGGATTTCATAGGGGCGTGAGGGTGACAGATGTTATGAAATCCTCATGCTCTTGTCAAACCCCTGGTGGTATGGTCGATTGTACCACTTTGGCAAGGCTGCACGGGCATTAGGGAACCCGACCGCTTGATTTTCCCCACCTTTCATGGTATAAACAAAACCATGTCTGGTAACGACCGAAACAGCCATCTTTGCGCCTTTTGCCATTTGGGGTACGGAAGGAGAACTGTTTCGTATGAAAGTTTCCTATCGCTAATGGCGACATTTACCACCACCCCCCCCCGAACGTAACTAAACCAGTTTCATTCGAAAGCAAAAACGTCCCGACAAACCCCGTAACGGGGAAACCACGACATCACGAATCCTGCGCCGTGGGCGCGACCATAAACCGGCAAAGGGAGAGTATATCATGAAATCCACAGATATTTTCGCCAAGATTGGCGCCGCGACAATCGCTTTGCTGATGGCTATGAGCATAATTGGTTGTCCGCAAACAAATAACGGGAACGATCACAATGGCGATATTGTAAACGAAGTAACTGTTATCACAAGAGATGGCGTTACGTTCACCATTCCTGCCGGTCTGAGGCAAGGTCAGGTTGACGCGATCAGCGCGATTGTTAATGCGTTGGATGTTACAGGGTTTTCGGGCTATGTCACCAACGTGTCGTTTGCAAGTGTTGGGAATCGGATCATCCAATTGGTTGGCACAGGCGCAGATACAATGGCGACGATTACGTTGCCGTTGAACGCCACGGCCGAACAAATTGCCGAGGCGTTTGCCGATGCACAAGGCTATGTCAGCGTCGCCCGCCAGGCCGATGAGAATGGAAACGGAGATAATGGCGATAATGGCACGGATGCAACCTTTGTGGAAGAAATATTCGGAATCAGGTTCTATATTGAAAAAGGTTTTGATTTTGATGAAGAACAATTTAAGGCCTCAATTCGTGATACAGGCCTGCTTGCAGATCATGACTACAGCCCATGGGTTTTAAGTTTTACGCTTACTGAAACCGGTGGATTTAACTTTGAATTGAACGATGACCTAAGTGCTGTTATAAAAAGTGACTCTTATGATAGCGCGAGCCTGCGTGCACAACTTGATGAGGCGATGATGTATGCGTGGGACGCTCAGGAAGCGGCACAGGCCAGGAGGCGCAACGGGGGAGGCGCGAGGGTGTCAGTCATGAAAACCCCCTAGCGTAGGTACACACGGGAGTACACCACATATAACGTACCCCCTCCCCCCCCACACACACAAACAGGGCGCGCAGGGTATCAGCCATGAATGGTTGGCGCGAGGTGTCAGTCATCGAATTTAAAAATTTTTAAGTTCCCCCGCGCAATGTGACCAGCACCACTGTCGGGGGCTTCGATTACCGCTTTCTAAGTTTGCGGGCGGCGTAAAAAAGAGCCGCGCTTGTAACAAGTAGCGCCACGGTCAAAATAATCTGCCATGCCATTTTTAGCCTCCTAGCCATGTTCTGATTACGTCAACAGCCGAAAGAATGCCCAAAATCCCAGCTCCTGTCGCCAAGCCGCCCAATACTTTTGAAGTTAGCGATGGTGGCCTGCCTGCTTCCTTCAACAAAGAAATGATTTCGTCCAGCCGCCCAAAAAGCGCATTTTCATCCATAACGTAGTTTCCCCTATGCTGTTCACAGACAACACAAGTATCACATGAAAAACAGCCAGAGTCAAGTCCACGAGTCGGTGAGTGTCATCTATGCGCCGCGACCACCAACCCGCAAGGTTGCCTTTTAGCGGTTCGGGTTTGCCTATTCCGACATAGCCATTTCGTTCTATGTCTTTTATAAGCTCGTTTACCCGCCTCAAGATTTTTTTATCCTGTACCTGCCAATAAACGTAATCGTTCCACGCCCTGTCCGTCCATAGTTTCCGCACCGGCTAATCCTCGATCAACTCGTGCTCGGTTAACCCTCCCGCATCGGCATCGCGGATGGATTCCTCCAGAACGCGCATGTTTCTTTCGCCGTAAAAAGGATCCAAGGTTAGTTCAAAAGGGATCCCCTGGCGACGGATGGCCTCTTTCACAAAGACGGTAAAAGCCGTGGTGATGTTCAGTCCCAGTTCGTCGAAAAGGGCTTCCGCTTTCTCTTTCAGGGTATCATCAATGCGAATATTGACTTGTGCCATGTACATCATTGTATAGTATACGCTATACAATGTCAATATGGGCGGGGTCCTCATTTTTTCGGTTGTGCTGTGCGCCAAACCCGACCCTTGGCGAGTTCGCCGTCAAGCCCTATCTGGCGACGCGGGGGTGTCATGAAGCGGAAAGCGGGAGGCAATTAAGGCCAGGGAGGTTATGGATTATGAGACAACGGTTACCAGGTCTTACGGGGAAAAGGACAGGCCGGAACTTGCCGCGCTGCCCGGGCTATTCATAGAGTTGAAACCGGTTTTTGACGAGTAATCCAGTAAGAAAACCTCACCCATAGGACTTGCAGGCTTCCGTAAGCAGCCGTATAAAGCCGGATCTGTCAATGTCCATGCAGGCTAGAACGTTGTGGCCGCCGTCTACCCAGAAGCGGCGATCGGCTAGGGTCATTCCCGTCGTATGTCTCCCCGAACACTCGACGACAACGTGGTAAGGGTGGGTGACGAACAGATCCGGCCTTACAAGGTAGGCCACGGCGCATGCGTCGTGGAGTGGTGCGCCGACGAACCCCTGCTCCCTGTGAAACTGGAAAAAGAAATCGACAAGTTCCGCCACGAAAACCGACACCTTGCCGCCGTGACTTCTTAGGTGCTCGACCTCTTCCTGCATGATCATCGCCATGTGTGTAACATCTAGCCCGCACATGACGATGGGAAGCCCGGATGAGAAGACAATGTCCGCCGCCTCCGGATCGACAAGGATGTTGAACTCCGCGGCAGCCGTCCAGTTGCCCGTCTCGATGCCGCCGCCCATAAGGGATATCCTTTCGACATTCTTTTTTACCTCTGGGTAAGCCGTGAACAGGATACCTATGTTCGTGAGTGGGCCGGTGGGAACCAGGGTGACGGGCTGTGGGCTTTCCAGAATGGTCCTTCGCAGAAGCTCCACCGCCGGTATTTCCTCCTCGCGAAAATCCGCCTCGGGGATCACCGGGCCATCGAGTCCGCTATCGCCGTGTACCGACGGCGCGGTTTGCAGTTCCCGGAACATCGGCTTTGCGGCCCCTGCCGCCACTGGCGGCCTCTTGCCGATAAAGCTCAAGATACGCTTAGTGTTATCCAGAGTTTTTTCCAGGATCTGGTTGCCTGCGGTGACAGTCACCGCCTTTAGGTCGAGGCTTTCCATCGCACACGCCAGAATCAGGGCGATCGCGTCGTCGTGGCCGGGATCGCAGTCGATGATAATCGGTATCTTTTTCATGCCATCTTTCCTTTAAGGGCCGCCGCCTTCCTGCCCTTTAATTTTTGGATCTGCAAAACCGAGAAGGCCACAAGGCCCAGAACGGTAGCCAGGTATGGAACGATTCTTACGAACTCACTCGGGATGCGCATCGCCGCCAGAATGTTGGAGAGCGCGTCAAAGAACCCGAAAACCAGAGAAGCGAGCATGGTCGCCACCGGAGAAAGCTGCCCCATGGCGGCGGCGGCGAGGGCGATGAACCCACGGCCCGAAACCATGTCCCTGGTAAAGCTGCTCATGTACCCCATTGAAAGGAATGCGCCGCCAAGGGAGGCCAAAACGCCGCTTATCACAAGGGCTATGAACTTGATCCTGTTCACGGGAATCCCCACCGATGCGGCTGCCTCGGTGTTTTCCCCGACGGCACGGATGCGAACGCCAAGCCGAGTCTTGAACAGCAGCACCCATACTGCGATGACGGCCAGGAATGCAACATACGTCAGCGTGTTCTGACCGGAGAAAATAGGCCCTAGCACCGGGATGTCTCTCAACAGCGGAACGTCCACCCTTGGGAACACCGCCGACCTAATCAGCGATGTGCTGCCCTTGTCGCCGATAAGTGCAAACATGATAAAGACCGTCCCCCCGGCGGCCAGGGTGTTCAGGGCTATGCCTGAAAGTATGATGTTCGTCTTTAGGTAAAGGCTGAAGTAGGCCAACAACGCAGCGACCGCAACCCCGCCGGCCAGCGCCATCGTGATTCCCCAGAACAGGCTCCCACCCGTCAGCCCCGATCCCAAAGCGCCGAAGAGGGCGGCAAAAAGCATGATCCCCTCAAGGGCGATGTTGGGTGTTCCGGCACGCTCGGCCACCACCGACGCCAGTGCGGCGAAGAGAATCGGGGTAGTCACCCGAAGGACGGAGAAGGCGAACTCGGCACTGAACACGATTTGAAAAATATCACTCATGGCTCTTTATTTCCTTAACAAGCATTTTCTGCCTCTGTCCGCTCATAAAAGCCTGTGCGGCCACCAACATGATAATGATGCTCTGTATTATCGAGATCATCTCGCTTGTCACGTCCGTCGCAGTTGACATCCTGTCCGCGCCTATTCGGATATAGGCAAGGAGGAAGGCCGCCACCGGAACAAACTTGGGATTGTTCTTGGCGAGTATCGCTACGATAACACCGTCGAAGCCGTAGCCGGGAAGGTTCTGCCAGTTGAAGCGGCTGTACATACCCAGAACCTCCACCGATCCGCCGACCCCGGCTATGAAGCCGCCGATCATCTGCGAGTAGATCAGCACAGCCCCGGTGCCAATCCCCGAGTACTTGGCGAAGTCCGGGCTTCTCCCGGTCTGAAGCAGTGCGTACCCCCACGTCGTTCTCCGCATGAAGATCACCGTCATGACCACCACAGCCACAACGATGACGAGTCCTGCGTGGATGCGAGTGCCGCCGATGATCTGCGGAAGGATGGCCGAGGACGGAATCGAATAGGTGGCGACGAATCCGGCGTCGGGATCCCTGAATGTGGTGTTGATAAAATATCTGACGAAATAGAAGAACACATAGTTCAGCATGAGCGACGAAACCAGCTCCGACGCACCCCACTTGAACTTGAGCAGCGCCGGCACCGCACAAACAATGGCCCCCACAAGTCCGCCCAGGGCAATCGCCACAAACGGATGAATCACCGGCGGAAGCGGAATCGCTATGGCGATCATCGCCGCAATCGCGCCCGACACGTAAAAGGAACCTTCCGCACCCATGTTGAACTGGTTGGCGCTGAACATCACAGACACGGCAAGCCCGGCAAACGTAAGGGTTATCGCCAGCTCTATCACGTTTCCGAAACGCCGCCACGATGAAAGCGGTCCCAGGAACAGGTTCCGCAATGCCGCAAGGGGCTCGCTGCTGACCAGCATTATTATCACAAAGGATAACAGGATGGCGATGCCGATGGCGGTCGAGAAGCGCATTACCTCGAAGCGGTTCTCGACGTTAAGTTTTTTCTCCAGTAATGGTTTCATGCCATGCATTTTTGCAGCTCCTCCGGGGACTGTTTTTTTATCCCCAGCATGTAAAGCCCAAGTTCTTCCTCCGTGACTT
>Ga0209755_10004211_pt1 | contig 17221 bp, 11 predicted proteins | sample TergutCo191P1_FD_187301 | JGI IMG/M metagenome (GOLD analysis project Ga0209755, IMG submission 187301) | Cornitermes sp. P1 segment gut microbial communities from Petit-Saut dam, French Guiana - Co191P1 (SPAdes) (version 2) | ecosystem: Host-associated > Arthropoda: Insects > Digestive system...
TGCGTAGTTTTCGGCGGGAAGACCAAAGGCATCAAAACCCATTGGATGCAGGACATTATAACCGTTCATGCGTTTAAAGCGACAGTAAATGTCCGTAGCCGTATAACCTTCCGGGTGGCCAAGATGTATCCCCTGCGATGATGGATATGGAAACATATCCAGAACATAAAGCCGCTTGTTTTTCGGGAAAGACGGATCTTCCGCCGCCTTGAAAGTTTTGTTTTGTTCCCAATATTTTTGCCATTTGGGTTCGATTGTTTCAAAAGGATATTTTGCCATAATGGTGATATTATAGGGAATTTTTGAGGGAATGAGAATAGTCTGTCACAATAATATATTATTGAATTATTTTTTCAATGTGTGATAATGTTTATTTTGAGAGTAATGAATGAAAACAAAAGCAATCCGTTTATATGGTATAAACGATCTGCGGCTGGAAGAATTTGAACTTCCACAAATTAAAGATGATGAAATACTCGCGAAGGTTGTATCTGATTCAATTTGTATGTCCAGTCACAAACTCGCGCAGCAGGGAGCAAACCATAAACGCGTGAGGCACGATCTCGCGAAAAATCAGCCGATCATCGGTCATGAATTTTGCGGAACCATCGAGCAGGTGGGTGCAAAGTGGGCAGACAAATTTAAAGCGGGAGAAAAATTCGCGATTCAACCCGCATTGAATTATCCTGATTCAAACGGAAAAACAACTCTCTGGGCGCCCGGTTACTCCTACGAATACCTCGGCGGAGCCGCGACTTATATTATTATCCCGAATGAAGTAATGGAGATGAACTGCCTCCTTGAATACAACGCGGACAACTTTTACATTGGCTCTCTGGCGGAACCTGTCTCCTGCATCGTGGGAGCGTTTAACGCGCAGTATCACACAAAACCCGGTGCGTACACTCACTCCATGGGAATTGTTGAAGGCGGCTCGATGGCGCTTCTCGCCGGAGCGGGTCCGATGGGGTTAGGTGCAATTGATTACGCGATTCACAATCAGCGTAAACCTTCGCTGCTTGTCGTCACCGATATTGATGAAAAGCGCCTAACGCGCGCGGCTCAGCTGCTAACGCCTGAAGAAGCAGAGAAAAACAGCGTTAAACTGATTTATGTTAACACAAAAGAAATTGATGAGCCGGTTGAATATTTAAAATCGTTTAACAACGGTAGGTCATTCGATGACGTTTTTGTTTTTGCGCCTGTTAAATCTGTATTGGAACTCGGTGATCGCCTGCTTGGTCGTGACGGATGCCTCAACTTTTTCGCAGGCCCTAACAATCCCGAATTTACCGCTGAATTAAATTTTTACAATGTGCATTATGAATCAACCCATATTGTTGGAACATCAGGCGGAAATACTGATGACATGAAAAAAGCGCTTGCAATGATGGCGAAGGGCGAGCTCAATCCCGGTTTTTTGGTTACTCACATCGGCGGACTTGATACGGCAGCGCAAACAACGATTGATCTTGATAAAATACCGGGCAGTAAAAAACTTATTTATACGCATAAGAAAATTGCGTTGACTGCCATTGAAGATTTTGCGGAGAAGGGAAAGAATGATCCGTTATTTGCAAAGCTTGCGGAGATTTGCGGGAGGCATCACGGGTTGTGGAACGCGGAGGCGGAGAAGTTTTTGTTGGAGAATGCGGAGGATTTGTAAGGAGGGGGCTTTTAATTGAGTATTTTTCAAAAACAAAATTATTTATAAAGCCGGCACATGCTTCTTAGTCGGGCTTTTAAAACATGAATTGTTTACCAATGACGAAATAGTTGAGTGTTTCATTCCGCAATGTTTACAGTAAAAATTTGCCACTTATTCTCTCTTTTATTATTATAACTTTTTTCATTTCCCATGTATGCCAGCTCCTTTCAATTTCAACAAAGGAATAACCGGCGCCGTTATTTCCATTACAGCGGGAAAGTCTTCAGGCTGCAATAAAACAGTTTCCCCGTCCATTTGAGCGAGAATTGGGTGTTTACAGGAAAATTCCAGGCGTTGCGCGTTAAACATTATTACTTCTGGGCTGTCCGAATGAGTCCCGTTTAAAACTTTTCCTTTTAACGCGAGTTTTTTTGCCAAAGGCATTTGTTTTATGCCGCAGACATTGCGATCGTCAGGCAGTATATGCTGCTGAGAGCCGTAGGTTCTGTGTCCCGACGCGCCCATGGCAAGCAATAACAGTTTTTCGTTAAACGATTTTATTTCCTTGTTGTTATCATCAAGAGCGCGGACTTCCATATCGTCAACTTTAAATTTTTTGTCGTACAGCAAAGCGGCTATGTCAACCCATAGTTTGTATGAATCGCCGGGGGTTTTTCCTTTCATAATATTGGTCTGGTGCGTGACATAAGCGTCCAGTCCCACTGAAAGAATGTTAAACGCAAGAAAAGGCCCTTTGGCGGCGGCGGTTCCTTTTGGCGAAGGTATCAACTGCACCGCGGGAGCAAATTCAATATGAACGGGATTAAGCAAAAGATCCAGCGCGCCCGCAAGATCCGGACTGTCGGCTCCGTCGTTTCCTGTTCCGAAGGGGAGTTTTACTACCGCCATGTTCGACCTGATATGAGCGGGCGCGTTATAGATCGATTCCATTACCTCGCAGTGTGTTCCGTCGCCGCCCGCGCTGACTATCAGATAAAAAGGATCAGGCTCTTTTTCCGCTCTGTTTATAAATGATTTGGTTATTGAGCCGGCTGAACCTTTGCCTTCCGTAAGATTAACAACTATGTTCTTATATATCTCCCGCTGAGGATTTTCCTGCGCTTTTTGCCGGTATTCATTTAATGTTTTTAAATGAGTCTCCCATTTTGATTTAATAATAAAACCGCCGGCGACAGGATTAACTACAGCCATGCACCGTAACGACCTTCCCGGAGATATTGAAGAACGCTCACAGATTGCGCAGAGCGTTTGTGCGAATAAATAATTCATATATAATTTTCACATGAAATTTTGTACAGGTCAAGGAAAATACAGGAAAACTGAACGCGGCTTGAGCCACTATTAAAAAAAATAATTAAATGATATAATGCTGCAAACAGGAAAAAGGAAGGTAAAAAATGATTATATTAACATTAAATTGCGGGTCTTCATCGGCAAAATATCAGGTTTATGACTGGGAAAACAAGGATGTCCTCGCGGTGGGCATTGTAGAAAAAGTAACAATAGGCGGCTCATTTATCACTCATAAAGCAAAAGGAAGGGAGGAAGTTACCTTTCAATATGATTGTCCTACTCATACCGACGCGATTAATCTCATTATTAAAACTCTTACAAGCAAGGAAAACGGCGTTATCAGCGATATGTCTGTAATAAAAGCGGTCGGCCACAGGGTTGTTCACGGCGGCGACAAGTTTACCAAGTCCGTTATTGTGGATAACGCGGCGATGGACGCATTCACGGCGATGCAGGATTTAAGCCCTCTTCACAACCCCGCGAATATCATGGGGATTGAGGCGGCGAAAAAAGTTCTGCCTGATGTGCCGCATTGCGCTACGATGGATACGGCATGGCATCAGACAATGCCGCCTGAATCATATCTGTACGCGGTTCCGACAGAATGGTACGAAAAGTATCAGGTGCGTCGTTACGGTTTTCACGGAACAAGTTTTCTTTACACGGCAAAACGCGCCGCGGTGCTTTTAGGGAAGGATCCTTTAAAGACAAACGTGATAATCTGCCACGTCGGAAACGGCGCGTCAGTTAACGCAGTTAAAAACGGCTGCTCTTTTGACACGTCGATGGGCATGACCCCGCTTGAAGGGCTTGTCATGGGAACGCGCTCCGGCGATGTTGATCCTTCTCTGCCGTTTTATGTTATGCGCAAAACCGGCATGAGCGCCGCTGAAATCGAAAACGCTCTCAATAAGAAAGCGGGGCTTTTCGGCCTGACGGGCAAGTTTACTGACAGGCGCGACATTCAGGCTGCCGCTGTCGCAGGCGACAAAGAAGCGTTACGCGCTCAATTTATCGAAGCGCATAAAGTGAAAAAGTACATCGGCGCTTATCAGGCCGCTCTCGGCAGAGTAGACGCCCTTGTTCTCACGGCAGGCGTCGGCGAGTTTGCGTGGTTTATGAGGGAAAAATATCTTGATAATCTTGATGGCATCGGCTTCGCGTTTGATCCAAAAAAGAACAGGACAGCTTGTACCAGAAACGCGGAAACAATCATCAGTAAAAGCGAATCAAAGATACCGATTTTCATCATCCCGACCGATGAAGAACTTGTAATGACAGAAGACGCTTTCGCGCTGATGAAAGGAACTTATGATACGCACACGAATTTCACATATTCTTTCCAGAGCAAGGACTATGTGAACAAGGGGCGCGCTGAAGGACTCATTCACGATTTAAAGAAGAATCCTGATTTGGAAGGGATCCTGGCAAAACCAATGTAGGGAGTTGGAAGTAGGGAGAGGGGAGAGGTTACATTGACAGAAATTCTCTGCATCGGTAATCCGATTGTTGATATATTTATAGACATTGATAAAAGTCTCGCGTTAAAGTACGGTATTACGGACTTTACTCAGCACATTACAAGCGAACAGGCAGAGGCAATTTTCAGCGAGCCGTTGATTGATTTTTCAAAAGCGGAGCGGAGCTCCGGAGGAGGCGCCGCTAACGCGGCAAAGATCGCTGGTATGCTTGGAATGAATACGGTCTTTTCAGGCTGTACGGGGCGCGACGAGTTTGCTTCTGTTTTTGAAGAGGAAATTAAAGGCGCGGGCGTTAGTGTAAATCTTTTTAAGTCAGATAATAAAACCGGCATTTGCTTTGCGTGTAACATTGCGCGTGAAAAGCCGCCGCAGGACTCAGGCGGCGTTCTTTGTTTTGCCGCGTGTCCCGGAGCCGCTCTTGATTTGACGGAAGCGCATATCAGCGATGAAATGATCAGCGGCGCGGAAGTGATTATTTTGGACGGTTATATTCTTAACCGCCGCCCTCTGGTGCAGAATATTTTATTAAAAGCAAGCCGCGGCGGGATTCCTGTCGCTCTTGACGCGGCGTCTGTTTTTCAGGTGAAACAAAAAGCGGAAGATATTCTTAATTTAAGCCGGAATTTTCCGCTTTTTATTTTTATGAATGCCGATGAAACGATCGCTTTTTACAATACAATCAAGAAAGTGAATGATGATTACGGCGCCAAATTGTTAAACATGACAGAGAAAGAAAAAGAGACGATTATACTTCGCGACATCAGCCCTATACTAAAAATAATTACCGAGGGTGATATATACCCCATTATTGTCGTTAAACTGGGCGGACGCGGCGCGATTGTCTTTGCCGGCGGCGGCGTATACCGTGAAGAAACATTAACGATTACTCCGCGCAGCACAGTGGGAGCGGGAGACGCTTTTTGCGCGGCTTTTATTTCCGCGTGGATACGGGGAAAATCTCTTTCGGAGTGCGCCGCGCTCGGCAACAAAGTAGCCCGTGAAATCCTTGAAGTGCCCGGGACAAAGATTAAAAGCGGAAAATTAAAATCATTCGCGAAATATTTGCAGAAATAGAAAACATGAGCGGTTACGGCGTTACGCGCTTTTTATAGCGTTACGCGTAAACCGCTCTGTTTAAACTCAACAGCAGGCTACCATCCGAAAATCAGTCCGACATTTACCCGTAAACCTGCTCCGGTCCAGCTTTTTAAAAAATCCTGCGATTGCATGGCTACCCCAAGATTGAGCTGGAAGGCGCGCAGATTAAATGCAAAATCAAATTTATTTTTCCACATTTGATCTTCATAAAAAAAACTGATCGACGGAATAAACATATTCGCTAAATCTGTGCTAACTTTCAAGCCAACTTCAATCGCAGCCGGCTGCACAAAAAGAGTATTGATGGAAAAGCCCAGTACAGGAGAAAGAATTAAATAACGGTTAGGCATCTCATTTAAAAAATAAAGCGGGTAAAAATCCGCGGTTAAGAGCATCTTAAACGGCCTGAAAAAAACATAGTGGCCGGATTCTTTACCGTATTGAGGTACAATTTCTTCGGGAAAATAATAAATATCATTCGGAAATTTGCCGTCTATAAGATCTTCAAACGAAATAATGCTTGTATCGACAGTTCCTTTACCTATTATTTCGATATAATGTTTTAACCTCGACGGACTGAGCGGGATATTAATAAACTTAACCCCTACATCAATCCAGTCAAAAAGCGGAAAGTCCGCGCCGAGGCTGAAGTCAAAACCAAGAGCCTCGCTAATCACCTCATTAATATCCAGATTACTCAATATATTATCGGGATTCTCAAGAGAGAACGGAGCATAAGCTTTCACGCCGAAATCTACTTCTATTTTAGAACCTGTTACTTCGTGATTTTTTACGTCTACATTAGTAAATTTCATTTTAGGTTCGGCATACAGCGCCGTAACAAATCCTGCCGGTCTGACATTAATTTTCAGCTTTCTGTCCTCCCAGACATTCTTAATTGAAAAGAAAACCGGAAAACCGACATCAACGAAAGCGGCGGCTCCCGCGCCGAACGGCACTCCTGATTTGGGCGTTTTTTTAAAATGCAGCAATTCCTCCGCTAATGACACATTTCCGTAAACGGATACTTTGCCGATATCCATTCCCATGCCCCAATTATTTTTTATATTTACATTCCAATATATCGGACGTAAAAATAAATCGAAACCAACGTCAAAGTCGGAATTAAAATTGGTAAAATCCAGAAGTAATTTCTTTTTAAAATAATCAAATATATCTGTTTTTAAGTTTTGAGCAACGCCTACATCCAGTTCCAAAAGACCGAATTCAAAGACGCGTTTCGGTATATGGAATGGTTTTTTTCCTTGTTCAGGCATCCATTTATTTTCCTCTATTTCTAAATTAAATTCCTCTTCATCCGTGTCGTATGCTTTCCAGTCTTCGTGGAATTTTTCCCCGCCTTCCCATTCGTTAATCGTCATCGTTTCGGTTGACCAGATTTCTTTGTTTTTTTCATCCTGCCATTCATCTAACCATTGCTGAGCCGGAAGATTCAACGCGAATAAAAATATAATAAGCACTGTTAATAAATTTTTCATTTATTTCCTCTTCCTTTATAACTTAAACCCGAAGGTGACGTCGGCGTCAAATTCAATTTTTGTGATTGCCAGATTATTCGGCATTTCTATTCCTTTGCCTGCTTTTTTAACCCGAATTCCCATTTCCGCTATTTTATACGGATAAGTATTTCTGATTGTTTCCAGCATTGCTCCTTTTATCGGTATTTTCAAAGACTTTCCTGTTAAATCAAATATTAGCAGTTCTTCCCCGTCTGCTTCTTTTTCATCGTTCCCTAAATCTCTTTTCATGTAGAGTTGCCCGCCGTTAAAAATATTTCCGTTGAACTCAACATTAAGAGTGAGACTGTTTATATAACCCAAATACGGTCCGTCCTCCCCCTCTTTTTTTCGTTCAAAAATGTCTTCTCCGGTGAGCATATTTGGGATTTCAATTTTTGCGTCGTCTTCGCGGGCTATAAGAGTCATTGGAACTACTACAACAATTGCTATATCTACCTTTTCATCAGGGACGCCGTTTTCCATGAATTCCCTGGTAATTGGAATCCCTTCTTCACTAAACCCGAAATTGTAAAATATACGTAAATCTTCGGGCAGATCATCCATAATTGACTGAAAGTTTACTTCAATGCCGTCCGGTAATTTACCTGAATATTTACCGCTGCCGTCTTTGTCAAGCTCCGGGATGTTGTATATTTTATCTTTATCAATTTCAACCTTTGTTTTCCCTTCATTAAAAAACAGATCATACGGTTCTCCGTCTTCTCCATCTTTTGCTACCATTGTAATTTCCGGTTCTAAATGAATAAATCTTTGGGGGGCATCAATATACAAATACGATTTTATGTTATTGATTTTAAAGTCCTTGACCATTTCCAGCATGGAAACCAGATTGATTGGATCCTCGTCTTCTTCAGGAAACGAACCGCTTGTGTTATCCAGAGTATCAAGACCAAGATAGGCTATCGACCAGCTATCTTTAAAGTATAATTTAGGTTTTTCCATTTCTATTCTTAAGAATGATTCTGGTTCTGAAATATCGATTCCATTCACACTTGTGATTTCCATTATTGTGCCTGTCGTATTACCTGTGATTTCTACCGTTAAATTTAATTCATCCACAAGGATACTATCAGCATCTTTAAGTTTAAGAATCTTTTTTTCTTCATCATTGAAAAATCTTATAGGTGTACTTGGATTTTTACCGGGACCGGGCTTCCACTCAGGAATAGGATAAGGAGTTTTATCAGGGTTTATTTTAAGGTTTGGCTCAGTAACCATTATCTGCAATCCCGCAATATCAACCTGTTTGAATTGGAATTCAACTCCTACCTCATCAAAATGTATTTCATTAATATACTTTACCGCGTTTCCAAGCGGAAAATTTTTGGTCATTGGCGGAAAAATATTTCCGGGTCTGATATGGATTTTCTCTAAAATTTCTATTTCAATTACCGGTTCTATTTTTAAATCAAATGTCTGTTCGGCAAGATCCTCTTCTTTGAGCATGAAAGAAATATATCCTTCCGGTATTTTTATAGTACCTTTTATATTGATATCACTAAGATTGATGTGCTTGCCGCTCAGCTCGCCGTCGGTAGCTCCTTTATAAACCAAGGGGTTATCTGCCTCGCCTTCATCTCCTGTCGATGAAGTGGTTATTTCGCTTAATCCCCAATAGTCTTCTCCATCTTCAGTTTTTATAAGCTGATGAATAGATATATCTTTATCCAAATCCTGACTAACTTTGTTGTTATCTGCTAACGTGATCCATGTTTCATCGTTTTCAGAATTATCATTACGCGGAGGCAAGTCAATTTTAAAAGTAAGAGAGCCTTTTCTTATCTGAGCATGGACAAATTCATCGCCTTCATAATTCATCGCAATATCATCTTCGATTTCGAAAGTGAAATCTTCGTCATCAGGGTTAACCCTATATCCTTCAACGCCTTTAATAATGGGAAGATTATCATCGGGATGCGGCTGTAAAACCTCGCAATGATAAACAACCATTTCAGCGTTCTGAGGACTTGCAGTAGCATCCGTTATTCCTTTAATTACAATTTTAAAACTTTTAGGGATTGTTTTGCCTTTGGGGTCATAAGGGTCATTAAGTTTATATTCTATATCCTTAAGTAAATTACCATCCGTAAAATTTACAACGCTGCCCGGATCGTCTTGTAAGCCTCCATAAATTTTGTATGTTTCACCGGCAAGTTCATATTCAAGATATGTTTCATTAAAAGAAAAATTAACGCCGTTCAATTCCGGCAATGGCGGTTCCAACTTTTTTTCTCTTAATTCCAGAGTAATTGTTAAAATACCGTTAGCGAATGTAACAGTATCAAATTTATTCATGGTTATTGTAAATTCATATTTATCTTTAAGTACCTCAAGATTGCCAATACCGAGAGGAATCGGAATTATTTTCTGTATATCATCGCTTCCGTTTTCTGCGTCTTCCAGATCAAATGTCAGCGATTTTTCCGCGCCTTCCAATATATCGGACAAATCAATTTTTGCTGTCATCGGTTCAATGCCATCGGTAATATGGGATAATTGATCTAATTTTATTTTCTGATCAAAATCGGTATCCTCTAAATCAATCTTAAATTCGTCAAGAACATGCTGAAATTCATCAAAGAAATCAAGAGGCCAACCTTCCAGAATATTGTACTTAAGCAGGAAAGTCATGATTTCATTTTTGCCGTCAGGTTTATAATCTGAGTATTGATATACGCTAACTCCGTCAACTTTTTTTACCGCGTCCTGAAGCTGACTCAACAATATATCGCTCATTTTTCCGTTCAACGGAAGACTCGAATCGGGGTTTACCCTGATTTCAACTTCCTCAGGAATTGCGAAATCACAGGCATGAAAACACATTGCGATAATGACAAAAAACGCAAATGCTGTTATTCTTCTTCTCATATTAATATCCTTCTTATTATTTTCTGAAAATTTTAGCTTTTTTAAAAGCTTTCTATATGAAAACATAACACTTTAAGATAAAAAAAACAAGGAAATTGCTCTATTTTTAATTTCATTTTGAAGTTTTTTTTTGTCAATCCCCCAATTTTTTCCAAAAAACACAAGAAGCTCATCAGAAAGCAGTATAAATTTATCAAATGACAGCTCTTTTGTTATCTTAAACAGGCCTCTATTGACAATTAATTCCCAAAAACGCGAAAAATTTTTTATCCTACGTAAATCAGTAGCTGTTATTAAAGATGTTTCTTCTATTTCATATGGCGGTAGTGGATTATATCTCATTCTGAAAGCTTCATTATAACGGGATATTACCGCCCCGGGAAGTAATTTTAAAATCCCAACCTGAATTTCAAATTTATTGACATTATAACTTTTTATGTTAATTAACACATTTAAAAGCTTGTCGAAACCTCTGCCAAAAGACGCTAAATCTTCCCCCGGCAGTCCCGCGATAAGATCCGCGTGAATGACAGCGTTGGTTTCCTCTCGCAGAAAACGCAGCGTCTCAAGTTCTTTTTCAGGGTTCGATGGTCGGCCAATACGCGCGGCGGCCTCTTCATTCAGGGTTTGTATGCCGATTTCGAGACGCAATGTCCCCGGCGGAAAGCGGGTCAACGCTTCACGCAGCTCTGCGGGGAAGATTGATGGGACCATTTCGAAATGGACGACAAGGGGTTGAAAGTTTTTCTCACGGAGGCACGGAGAGCACGGAGGACACGGAGAGGAAGAATTTTGTTTGATTTTGTTTTGGAAGAATTCTATGATGCGTAAGGAGCGTTTAATGTTTGTGTTGAAAGAGCGATCAAGGAATTTGAATGTTTTTGCTCCGCGTTGAATTAGTGTGTCCATTTCCGCCAAAAACGGTTCAAGGGGAAATTCACGAACGGTTCTGTCTGAGGCGCTCATGCAAAATTCGCATCTGAATGGGCAGCCTCTTGATGATTCGACATAGATTAGCTTTTTTGTGACATCTTCGTCTGTGTAGAGATGGTACGCGGTTTTTATTTCATCCAACGCTGCGCCGGAGCGCGCGTCAATAAACGACGGCTGTTCGGAACCGGCGGCGTTTTGCACCCCCGCACAGGAGAAGCGGTTATCATCTTGCAGAATACTTTCGCATAACGATCTGAAAGCGATTTCCCCTTCTCCGCGGATAACATAATCCGCAAAATTGAATATCTCACTGTCAGGGGGCAGATGTGTCACTTCGGGGCCGCCTAATACAATGATTGGTTTTATCGCTTGGTTTTCAGACCATGTTTGTTCCAGCGCTTTGAGCAGTTCTATTGTTGCAGTGTGATTCCAAATTGAAACGGAAATTCCCAGGATGCGCGTGCTTCCGGCGCAACTGTTATTCGCAAGAGCGGCAAGGAGTTGATCCAGCTTTTCGTGTAACGGCTGACGGAGAGCGAACTCTATTATTTCGCAGAATTCTTCCAGAGAGCCAAGGTTGGCTTTTAATAACCGCAACGCGAGGGATGGATGTATCCATTTAGCGTTGATTGTAGTCAGTATTATATTTTTAAATACCAAACAATCCCACTGTCCCCGTGCTCCACTCTTCGCGGGCTTCCATGATGATTTTTTCGGCTTCGAACCAGTTGTCGGCTCTAAGGCCGTCGAGGCTGCGGTTTGTCGAATTGGTGAAGATGATTGTGTTACAGCCGAGTTTGCGTAAGTTGATTATGTTTTCCGGCGCGTCGTCGATGTAGACATGAGCGCCTACAGCTCCCTTGTCGGCCATGAAGCAGATGTCCCAGTAGGGGATGTCGTAGTTGTCAAGCCAGTCAACGGTTTGCTTTATCGTTGTGTTATGTGAATATTTTAAAAAGAGGCGGTGCGTGATGATGCGGATACGAATCCTCTTGCTTGAAAGTTTGCGGAGGGTGGCGGCGGCATGGGCGATAGGTTTCATATCAAGGAAGATGTTGCGCTGCGTTACGGCAAAACGATGGAGCCTGTCGTAACCGCCGAACTCATCAATGCCCCATTCCTTAAGGCCGTATGATATTTCGGGTGTCAGGGACTCGATTGGTTTGTTCAGCCACTCTGCCGCGATTTTCCGGATTTCTCCGTAAAAATCACCGACAACTCCGTCAAGATCGACGCCTAAAATAAAACAGCTATTATCCATTTGATATTTCCTTCGATATCAATATTACAATGCTTCGGGCTTTAACCGAATAGGTACGCTGCGTTGTCAGGCGGTCCTCTTTTCCCGGCAGAAGAATGTCCGACGGTGCCGCGATTCCCGTATCTACGGCGCGCCACCATTCTTTTTTCGGAGGAGGCGGGGCAAGGGTGAACTTTTTAAGATCGGTGGTAGCGTTAAACATAATGTAAAAATCGTTGTCATCGCGATCGGCTAATGTATCCGCTCTGCTGCCGAGCAGACGCAGCGCGAGAAAATAGCCGATTTTGTTCCAATCGGGATTATTGCCGTGCTCATTATACCAGCTTATATCGGGGATTGCTTTATACGCGCCGCCTCTGCCTGTGAAAAATTCAGGGCGCATAAATCCCGGATGACGGAGGCGGAACGCGATAATTTCTTTTACAAAGCGGTAAAGGCCGGCGTTTTCTTCAAGAAGAGTCCAATCATACCATGAAATTTCGTTATCCTGACAATAGGCATTGTTGTTGCCGTTTTGAGTGCGGCCTATTTCATCACCGCCTAATAGCATCGGAGTGCCGAGGGAAACCATCATCGTAGTGAAGAAATTTTTCAACTGACGTTCGCGGATGGAATTTAATACGGGGTCTTTTGTTACCCCTTCGCTTCCGTAATTGTAGCTGATGTTGTTGTCGCTGCCGTCACGGCTGTTTTCTCCGTTTTCGTCATTATGTTTGCCGTTATACGACACAAGGTCTTTCATCGTAAAGCCGTCATGGCTCGTAACAAAGTTGATTGAATGGAAAGGCTTGCGCCCGTCGCGAAGATACAGATCGGAACTGCCGGAAACGCGGGTGGCAAGGTGGCGGGTTTCGTTCGGATCGCCTCTCCAATACTTGCGCACATTGTCGCGGTACTTATCGTTCCATTCAGCCCATCGCCCGCCGGGAAACCAGCCGACCTGATAAGCGCCGCCTGCATCCCACGCCTCCGCGATTATTTTTGTCGAGTTTAAAACAGGGTCTTCCGCTATTTGTTCAAGAGTCGGCGGATTTTCCATAATGTGCCCTGATTGATCGCGTCCGAGAATCGAACCTAAATCAAAACGGAATCCGTCGACATGCATTTCCATCACCCAGTAACGAAGACAGTCCATGATGAAAGTGCGCACAACAGGATGATTGCAGTTAACGGTGTTTCCGCAGCCGGAATAGTTTTGGTAGTAACGCCTGTTTTGATTCAGAATGTAATATATTGAATTATCAAATCCGCGGAAAGAAAAAGTCGGCCCCTGCTCGTTGCCTTCGGCAGTGTGGTTAAACACAATATCAAGAATTACTTCGATGCCCGCTTTGTGCAATTCTCTCACCATCTCTTTAAATTCATTTACCTGTCCGCCGGGCGTTTTATCCGACGCGTATGATCCTTTCGGCGCGAAAAAAGCCACTGTCGAATAACCCCAATAATTAGTCAGCTTTTTTCCCGTTTTCGGATCTTTACGGATAATTTCATTTTCGTTAAATTCCTGAACAGGCAGAAATTCCAGGCTTGTTACGCCCAAATCTTTTAAGAAAGGAATCTTTTCGATTACGCCGCGGTATGTTCCCGGATGCTCAACTCCTGAATTGGGATTCGCCGTGAGCCCCTTAACATGAGTTTCATAAATAACGCTGAAACGCAGCGGATAGTTCAGCGGAGCGTCGCCCTGCCAGTCAAAATTATTATCGATAACAATGCCGCGCGGCTGATTGGCAATATCATCATTATAAGAATAAGATAAGTCATGCCCCGGCTTATCAGTATCATAGCCGGTGCATTTCTGAAAATTCCAATTACTGAGATCAGTCATAGCTTTCGCGTAAGGATCAACCAATGTTTTATGAGGATTAAAGCGTAGCCCTTTTTCCGGAAAATAAGGACCGTCGGCGCGGTACAGATAACAGGTACCCGCGTTAAGCTCTTTGATATAACAATGCCAGATATTGCCCGTTTTGTTTTTATTTTTATCGAGAGGAATTTCCCTGTAGGGACTGTTCATATCTGCTGTCTCAAAAATGATAAGCGTTACAGCCGTGGCGTTCCGTGAAAAGACCGCGAAATTAACACCCTCTTTGTAAAGAGATGCTCCAAGGGGCAGAGCTTTTCCGGTTTCAACTGTAAAGCTGCTAAGATTCATTCTTTAATTATAATGCATATAAGCAAAAAAGAAAGATGCCTCCTCCTATACAAAATTTACCTAAAAATGTAAAGTTAAATACACTTTAATCAGGAGCAGTAATGATCAGACTCGCCGCCTTCCTCGGCAACCCGGGAAAGGGTTACGCGCAAAACAGGCACAATGCAGGGCGTATGCTCGCGCAGGCTCTTCCGTTTTTCGCTTCTCTTTCATGGCAGAAAAAATACAACGGTTTATACTCTCAGCATGAAGGCAGCCATCTCCTTATGCCGGAAACATACATGAACCGTTCCGGCATATCCGTTCAGGCGGCAGCGTCGTTTTATAAAATCAATATAGAAGAAATTATTATAATTCATGATGAGTTGGAACTGCCCCTTGGAACAATCTCGCTGAAAAGCGCCGGCGGACTTGGCGGCCACAACGGCCTCCGCTCAATGAAAGACAGTTTCGCCAGCGCCGATTTTTGGCGCCTCAGGATAGGCATTGGGCGCCCGGACAAACGTTTACCCGGCGAAGGCGGTCATGCAGGCAGCGGCGAAGGAATAATCGACTGGGTTCTAAACGATTTCACCAAAGCCGAACTGGAGACATTAAACCCCGCGCTTGAAGCCGCAGCAAATCTTTTAACACAAATCTTGAATAACGATCCCGAACCATACTTAAAAGAATGGTCAAAGAAAAAAATTAATACCACGGTAATCAATGAAACTACAGAAAATCATGAGGTAATTAAATGACCACAAGCGAATCATTTCAAGCGTTATACGAAACCATCATAAAACTCCGAAGCCCCGAAGGTTGCAAATGGGACAGAGAGCAAAATCCTTCTACACTGAGGGGATCGTTAGTTGAAGAAACCTACGAATGTATTGAAGCCATCGATGAAAACGATCCTGCCCACATCGCAGAAGAACTCGGCGATTTATTCCTGCTTGCGACCATGATTGGCTACATGCACGAACAGGAAGGCAAATTTTCCGTAGCCGACGCGCTGAACGGCGTTAACGAAAAACTAATCCGCCGCCATCCTCATGTTTTCGGCGATGTAAAAGTAAAAGACTCCGCTGAAATCCTCAGCAATTGGGCAAAGATCAAAGTAGATGAAGGCAGAAAGCCGAAGGATTCACTTCTTGATGAAGTTAGTTCCGGCCTCCCTCCGATGGATCGCGCGTTCGCGCTCCAGAAAAAAGCCGCGAAGGTTGGTTTTGACTGGCCTGATAAAGAGGGAGTAATTGCCAAAATTTTAGAAGAGCTTGATGAGGTTAAAGAGCAGTTAACAAAGAGCAAAGAACGGATGGCTGAGAGTGAAGCGCATAACAGGCAGGAACTTGAAGAAGAGCTGGGGGACTTGCTTTTTGCCGTGATTAACCTTTGCAGATTTTTAAAAGTGGAACCTTCAATAGCGCTCCGCCGTACTAACAGCAAATTTGTTGAACGCTTTAAGTATGTAGAAAAAAAGATGAAAGAGACAGGGCAGGAGATGACGAAGGAGAGGCTTGATGTGATGGATGCTTTTTGGAATGAGGCGAAGAAGAGGGAATGATTTCAGAATTCAACCACGAACCACACGAAGTTTCGTGAAATTGCGGTTATTACCTATAGTTAATACCGCCCCCATACGCTAAATACTTGCTATATAAGGACTCTCGAACCATAGGTTCGCGCGTTGCTAGTTCGGTACGTCTGAACTAAAGGAAAATTGATGTTATCAGCCGTGACATCAAGAGGGGAACCTTCGCTCGTTCCTCGCTCGGTTGAGGTTCAATTTTCCATAAATGGGAGTGTTGGCTATGCACAATGATTTTACACTGTTTACAAGGAAAGTTCCATCGGGAAAAACGGTAGTCTATTACTACGCTTACGATGAGGACGGCCGCCGTTTAGGTCCATGGACTACGGGGCATGAGAACAAAACGGCGGCGAGAAATTACTGCAACAAGCTGAACCGTGAAGGGAAACTGTTACCGGGCGCTACGGGAATTCCGACGCTTGCGGAATTTGCCGCCGATTTTTGGGATTGGGAAAAAAGCCTATACTTAAAAGAACGCAAGAAGCGAAGAAGCCTGACGCAGGCTTATGCGGATAAAAACAAAAGTATTACGACCTATACCCTGATCCCTTATTTCGGAAAAATGAAACTGGATAAAATTTCAGGGGAAGTTATCGACAAATGGATGGACGGTCTAATCGCAAAAAAGTATTCAAACTGGACTATCAACAGCTATTACAATGTTCTGCAAACTATGATGAGGCGGGCGGTTAAGAAACAGATTATCAGCCGTGATCCGTTCTTGGATGTGGAAAAACTGTTAAGGAAACAGAAAGAGAAAAAGATTATTACTCATGACGAGTTCAGAGCGTTGTTTGTCGATGGATGGGAAAAAGTCTGGGATAATGATTTTCTGCGGTGTACTGCGAATAAACTGGCGGCGTTGACTGGTATGCGCTGCTGCGAGGTTTTGGGGCTTCGGGGCGAATATGTTTTCGACAGCCATATTTATCTTGCTGGGCAGTATGACGCTTACGGTTATCGGGAAACGAAAACAAAGATAAAACATCATATTCCGCTTACAAGCGAGATGATTAAAGATTTGCGGAAATTAATGGTGTCAAACGGTGACGGCTATATTTTCTCCCTTGACGGCGGCGTTACTCCTGTAAACCGTTATTATATCTATTACGGTTTTAATAAGGCGTTGAATAACATCGGTATTTCCAATGAACAGATACGGGAACGAGGTCTTAACATTCACGCTTGGCGGCACTTCTGCAATACGGAACTTCAGAAGGCTGGTCTTACAGTTCAGAAGGTGCAGGCGGTAACAGGGCATAAATCGGAGAGAATGACGGAACATTACACGCATTTCGATCCGAAGGATTTCGGGGAAGTGCCTGAAATACAGGCTAACCTGCTGAAGC